>OBWG01000282.1_pt1 | contig 45368 bp, 53 predicted proteins | sample 1495221 | NCBI WGS metagenome assembly OBWG01 (sample SAMEA2580053, study PRJEB22360) | human gut metagenome | reverse complement strand
CCATATTTTGTTGTACGTATCCGAAGTTACATCGATAAACTGTGCGGCAAAAGAAGTACTTACAGATAGGCTGAACATAACCATTAAAGGCAACAATTTACGCAATTTCATTTTTATATCTCCCTAGTTATCAATAAAATGATGATAAAATTCTATGTGTTCTAATTCTTCCTCGTTTAAAGCTGACCTCCGCACCATCTCCTCAACTAAATTAACATGATGCTCTAAATAAAAATCATCATTCACAATATGAATTAATTCATGTTTAATTTCCTCCCTCATACGATCGTGAGGGAGGTTTTTATTTATATAGATGTTATGGGTATCTATATCTTCACATTCCTCTGACACGGCACCCGCATGTGGTAAGTCGCAATAAATTAAATTTACAACCAATATAACACTCTCCCTTGTGTATTACTTGTGTTTAGATTTTAAGAACTCTATGTATTTGACTGTTTCTTCCATCTCCTCTTTAGACATATCTTTTGCAGCAGAAAAAAGCATGCGTGCACCTGGTCTAGTGCGTAAGTATTCCGCGAATTCGGCTGCTTCACGGTCGGTGTAATAGCCTTCGGTGTATTTCTCTACCAATTCAGATTTAGGAACGCCAAAATAATTCGCCATTAACTCGATTTTATCAATGCGCGGATAGGTATTTCCTTTTACCCAATCTGTAAAAGTTGTGTATTTGAATCCTAAATCTGCACAGATTTTATTTCGATCTATTCCACGACTGTCCATTAAACGTTGGATGTTCTCAGCCATAATAGCTTTGTTACCTAAATCGCTCATCTTCTAAACCTCTCTATGTAAACCAGCATTTTTATAACTATATATTACGTTGTTTCCGTAAAAAAATCAACATTTTACGGAAATTTTACGATAATTTATGTTTAATTTATGGACATTACGGTTTACCCGTAGTAAGATGATAACTGTAAACAGGATTTGAAAAAGAAAGGAGGTTGCCTATGAAATACACATTGAAGATGCTACGAGCGTCTAAGAACTGGTCGCAAGTAACAGCTGCAGAGCAGATTGGCGTATCTGTTGATACGTGGGGGAATTGGGAAAGAAAACGTTCTTTCCCCGATGTGTTACACATCAAAAAGATACAAGAAGTGTTCAACGTAGCGTATGACGATATTATTTTTTTATAGTGCTTTACGGTTTAACCGTTACGGAAAAGAGGGCAGTAAATGACAGACATGGAAATTCTGTATAACGCCTATCGTGATAGCGGGTTACAGACCAACGAGGAAATGGAAAATTTACTCGGATGGCCTAACGGTAAGATTAGAACCATGAAAGCCCGGCTAAAGGCAAGAGGACTTATCGACTATGAATTCGGTAAGCCTGTTACAATTTTAAAGCCGTATCGAGAAGATGTGGAAAAACCAGAAAGCTTCAAAGCAGCTATATACCGAGAGATGCTAGAAGTTTACATGGATGATTTCCGTAATCAAGATACTTTTAAAGATCGTTTACAGGTGGGTCAAGAAATCAGAATGATTTTAAAAGCTATATGAAAGGAGGGGCAGTGCACATGATTAGAAAAGTGATTTCGGTCGCTCAAATGTCGATTGTGCTCGGTGTTAGCCTAACAGCTATCCGGGAGGGCATCGCAAGAGATAGATTTCCATTTGCCTATGCCTGGCAGTCGCCAGGTAAGAAATCCCGTAGCTTTGTCATCGATAAAGAGGGGTTTAGAACATTCCTTGTCCATTCGCTAGGCTGGGATGTGAAAGTAGTTGATGCGGAGTTTAAATCCGCTGGAATTCATTAGGAGGAATTAATCATGACATGGATTGACGCAGGAATGCATTTGAGCTTAGCTGCAGCTGCAGTAGCATCTATTTTATCAATGGTGATGATATAAAGGAGATCAATTTATGGGTTATATGTTAATTGGCACGTTTTTGGTCGCAGGTTCTATGGGAGCCTTAGAACTCGACCAAATTGGATGGGAACAGTTCATATTGCAATCGTTAATCGGACTGGTTATATCTCTATACGGATTTAAAAAAGATATGGCAGAAGTTGACGCAGAAGAGCAGGAAGATGTCACATACATCCCAAGAGTGAGAACTCACGGTGATTATTGTAAAAACCCTTATTACAACTAAAAGGAGACAGAAAATGACAAAACCTTATATCAGTAAACAAAAAATAAGGAACTTCGTATCTCGTGTTAGTTCTGAGAAAACCGATGCAATTGAAAATGAATACGAAGCTCTATTGACTCAAGAAATTAAATCGCTAGATGCCTTTAAGCGTTTAGAAGAGGCTCTATCCGAAGCACGGAAAGCTGCTAGAGAAATTAAACAAGCGGGGTTTGGTGATAGCGTTTTGGCTAGTATTCCGACTTCGGAATTTTTAATCGATCGCATGATTAGTCGAGGTAAGAGCTTCTATAATGAACCACTAAAAGAATGGGCTTCAATTTGTGAACTATTAAAGCCATTCGTGGAACGACTAGCAAAAGTACGTAATGCTAGACAAAGTGCTTGCAGGATTATTGATGAAGCACAAACAGGTAGAGCTGCTGCGGATGCTTTGAAAGAAGCAGGCCTAGATTATTACACATGGGAAAATAGGAAGCCGGAGATGGTGCTTGATTTAAGCGCTTTGAAAGGTGGTGATTAAATTGCGAAATTGTAGTACCTGTCCAAAGCGAGATTATTGCATTCCTGATGAATGCGAGGATTTGGGCATAAAAAAATGAGCCTGATGATGCGGCAACATCAACAAGCTCAAATTAGAAAATATCCATTTAAAGTATACCACAGAAAGGACATATTATGGAATTCTTATTAGTTACTTACGATACCAGCGATTATTACTGGCCAAATAATACGCCAGCTCATGACTATGATGAATTTTGGTTTAGATATTACGAATCCGATACAAACGTTCCAATCGATAATATTGGTGTTGGTGATTGGGTGGTTGTTAAATCAAGAAACGGCTTAGGTCTTGCCCGTGTTTTGAAAAAGGCAAAAGACCTTGATACTGTTCGGATGCAAGGTTTCAAGGGAAATGTAGTCAAACAGGTCATTGCAGTTATCGATATTTCTAAATGTGATAAACGCGAAAGTGATCGAGCTAAATTGGAGGACATAGAAAAGAAACTCGAACAAAAGGCTAAGAACGCTGAGCGCTTGACTATGTATCGATTACTTGCAAAAGATAATCCAGAATTCTCGGCATTACTTACTGAGTATGAATCCGTAAAGGCGTCTGTCGATGAATTATAACGCTTTCATCAACTCCAAGTCTAAAATGTCAGAATCTCATGGATTTGATATTGATACAAGTATCCTAAACAAACACCTATTTGACTTTCAACGAGATATCGTTAAGTGGGCCTTGGCAAAAGGTAAAGCTGCCATATTCGCGGATTGTGGATTAGGTAAAACTTTAATGCAGCTGTCCTGGGCGTATGAGATTTATCTACATACAGGTGGATCCGTACTCATATTAGCACCACTAGCTGTGGCCGCTCAAACACAGTCTGAGGGTGAACGTTTCGATATTCCTGTGACTATATGCGAATCCGATGATGATATTGTACCAGGCGTTAATATTACGAATTACGAGAAATTGGGCCGATTTAATACCGATAATCTGATAGGTGTCGTGCTTGATGAATCGAGTATCCTAAAGTCATTTACTGGTAAGGTACGTACGGATTTAATAAATCGATTCAGTAATACACCATATCGGTTGGCATGTACTGCAACACCTGCTCCAAATGACTATATGGAGCTTGGCAATCATGCGGAGTTCCTCGGCATTATGAGCCGTAATGAGATGCTATCTATGTATTTCACGCACGATGGTAGTGATACCGCTAAATGGCGATTAAAAGGCCATGCAGAGAATACCTTTTGGGAGTGGATGGCGTCATGGGCAGTAGTGCTAGATAATCCAGCATCCCTGGGTTATGAAGATGATGGTTACGAATTGCCTGAGTTACACGTACATGAAATTGTTGTTGATAAAACAGGTGAGGATGTCCCTACTTTATCCTTACTGGAACGCCGCAGGGCTCGCAAAGCATCTCTTGAATCAAGATGTAGAGCAGCAGCTGATTTAGTCAATGCATCTAATGAGCAATGGCTAGTGTGGTGCGACCTTAATGATGAATCGACCACTTTGAAAGAAATGATTGATCTCGCAGAGGATGTCAAAGGTAGTGATAAGGCAACTCGAAAACAGGGCATGATGTTAGGTTTTGGTTCTGGATTCCTAAAATGTTTGGTAACAAAACCAAGTATCGCTGGATTCGGAATGAACTGGCAAAACTGCCACAATATGATATTTGTAGGGCTGTCTGATAGTTATGAGCAATATTATCAAGCGCTTCGTCGATGCTGGCGATTTGGCCAGAAGCATGAGGTGAACGCATATATCGTAATTTCCGAAAAAGAAGGTGCGGTTAAGGCTAACATCGAACGTAAGGAAGCGGATGCTATAAAAATGAGAGATGCTATGATTGCGCTAACCCGTGACGCTGTTCGTACTGAATTATCTAAGACTAGACGGGAATCAACGGAATACAATCCGTGTGTGCCGATGGTGTTACCTAACTGGGCAGAAATGAGGGCTGTTATATGACTAAAATTTACATAAGCCATCCATTCGGGGGATTAGCTAAAAATAAAAAGAATGCTGACTCTGTATTAAAGTGGCTGCAGGACAATATGGGCGTATTTCCAATAAAAGAACCTTTTGGTAGTGATACCCATAACATATTCCTATCACCCATACATATATTGGGGCATTTGTACAATAAGGTCGATTATGATACCGGCATAGACTGGTGCATTGACATTCTAAGTGGCTGCGATGCAATCGTAATGTGCAACGGCTGGGAGAACTCAACCGGGTGCAACTTGGAATTAGCTTATGCTAAGGGGCATAACATAAGAGTCATCCACATCAATGAGTTAAAAGCAGCCAAATTAACTAAATTAGCTGTTGACGCAGGCATGAATATAGCTATAGCCTCCCTTGCTGGAGTCACAATGCTGCAAGCGCTAAATAAGAAAGCAAAGGAGGACCTACAACATGAACGTGCTAAATCAGTTAATTGAGTCCCGATTTGCAATCTATAATGGCGACTCAGTAGAAGTGCTGAAAGGGCTACCTGATGATAGCGTTCATTACTCCATATTTAGCCCGCCATTTAGTAGTTTGTATGTCTACTCTAATTCTGATAGGGATATGGGCAACTCAGCTACTGATAGCGAGTTCTGGCAGCACTTCAAGTATTTAATCGCAGAACTATACCGTGTAATAATGCCTGGGCGATTAGTATCGGTCCATTGTATGGATTTACCACTCACGAAATCCAGGGACGGTGTTATCGGAATGAAAGACTTTCCTGGTGACATTATTCGAGCCTTTCAGGATGCTGGATTCGTGATGCATTCCCGAGTCACGATTTGGAAAGACCCTCTCATTGAGGCTACTCGGACAAAGGCTCTAGGGCTTTTACATAAGCAAATTGTAAAAGATTCTGCCATGTGCCGTATGGGAGCGCCTGATTACATCGTGACATTGCGTAAACCTGGTGACAATCCGGAGCCTATCGCGCATCCAGAAGGGTTTACCCAGTTTTTCGGTCAAGAGGAACCTGAGGGAATCAAAGGAATTGAAAGACCTGCGCCCGATCCTGAGTTGTTTGATAAAAAGCAAAAATACAATACGGAGCCTATATATAGCCATCAAGTATGGCGCCGATATGCTAATCCTGTATGGGCCGATATCCGCCAAACGCATACGCTGAATTATAAAGCAGCTCGTGACAATAAGGACGAACGTCATATTTGCCCGCTGCAGCTAGATACTGTGGCTCGATGCATAGAATTGTGGAGTAATCCAAATGATATCGTACTTGATCCATTTGCTGGTATTGGTACGGTCCCAGTTATGGCACTTCGTATGGGCCGTAGGGCTTTAGGTTTTGAGTTAAAAGAATCGTATTACAACCAATCAATTATTAATATTCAGGAGGAGTTAAAGAATGATTAAAGTTGAAGTTCAAGGAGTTAATGTACTAGATGTATATAATCAGCTAAAAGCTGTGTTAAATCAATTCAAAAGTTTTGTAGATAGCGATAGAGCAATGGATGATAAAGCCCCTGGCATGGTAGATACAGTGGTATCTACAGTAGCAGCACCGTCCGTGTGCGTATCTAATTTAGCTCCGCAAGATACAAATCAAGGTGTACCTACTACAACAGTAGCTGTGCAACCAAACTCCATATCCATGACGGCACCTAATGCAGCTGTACAAGTTACTCCTACTCAAGTAGCTGTTACGGCGCCAACTGTCAACGTGGCAACTGATACCCCGGTACAAACAGTTACCGCACCTGTGCAAACACCTGTTACTGCTCCGGTATCTCAAGAAGTTAAGAAGTATACATTGCCTGAAATTCAAGCGGCGCTTGCACCATTACTTGATGCAGGGAAAGCTATAGAATTGCAACAATTAATGACACAATTCGGTGTTCAATACTTGGGTCAAGTACCTGAGGAGAGATACCCTGAATTAGTAAATGCAATTAGAGGATTGGGGGCAAGAATCTAATGGCACCTCGATCACATGCATTATTAAACGCATCGGGGTCGCACCGGTGGCTGCATTGTACAGCCGCCCCTCTCTTAGAGGAGAACTTTCCCGATAGTACATCTGTGTATGCAAAGGAAGGAACCCTGGCACACGAACTTTGTGAGTTAAAATTACAGAAGTATACCACGGCCATGGCGAAATCCTCATACACTCGCAAGTTCAACAAAATCAAAAAGGATGAGTTGTGGCAACCAGAAATGGACGATACCTCGGAAACATACCTCGAATATGTTAAAGGCGTTATGTTAGGCTGTACGGCAACTCCTGTAGTGGCCATTGAAAAACGCGTTGACTTTAGTCGCTATGTGCCCGATGGATTCGGCACGGCTGACTGTATTATTCTATCCGGCGACACCTTGCACATCGTTGATTATAAGCACGGAAAAGGGGTAGTCGTTGATGCGGAACACAATCCGCAAATGATGTTATATGCTCTTGGTGCGATTGATGCGTATAGATTACTCTATATGTTCAATACGGTCAAAATGACTATCGTGCAGCCCCGTGTTAATAATATCAGCGAATGGGAAATCCCTACAGCAGAATTACTGGATTGGGGTAATACATTTGTCAAACCGCGCGCAGATGAGGCTATGTCTGGTAACGGTAAATTTGAACCCGGCGACTGGTGCAGATTCTGCAGGGCGAAACAACAGTGCAAAGCCCGATATGATGCAAACGACTCATTGCACAGTGCGCTAGTTGCTAATCATGATCCTCGACTTATCTCGATGACAGAACTCGGCGAATATCTTCGTCGAGGTAAAGACGTCGCTGCTTGGCTCGAAGACATGAAAGACTACGCACTCACCGAATCTCTTAATGGGGTGACAGTCCCAGGCTGGAAAGCTGTAGAGGGTCGTGGTAGTCGAGCCTTTCAAGACACTGATGCTGCTATTGATACTTTAATCAAAGCAGGTATTAATGAAAGCATTCTATATGAACGTAAGACATTAACATTGGCGCAGATGGAAAAGACCATCGGTAAGACCCAATTTAATGATATGGTAGGCGATATGATTATTAAGAAAGCAGGCAAGCCTACCCTAGTTGAGGAATCCGATAAGCGCCCTCGGATTACCAATCAACCTACTGCGGCGCAAATATTTAATGTATCTAATGATAATAATGGAGGTAATTAATTATGTCATTCGTTCCACAACCAACTGAAGTATTATTGCAAAATGTTCGTGTATCCTATTGCCATCTATTAGAACCTTGGGCTAATTCCACACAGCCTGGTGCTAAACCTAGATATTCAGCTACTATTCTTTTACCTAAATCTGATGTAGCTCAACACCAAGCTCTCATGAATGCTATCGAAGCTGCTATCCAATCAGCTCGTACTAAATTCGGCGCACGTGTTCCGGCACAGCCAAAAGTACCAATTCATGACGGTGATGGATACACACAATCTGGTAAGGAGTTTGGTCCTGAATGTAAAGGTCATTGGGTATTTACAGCAGCGCAAGATGCTAGCTATAAAGTTGAAGTAGTAGATCTTCAAGGTAATCCTCTCACAAATCCTACACAAGTATACTCCGGCATGTATGTCAATGTACTCGTTCGATTCTTCTTCTACTCCAATCAATCCACTGGTATCGGATGTGGTTTGGGCCCGGTTCAAAAAGTACGCGATGGTGAAGCGTTGGGCAGCATGCCTGTTGCAGCATCCTCTGTATTTGGTGCACCTCAAGGTAGTGCGGCTAATGTTTATACCGGTGCTCCAGTAGCAGCAGGTCAACCTGTGCAACAACAAGCCGCTCAACAAGGTTATGTACAACCGGCATATGCTACGACACCTCAGCAATCCGTGCAGCAAGCTCCTGTAGGGATTAACCCTGTAACTGGTCAACCTTACTAATAGGTGCCTGATATGAGGCATCTAAGTATTGATATAGAAACATATTCATCGACCGATATCTCATTCGGAGTGTACAAATATACTGAATCGCCTGATTTCGCCATATTACTATTTGCGTATTCCTACGACTTTGGCCCTGTTGAAGTCGTAGATTTAGCGCAGGGAGGGGTAATTCCTTACTATGTAATTCGTGATTTATTGAACCCAGATGTAATCAAGCACGCTTACAATGCACAATTTGAAATTACGTGTCTAAATCGTGCAGGTTTACTCACATCTGTTGATCAGTGGCAGTGCACGATGATTCACGGTGCCTACTTAGGATACCCTATGGGCCTAGCCTTACTCGGCAAGGCCCTGGGATTACCTCAGGATAAGAAAAAGGACACATCAGGCAAAGCACTTATCAAGTACTTTTGTACACCATGTAAGCCTACTAAACGTAATGGGGGCCGTACCCGTAATCTACCTAGGCACGATATGGATAAATGGAATGCTTTTGTCGAGTACAACCGCCAGGACGTTATCACTGAGATGGAATGTTATCACAGATTAGCCTCATTCCCCGTACCTGATGATACGTGGAAAGATTGGTATCTTGATATCCAAATCAATAGTAGAGGTGTACGCATTGACCATGAATTGGTTGAGGGTGCCTTATACATTGATGAGGAAAATCGAGAAATGTTGATGAATGAGGCTTACCAAATTACGGGACTTAGTAACCCTAACAGCCGGAATCAATTACTTGATTGGCTAAACAATAATACTAATGTCAGTCTTGAAAAGTTAACTAAGGACACTGTGGCTGATGCTCTGATGGATGCTGATGACGTTGCCGCAAAAGTACTCATGATTCGTAAAAAGCTAGCTAAGTCATCGGTATCTAAATACACCATGATGGATGGTGCTATGGGCGCTGATCTTCGTCTCAGAGGAACATTACAGTTCTACGGTGCCAACCGTACCGGACGCTGGGCGGGTCGTCTTATCCAGGTGCAAAACCTACCGAGAAATTACATCGAGAATCTTGACACGGCTCGGCATCTCGTTAAAACCAAAAACCGTCAAGGGTTAGAACTTCTGTACGGCGATGTATCGGATACGCTATCTCAATTAATTCGTACCTCAATTATTGCTGAAGAAGGTAATACATTATGTGTGGCCGACTTCTCGGCCATTGAGGCTCGTGTTATCGCCTGGCTATCGGGAGAACATTGGCGGCAGCGAGTATTCGCTGAGGGCGGAGACATATACTGTGCATCCGCATCATCGATGTTTGGTGTTCCCGTTGTTAAGCATGGCGAGAATGGTCACCTTAGACAAAAGGGCAAAGTCGCTGAATTGGCACTCGGCTATCAAGGCGGAGTGAATGCATTAAAAGCCATGGGAGCTCTTGATATGGGACTACATGAGGAGGAATTACCTGAAATCGTAAATTTATGGCGCAACGCATCGCCTAGAATACGAGATTTGTGGTATGCCGTTGAGAATGCGGCCGTGTACACCGTTACTACCGGAAATCCTATAGGCCTTGACCACGGCATTATGTTCCGTTTGGAAATTGATCCAATATACGGTTACCGTTATATGACGATTGAGTTACCGAGTGGACGTAAGCTATTTTATCCTAGCCCAAGCATTAAGCAGAATGCGTTCGGTAAGGATGCTGTACATTTTAAGACTAAGGTAAATGCTGCATGGGTTACTGAAAGCACCTATGGAGGCAAATTAGTCGAAAACATCACACAAGCAGTCGCCCGAGATTGCTTAGCATTGACACTGCGCCGATTGGAGGTAGATGTAGGATATCAAATTATCATGCACATCCATGATGAGGCTGTACTTGAAATCAACAAGGAGAATGCAGAATCTACGTTAAATGATGTTAATGCTATATTCTCAATCGCCATACCTTGGGCAGACGGGCTGCTATTATCATCCGCAGGATTTACTAACGACTATTATATGAAAGATTAGGAGGGGATACACTTGCAAAACGATAAACTGATTACCATCAGTATCGGTGCGAGTCGCACATCAAAGCAATGGACCCGTACGGAGATGTTATGGTCCGAGTTTTGTGAACGCCTCAAAATCCCCGTTCGTACAACAGAAACCGTGGACGAATACCACAGATTGCCAAAATCTGAGAAAAGCAAGCTAAAGGACATAGGCGGCTTTGTTGGTGGTACGTTAAACGGTCTACAGCGTAAAGCTATTAACGTGTCTGGGCGTGATCTGATTACCCTTGATATGGATGCCATATCGCCTGGGGAAACTGAGAACGTAGCCCGTACAATTGACAGCCTAGGCATGGCTTATGTCATCTACTCAACCCGTTCTCATACGGTGCATCGTCCGCGTTTACGTGTTATCGTCCCTACTGATAGAACGATGACACCTGATGAGTATGAGCCTATTGCTCGTAAGCTAGCGGAGCTCATCGGCATTGGTATGATGGATGGAACTACGTTCGAAGCTTCTCGGCTCATGTATTGGCCATCATGCCCGAACGATGCGCAATATGTATATTACGTAGGCGATAAGGCATTCTTATCTGCTGACGGTATGCTCGGCCAATACACTGATTGGCGAGATGTGCGTTCTTGGCCACAAGTACCAGGTAAAGAAGCATCGCAGCATGAAAAGCAGCTACTTGCAAAGCAAGCTGATCCGAGAGAAAAACCAGGTATCGTAGGTGCCTTTTGTCGAATATATGGTATCCGTGAGGCGATTGATAAATTCATACCTCATGCATATGTCGATGTTGACGGCAGCGAGGACCGCTTAACGTTCGTTACTGGCTCAACAGTAGCAGGGGCGGTTATCTATGATGACGATACATTCCTGTTCAGTCACCATAATACTGACCCGTGCAGTGGTCAATTGGTTAATGCCTTTGACCTTATTCGGCTGCATAAGTTCCACAGCTTAGACGAGACTGCTAAGGATGGGACACCTGGGCATAAGCTACCATCTTACATGGCTATGTCTAAACTAGCTATGCAAGATATGGTAGTCGTTAACGAACTCAACATGGCCCGTGCCAGAGAATCGGCATCAAATGTATTTGCTGATATTATCACGGATGTATCGGCTCACGCTGAGACATCCGATCTCGACCCTAATGCGTTAACGAACGTCGACTGGATGAAAAGTTCGACTTTAAAGTACGACGAGAATGGTCGACCTAAGAACACGCTAGATAACATGCTTAAAATCATGCACCATGATCCGGCGCTTGTCGGTAGACTTGCCTATGATAGATTTGGTTCAAGATACGTGGCAAAAGGGGCCCTACCATGGAACCCAACACCAGGACTTCGCATATGGACAGACGCAGATGATGCGGGCTTACGGTGGTACCTGGAAAATAAATATGATATCACCGGCAAAGATAAAATCATGGATGCCCTCATTATGTGCGCTGAGCAAAATGGATTTAATGAAGTACTAGATTACCTTAACGGGTTATCCTGGGACGGAATCGCCCGATTAGATACCATATTCATCGACTACTTAGGGGCTGAGGATAATGTATATATCCGTGCAGCCGCTAGAAAGTCATTTACGGCGGCAGTAGCGCGAGCGTTTGAGCCTGGATGTAAGTATGACACGATGCCAATTCTTATCGGCGGTCAAGGTATCGGTAAAAGTACTCTTATCCGCACGATGGGCAAGAAGTGGTACGCTGATGGCTTAAATACCTTTGAGGGTAAAGAAGCTGCAGAAGGCATTCAAGGTAAATGGATTATAGAAGCCGGTGAAATGGCTGGGTATTCGAGGGCTGAAGAAAATGCATCTAAGCAATTTCTAAGTCGTCAAGTAGATGTATTTCGTCAAGCCTATGGCCGACGTACGCAAGAGTATCCACGGCAGTGTGTATTCTTTGGTAGTACGAATCAATATGAATTCCTAAAAGATATTACAGGTAATCGCCGATTTTGGCCTATTGATCTTGAGATGACGACTCCACGAAAGAATATATTCGTTAATCTTCCGGGGGAAGTAGACCAGTTATGGGCGGAGGCTTTGTATCGGTATAAAAGCGGGGAAAGCCTCATTATCGAGGATGACCCGAACGTACTAGAACTGGCTAATGCGGCTAGAGAGGCGCACATGGAATCGAATACCAAAGCAGGACTGATTAATGAGTTTTTATTAATCAAAGTGCCTTTAAATTGGAATGTGATGAGTCGGAGCGCCAGGAGGACGTATCTTAGCATGAATGCTAAGCCTGCCGAGGGTCAAGAGTTAGTATATCGTGACCGTATTTGTGCGGCAGAGGTATGGTGGGAGTGTTTTGGTAACGACCCAAGTCGCATGAAGAAAATCGAGACCAGGGAAATTAATCAAATACTGGCGGACTCCCCATATACAATGGGCGGAAGTCAGTTGATGAGATTTGGTGAATATGGACATCAAAGAGGGTTCAGAATCAATGAATCAAAACTGAAATTATAACGTTAACATTCTCAATTAAGCGTTAACATTCTCAGTATTTTTGTTAACATTAGAATGTTAACAAATTCGGAGAATGTTAACGTACCATGTTAACGCATAAAGTCAGTATTTATCTATATTCATATAGGTTGGTTAACATTGTTAACATTATATACTGGTAAATATCAAAATAAAGAGTTTTAAGAAAAAATACGCCCTTTACAGCCTTAATTTGAACCCTCATATACGCGTATGTAAACATGTTAACGTTTAAAAATTTCAGAGGTGAGAAATGTTAGAAAAGGATATCGAGAGAAAATTAGTTGCAGGCGTCAAACGTTCGGGAGGTAAAGCGTATAAGTTTGTATCCCCTGGCAATGTCGGTGTGCCTGATCGTATCGTCATATGGCCGAATGGTGTTATTCATTTCGTAGAATTGAAGACATCCAAAGGCGCACTTTCGCGGTTGCAGGGTGTCCAAGCCCGTGAACTTCAAAAGCTAAATCAAAAAGTATTTGTGTTAAAAGGTGATGATGCCGTGTCTGGTTATCTGGAACAATTCACAGAAGAATTCGGGGTGAAATCGTAATGCAGTTTAATCCGCATGCGTATCAACGATATTGTATCGACAAGACCGTTAATCAAGATAAGATAGGATTATTCCTGGATATGGGTTTAGGGAAAACGATTATCACGTTATCAGCCATATACGAATTGAAGTACTCTAGATTTGCCATCCGTAAAGTGTTAATCATAGCGCCTAAGAAAGTAGCGGAGGCTACATGGCAACGAGAAGCGCGAAAATGGGACGGTGTAGGTATATTAAGGATATCTACTGTATTAGGCAGCTTGAAAAAGCGTATTAAGGCTTTAAACACACCTGCTGACATCTACATAATTAACCGCGAGAATGTAACGTGGTTAGTTGATTACTACAAGAATGCATGGCCGTTTGACATGGTGGTTGTGGATGAATCTAGTTCCTTTAAAAACCACACAGCTAAGCGTTTTAAGTCATTAGCCTATATGCATAACCACATCAAGCGCATGGTGTTGTTAACAGGTACGCCAGCCCCTAACGGATTAATCGACCTATGGGCGCAAGTGTATTTATTAGACCGAGGTGAGTCGTTAGGAAAAACGTACACAGGATTTAGAGATTACTATTTCGAGCCCGATCAGAGGTCACGCGAAATGGTGTACTCCTATAAACCTAAATCCGATTCAAATGACAGCATTATGACGGCAATATCTGGGTTATGCATATCCATGAAAGCTGATGACTATTTGGAATTACCTCCAGTAATCAACGATATTAAATATGTGCAGTTAGATGCGAAAGCCAAAAAAGCCTACGAAGATATGGAGCGCACATCTGTATTAGAGTTGATTGAAGCCGGCGAAGATATCACAGCTTTGAGCGCAGCAGCATTATCCACAAAGCTACAACAGCTAGCGAACGGTGCTGTATATGATGGCGACAGAAACGTTCACGAGATACATGGTTGTAAAATTGAGGCATTTATGGAACTCGTAGAACAGTTAAACGGAAATCCTGCATTAGTGTTTTACAACTTTAAACATGACTGTGAACGGTTAAAAGCAGCATTAGCTAAGACTAAATTACGAGTCTGTGAGTTAAAGGGTGCCGATGATGAGATAGCGTGGAATGCTGGAGAGATTGATATTCTATTAGCACATCCGGCTAGTACGGCATACGGGCTTAACTTACAGGACGGTGGTAACCACGTAATATGGTTCGGGTTAAACTGGAGTCTTGAATTATATCAACAAGCTAATAAGCGGTTACATCGCCAAGGTCAAATGGAGAAGGTAATTATCCATCATCTAATATGTGAGGGAACTCGTGATGAGGATATGATGGATGCACTAGCCCAAAAAGACCGAGCACAGGAATATGTGCTGCAAAGCCTAAAAGCAAGAATCGATAAATACAGAAAGGGTGATTAATATGGATCAATTTATAAGGGCAGGATTAATCGGAGTTATCGTAGTAATAGTGTGTTACACGACTATTCAAGTTATAGATATCATTGATAATCGAAAACACAAGACAGTATATGAGCTAACCCCAGGTAGATTGTATGAGAGACCTAATAGACCCCCGCCACCACCTATTAAGTTATCAGCTAATGAAACTTTAAAACGTTTGGCAGCTAACGAAAATCTAAAACGATTACAGAATGTATCGAATCAATCAGGATTAACAATAGAGAAAGTTATAGCAGATAAATCTCCTAATCGCATAATTAATCAATGCGATGATATAAACCACCCAAGCCATTATACACAAGGGAATATCGAGGTTATCGATTACATCGAAGATAAGAAACTAGGGTACCGATTGGGTAATGTAGTAAAGTATGTATCCAGAGCTGGTCATAAGGACGATGCTATTAAGGATTTGAAAAAAGCCCGTTGGTATCTAAATCGGGAAATCGCAAAGAGGGAAGAGCATGACAAAAGTCGAGCGACTACTAATTAACAAAGGGCACTATCTAGATGACACGTATTATCTTGTCATGGATATAGTTAAGGTTGTAGATAATCTTAAGGATAATGTTGCCGAGAGATTAGATGATGACCTGAGTGATGATGCGTACGCCATGTGTGAGGAGATGTTTACCGCTGTTGAGCAATGCAAAGCAGATATGGTAGAAGCCATCGAGGATATTGTCGAACGTATGGAGGTAAAGGATGCAAAAGCGTAGAAGCAGGTCAGATGTGATTGTAGGTGCCGTACAGTCAGATTTAAGTCTTGCCATCATACGAGCCCGGAATAGACAACTGAGATCATCTATGCTATATGATAGAATTCGTGAAAGCGGATACATTGACGGATTACTACGAGCACAGATGATTATCAGTAAATATGGAGACTATCGCATATGATGGATATAGAAGAATTACAAGCTGTCCGCCATACTGAGCAGCGAATGCGTGCGTTAGAGATTCAGCTAGGTGCGATTAACCGAGATTTACATTCAGAAGCCATACAGATATGTGAATCGGGAGATGCTATGCCACGAATCAGTAAGCACTTACAAGAATGTAGGGAGGAGCTGAACAGAGAATGGGATGAATTGATTGATTCTCGAAACAAGGTCAAGCAAGTCATCAACCAAATAACTGATGGACAATACAGAGATGTACTGAATCTCAGATACATTAATGCATTGCCATGGGAGCAGATAGCTGTCGAACTAGGGTATTCGTGGCGACAAGTTCACAGACTTCACAAGAAAGCAATAGCTGAATTTGAAAAGATGGCATAGAATGGCACACTCTTAATTTAATATAATGTAAATGTAGTAGATAGCAGGTAGTGTCTGGCCCGCACAATATGTCTGCCTGCTGCACTGCCCCGGGGTAGACCTTACTTAGTTGAGGTCTACCCTTTTTTATTGAGTATCAATGATAATACCTGATTGAGAAAATAAAAATTTGGAAAAGGTACTCCGCGGGCGAAAAATGGCCGCTGGTCGCCCCCGCGCGATGGTCCTCTCTCTGTGAGAAAAATTTTCCTGTTGAATGTAGAAAGACGAATTTAGAAAGGAGTACACCTATGGCGGACACAAAACCGAGAGTGAAATTTGATGCTGCAGGCAATCTGCTCGTATCCAGCACTCAACTATGTGACCTCTTGCGGGTCACTCCGGAAATTATTTCTCGACATCATAAAGCAGGGATGCCTAAAGCCTCTGTAGGTTGGTGGAATCTCCGGGAAGTCCTCGTATATTTGGGGCAGGCAAAAGGCGATAACGCTAAAAGCAAATCCGCATCAACTCGTAAGCTAGAAGCCGAAGCTGATTATAAAGAGGCAAAGGCTGCGCGTGAAAAGAAAATGCTAGATGTGCTAAATGGCGAATATGTCCCTCGTGCCGATGTGGCGCAGGCATGGGCTAACCGAATATTGGAATTAAAAACATCGTTTACAAAATTAGGTAAGCGGATCGGAAGTGAATTCACGGATCCTGAGGAACGTGCTCGTGTAGAAAAGGTGGTGAATGGCCTTGTCGAAGAATACCTCGAAAGCTACGCACGCGCAGGCGAGTACACGCCGAAAGTCAAAGCCACGGGAAAAGGTAAGTCCAAAGGTTGACTGGTTCCCTGAGGAATTAGAGGCATTCAAGCCACCTGAAAGATACACCGTTTCGGAATGGGCGGATAGGTACAGGGTACTGACTAATATATCTGCTGAACCTGGACGATGGCGTACAGCGCGGACACCTTATCTCAAGGAGCCTATGGACAAATTTACGGACCCTCTTATTGAAAGCATCTCGTTATGTTTCGGGTCGCAGATTGGTAAGACGGAATCTGAGCTTAATATGATTGGATATGCGTTACATCAAACTGTATCTCCAACCATGATGGTTTATCCGACGGATACTATCGCGAAATTCGCTAGTGATAAACGTGTGCAGCCAATGATTAGGAGCGTAGAGCCGCTTGCGGATATGTATGACGAAAGCAGTAAGCTACTAGAGTTAGACTTCGTTAACGGGAATTACATGGTGCTCGTAGGAGCGAACTCACCAAGTAGCTTGTCAAGTCGGTCAATTAAGTACTTATTCTTCGATGAAATTGATAAGTACCCAGCTTTCTCCGGTAAGGAAGCGAATCCGATTAAGCTGGCTGAGGAACGTACCAAGACATTCGTTGATAAGAAGATTGTAAGGGTGTCAACTCCTACGATTGAAAGTGGCAATATTTGGCAATCCTATATGTGCGCAAATGAACGTAAGCAGTATTACGTGCCATGTCCGCATTGCGGGGTGTCGCAGACCCTCAAATTCAAACAGATAAAATGGCCGGAAGAACACCATGGCAATGCGGATATGATACGTGATACCGCATATTATGAGTGCGAACATTGTAAGCACCGTATTGATGATAAGCATAAGATGGATATGCTCCGGCAAGGTGAATGGCTGGCGGTGAATGAATCGCAAGTTCGAGTCGTCCGGTCGGTCGCCTATCAGCTATCATCTCTATATTCTCCATGGGTCACCTTCGGGGATGTAGCGTATGAGTTTGTCAAATCAAAAGATACGCCAAGTGAGTTAATGAACTTCATCAATTCATGGCTAGCAGAGCCGTGGAAATCTGCTAAAACTAAAAGCACGCAGAACCTCGTGTTTACGCAATCGGAAGTTCCTCGAGGTATTGTGCCACAGCATGCGCCACTACTTATCGCCTCTGTCGATGTGCAGCAAGATCATTTCTGGTGGGAGGTTAGAGCCTACGCCCATGGTGTATCAAGCTACTTAGTCGATTATGGTCAAGCAAGTAGTTGGGCAGACTTAACCGAGATACTCATCGATAGAGAATATCCATCAGAGTATGGTGAGGCCCGTAAGATTGTGAGGGCCGGTATCGATAGTGGCTACCGAACAGATGAAGTATATCAGTACTGTGCGCAGTATCCAGAAGTATGCGTGCCAGTTAAAGGTGATTCATCACACAGTCCTCTAGCTCCGCCATATAAGATGAGCAGCATCGAGAAGGGCGTCATCGGCGGTATGAAGCTGTACGTGGTGAATACCGATTATTGGAAGGACTTTATATTTGCACGTATGGTACGTCCGGCTAATGAGCCTGGCACAATCCATTTATTTAAGGATTGCCCGGAGGAATATTCGGAACACCTCCGATCGGAGGAAAAGCAAGAAATCCGAAATGTAAAGACCGGAGTGGTTACAGTGCAATGGAAACCATTAACCAGTCATCCAACAAATCACTTGTTGGATACGTGTGTATACAACGCCATGGTGGCGGACTCGGTAGGTGTTAAATACTTACCCGAATATAATCTGGATACCGATGAGGAGGACGAAGATACGGATGCTGAAGATTTTAATGCAGATAGCCGAGGTTGGTTTAGTTAAGAAGGAGGTGAGACCATGAGCGCAAGAGAAGACTTGGAGCGTATTCGGACGATAATCGAGGAAATCGAGACGAATGGATACGCCGAGATGTCTGTAGGTGGTAAGCGATTTAAGACGCATGACCTACCGACATTATACGCCCGTGAGCGTGAGTTAATGGCTCGCGTTGATGATGAGGAATGTAATAGCACGACATCCTACGTGTCATGGGAGCGACGATGAACATACTTGATAAGGTAATAGCTTATTTCAATCCAGAGCGCGCTGCCCGTAGAGCATATTTTCGTAGTTCGCTTGAACGTGGATATGATGCGGCGTCAACAGACCGATTAAGCGGCGACTGGATGCCTGTATTTGGCACAGCTGAACAGGTGGCATCTGGTCAACGTGATTTGATTCGAGGTCGTGCACGTGCAGCAGAACTTAATAGTGATCTTGCTGAGAGTGTCGTTTTGGCGTTATTACGGAATGTAGTAGGTACCGGAATAAAGCCACAGTGCAAAATTAAGACCCGCGCAGGAAAGCTGAATGAAAGACTCAATAAGAAAATTGAGGAAGCTTGGGCGGACTGGGTGGATAAGGAAAACGCGGATATCCGAGGAATATCTACGTTCTACGAGTTGCAAGAAATGGCTCTGCGCCGAATGGTATATGACGGGGAAATCCTAGTTAATATGACCTCCGAAGGCGCAGATATACCACTATCATTACAGCTTATCGAGGGCGAGAATATCGGAGCCGTATCGGTAAGCGAGAATGGCAACAGTATTGTTAATGGCGTGGAAGTTAATAAATACGGAAGACCAATAGCATATCACGTATTCCAAACAGATCCATTAGGAATACGGTCGTTTAACGAGGCAAGGCTGCCAAGTAATAGGGCTTTTCTATTACATAAGCCTCGCAGACCTAGTGAACTGCGCGGGGTTAGTATGCTAGCCCTCGTATTAAAGCGTATTCATGACGTAGATGAATACATGGATGCCGACCTTATAGCGGCTCGTGTAGCCGCATGTTTCGGCGCGTTCGTAACAAGTAATACTGGGGGTAACCCGATAGTTGCGAATAAGATTGATAGTAAAGGCAAGAAAGTTCGTTCAATGGCGCCAGGGATTATCCAACATCTACGTGCAGGTGAATCAATTTCATTTGCGGAACCTAAGCGAAATGCAGGAACCGCATCAGAATACTCAGCGACACAAACAAGACGCATAGCGTCAGGTATGGGTCTAAGCGCGGACATAGTGACGCGCAATATTAGTGGTAACTTCTCCGCAGCTCGACAGAATATGCTGGAGGACCAGCAATCATTCAAGCAGATGCAGCGTTTTATAATTGAGCATTTTTGCATGCCTGTATGGCGGGCTTTCATTGAAGCATGCTACCTAAAGGGAATTATCCCGGCCAATGACTATGCAGCAAACCCAAAACTTTATAAGAAAGTAGCGTGGTTAGCTCCAGGCTGGTCTTGGATTGACCCTGTTAAGGAAGTTAATGCTAACAAGGAAGCTATTAAGGCAGGACTCACAACGCTCGAGGATGTATGCAGTGCATCTGGTAAAGACTGGGAAGAAGTACTTGAACAGCGGAAGCTGGAACAAGACCGCATTAAGGAATTGGGTGTTGCCCTTGATATGAATGGGGACATAACGAATCTAGCGGATGATACCACCACTGATATGAAAGGAGATGATAGCTAGTGGGGAAATTTGCAAAGAAGCAGCTCTTAGGTAAATATGCCCGAGAGGCGCAAATTACAAATATCGAAGCGAACGATGATCGTACCGTCGAATTGTCCTTTTCCTCTGAAGAGCCATATGAAAGATGGTTCGGAACAGAGATATTGTGTCATGACGACGGATGCGTTAATCTAGACCGATTCAATAACGGTTTAGGCACATTGTTATTCAATCACAATCGCAGTGCCGTTGTTGGTCACATCGATAAAGTTTGGATTGAAGATAATCGTGGCAAGGCGATTGTTCGATTCGATGAAGATGATGAATCTGAAAAGATTTATCAAAAAGTGTTAAAAGGCACATTACAAGGTGTGAGTGTCGGATATGACATAAGTCGATATGAGGAATTAATCGATTCCGATTCTAAAAGTTCCAACGGTCGATTTACTGGTCCGGGTTATGTAATCACAGACTGGGAACCGCTGGAAATTAGTATTGTGTCCGTCCCTGCAGATCCAAGTGTAGGGGTAGGCAGAAGTGTAGATGATAATGAGGAGGAACCTATGAAAGGTGATGCAAAAGGCACTGAGCAAAACGTGCCACAAGTAGTACCGGAAGTACCAGAGTCCGGAGTTAAAGGTTTTAATGCGGATGACGCTAAAAAATTGATTGCGGCAGAACGTGAACGTGTATCCACAATCACTAGCCTATGCCGTGATTTCGAAGTTGACGGTGTAGATGAATTCATCAAATCCGGCAAATCTGTTGCCGAAGTTCGTGAGGCAGTAATGGATGCGTTGCGCGAACGCAATAAACCAGTATCCGTTAAAGTTGGTGAAGCAGATTCTGATAAGTTCCGCATGGCTATGCAAGATGCTTTGATGATGTCTGCAGGCATCCCTGTTGCGAACCCTGCACCAGGCGCAAATGAACTTCGATCTATGTCCTTGATGGAATTAGCTCGTGAGTCCTTAGTTCGTGAAGGCTTAACCGCTAACTATGCTGACCGTTTGGAATTGGCTCGTGAAGCTATCAACTCCACATCTACATTCCCAATTGCTTTGTCTAACGTAGCAAATAAGTCCTTGGTACAAGGCTATGAAACTGCACCGGCTACATTCGATGCATGGACCGGCAAAGGTAGTAACCGTGATTTCAAACCGGCAAAACGTATTTTACTTTCTGAAACAGCTGAATTGAAACTCGTTCCTGAAGGTGGACAATTCAAGGATTCTAAGTTGGAAGAAGCTGGTAACGACGTTAGTGTATTAACATACGGTCGCACATTCAGCTTAACACGACAAGCTATCATCAATGATGATTTGGGTGTGTTCAAAGATATTGCTTCCAAATTTGGTCGTTCTGCAAAGGATACCATCAACAGCATGGTGTACGGGTTGCTAACAGGTAATACCGTATTGAGTGACGGTAAAGCACTATTCGGTACTGACAGAGGTAACTTGGCGGCTACTGGTGCTGAATTAAGTATTGCATCCTTATCTGCGGGTGTAGCAGCAATGCGCCGTCAAAAGCATATTGGCGAAAATCGCAATTTGAACATCGCACCTACATATTTGATTATTCCGCCAGAACTCGAAGCATTGGCTTACGAATTGGTTAAATCCACAGTGGACCCAGCTCGTAGCAATGATACAGTTAACCCATTCGGCGGTCGATTCACTATTGTAGTTGATGCGGCATTAACAGATCCACACGCATGGTATTTAGCAGCTCGTCCTACAGATGTTCAAACTATCGAAGTAACGTACTTGAACGGTGTTGAAACACCTCGATTGGAAACACAAACAGGCTTTAAAGTTGACGGCATCGAGTACAAAGTAGCAATGGATTGCAACGCAACAGCGCTCGACTTCCGTGGCTTGTACAAAAACCCTGGTAAATAATTAGTAATTGATTTAGGAGGTAACTAGATATGGCACAATTCATTCAAGAATTAGATCGTATTGATTTTAAAAATACAGCATCCGATATGATTGCCGTAGGGGACATTGTCCCTGTCGGCAAAATGCACGGCGTGGCAATAACTGATATTGCGCCTGGTGCAATCGGTGCGGTTAAGGTCACAGGATGCTTTACAGTTGATGCAGTTGTGACAGATGCATTTGCAGTAGGTGATGTTGTGTATTTTGATAAAACGCAAAAGCGTGCAACTAAAACAGACACAAATCCAGTATTAGGCATTGCCATTTCTGCAAAATCTGCAAGCGCTAAGACCGTTGATGTAGCTCTTTGGCCTAATGTAGAAAAGTAATGTAAGGGCGGGCATACGCCCGCCTACTCCATAGGAGGTAATGCACTATGAAATTAGGATATAAGCCTAATGCACTGCTTTCTGTATTTGGCGAAAAGATTACTTACAAGGGCCAGTCTATAAAAGCTAGCGTGGAGATTGGCGAATATGATGGCAAAGGTTCCGGATTCGTTGATAAAGCGCTAGCTGATAAGGCTCAAATTTGGGTGCGTGCTAAGGATGTTCCTGAACCACGATCAAAAGACGAAGTGTATATCAATGGCGAGAAATGGTACGTTGATCATATTTCCAACTTCGACGGTACGATGTATTGTTTGGAAATCGTCCATAACGTGAGGGCGGTGAGACCGTAATGAGTAACGAACCTATTACGATTACAGACACAGCCACACCGTATCTGAATTTCATCGCGGAAACCAAACCAGATTGGATGCGAAAGGCATTAAAGTCTACAGGTTGGATGATGCAAAAGGAAATTAAGCAAGGCATTCGGTCGGGTGCACCAGGTGGACGTAGATATCCTAACTTCATGGCACCGGCTCGCAGAGCGGCATTTGAGTCAGCATTTGGTGCGAAACTTCGGAAAGCTTATCAAAGCGGAGGACGGGCAGAACGGGAAGCCTGGGGCTCGAAATCGCGAAATGTCTTACTCGATATGGGTATTAGCGCCAGGACAATCGGCTACAGTCCTCTCGGTAAGCTATCGAATGCAGTCGGATATCAATATGACAAAGGCAAGCAATCCGTCCGTGTCGGGTGGTTATCAAATTCGGCTAAACGGTTAGGTGAACGTATCGAGGAAGGATACACCAAGCAGATTACGGAGCCTATGCGTAAGAAGTTATTTGCTGCAGGTGTACCGTTACCGAAGGGAAAATCGATGTTCAAAATTCAGCCGCGTCATACTTATGGTCCTATGAAAGCAGCGTTACAGCCTAAGCTTAAACCTTATATCGAGGATAAGATAGGCGACTACGCTATATATGGACCGGCAGCACAATCTGCATCTCGACGTAACTACAAGGTAAGGTGATTTGATGCAACAGACAATTCCACTGTCGCGCATCGTTGAGCGATGGGCTGAGGCTCTAGCGAACGACGAGGCGTTGACTAAATTTTGCAATGACAAATATGGAAAGCCGGCGCAACTGTATATCGGTTATGACGATGTTGACGCCCCGCTTGAAGATGACTGCCCTTGCATCATATTACTGCCAAGTAGTAAAAGCGAAGGGCTTGCGGATACCTACACATATTCATTAATGATCGTTTGGGGTATTGTCCATGAAGGTGCAACTCGTGTTAAGAACATTATTCGATACGATGGAGCGCTAGAATCGGACAACCTAGGGCAGTTAATTATTGAATGTATTTGTAAGGTGAATCCGGCGTTCCCTGTTATCGACATTGACTATGAATTAGACTCAATGAATTGGCGTCCGGTGTTTACTGGTCGTTTAACAGCTACTATAGAAATTCCGCATGTAATCGGCGGGAATATTGAATATTAAAGGAGGAAATGCATATGGCAACAGTAAAACGTGCGCAGGGCTCTCAGTCCCATGTGGCGATTGCGTTTGAGGCGGATTTTGGTACAACGCCATCCACTGGTGGTGTAATCACGCCAATCATTTCTAGCTCCGTAAAAGCTAGTCAAAATTTAAACGACTCCACAGTAATCCGTGGCGATCGTAATCCCGCAGCGCCATTCCGTGGCAACATTGACACGTCCGGTAGTTTAACCGTGCCTGTTGGTGTAATCGACATCGGATATTGGCTAAAAGCTGCATTCGGTCAACCGACTTCTAATACAACTGGCCAAGCACCAAATAAGAAGTCTGAGCACGTATTTAAAATCGGTAATACGATGCCGTCGTTAACTATTGAACAGGGGTATCCTGACGTTAATGTATTCCAACAATTCGCCGGTGCGCGAGTTAGTAAATTAGGCTTTAAATTTGGCGGTGATGCTGAATTAACTGCATCTGTTGACGTGATGGGCTGTAAGGAAACATTAGCCAGTGCTACATTCGATGCTGCAGCTAAGGCTGTAAATTTCTTACCATTCCAAAATCTTAATGCAACTATCAAAGAGGGTGGCGTTACCGTAGCCAATATTCTAAGTTGCGATATCAACTTTGACTTTGGCTTGGATGGTGATTCTTACGCTATTGGCGGTAAAGGATTTAGAACATACATCGACCCAGGTATTGCGTCAATTTCCGGGACGATTAAAGCGTTCTTCCAAAATAAGGACCTTTTGAATAAGGCGGTTAACGGTACGGAATCCAGCTTGGAATTACGACTCGAACAAGACGACTGGTCACTTACATTTAAGTTGCCTGAACTTGTATATGAAAGACAATCCCCAGGTATCGATGGCCCTAGAGGCGTTAATATCGAATTACCGTTTAAGGCGTACTACCGTGCAGATGCAGGCAAGTCCGCTGCCATCATTACATTAGTTAATAATCAAGAACAATACTAGGAGGTGCCAACATGGCATTTGAAGATATCAAATTAAGAGGCTTAACATTCGCTGAACGTGGTGAATTAATTAAATCTGGTTTAGACCCATTGTATACCCCAGTTCCGGAAGAAGCACCGGATACAGAACGCCTATTACGTTCTCGTGAGCTTGCGCAATGGATTATGCAACACATCTACGGCTTAACCGAAGACGAAATCAACGCAGCACCTGACAATGATCTTATGGAAGTTGCACTCGATACCATGCGCTTTACGCATGAAAAAAAGGCTGAACTCGAAAAAAACTAATTGATGCGTGGAATTGGCTTAACTCCGATAAGCCGAAATACTGCTCTGATTGTATCAAGATGCAACGTGAGACTAAACAGAATTTTGATTGCTCGGAGTGTGAGTTTAATTCCCCGCATCAATTAGATGGAACGAGACAAGCAATGCGAGTATACAACGCTAGTCGTATGCAGCGACGATGGCATTCAGGCGGTATTGCAGGATTCGATATGCCAGCGGTATTAGAAGTGGCGAAGGCTTATGGCATTGAGCCACTACCGCACCTTATCGACTTACTCGTATTATTAGAAGCCAAGGAATTGGAGGTGGCGCACAAGAATGGCCAATAATTTAATTGACATTGTCGTTCAGCTGACAGATAAAAATACGGAAGCCGGACTCAAGAAAATTACAGCTAGTGCTGAAGGCGCCAAATCCGCCCTTGGCAAAATGAAGAATGACCTCATGGCGATAGGTGCTGGTGTCGGTGTTGTAGGCATCGGTGCTAAACTTGCCAAGGAGGCTATCCAATGGGACGTAGCTGTTAAAAAGTTATCAGGCATTACCGGTGCTACGGCAAAAGAAACCAGTGAACTATTAGCAGTGGCCAATTATATGGGCGTTGCTATGGAGGATAGTGCAGGTGCCTTTGCTAAGTTTTCAAAAAACGTCGGAGCGGCCAAAGAGAAAATGGAAGTCGCTCGGGCAGAGGGAAAACTCGGTACTGATATATTCAGCAAATTAGGCTACACGCTTGAAGATATCAAGGGTAAGAATACTGTTGAAGTGTTCAAGATGATACAAGAACGCTTAAGAGGGATGAAGGACGGGGCTGAGAAGACTCGTGTCGAAATGGAACTCTTTGGACGTACTGGGTATCAGATGCACGCCATGCTTAATATGTCCGCTGAACAGATGGACAAAGTGGCTGAACGTGCCAAGGTAATGGGGCTTATCATCGACGATGAGACTGCAGCTAAATCTGCAAAGCTAAATCGGGAATTAAAAGATTTAGAGAATACAGGGAAAAGGCTTGCAGTATCTATCGGCCATGAGTTAGTTCCTGTTTTTAATGATTACGCAAAGGGCGTGTTAGACGTTGCTAAAGAATTCGAGTCGATGACCGCTGAGCAGAAGGAAGCTATCGGCGGAATAGTTAAATTCGGCGCAGAAGCAGGTGCAGTAATCGTAGTTATGAGGTCACTAACCAGCGCACTCGGATTTATGCGATTGGCCACACTTGCTGCTGCAGGTCCTTGGGTAACATTGGCTACGGTAGCAGGGCTCGCAGCTAAGAACATATATGATGCAGTGTATGCATCTAAAACCGCAGGTTCTTATCTAAATGTAGAAGTTGATGGTATGAAGGCCCATCGGAATCTGAACCCCGATAAGGGCACAAGTGAAGCATACATGGCAAACCACGACGGAAGGTATTGGGTTGAGGATAGTTCCTTCTTCGGTCTTTTTAAGAATGACCGCTTAGCTACAAAAGAAGAAGGCGCTAGAATCGATGCGGCTTTAAAGCAAAAAGAAGAGGCGGATGCTGCGAAAGCGAAACTCGATGAAGATCTTGCAAAAGCGAAAGAGGATCTTGCTAATGGTGGAGGGTTAACGAATACCGAAGCCATTAATAAGGCTAATGAGGAAGCGGGCAAAGCGGCGAAGGCCCAAGAAGTTGCAGCTAAGAAAGCCGAACAAGCGGCTGAAAAATTAGCTAGCTCCGTGGAACGTCTTAACGACATGATTCGAAGCCTAACACTCCAATCGTTGGAGATTGACGGTAGTCAGTACGAAATCGATAAGCTCAACGCTAAGAACCAATACGAATCGAACAATAAGAACATTCGAGATATTATTCGTTCCGCAGCGGGGCTTAATAGCGTAGGTGGTGGAAGTGGTGAAGCTTCCGGTGTATTAGCTGCAGCTAATGCTCAACTTGGCAAGGCCTACTCACTAGGTGCTGATGGTACTTGGGCTACGGATTGTGGCAAGTTGTTCGCTGATTCCGTCAAGGAAACCTTCGGAAAGGACGTACCTCGTTATGTTCCTTCCATTATGGACGCGGCAGCAGCTGCGGGCGCATGGCATCCGGCTGGTGATGGATATACACCTCAAGCAGGCGATGGCGTCGTAGTTCTTGGTGATAATCACATCGTAATCTCTGATGGCAACGGCGGATACACTGGCGCTAATTCTAGTACAGGGGTAGTCGCTAAACAGTCTGTCGAAGGTGATTTCGGGGCTGTTACCGGGTATGTAGATACTGCTAAATTGGTAGGCACATCTGCAAGCGTATCGGCTTCTAACGATGCCCTTAAGAACGCTAACGCGCGAGCGTTGGCCAACTCCAACCTAGTGGCCGAGGCAAGGGCCAAGAACGAAGAAGTATATCAAAAGAAACTTGCGGAGGCGGAACGGAATCAAACTATCCGCGTTCGCAAGATGAATGAGGATATTACGAAACTTGACCTTGAACGTACAGGGGATAGACTCCAACTTATCAAGTCTGAGTTCGATGCACAAAAGGCTCAGATTGACGATAACGTTCGCGAGTACACCAAGGCTGTAGGGGACAAGAAACTCGCTGAGAAGAAGGCAGAGGCGGAACGATTGAAACTCGTAGCCGATACTGAGCAGAAAATCAGAGAGCTTGCCTACACACAAACAACTGAAGCATTAGATCATCAGTCCAACCTGGTGAAACTTGGCCACCTTATGCAGGACCAGTCCGACGCCATCTTGGCGGAACAACTGCAAGCCTACATCGACTATTCAAAGGACGAGCTTGCCAATGCACAGATGACGGCTACGCAACGTCTACAGATTGAGAAGAACCTAGTTGAGGCCCAACAAAAGCTATGGGAGATGGCAGGGCGTAACTTGAAATCTCGATTGAAGGAAGCAGCGCGCCAATATCAAGAGGAAACAGTGAATTATGCTGACCTTGCGAAGTCGACCTTTGACAGTACCATGAGTAATATCAATTTGACGTGGACAAGTAACCTCGAGGCTATGGCCACGGGTACGAAGTCTTTCAGTAAAGGGCTTATTAGCATATTCAAGGATATGACGAACAGCATTATTAAGATGATGGTGAACCTATCATTTCAACAATACCTACAGCCGAAGCTGCAAGGCTTATTCGGTGGATTGGTCGGAGGCATAGGGAATATTGGCGGAGGTGCTCGTACATTCTCGAGCGGTAGGTCCTTTAGTTCAGCGTTCAGTAGTCGAGGGTTCTCTAAGTTCGCATCCGGCGGGGTAGCGCCTACAGGTATGACATTGGTCGGTGAAAACGGACCTGAGCTCCTTCAGTTTAACGCATCACATCGTATCTATAACGCTAGTCAAACGCGTAAGATGCTAGGAGGTAATCAGGGGAATAACGTTACTGTTAACATCATCAACCAATCTGGCCAAGCCCTTGAATCTGAGCAACAAAGCTCGAGATTTGATGGAGAAAATTACATCATCGATGTAATGGTTAAAGCCGTAACAAATAATAAAGGAGGTGCGCGGGATGCAATTAAAGCAGCCGCAGGTTAATCATGGCAACATTTCCAAACATTAGATATCCCATATATCCAATTCAAGAAACTACACCGGATATGACCTATAAGGGCCAAGTGGAGAATATGACGATTATTAGTCGTCGTAAGACTACTAAGGCCTTGCGGTCATATAACGTGAATTATAAGGTGCCTACCTCCGAGTACTTACGGCTAAGGTCGTTCTTCGACGAGGTCAACTGCTCGACAGTATTCGAATGGACGAACCCTGAAACGAAAGAAACTATCAAGGTACGATTCAGTGATCAGTTAGACTTCGCAGCGAATGACTACGGCACATGGGTTGGTACTGTGAAATTACAGGAGGCATAACATGTTAACACTTTCAACAGCATCTATTCTGGAGAAAAACAAAATAGACGCCACGGGTATATGGCTCATGCTCCTTGATATCGAATACAAAGGCGATATCGTTCGACTTGTGTATAACACTGAGGATATTACCTTTCAAGGGAACAAGTACATCGCGTTTCCGTTTAAATTAGCGGATGTAAACCATAACTCGACTGACCTTCCAAACGTTAAATTGTCCGTGTCCAATGTGACACGGACTATCCAACGCCTGGCGGAGGATAATCAAGGGTTCACGGGTGCGAATGTCATTGTCCGTGTAATAAATACAAATGTACCTAATGTGTGTGAAGTAGAAGATCACTTTGTTATTACAGGCTCCGTTGCTAATGCTGAATGGATGGAGTTCACACTAGGTACGGATTTTAGCTTTACTCGTCGGTTCCCCTTAGTCCGCATCATGAAGGACTTTTGTCCTTTCAAATTCAAAGGTGTTCAGTGTGGATACAAGGGTACCGAGACCGAGTGTAATAAGACTTTGTCACGATGTCGGGCACTAGGTAATAGCGTTCGTTTCGGAGGCGAGCCAACGATACCACAGGGAGGTCTGTATGCATCTAATAAGTGATATGTCTGATATGCTGGGCACTCCATTCGAGGAACTGAAATGTTGGGATGTAGTGGCCGAGGTGTATCGCCGTAATGGTGTTACACTTCTAAACTACACAGATATTCCTATGGACGAGTGGCAAGAGGTCAAGGAGCCAACAGAGGGAAGTGTCCTGGTCTTTTCTCTTAAAGGTAAAGAACTCGACCACGTTGGCGTGTATTTAGGCGATGGTCGATTCATTCACGCTACTAAGCCAAGCGGTGTATGTATCGAACATATTTCTAAATATGTTCCAAGGCTTAAACATATATACGATAGAAAGGAGTAGCCGATGATTAATGTAGTGCTAGTAAGGAATCCGTTTAAACCGGATCAGCATGAAACACAATACCGCCCTTATAAGGTAAACATGCCATTAAGCTTTTACGCTAAGCAAGATGGCGACTGGGTATACTCCATTAATGGCCAAGAGGCTACGCTCGATACCATTGTTAACGATGGTGATTATATCGTGGCTATGCCTCAAATCGATGGTAAGTTCTTTGGAATTATTTTAACTATAGGCCTTAGTATCGCCACAGGCGGTATCGCTAGTGGTGCTATATTTGGTATTCAAAGTCTAATATGGCGTACAGTACTTTCCATGGCCATTGGCATGATTGGCAATATGCTCGTCAATAAGTTAACTCAGCCAAAGGCTGACCGGTCCCATACGGACTCCGCACAGGCTAATACCTATGGATGGGGAGGGGCAAAAACTGTAACCGGGCAAGGGTACCCTCTAGCCGTTACGTATGGCCGTATGAAGAGCGCGGGGCTCCTCTTATCGCGTCACATTATTAGTGATGGCGAAAAGCAGTACCTCAACCTCTTATATTGTGCCGGTGAAGGCGAGTTATCCAAAATCGAGGATATCCGCATCAACGCCAACCCAATCAGTAACTACCAAGATGTGCAAGTGGATATCCGATTAGGGACTAATGACCAAACAGTTATCCCTAATTTCAACGATAACTACGCGGACCAAGTACTCAACTATGAGTTAAAAACCGGGTGGAGTACGCAACGTGTACAAGGTGACGCGTGCAATGCTATCGAGTTAACTATCAGCTTCCCTAATGGTTTGTATTACTCCAACGATACAGGCGGGATGGATGCTACTTCGGTTACTCTTGATGCTGAAATCCGAAAAGTTGGGGAGGACGAGGAGTGGCATAAGCTACCGCTATCCAACCAAAAGGGTATGCAAGCCTTCGTTAAGAAATCTGGTGACGGATGGTCCTTTACTCGTCAAAAGTCTGATGCGGAAATCGCTGAAGGCGACTATAAGGGCGAGGTTACCGAGGCTACAAACACCGCGTTCTATCGAGTGTACCGATTTGATAACCTCGATAAGGCACAGTATGAAGTCCGTGTTCGTTGCTCCAGTAAGGATGGTAGCTCTATTCGATACAACAATAAAGTGTACTGGAACCAGTTAACGCAGATTATATATGATGACTTCGTACATCCAGGCAAGGCCTTAATTGGTATTAAAGCTTTGGCCACATCGCAACTTAACGGCTCTGACCCTGAAGTGTCTTGGATACAAGAACGCTCCGCCGTGTATGTGTTCAACCCTTATCAACAAAAGTACGAAGTCCAACGCGCGGATAACCCGGCATGGGCGGCGTATGATCTACTTCACATGGCTCGTAAGTTCGGCGATGAATACGTCGTGTTTGGCCAACCTCATGGACGCATGGACTACGATGCATTTAAAGCCTGGGCTAATAACTGCGATAAGAACGGATTCACGTTCAACTATATCTACGATAGTGCTAGCCGGTTATGGGATGCGTTAAAATATCCGGAAAACGTAGGTCGAGGTAAAGTCATTCCACAGGGGACCAGGTTCACCTGTGTTAGTGACTATAAGTCGACACCGGTACAGCTATTTACTGTGGCCAACATTAAGCAAGGTAGCTTTTCCGAGGAGTTCCAAGGAATCCAAAGCCGTGCCAACTCTGTGGAAATCTCCTTCCTTAATAAGGATAAGGATTACGAGCGTGATGTTATCCCCGTGTATGGCGACACCTATGATGAATCGGATACACTTACCAACCCTGCACAAATTGAGCTCATGGGCTGTACTAGCCTAGACCAGGCGTTCAAACATGGTAAGCACTACCTACGATGCAACAAGTACGAGGTGCGTACTGTATCTATTGAAGCGTTCACCGATGCCATAGCGTGTACGATAGGGGATATTATTCTTATTCAACATGACGTACCTGAATGGGGCGAAGGTGGTCGAGTCGTAGCTGTTACAGGTAATACCATTACCCTTGATAAGGAAGTATCGGCATTACCTGGCAAGCAGTACCAATTACTAATACGTAACAACGCTACCGATGCGGTGACTACGTTCACAGTACTAAGCGTGATTGGTCGTAACGTAACGGTTAAGGAAACGATTACAGTCGAACCTGGTAGCGTGTATGCATTTGGTGAGTTAACCAAAGCAGCTAAACTATTTAGAGTGCTAGCTATCACGGAAGGCGGTACAGACCTTACTCGTAAAATACAGTGTATGGAATACTATCCGGAAGTGTATACGAGCGATGATGGCTCTGTTCCTGTTATCGATTATAAGTCTGAGGTCGGTAGCGACATCGAGGATATAGGCCTCGTAAGTGATGTATACGGTGCTAATGGCATTATGTACTCACGAATCGCCGTCCGTTGGCAACTGCCTCGTGATGGTAAGATAACCAACGTAGTAGTTAACTATCGGAACGCTAAAAGCGATACCTGGAAATATGTGGGAAACTTCCCCGCATCACCTAATAGCACAGAGATATCCGATGTACTATTAGGCGCTACTTACGAGGTTAAGGTGCAAGCGATTAACGATTTAGGGCAACTCACCACTGGGGTTACTAAGGAAATCGTGATTCCTAAGATGCAAGCGCCTGGTGACGTGCAGAACCTACACGTCATAAGTCGATATAACCTAACCGCTGATAAGAGCGTGTACTATGACCTTCAAGTGATGTTCGAGCCACCGGCTAATCCTGGCAACTTTGATAGCGCTGAGGTGTGGTACAAACTTAAATCTAAGAATGGCCAAGCCGTAACCGGTCAGGATTGGCAGTATGCGGGAAGTAGTAATAGCCAGGTTATTATCAAGGCTTTGGGCCCTGGTGAAGAGTACGAGGTTAAGGCCGTAGCCGTGGATAGGTTCGGTAATCGTTCCGATACTGCCCAGGTAGTTGACGTCGTAGTCAAGGCTATGGACGAAGTACCGGACATGCCTAAGAACTTTACCGTAGCCTTTAAGGACCACGCCACCGCATCATGGAACGATGTATTGAACGCTGACGTGGACTACTATGAACTACGCACCGATAATGACCCAGGGAAGGATACCAACGCACTACTTGCGAAGGTGAAAGGTACCTCAGCTAATTTACCGCTTACGAAGCGAAGCGGCACGGTGTACTTGTACGCACGAAGTACGCTAGGTAAGTACTCCACGCCGGCAATGTATTCGTATAACTTACCACAGTTAGAGGCGCCTACGTTCGAGGTCAAGGACCAACTCGGAGGGTTTAGCCTGTACTTTGGGGCGAAGCCACCACAGGCTTACGTTATCCGTTGCCACGTTATTGGCGATGATCGTACAGACGATTTAGAGACAACGTCTAGCATGCTCACCTACTCCAATAAAGCCGGGGTATATCGTGTGCGGTGTGAATATGTCGACGTGTTCGGTAGTAGCTTAGTCGCTGAGAAGTCGGTCACTATTAAGGACAGAGTTGATAAGAGCCTACTTGATGCGGAAGCATTAGGGCTAAAAGCTATGGACGAATCAATCCAAGCGATGAGCGCTGAAGTTGGAACGATGAAAACCTCTGTTAATGGGTTCGAATCTAAATTGGTTCAACTTGATAAGGGAATTACCCAAAAGGTAACTGACCTTAATCGGAACCTATCTGGTCAAATTACTACGCTATCCAATGGTATCGACCTTCGCGTAACACAAGCCATCGGTAACATGAGTGGCCAAGATATTGTTAGCCGGATTAACTTATCCCCTGAAGGCACTAGAATCGATGGCAAGATATTACACGTAACAGGCCAAGCACTGTTCGATAATAACATCATCACTGAGGGTATGCTCCAAGCTAACTCCGTGAGTGCGGATAAGATACAAGCCCTATCCATCAGCAGTGACAAGCTTCAAGCGGATAGCGTTACCGCGGATAAGTTAAAGGTTAATAGCCTTGACGCTATCACGGCAACGATTGGTACGCTCCGCACTAAGACGAGTGGCGCTAGGGTTGAAATATCCGATAACTTAATTAAAGTGTTCGATGATAACAATGTACTAAGAGTGAGGTTAGGGGTGTTTAGATGATAATTCTAATAATCTTAATTCTGCTACTATTAGCGATGGCGGTTGCAGTACTACTAATAATAAGGAGAAAACATAAAATGCCACAGGGGATTGAAATATATAACGAATACGGAGAAAAAATACTGTCTACTGATGCGAGGTTGACTCGTTCGTTAATGTGCGTCCCTTGCACATCGTGGACTGGGTCAGCAAAAGTAATAGGTAAACAAAAGGATACAACTACATACGTCATTCCTTTTGTATCCGTTTCTTATAAGGGGAACTTCCCAACAACGAAATTTATCAAAACTTGGATTAATCAAGATACGGTGTACTGGGAATATACACGGATTAATAACCATTTCTTTGATAATGATACGTTGGCGATTGTATTGTTTATAGGAGAATACTAATATGAGCGCAACTTATCTCGAAGTCAACAATGACAAAAATCAAATCATCATTAACGATGAGTACAGAAATTTTAAATTGCACAGCGTCGTGCCAAAAGTTGTTAGCCTATTTTTCAACACCCGTGTTGCGGCTGATGATAGCGGAAGAATGTATTTGAACTTTATTAAACCTATTAATGAAGATTGTGTTATCGCCTCAGCATATGCGCGTCAAGTGTGTATGGTATACCCGCATTATAGAATGCATGCACATCCTCAAGCATTATCGCCAGAATCGTCGGGTGTTGATTGTTATTTATTTGATAACTATACATCTCGGGATACTAATTCTACGGGCAAGATTCGAGCAGGATTGCAGGTATTTAACGAACAGGGGCAAACGTTATTTGATTCAGATTATCCTGCTTTGCGCATATTAGATTATATCGATATTGATATAAATGACTGTAAGCCTTGGCAAGACCCAAAGGATGATCGTTATCTAAAGTTTGGTAATGATATATTGACTCGTTCATACAATGTTCAGTCTATTGCAGTTTGCTTGCTCAACTCCCCCCCATCTCCTTTTGGCCCATCGGACGGCGTGTATTCAGCGGAATACCTTGGTTATGGCGTATCTATCAAAGGCGGAAACACATTGACTCTAGGAGCTACATGGCAAACAGATATAACGACCAAAGATGCGTTAGCAGATGCTGGCGTTGATTCGCGCCTAAGGTTGCTAGTTGCCGACGTAAGTAATCTTAGGAAATCGTAATTTGATATATGAATGAGAGGCACATCTTATGATTGAACAAGACATCACATTATACGCGGGGCAGGACTTTGGCATGACGTACGTCGTACCGCCTGGCTCCGATATGGACCTAAGTCAATACGAGGCCGTCTGCAAAATTCGTAAACGGCCATATGATGATATGAAATTAGAGTTAACACCTGTGATACAGTCTAAACAGGTAGGGTTCTTCATTAGTGGAAAGGATTCCGCTAAAGCCCAATTAAAGGGTGGCGATTACCTGTACGATGCGTTTATCTACAATGATCATAAGTGGATAAAGCTCGGATGGGGTACAGTCACCATCGTTCCAGATATTTCAATGCATAAATAAGGGGGCATATGATTATGGAAACAAATGAATTAATTTTAAAACTAGATAAGGAAACTACAATTCCACTTATCGAGGGCTTAGGTAAAAGCGCCTATGCTATTGCAGTGGCTCATGGGTTCAGAGGTACTGAACAGGAATGGCTTGATAGTCTGAAAGGTTTACAAGGCCCTCAAGGTGACCCTGGTCCAAAGGGCGAACCTTTCCGATATGAGGACTTTACGCCAGAGCAATTAGAGGCCTTGAAAGGCCCTAAAGGTGATGACGGGCTAAGTGCGTTTAATATCGCTCAATTAAACGGATTTCAAGGTACATATGTTGAGTGGCTAAAATCGTTAAAAGGCAAGGACGGCGCAAGTGCTACGGCTGAAAAGGCAGCAGAATTTTTTAAACGAAAAAATATATATGTAGAAAATTCTGATATTGACACAATATTATCTACACTGCTTGAACGATTAGACGGCTTGATTCCAGCGGACGATTATGATCCATTAACCTACCTGCAACCGTTAAAAGGACAAACTACTTTAGCTGTACAAGGTCAACTTCATTTTAAAGTCAGTGTAAATGGTGGCGATAAGCATGTATTTGAAACAAAAGGTTTAGAATTGCCTATTGCTGCATTCGGTGAATACGATATTACATTGAAGTATTATGACTTAATCGATAGGGAGGTTAGTACAGTTACAGTATCGGGCGTTACAGATAATGAGGGTACGCCGGATGATACTTATGAGCAAAACGGTGCTAAATATGCGCTATATGGCAAGCGTCTAATCGTGAACGTATCTAACTATAATGGAAGTGAATATAATCCGTTTGTATTCATGGGCAAATGGACATTTGATAAAGTGGATACTATCACAATCAATACTAATAAGGCTAAAAGTTTACATCTCGGCACTATCGGTAATAACAGCATATTAAATTTAGGTAACAAACCTATATATGTTACTAACCCAGAACTTATCTTTTTGAAACCTAATACATCTTTAGCTGGTCAAGCAGTGAACATCGGTACGTTGCAACAGGGGCCTACTATGACGCACTTTAATAGTTCCGAATATAGCTGGTCAAGCAGTGAACATCGGTACGTTGCAACAGAGGGAGAGTGGGGTCATCTATAATTAACCAAACCACAGGGGGAAACAATGCAAGCAATAACAGATTTTTTATGCGAGGCTTGGCGGACACTGACGGATTCGTTTGTACTCAAAGCCTTGCTTGCCGTTATCGCCGATGTGGCGATATATATGATTGGCTTAAAACATGTGCAGGTGCTAGGGATATTCATATTACTGGTATTCCTAGACCTCATCACAAAATGGGCGGCTATTAGCTATCAAATGCTTATTGATATGGGGGCGAACCCAGAGAATATAAGCGGGTATGATAAATATATAGCCATTCCTGGAGCCTGGGGTAAAGGATTAATCTCATCTAAGCATATGCGAAAGCCCTTTATTACAAAGGTGCTAACATATTGCTTAGCAACGGCTGGGGCGTGGTGTTTTGATTTTATGAGTGGTCAATATGCTTTTGCAGTCAATCTAGTTTGGCTATATCTTGGCTCGGTTGAGTTCCTGTCTATCCTCGAGAATATGAGGGACGGCGGAAATAGCACAATCGCAGGGCTTTTGGATGTAGTGCATTCTAAGATTGACATGATTTTAAAGAAATAAAGGTTTGTAAGCCACGCTTACATTGTGTGGCGTGGCTTTTATGCTTGAATTTTAAAAATAACGATAAAAGCACTATAAAATTATCGTTAAAAGCAGAAATAGAGGTGCATATAATGAAAATTGGCGAATATTTCAACGATTATGAATTTTCTTGTAAGTGCGAAAGGCATGGCGTAGATAGTAGCGGTCATAACGTACTAGACCATGTCATTGACAAGCGACTAGTTGATTTACTAGATGCTATCCGTGAACGCTTGGGCGTTCCTATCTATATCACAAGTGGCTATCGTTGCGAGGCTCACAATGAGGAAGTAGGGGGCGCGCCTAACTCTTACCATACGCAAGGGGTGGCCGCCGATATTACATACGACGGTATCGATGTAGATTACCTCGCACAAGTGGCCGAGGAGTGCGGTGCCGACGGCATTGGTAAATACTACCATCAGGACTTTGTACACGTTGATGTGCGCGGGTATGCGGCACGTTGGAATGATTTGGATTAAAGGGGGTTATTATGTATGCAAAAATTAAGACATACCTCGAAACGCTTAAATCTAAGGTTACTATGCAGCGCCTTATTATTGGTGCTATTTGTGTGCTGTTCCTCTATGGCATTGGCAGCCTCGCAAGTGGATATTTCACAGCCAGAGCCAACTATCAGCGTGTCATTGAGCGATTGGAACAAACTCAAAGAGCGCTTGATGATAGCCGACGCCTCAATCGAGAGCTCAACAAAATCATTGGAACAAGCCAACAGCTTAACAGTGACGCAGACAACAGAATTAAAAGAATTGAGGATTATCAACAGCGAGAGGGCGAAAGCCTTAACCGAATTGAGAGCAATCAACGAGAAACAGGGTCAAGAATTAGCGAAAGCCTCGAACAAAATAACAGAGCAAGAGCAGAGCTTAACTCTAGCCTCGAACTCATTAGACGAATTGAAGAACGAAATCAAGAACAATAGACGAACAGAGCAACGCTTGCGACGTCAACGTGATACATGGGCCGCTGGTGGTGTGATTGGTTTTCTAATTGGTGCAGCTGGCGCTATTCGATGAAATCGAGGTGATCCAATTATCTCCTGATCATGAGCAGGTGGACTCATGGTAGTATAGTTTTGATAAAATGCAGAAGAGCCTACTAACTTAGATAATATCTAGGTTGGTAGGCTCTATTTTTGTTTGTAAAAGTATAAATAAGTACTTGATTTTATACCCTATATAGGGTATAATAAAGGTGTAGAAAGGAGGTGATAAATATGGACATAATAAAAGAGCTAACAAGCTTAGTAAATGAGTTAACGCTACTGACACTAGCAATCATCATTTTAAAACTTGTTAGCAAAGAGTAAAAAGCAGGCGGGTGAAAGCCCCGCCACCTTCTCAACATCATTGTAAATCAACGAGGTGAATTATGCAATATTTAGAATGGCTGATTAATATAGCAACTCTGATTGTTTTGATATTAGTAATTAAACGTTTAGTTAGAAGGTGATGAAATTGAAATTTGAACTAGATGATATTATGACAACACAAGAGGCTGCAGAGCGGTGGAATGTTACTGCTGATTCATTAAAACAGAATTGTAGAGGTCGTGTAAAGAATGGATTTAAGGAGGGCGAGTTTAAGAAGTCTGGGAAAATGTGGCTAGTTACACGGCAAGGTATGGAACGGTTATACGGAAAAGAATCCGCTTTAAGTAGTGTAATAAAAAGCGTGTCAGACGCTCATTAGGCCTCTAAATCTCTGCAAAATTTGTAACGGTTGCTCAACTGTTGCTCAACTTTTGTCGTACTAAAATGCAAATGGTTGTTGAATTATCAATGTTTTTATAATATAATTCATATGTAAGGGATATATATATGAATATAAAGAGGCATCGGCCAGTAATGGTCGATGCCTCTTTTATATGCGTGCGCACATGACTAAGCCCCCAGATAAACAGGGGGCTTGTAGTATGTTTATAAGATTAATTATAGATTATTACATTCTAGCCATGCGACCATAGCTTTTTGGCCTGCTGCTGGTAGGGACTCGGAGAATACTCGTGCATCTTTGCGGATTCTAGGAATATCAATGCCCGCATTACATAGCTCTGCACAGTGGCCCACAAGCCAGCTTTCAATAACGGTCGGATCTGCCTCTAGGTGAAATTGCAATCCTAAAATATGATTGCCCATCGAAAAGGCCTGGTTAGGACAGAGGTCTGTTTCAGCAAGGCGAACGGCACCTTCTGGAATGTCAAATTCATCGCCATGCCAGTGTAGAACAGGCGTATTGCCTAAGAGGGCTAGTGGTGTATGTTGCCCTTCAGCAGTAAAACGCAATGGTCCAAAGCCGATTTCCTTCTTACCATGGCTCATAGGGCCCACATGGCCGCCCATGATGCGGGAAATAAGTTGCGCCCCAAGACAGATGCCGAGTAATGGTTTTTTACTATCGATGCGGTCCTTAATAAACTTGATTTCATCGGTTAAAAAAGGATAGATTTCTTCGTCGTATGCGCCAATAGGAGCCCCACAAACGATGACAAGATCTGCCTTACTTGCATCGTACTGATTAAAGTCAGCAAGGGGGGCCTCAATATAATCTAAGGCAAAGCCGCGTTCTATTAATAAAGGTTCTAAAATACCGGCGTTTTCAAAGTGGATATGACGTACTACATAGGCTGTTTTACTCATGGTTCCTCCTTATAACTACGTACAACTATTCTATTGCTAGTATATCATATTCTATAGAATTTTATGTGAGCTTTCACACAAAGCATCACCATTCCATCGCGCATGGTTCACTGTAAAAGATGAAGACTAATTGATATCCTTATAATTAAAAGACGCCTGTAAAAGGCGTCTTTTTTGCTTGCTTGAACGGGTTTATATAATTAGATTTTATATAGAATGAAATCTATATGCTCATGAGGATTTCATCTGAATATTGATTTTTTTCGAAGAGTTGTGTACAATAGAATTATCGTTAAAAAGCCCTTATGTGTGTAAGGGTGATTAATGGAGGGAATAATACAATGAATAAAAAATTAGTAGCATTATTGGCTGTAGCTACAATGGGTATTTCTGTTGTAAGTGCTACACCACAAACACAATTTACAAAAGGTGAAACTCAAGTTGATCTTGGCGCTGCAAGCGTTGAAACTAAAGCAGACGGTTTTAAAGCTGCTCACAAATGGAATTTCGATGGCAATATCACTCACGCATTGCGCGACAAAACTGCTATCCAATATGGTTACCATGGTTTGAACTCTAAACATGTTGATTCCAACATGCAAGAAGTAAACTTGATTCAAACATTGAGCAAAAACTTTGCATTGTATGGTGGTTTTGGTCGCATTCATAGCGATGCTATCAACCATACAAACAATATCGCTCAAGTTGGTATTATCGGTAAAGCTGCTTTAGGTTCTAAAGTAGACGTATACGGCAAAGCTGGTATCGGTACAAAAGAAACTACAACTTGGGAAGCAGGTTTAGGTTACAAAGCAACTGATGATCTTGATATCAATGCTGGTTACCGTTATGTAAATACAAAAGCAACTGATAACCACAACGTATCCTTCCAAGGTCCTGTAGTGGGCTTGTCCTACCGTTTCGGTGGCGCTGAAAAAGCTGAACCTATCGTTGTCACTCCAGCACCAGCTCCAGCTCCTGTAGTTGAACACACTGCAGCACCTGTACAAAAACCAGCTAAAGCTGATTACTATGTACAATCCATCTATTTCGATTCTGACCAAGACGTTCCTCGTGCAGACCAAGGTGCTAACTTACAAGCTGCATTGAACGCTGCTAACCAATACAAAAACGACCAAGTAAAATTGTTGGGTAATGCTGATACTGATGCTAACCCTCAATACAACATTGGCTTGTCCGAACGCCGTGTACAAGATGTTGCACAATACTTGGTAAATAATGGTGTAGATGCTAACCGTTTGATCGGTATCGCTAATGGTGATGCAAAACCTGTTGCAACTAATGCAACTGCAAACGGCAAAGCTGAAAACCGTCGTGTAGACGTTTTCATTCACCGCTAATTTGAGTTCTCTCAATTTAATCTAAGCCTATACAAGTCCATCTTTTCGTCTCTCTATATATTTTGAGTGCGATAAGATGGACTTTTGTGTTATACTAAATCTATTAGAAATACTACTGTACATATGTAATCTGATCGTTGTCATATAGCTTTCATTTACATTGTGTACAATACTTACCATGTGTTTAGTAAAAGTGAGTTATTAGTATGGAAAAATTTAAATATTATAAGGAGCTTATCGGCGCGATTATCCTTGCAGGACTCATGATATTGGTGGCCTTGCGCATTAGCGATATAGCATCGGGCATCGATGCATTGATAACGGCCTTTGTACCGCTTATCGTAGGTGCCTGCATGGCCTTTGTCCTCGATATTCTTGTCGTCCGCTATGAATGTTGGTTATGGCCGCGTATCAAATCGGGGTGGCGGTATAAGATTCGTCGTCCGTTGAGCATTATCCTATCCTTTGTGACGATTAGTCTCATTGTGTACTTTATTGCCCGTATGGCTGTGCCGCAGTTAGTGCATTCCATTACACTTATCGTGTCCGCAGCACCGCAGCTATATCTAGACTTTCAACATTGGATTTATCATTTAAGTAATACCATTCCATTGGCCTCGAACCCTACGGTATTAAATACCTTGAATGGTGAAAGTATAGTTAACTATACGCGTGAATGGGGAACCAAGGGTGGCACCTATGTGGTGAATACGATGGGCACGATTCTTTCGTGGACCGTAAATATTGCATTAGGTCTTATCTTTGCCATTTACATGCTACTGGATAAGGAACGCCTCATGTCGCAAGGTAAGCGTATTTTGAAAGCCTATGCATCTGATACGTGGGTGAATCGTGTAACCTATGTGGCCAAGGTTGCTGTTCAAACATTTAGTAGTTTCTTTGTAGGACAGTTTATCGATGCCTTGATTTTAGGTATCATGGTGGGCGTTACATTGTGGATTTGTAATATTTCCTATGCTACGACCATTGCCTGTGTTATTGGTCTCACCGGTTTAATTCCATTAGTGGGTATATATGTAGGCGGCTTGATGGGGGCAGTTATATTGCTTACCATTAGTCCGATGGATGCATTGATTTACGTCATCATTTTAGAAGTTTTACATCAAATTGAAAGCAATGTGATCTACCCCAAAATCGTAGGTAATTCTGTAGGGTTACCTGGCTTATGGGTCTTTGCCGCTGTAATCATAGGCGGTAGTTTGATGGGCGTTACAGGCATGATTATAGGCGTGCCATTAGTAGCCACTTGCTATAAATTACTGATGACCGACGTTGAAGAACGTTTAGCCTCTAATGAAGGCTTATAGCGTTTTATGGCTATAATATAAATTAAAATACAAGTTTGTAGAATCCGATTACTATTGGGAGGATTATAATGAATAAAAAATTACTATCTTTGGTTATGACTGGTGTGTTGGCCGTTGGTGTTTTTTCCGTAGCCACACCGTATGAAGCGCAAGCGCGTAAGACTAAACCAGAAACAAGCACAGATATTACGATTAAACGTGCACCTGGTCAATCTGTGGTTATGACAATGAGCGAAATTGGTACGATTTTCCAAAATCGTTTCCCTAATGCAGCGTTACACTCTGTAGAATTGAATTCCAATGATTTGGCTTATGCTTATAAAGTAACTGGATATAGCAAATATCACGAATACAAAATGAAGATTGATATCATCACTGGTAATCAATCCGATATGAGCGAAGGTGGCAAACCTAAACGCGTTATTGGTGAAATCTTCAACAAAGATAAAGTTATCGAACCATCTCAAGCAGAAGCAGCTGCTAAAGCGCAATTAGGTGCAGATGCTGTTATGAAGGGCTGGAAGGTTGAAGCTCACAATGGTAAAGTTAATTACTATGTAACGATGCATCAAAATGGTAAGAAAACAGTAGTGACTGTTGATGGTAATACAGGTGCTTACATTGAACAAAGTAAAGCAACAAAATTACCTCCAGAACCAGATCAAGGTTTTGACAAACGCCGTACGAACCTCGTATGGGGCCATGATATCGTTATGGATAAAAAATAATATAAAAAATAGGGAGTTAATATCTAATGATGTTGACTCCCTATTTCATTTGTTAGGTACAATCGATTACCAACGGTTTTCGTAGTACGCTTGTGTCCACATAATAACCTCGACAAGAGATGGATGTGGGCTCATTGTTTCACCTACGGTGATTACGGATTTAGGATCCATGTTACGCATAATACCTTTTTTACGCAATAGTTTTGTGCGCTCTGATGCGATTTCTTCATTGATGGCTGTCAATGGGGTTACACCGCTATTCATAAGGTTAACGTATGGTTGGAATAGGATAGAGGCTTGTGGTCCGATTACGTGAATACCAAGGATATGGTTTGTATCTTTGTCGACCACGATTTTTACAAAGCCGTCGTTTACATCACCAGGATCAATGCCCATAGCATAGCCTTTGGCAGTAGAGGAATAGAAGTTTTTGCCTACACCTACATTGTAACCAGCCTTAATTGCTTCTGCTTCGGTAAGACCTACGCTACCGATTTCAGGATAGGAGAAGGTAACTTTTGGCAACACGTCGTAGCGAGCCCAACGGAAATCTGCTTCATTTTTGGCGAAGTAAAGATTATGTGCAATGATATCCGCTTCGTAGTTTGCGCGATGACGGAATGCAGGTTCGCCGTTCACATCGCCTAACGCATAGATGCCGTCCACAGATGTTTCAAGAAACTCGTTTGTTTTGATCCAGCCCTTTGGCCATGTTTCAATACCTGTATTTTCAAGGTGTAACTCTTCGGTAGCAGGGCGGATGCCAGCGGCTACAAGAATTTCTTCCACCTTAGTTTCTGTGATTTCACCTGTTGTACGATCTTTTGTAACGACGACTTTTAAGCCATCTTCTTGGCGAACCTCTACGGTATCTTGATTTAGAATTACGTTAATACCACGTTCTCTATAATTGTTAAGGAGATGTTCGGACATTTCCGCATCTTCCTTTGGTACTAGGCGTACATTATGCTGAATAATTGTTACATCAGTACCGGCAGAGTCAAATACATGAGCGAACTCTACGCCGATAGGGCCAGCGCCTAAGACGGCAAGGGAGTTGTACGGTTGTTTAGGAAACTTGTCGCCAAAGAGGCTTTCACTAGATAGATAACCGGCCTCTTGTAAGCCTGGTACATTTGGAATATTACTATAACCACCAGTACCAAGAACGATGGTTGGGGCTGTGATTTCTACGATACCAGAGCCATCGTTAAGGTGGATATTCATCACCTTATCGGACACAAAGCTTGCAGCACCGCGATATACATCTACGTTGTCATACGCGTTATAGTAATCATAGATGCCTGCAGACTTGTCAATCATATGCCATGTACGTTTAGCTACAGTGCCCCAATCCATTGTTGCATCGCCAACATTGACGCCGATTTTGCCGAACTCTTTTACCTCTTGTACAGCATTCGCAGCTGTTACCATAACCTTTGTAGGAATACAACCGCGAGTTAGGCATGTGCCGCCAAATTTACCTTTTTCTATGATAGCTACTTTTTTACCTGTTTTTATAGCAGCGTCAGCAACGATGGTTGCACCACCTGTACCCACTACAATAATATCGTATTGTTTCATGTTGATTCCTTTCTATATATATCTAGTAATAGTTATTATTATTAAATATATTATAC
>OBWG01000244.1_pt1 | contig 52827 bp, 36 predicted proteins | sample 1495221 | NCBI WGS metagenome assembly OBWG01 (sample SAMEA2580053, study PRJEB22360) | human gut metagenome | reverse complement strand
AAAAACACCGCCTTTCTGATAACCCCATTATACCAGAAAAACGGTTATAAATGTAGAAAAGCCCGGCTTTTGCCGGGACTTTGTCTACAGTCTGAGGGATCGCCTAAAAGCGACCCCTCCTTGTATTAGGAATCTTAATTTTTCTTGTAAATCCAAAGTTTTTTATTAAAACTTGCCTTCCTTAGCTGCCTCCTCGATACTTACAGCCACGGCCACTGTAGCACCAACCATGGGGTTGTTGCCCATACCGATCAGACCCATCATCTCAACATGAGCCGGTACGGAAGAGGAACCTGCGAACTGAGCATCAGAGTGCATACGGCCCATGGTATCGGTCATACCATAGGATGCGGGGCCTGCTGCCATGTTGTCGGGATGCAGGGTACGGCCTGTACCGCCGCCGGACGCTACGGAGAAATACTTCCTTCCCTTCTCTACGCACTCCTTCTTGTAGGTACCTGCTACCGGATGCTGGAATCTGGTTGGATTGGTGGAGTTACCCGTGATGGAAACGTCAACGCCTTCCTTCCACATGATAGCAACACCCTCTGTTACATCGTTTGCTCCGTAGCAGTTCACCTTTGCTCTTAAGCCCTCAGAGTAAGATTTTCTCCACAGTTCCTTAACCTCGCCTGTGTAGTAGTCCATCTCTGTCTCAACATATGTAAAGCCGTTGATTCTGGAGATAACCTGCGCTGCATCCTTTCCTAAACCGTTTAAGATAACGCGCAGCGGTTTCTGGCGAACCTTGTTAGCCTTCTCTGCGATACCGATTGCACCCTCAGCAGCTGCGAAGGACTCATGGCCTGCAAGGAAACAGAAACAGTCTGTATCCTCTTCCAAAAGCATCTTTCCCAGATTTCCGTGTCCAAGACCAACCTTACGCTGGTCTGCTACAGAACCAGGAATACAGAATGCCTGAAGGCCCTCACCGATAGCTGCGGCAGCGTCAGCAGCCTTTCTGCAGCCCTTCTTGATCGCGATGGCAGCGCCTACTGTATAAGCCCAGCACGCATTCTCAAAGCAGATCGGCTGGATCTTCTTAACCTGAGCATAAACGTCAAGGCCTGCATCTTTTGTAATCTTTTCAGCTTCCTCGATAGAAGCAATGCCATAGCTGTTTAATACGGAATTGATCTTATCAATTCTTCTCTCATATGATTCAAATAATGCCATCTTCTTTATCCTCCTAATTGGTCCTCATCATTCTTTACGTGGGTCGATGATCTTAACAGCGTCAGCAACGCGGCCATACTGGCCCTTTGCCTTCTCCCATGCAGTATTAGCATCGTCACCCTTCTTGATGAAGTCGGTCATCTTGCCAAGGTTTACGAACTGGTAGCCGATGATCTGATCTTCTGCATCCAGAGCGATACCGGTTACATAACCCTCAGCCATCTCCAGATAACGTGGACCTTTCTTAAGAGTTCCGTACATTGTACCAACCTGAGAACGCAGTCCCTTGCCCAGATCCTCCAGACCTGCGCCTACAGGAAGTCCATCCTCAGAGAATGCACTCTGCGTTCTTCCGTAAACGATCTGTAAGAACAGCTCTCTCATAGCGGTGTTGATCGCGTCGCAGACCAGGTCTGTGTTCAAAGCTTCCAGAACGGTCAGGCCTGGAAGAATCTCAGATGCCATAGCTGCGGAATGTGTCATACCTGAACATCCGATGGTCTCTACCAGAGCTTCCTGGATGATACCCTCTTTTACGTTCAGTGTCAGCTTACAGGCACCCTGCTGAGGAGCACACCAGCCTACACCATGTGTCAGACCGGAAATATCCTTGATTTCCTTTGACTTTACCCATTTTGCTTCTTCTGGGATTGGAGCAGCGCCATGATGAACGCCCTGTGCGACTGTGCACATTTCTTCTACTTCATGTGAATAAATCATGTGTTAAAACTCCTTTCAAATTGAAATTTGATTAAGTATAGTGCCCTTTGTTAATTTTATCACGTTATACTCGTGTTTATTTTCTCACAAAATACGACATTTGTCCAGTGATTTATCCCTGTCGTAACCGCCTATTTTTGACTCTTTTTTACATAAAAATTAGCCATTTTTCTATTTTCCTCTGTGGCTCCCATATGCAGATCCGGTATCAATGCATGAACAACCAGGCGTTTTCCAGAACCGTGGCAGGTGGAAAGCGTGATAAAATCCTCATTTTTCAGACGCTTTTTATCTGTGGCATAGATGGAGGCCTGAGACATGGCGGCAAAATACGCCTCCTTCTCTCTTTCTGTCATACCGGTCTGAAAAGGCGTGCTATCCGTTTCGCGGATCAGATGGCAGGAGAATATGGGACATTCCAGCCATTTTCCCTGAACAGCTATCCACAGAGACGGATGATCCTGATAAAAGTCAGGATCCAGATACCGTTTCAAATCCGCAAACATAGAACCATCCTTCATATTATGGCCGTAAAATATGGTGTGACCGGATACGAACGGTTCCGAATACGGATCCGTGAAAATAGCCCCGGATATACATTCTTTCCCCTCAAAGCTGTGGCTTAGATAAAAGTCGCTGTCGATTCCCCGTGCCACCGGATAATCCACAGCGGTTTTTGGGATACGCAGCCAGCAGACATAGTCTGGATTCCGTGCCCGCAGAACCGCTTCATCGGGAGATTCTCTGAAAATGCAGTTTCCGTCCGCCACAGGAAACTCCTGTTGTATCGCATCCGCCCCATTCTGTGTAAATACTTCCTTCCGGATCGCCTCATAGCCGCCTCTTGCCTGTCTGTAGATGCCTGACAGTGACAGGAAACGGACAAAGAATACAGCTGCTGCCAGAAAAAACAGCGAGGGAAGAACATATCTTATCCTGCTGGAATGACAATGCTCTGATTTATTTTTTAGTGCACCGTTTTTTTCTTTTGTGGGAAGCATTTTCATAGCGAGAAGCACAATAAGCAGCACAGCAGATCCGAACCATATTTTCCCATACACGTTTGTTCCCCTGAGAAGAATATGAGAGGTTTCTTCCATATCTGTCGATTCTGTATGATGCATACCTTCCTCTATCCGGTATGCATCACCAACCGGCGTGCCGATTTCTTCTTCCTCACGCGCCGTCTCATCCTGAACCGCACATTCCTCTCTCTGCACCAGTCCCCCATAAAATACGCGGCAGTCCCAGACCTTCCTTTTTCCATATGCTGTCAGTCTGCCTTTTTCTGCCCCTGCTTCGTCTCTTTGTATCCCTTGAATCTCATAGTCCGCTTCTGAAAGACCTGCTGCCTTTAAAAGCGGTCCGCCTCTGGACAGAAAGCCTTCCGGCTCTCCGTCCCAGATCAGATTTTCTCCCACTATATATCCTTCTGCGCCGATTCCTTCTGCCGTTAACTCCAGTTCAAAATCCTCCTGCCAGCGCTCATTGACATACTCCCGGCGGATTTCCGGAAAGATTCGTTTCTCCGTTTTTCCTGTTTCTGGGTTTTCTACCGAAATCCAGGCTGTTTGAGGAAGAAACTCCGTTCGTTCTACCTCCTCATATAATACCTGCCTTGAAACATACTCCGGCTTTTTCTCCGAAACTGGCTCTGCATGAGCGCAAATTGAAAGGAACAGACCCACCCCTCCCAGGATACCTGCAGCAGCCGCAAGCTTTATCCATTGATCTCTTCTGCGTTTGCCCTTTCCTGCAATCTTGTATGGAAGTGTAAGCGTCATTCCCGCAATGCAAAGCAGAGCCCATGCCAAAAGCTCTCTGTAAGCGCTCTCATCGCCGGTGCGCATTAGGCCAGAACTATGATCAGCCCCCTGCGTAAGGTTTCCAAATCGGTCTTTTCGGTGATATACAGCTCTGATTCGTCCTATCTTTTTCTTCTCTTTAAAATTGTAAACGATTAGCCCGCCTTCTGCGGAACCGTCCTCATTTACCACAAATTCGCTGTAGGAATCTGCCTTTTTATACCCGTCTGGAGCCTGCCGTTCATAGATCCTATAGGTACCCGGAGCAGGAGGAAGAAACGTCAATGCGCCCTTTTTCTCTGTCTCTCCTCCCAGGGTCTCTGTATCGCTGTTTCCTGAATCTCCCGTGATTCCCTCAAATTCATCCGTTTCTTTTCCCGTATCTGGATCTACGCTCCGTATCTGGATCACTGCTCCATTCAGGGCCTCCTTCGTATCTCCATCCAGCTTTCTCACAATCACCTTCAGTTCCTGGTCCATAATCTCATACGCCCCGCGGTATATATCCCCGCCGCTGACCGTAAAACTATAGACTGCCGGATTCAGCCCATATCCGGCAGGAGCCTTTGTCTCCTGGAAAGTATAGGTTCCGTCCCCAGGCTTAGGGATAGAAAAGCTTCCTTTCTCATCACTGACTGCCTGAGACATCACCTTTCCCATCTGATCGAAAAATGTAAATTCTGCTCCCGCTACCGGCTTATGACCCGTATCTGTCTTTTTAAAAGAAATATACTCCTTTTCAGGCCGGCTGCCGCCTCCGCCTCCAGAAGAGGTTATCTTTGTATTGGCAAAAGTGAATGTCTGTACCTGAGCCGTATCGTTTTTAATTTCAATCTCCTTATCCGGCGCTTTTTTGTAGCCTGTCGGAGCCTCCAGTTCCCGGATGATATATGCTCCCGGCTCCAATCCCACAAAATTTTTAGGAGACTTTTCCTCAGAGATCCATTCCTCCACAACTTCGCCGGTATCTCTTTTGATCAGCTGCAGCTTCGCTCCTGCCAGAAGCTGCTCCGGTGTCTGGGACACCTTTGCAATTTCTGCGATCACTGTGTAGTTTCTCATCACAAGACAGGGAACCTCAGTCATGCCGTCTGTGATAGAAAAATAAACAGGGTTTGCCAGAACAGAGACTCCTTGGGGCGCCTGTATTTCCACCAGACGGTACTCTCCGGTTTCCAGCCCCTTTTCCAGATGAGGCTGCCTTCCGGTCGTCCATTCTCTTACCCGTTCCCAGGTTATTTCCCACGCATTTTCTCCCTGACGTTCGTTCTTCTCTGTATTATCTTGTGTCCTCTTTTTTTCCAGTCGAAGAACAGCTCCCTCCAGCATTTCATCTGTATCTGCCAGTTTCTTTTCTATCAGCACCCGGTTGCTGTCATTGACAGGATCATACCTCATTTCCAGGATTTTTGTGGTTTCATCCTTATACTCAAACTGGAACTCAAACGCCGCAGATGTCAGCATATGCCCAGGCGCTGCCTTCGTCTCCCGGCACACATAGGTATATGGGGCAAATTTCCCATCCCGATCCAGATATCCGATGGGCAGCTTTTCAAACAGCACACTGCCGTCTTCCCCGGTAACGATCCTGCCGCAGGACAGGCCCAGCGTCTTGTTCACCAGTTCAAATTCCGCTCCCTTCAGAAGCTGCTCCGGCTGATCTGCATCATGTTTAATCACCCTCAGGTTTCCAAGTGGAATTTCATCCTGCATTTCCACTTTTTGTATAATTTTAGAATCTTTTATGGAAAATGGCAGGTCTGCAGACTGCAGAAAACCATAGGGCGTCATTTCCTCCCTCAGAATATAGTCTCCCTCCGGAATGTATTCAACCAGATGGGGCTTTAAATCTCCTTGCTCAAAGCCATGGGGGATGGTTCCGGCCTCTGCCTCCTCTTTTGTATACCTCCCGTCTCTCCCTGAGATCCACCTGGCCTTTTCCTCCCGGCACTTTCCGTTTTCCTCCGGAATATGAAGAAGCAGCTCCTGCTCCGCCACAGTTCCATCTGCACCCACCGGATAGATGGCAAGTTCCGCCCCGTCCACCTCTTTTTCGCCGGATATCACATTTTTTGATACTGACAGGCGAAGAGGTTCATCCGTCACGCTCCATTTCCCTGTCTCTGTCTTATGGCCTGTATCAGGAATTTCTATGAAAATGGGATCAGCAGTGGCATAGCCGTCGGGCGTATCAGACTCTGCCAGAACATAGAAGCCCACTGGAAGATATTCCATGCGCACGGAGGCATCTTCCGTGTAATAATATCTCCCCTGGAAGGTTCCCGGAATGGCTTCATACTGATAGTCGTATTTCATGATCGGATTCAGACCGGCTGCATCTGTCTCCACACGGCCTGTGGCAGCTACCCGCTGTCCGTCCTTCCAGTTGGCCGCACGGAAGGTAAACACCTCCAGCTCCCTGCGAACCGCCGGAAGTCCATCCTCTGTCACCGGCTTTCCCTCTGAATCCAATAACGCCTGATAAAGAGTCATGTAGGCTTCGCTGTCTTCGCAGAGGACTTCCTGCCTTTTTCCATCCTTTTTCTCTACCTCAGCAGCGGTAAAATCATCCTCCATTTCAAAACTCTGTACATGACCGGTCTCCCGAATTTCAACATTTACAGGCTCTGACATGACATATCCCTGTTCATATGGGCAGCCCGTTTCCTCCAGCACATAAAACCCAACGGGAATATGGTCGATCCAATGGGGCTCATCTGTTGGAACTGGCTTTCCCTCTCCATCGTTTTTTAAGTTCCCCCTGTCATCATACTCATATCCGCTGATCCAGCAAGCCCATACCTCCCCCTTCTCATAATGACCCTCTGCATCCTTCACCGGATTCCCATTTTCATCCAATTCTGCTTTATAAAGAGTCATCTGCGCTCCGCGGATCTCCTTCTGGGTACGGGTATCGATCTTGGCAAAGGCTGCTTTCGTAAATTCATCCTGATGAAAATATTTCTGCGGTTCATTGGCATCCTTTAAGATCAGTCCCTGATAGGGAGCCTGCACATAGCCCTGGGAAAAGGGAACCATTTCTTCCTGTAAAATGTAGGCGCCAAAGGGCAGACGCGCGATCACATGGGGCCCCTCCGGGGATTCCTGCGTTCCGTCTGGCCCTGTGCTTTTTCCCGTAACCCATCGTTCTTCTTTCCATACAGTTTCCCCGGTTTTGTAATAGATGGGCAAACCCTTTTCATCGTCTTGACTCTGCTTCTCCTTATAAATAGAAGGACTTCCTCCATTTTCCTGAACGCAGATGGAACGCACCGGACACTTTTGGTTCTGTTCATCCGCCACATAGGCAATGATTCTTTCATAGGCGTCTCTGACATAGGCCATACCCGTAACAGGATCCGCAAAACAGACACTATTTCCACGCTCATCCAGCACATGAAGCTCCCCTGTGTGCTCATCCTCTTTTAAACGTTTTCCTGCCTCTAATTCCTCCAAATCATAAAAATACAGGTTTACGGGATCATTTTGCATCTTCAGATCTTCCCAGACCGGATGTCCTGCGGGACCGGAATCCGTGCCGTTTTGGAGCAGTTCTCTGTGTTCTCCCGTATGCGTATTTTCCACTTTCACCGTCTTTTGATCCTGGAAGATAGCCTTTACCCCCTCATAGCCGCCAGTTTCCAGGGGTTTTAGTTCCATTCCTTCATAGAGAACCAGCTCTGCTCCTGAGACAGATACCCCAAAGTGAATCCCCTTTCCTGTAAATGCTCCATCCAGCGTATAAAGAGGTTTCACACGCTCCATGGCTTTTAACGCCTTCTCCGTCCCATCCACGATCTGCTCCGAATACTGATCCATTGCTTTTGTCACATAACCGGTCCATACTCCCTTTTCCCGGTCAAATGCAATGTCCCTTACATCTCCTCTGGCCTCCAGCTTTTCCTTCCGTCCGCTGACCTGGTAGAGAAGAAGATCGCCTTTATCATTTACAAATATTTCCTCTTCAAAGCCTCCGCTGGACTCCACAATGCCCTGACTGTCCCTTTGCCTGAGTCCGTTCCTATTTCCAACCATAGAATCCCCATCCTCGGTCTTATAGATCCACAGCTCTGACGGATAATCCTGAACGGGAATTGCACTTACCGTCTCTGTCTGCTCCCTGTTTGCCTCACCAGTGACCGGAATAGCATATTCATACTGTTTGGCTGGCTTCCGTTCCCATCCGTCGCTGGTGCCATCCTTGTTCAGTCCTTCTTCATAATAAAAAACCTCATCTCCATAGATTTCAAATGCCACGGGACGGCTTTTTGTATACCCCTCCGGTGCCTGAACCTCTACCAGAACATAGGCTCCCGCTCCCAAAGGACGAACCGTTTCAATGTATCCCACCGGTATCTCTTTTATCTGGCCGTCAATTACCAGCTGGCGCAGAGTTGAATAGGACTTAAAAATCCCCCTTTTTGTTCCCGTTTCATCCAGCTGGCTGATCCGTTGGCTCTCATCATACAGCGGAATTCCATCTTCATCCAGACGAATGGGGATGTCTCCGTCAGAACTGTTATCTTCCCCCACTCTGGGATAGAGAATCTCCTTGCCGTCTGCATCCGTCACCGTCTTTCCCTCTGCGTCTATTGCCGGGCCGAACAGTACCTGCCCGCTTCCTGCCGCGGTACCGGTTCCTGTCTTTTTCACATCCCTTTTGGCCGCATAGATACGGAACAAAGCCCCATTATGAAAAATCGTTTCCCCAGTCTCCTGATCCAGCTTTTCAATCCGAAGCCTGGAACTATAGTAGGTATTTTCAAAATCCTCCTGTGCAAAGGCCACATAGTTATAGTCAGCCCCATTTCCTGAAGGTGTCAATGTCTCAATGCTGCCGGTGTCGGGATTGACCCTGTCTGTGGCAGGCGCAAGAACCGTCCACGGCACCAGCATAGGTGCAAATTTCCCTTCTACAGCAGTCCCCACTCCCTCCATCACAGGCACCTGATCCCGAATCTGAATCTGACCGTTTTCGGTCTCATTTCCATCGTATAAAACCCCATCTCTGGTTCCTTTGTTCTCACTTTCGCTGGTATAACCTTTATAATAAGCCTGAACCAGCGGATTTGCCCCATCCATATATTCCTCTTCATAGGGCTGAGAGGAAGTAAGACTGCGGCCCGGACGATTTTCTTTATCCAGACCGTATTTATATACCTCAAAGGCGCCATCCTGACCATTTGCCCGGATCACATGATTTTCCCCATTAAAACGGATACTGTATTTACGAACCAGTTCCTGGGGGCTGTCACTGCTGTTATAGCGGAAATATGCGCTGCCAATCTCATCAAATACCGTTTCACCGCCGGCCCCGTCCCCAACGATCTCAGGTACAAAAGGCAGAGCAATCTCCTTTGGTTCCCGAATCCGGTAATGACGGTTCGCCAGCTCCCCTTCCAGGGCAGAGGGCGTCTGCTCCACTATCACATATTCACCGTAAGGAAGCATAATGGAATCGTCATAGTAATCGTCATTTCCATTTCGGATACCGCACTGGAGAGTCTTTATATCTTTGTCGCGCCCTCCTTTGGGATCCCGATCCCACGGGATGGAGAGCTTGTCCTCCAGTCCCGCAAAGGGCTTCAGATAAGCAGCCGCTTCTGCTTTTGCCCGGTTGAGTGCCTGATTGTAGGCCCGGTCCTCATTCAGTTCCGGCTGATCTTTTAATATATCCTCTTTATAAGCTTTTATATCATAATACGCCAGAGCAAATCTGGTAAGCGCCTCCTCCAAAAAAGCACCTCCCTTCTTTTTCTCTGCAGCATACATGGCGTCAGAAAACTTTTTATAATTCCAGCTTCCATCCTCCTTTTTTTCTAAAAGCTGCCGTCCCCCGCCATCCTTTGGAGGAAGAAAATGAGGCTGAACCGCTTCTGTGAAATCACTGCTGCTGATATCATCTGAAAGGATATTTCCCTGTTCGTCTGCATAGAGACTGACTATATCGCTCTTTAAATACAGACGGAATTTAAACTGATCCAACAGCTTTGTGCCTTTGCGAAAAGACCCGAAAAGTCCCAAAAGCGCTGTTAAAGGATCGTTGTGTACCGAACCGTAGGTGTTCACATTTTCATAGGATTCCTGAGAAATGTCCTTGGTAACCCGGATAGACTGCTTAATCACCCGTTCTAAGACCTGAATTGGAGTTTTCCCGGTTCCACCGTCCTGAACGGGCTGGTTCTGCCCTGGATAGGAAAGGACGGCATATCGGATATAGCTGCCCGGATCATGATTTTTCAAGGAAACAGCCACATCCGCAGCGGCTCCTTTTTCCCGGATCAGATACTGGTTATAAGGAATGAGCGAGCCTCCTTCCTCTATGGTCTTTTTAGCCGTAACTGCGCGAAATACATCCTCCGAAAGCTGACCGGTCTCTGTACAGGAAGGCTCTGCATGGATAAGGTATGTACCCTTATCCGAATCCCAGACCGCCTCAATCGGCGTCTTTACCAGATCCTCATATACGGTTTCTCTCTCTTCATATACCGGAACTTGCTCCATTACAGGTATGGGCGCTCCCGTAAGATCTAACAGCACTTCTCCCTCCTCATAACGCACATAGACTGGCTGCCAGATGGTTTTAATATAGTCTGAGGTACTTTCTTCCGCAAGAACATCTCTCTCAAGTTCCCTCTTTTCCTTCACTACCGCACGCCGGCCGCCAAGACTGTATGTGCCTTTGGAATACTCCAGCCAGTAGTGCCCTTTTTCTGTCTCCTTTTTTACATAGAAACATTGATCTGCCCGGTCGTAAATCCCGCTCATGACAGGAATCTCACCAATATGATCATAATACAGACGGGCATACCAGACTCCATCCTTTTCATATATGCCGCCAATACCGGCACAGTTGTAAAAGGCGTGTTCCGTATACCAGTCCAGCACAGCCTGGGCAGCAGCTGAGTTTGCAGGAGGAATTTTCCCCTTATGCAGCGGAATGTGGATCCAGGGAGCGCCCTCTGAACCGTCTGTCAGCTGATATCCCAGGCTTTCCAGCATAAATTCCGTCTGCTCCTTCAGATAATCCTCTTCTATGGGCTGATCCCACAGAGAAAGGTCTTTTGGCTCTGCCGTTCCAGACAGATAGGGAGCTGTCCGAAAACGGTAGGGAAGGATTTCCTTTGCAGGGATTTTCTCTTCCTCTGGTATATCTTCTTTTAACACGGGATTTCCATGCTCATCCGTTTTTAATTCTCCTCCCTGCGCCTTTTTATATATGGGATTCCCGTGTGCATCCGTTGCCTGGCGTGATACCATTTCTACAATCTGCTTTACCGTTTCACGCCGTTCCTCTGTAGTCAGCCGGTAGAATTTCGTATTCTCTGGATAGCCGGTGATTGTGATATCATAACCGTTTTTTGCCTCATAGGACTCTATGGTAAAATCGTTCCAGGAACCGTCGGCCTCCATGCTGTTGTGGTCAGAAAGGCCGTTTTTAATGCGGGCAGAACCGGAGGCAATCACCGTAAAATCCTCCTCTGTCTCCCGGTTTGTCTCAGCCTTATCAAGGCCCATAACAGAGAGCTCATAGCCCTCGGAACGGCTTAATTCCATGATATAGTAGCTTCCCATAAGCAGGGGGCGTCCAATCCAGGCGGAACCGTTTTCCAGACGGTAATTTGGATAGGCAATGGTTCCAAATCCCTGACTGGATGAGGTAATCGAACCGCCCTCATAAAGACTTTTTGGCTCTGTAAAGGAAGGTTCCGGCTTTACCGTTTCACTTCCGTTCCAGGCAGTTCCCGGCATTTCCGTGTAGGCCAGAAACGATGCATTTCCCTCCCGATCGGTGGCGGCTATAGCCGTAAGCTGACCCTGCCCGTAAACCACACCGGTCACGCCATCCGGGTGAATGATATCCTGAGCCGCAAAGAGTCCATAAACTGCTCCTTCCAGAGCAGCATTTCCCTGTGTCTTTCCAAAACTTCCTTCCGGATTCTCCTGACTCAGTTCCAGATCCCGTTTATTGATGTGGATTCTCCCCTCTGTCCGATGATCCCATACCTTAAAAATATAGAGACACCGCAGGGGATCCCCATATCCCGATGGATCCATAGGATCCAGATCATCCTCCTGAAAGTCAGGAAGCAAAACCGACAGATAACCGTCATCTTCTTCACCTTTTTCATTCCCTGAGAAAAAGGAAAGGAGACGGTCCAGGCGAAACGCGGCAGAGGCTGTGTACTCTGAGGCATCCGCCCTGGCACAAGAAGTATATTCCCGGTCTCCAAGCACAGGCAAAGCTATGGGATGCCTTGTATATATAAATTGTTCGGTGGCAGGAAACCCGATGTCTTTCATGCTTTCTTCCGTATACTCCCCCTCTGTATGTTCCGCACCATTTTCTTCGGAATCCGCCTTATTCAAAGCATTTGAAGCAGAAGCGCCGGACAGCACATGACTCTTAAACGGGCGGCTCAATAGACGACGGGCAAGACGGTGGTGATTCTGGGAAACAGCGCTTTTTTCCGCACTTAGCTGGCCTTTTTTTTCCACCGGTTCAGAAGCTTTGTCAGCCTCTCCGCTTTCCGGCTTATCCTCAGACGCCCCGACGCTCTCACCTGATTCTGCCTTATCTTCAGGTGATCCACTGCTTTCCTCCGATTCCGCCTTATCCGCAGATTCTCCTCCCTTTTCCCCTAACTCCGGCTTATCATCGGCTGTTTCCTCCGTTTCTTCCATATTATTTTCCTGCCCCGGACGATCATCTATCCCCCCTTCTGTCAGCCCATGATCTTCTTTTACAATCTCCTTTGTTTCCTTTTCCTGTTCTGTCTTTATCTCCAGGATACTTCTCTTCTCCCCCACATCCCCCTGTTCGTTCTCCGGAAGTTCATAGTGGTATCCCCTTACTTCCATGATCTTCTCCGGACGGCCACGGTAGTTTCTGTCCTGGGGAAGCATCATATCCCCATCCGGCACAAACTCCCCTCCTTTTTCATTGCCTTCTGCCTGAGCCGCCATAAGGACGACGGTTTCAATCCCTGGATCGTCTCTATGGTTTCCATGAAGGATATACCCGTTTCTGGCCCTGATTTCCTCTGCCGTATAGCCATATTCCAGACGGATAAAATTTTCATATGTCTCATCCCGGTCCTTCAGCATCGCCTCCATAGCCGATGTATTCTGCCCGTGATCGTCCTCGTCCCTGTTTTCCACATGGAAATCGCAGGTCTGGCCGCACAGTTGCTGCTCTGCCAGCCACTGCTCACGAAGCCGCGCATTTTCTTCCTCACAGCTGCAGTCCTGCCCCTCTTCTCTGTCTTCGGAGGCACTCTCTCTTCCGCTTCCCCCGCCCTCATGATCACATTCTATCCATTCCGGCGCAGGATGTCCCATGCAGTAGGTTTTGCTGTAATTATAATTGCGGATATCACTGTGAGCGGCTTTTCCATTCTCATCCGTGGTGATCACCGCACAGAGAATCTTTTCCTTTGGCTCTGGCGTCATACAGTTTGCATACACCTCTCCGGTCTTCCCGTCAGGTTTTCCCTCCTCATAGCCGTTTCCATTCACCTGGCCAGGATCAAACGTCTCCCACACATTAAAATCCGCACCTTCCAACGGCTTTCCTGTCTCTGCACAGTATTTTTCCAATTCAATCCTATAATTGGACTCAAATACCTCTTGATGGCGATACAATTCCAATCCAGGCCCCTCCTGAGGCGCCTGGGTCAGTCCTGCGTCAAACCAGACCTCCGCCTCTGTTCCAGCCATATCCAGCCATCCCATCTGCATCTGATATTTATCCTCCGGCTGGAAAATATAAGCATAATACCTGGTGTTGATACCGCTTATGGGCCCGGACAAGATTCTTCCCGAAGGCGTTTCCCCGCTGTAGATAAACGTAATGGCTGCACCGTCCGGTTCCAGCTTATAGCTCCAGTCCGCGTCGGGAAACTGCCAGGCCGCTGTCTTTAACTGGGGACAGCCGCTGATATCCAGCGTCAGCTCATACCTCCCATCCTTTAATGTCATCGTCTGCTGCCGTCCGGTCCATGCAGGAAGGCCGGATTTTCCTTGTGTCTCGTATTCCTCCAGCCCTGTCTCCACATAGGCCCTCATCTCGCGGAAAAACGGCATAACCTTTCCATCCCGGATCACCCCCTCCAGCTTTCTCATCATCTCCTCCTGCACATCCCAGGCCTCCTCATAGCCGGCCAGACAGCCCCAGAGATAGGTCTGAACCATGGCATACCGGGTTTTGTCATAATAGTTTCCTGACACCATCCACTCATAAGCCAGCGTCATGGGCAGATACCGCTCAAAGCTTCCTATCACCGGCACCGCCGTTCCAGGCTGTGCATTATACCTGGTGTAGGACGATACCGTATGATTAGGCAGCTTCTTCCCCGGCTGCAGACAGAAGGCCGGCACATGGCCTTCCACCGGATTTACATAATAGCAGGTGATGGATCGATGGCTGTGTCCGAAAATATTAATCTCGCGGTTTTGAAAGGCATCTCCCCGAATAATCATTTCCACCGTATCCTCTTTTGCAGCTGCCGAAAACGGAATCCCCGTTACGATCAAAACGGCTGCCAGAAAAAGGGCGCAAAAACGCCGCCATTTTTTTATATTCACTTGTATTTCCCCCTTGGTTTTTAACTACATCCGCTGCGCTTGCCCGTCTGCCCTGCTTTAAATACAGCTTTCGGGCGCATACCATATGGCTTTTATTTTCCCTCTTATCAGGCCATATATAGACATCCCCCCTTTTGGATGCGCAAAACCTGCCGGCCTGTTTATTGTCAGCCCCGCGTTGCCTCTGGATACGTTTTTAAAGTTTTGATCTGAAATCCCGGCTGAAACAGCCAGATAATAAAATGAAAAGATAAATGATGCGGAGAACTCCGCGTCGGTTTTAATAGAATAACATAAGAAACAGGACAAGTCAACTCTCCTGTCCTGTTTTTACAAACTTTCATGCTTTTTGAAAACAGGCAGACAGCGTGGCTGAAGCGTTATAACTTTTTGCAGCTGTCTGCCACAGCCGCTGTACAGAAGCGGCTGCGTCTCTATCACTCATCCATCAGTCCTTTTTTGGCCCAGTCATACGCCTCCATGGCCAGTTCAAATCGGATCGCCGCCTGAATTTTCTTTCCATTGGCCTCCATATAATTGCTATAGTTTTCCAGATATTCCGGCTCTGCCATCAGCCCCAGTTCTTTCTTGCGGGAAGCCGCCTCCCAGCGAGCTCTGGCCGCAGCTTCCTCTGCCTCGGCTGCTTCCCATTCTGTCCGGCATGAATGTACCTGAGTAAGAAGGGTTTCCAGAGAAGCAAACATCTGATTCTCATCCTGCCGGGTCTGACGCTGTTTTTTATGAAGCTCCCTGTTGGTTTTCGCAGCACCGCCACGGCTGCTTCGCAGCTGATAATTATTTCCCAGAGCCGCTTTCTGATCCTCCTTGGGATTCATAGAGGCCACTCTGGACGGATCCGGCTGAGGCATAGGCCCCGGAAGAGCCGGATCCGACACCGAAAAACCGGTCAGCCGCAGCAGTTCCTGACGAACCCTCTCCTGCTCCGCTGTCATTCGTTCCCCTTCATTCAGCGCCAACTGCCATTTCTGCCGGGCCTCTTCTGCGGCCTGCGCCGTGCCATCCCCTAAACTTTTGCTGTTTTGAGCCTCTTCAAAACGGCGCTTTTGAACTTCTGCCCTTGCATTCGCCGCAAGCTTCTCTGCTTCCAGGCTGTGATACGTCCCCATCAGGTTCTGGGCCGTCCAGGTCATGGTATCCTCCATCTGACGCAGAGCCATGCGGCTTGAGGCATTGCCCGCCTGTCGGATCTGGCGGTCCAGGCTGTCAGCGGCATCTAAAAGCGCCTCTGCCTGCTGCCGGTAGTGATCGGCCCCGGATATGTCTCCCTCCTTCTCACGGTCAGATGCCTCTTCACGAAGGGCCCGCCGTGTCTTTAAAAGTTCTTCTCTGGCGTCCTTCAGGCGATCCATCCGCTCCTCGTACTGCCGGCGCTCCATCTCTACCTGAGGACAGTGCTCCTTTATAAGCGTTCCCAGCTCCTCATAGTTAAAAACAGCTGCTGCAGGCGGTTCTGCGCCATAGGCCAAATGATTTCCTGCGCCGAAGATCCCTCCAAGCAGAGCAGTGCACATGGCCGCTGCCGCCTTTTGGCATACCAAGCGGCAGAAACCGTTTTTCCTTTTGCCGGATCCTTCTTTTCTTCTCATCCTTATATCCCCCATCTCCTGTCTGCCCCATAAACAGACGCTTTCTCTCTTTTTTGTCGTTACACCCCATATGCCCCCAACCCGTTCACCGCCCACTGATAATCCTCGCAGGCCTGTTTCCAATTCAGTCCCGCCGTTTCATAGGCCGTCTTTTTTGCTGCCAGCTCCTCCTGTGCCTCTCCCAGAGCATTCGCTGCCAGAAGTCCCAGCTCATATCTGCGCCGATCGGATCCTGCTTTCTCCTCTGACAGCCTGTATTCCTCTTCTGCCTGACGGTAATCCGCCCTGGCCTGGAGCAGGCTCTTATATTTTGCCTCCACATCTGCCCGGATCTGCTCTCTGCCCGCTTCCACCTTTTGCTCCAGGACATCTCTGGCTGTGCCAGGATCTGTATTTTCCAGTCTGCGGCTGTCAGCGGCCAGACTGTAGCTCCTTTCTATGGCTTTTTCCCTATCGGCTGTTAGATCAATCTCCTCCCCCGCATTTTCCTCCGGCAGGTTTATCTCCTGAATTTTCGGCAGTGCATCATAATCCCAGCCTGTCATGACCACCAGCTGACGGCGCAGGTCCTCTTTCTCCTTCCTGGCAGAAACAATGGCTGCCCTGGCAGTTCCTGACGCTGCCTGCGCCTCTAAAAGCTCCGGCTGTGAAAGCATCCCCAGAGACGCCCGTTCCCTGGCTGCCTGTTCTCTAATCTCAGCCTGCCTTAACGCTTCTTCCAGCGCGGGAAGGGCCTTTTCCTTCTTCCAGTAATCAATCATATGAGTCTGTGCTTCCTTTACAAGAAGCGCTTCCTGACGGTCATATTCATATTTCTTCACACGTCCGTCCTCATTTTCCATATCAGCCTGATCTCTGGCCTGCTCTGCCTGGAGCCTTGCGCTCATGGCCGCGGCCTCTGCCGCCCCGTAACCCGGCTGATCCTCATCGATCCCATCTAACATCCGGTCGCTGGAATCCTCCAGGCGATCCGCCATATCGGAATATGTATTTCGCATATCGTCATTTGTCTTATCGCGGTAATCATCATATTCCAGACGGTTATTAATTACCTGGGAATTATACTCATGGATCAGATCTGCCAGTTCTGTATATTCCAGAATATCATCCCTAAGAGAGGCCCATTTTTCTGATGAATAGGCGAACTCCGGGCTGGCAAGGGCAGTTTCTCCCGGAAACAGCCCGGCTGTAACCAGCGCGCAGCAGGCCAGAGCCGCCGCCCTTTTTGCACGGACGCTCCAAAAAGCCCGGCCGTTTCGGGATCCCGTTTCCCAGGCCCTTATATTTCTCCTGTTTTTTCCATTTCCCCATACCTTATTCATCCCAGGTTCCACCTTTCCTTATCTTTTTGACTTCTCCCTCCGCCGCTCTTCAACAGCATTCGCTCTGGCCTGCGCATACCGTTTCTTTGCTCCTTACTCATACCGCAGAGCGTCGATGGGATCCGCCTTAGCCGCCTTAGAGGCAGGATACAGCCCGAAAAAGATTCCCACCACAGCCGAAAACGTCACTGCCACCAGGATCACCGCAGGCTTAATCACCACCTGCAGACCCAAAACCGCGCCTCCAAGAGCCACGATCCCGGTTCCTAAAATAACGCCCACGATTCCGCCGCAGGCGGATAAAATCGCTGATTCCGTGAGAAACTGGATCAGTACATCTCTGGTTCTGGCACCCAGCGCCTTTCGGATCCCGATCTCTCTTGTGCGCTCTGTCACAGACACCAGCATGATATTCATAATTCCGATTCCGCCTACCAGCAGGGAAATTGCCGCGATTCCCCCAACCGCCGCAGACAGTCCGCCCATAACGGAGTCCACACTTTTCATCTCATCCATAGCCGTCTGGATATACATATCCTCCGGCTCTCTTCCATGAAGCCCCGCCGTATAGGCCTTAAACTCCTGAAAAAACAGATCCAGATCCACATTCTCCTTTGCGAATACATGAAGCATATAAAATCGGTCATTTGGCCAGGTAAGAAGGGTGTACGGGATAAATGCCGCTCCCTTATCCCCTGAGCCGCCCATCATCAGCGCCTGAAAGGCATTCATTTCCTTATGGTACACTCCAACCACCGTATAGTCGTCGGTATTTCCATAAATCGTTGTACGGAAGGTCTTTCCCACTGCGTTTTCCGTGCCGAACAGCAGCTTTGCGCTGTTCGTGTCCATAACCACGTTCTTCTTCCTTCCCAGCACATCTCCCTCATTGAGATAGCGGCCGTAAACCATGTTCACCGGCTGCACATCCTTATAATTATAGTCAATGCCCTGAAACTCAAACTTGATGGCGGTGCGCTTATACTCGGCATCCGCAGTGGTGTACGCGTTGCTGTCAATATAGGCGATCTCATCGGAAAATGCCTCCTTCGCCCGTTCCATTTCATCCAGGTTAAAATAATCGCCATCTCTTGTATCTTCCACCCAATATCCAATGCCCACATACGCCTGTGTGATTCCCACGTCCTTATACAGATCGGCAAACATCCCCCGCATGGTGTCGCCGATGGACACAATGGCAATTACCGATCCGATCCCTATGATAATCCCCAGCATGGTAAGCAAAGACCGCAGTTTATTGGCCCGGATAGCATTAAACGCCATGATCATATTTTCCCCTAACACGGCCTGATCCCTCCTTTTTCTGCCTGGAAACCCGCTTCCATATCCCACACGGGATGATGGATCCTGTCGCTTTGGATCTGGCCGTCTCCAAACCGGATGATCCGCTTTGCAAACGCCGCAATGTCCTCCTCGTGGGTCACCAGCACCACCGTAGTTCCTTCCCTGTGAAGCTGCGTAAACAGCTCCATGATCTCAATGGAGGAAGCTGTATCCAGGTTTCCTGTGGGCTCATCGGCCAAAAGAAGGGGAGGTTCATTGGCAAGCGCCCTTGCGATGGCCACCCGCTGGCGCTGGCCGCCCGAAAGCTCATTGGGCAGATGGTTCATGCGTCCCCCAAGTCCCACACGGGTAAGAAGCTCCTTTGCACGCTCTGTCCGCCTGGATCTTGAGATTCTGGCATAGGTCATGGGAAGCTCCACATTTTTAAGGGCCGATGTGCGGGAAATCAGGTTAAAGGACTGAAATACAAAACCGATCTTCCGGTTGCGGATATCTGACAGCTGATCCGGCGTCATGCCCGCTGTATCCACTCCATCCAGGTAGTAATGGCCCAGTGTAGGCCGGTCCAGACAGCCAAGAATATTCATCAGCGTAGATTTTCCCGATCCGGAATGGCCCATGATCGCTACAAACTCCCCCCGCTCTATGGTCAGATTGATCTTCTTCAGTCCCAGAACCTTAAGAGCGCCTGTGTCATAGATCTTCACCAGATTTTCCAGGCGGATCAGACGCCCTGTGGAAGGTGGAAGCTGTTTTTCCTTCTTTTTCCATCTCATGCTCCCACCCCCTACTGGCCTGCGGGCAATGCTTCCATGCCCTCGGTAAGAGCAGGATCCGGAACAGCCACCACGGCCATTCCCTCCTGAAGCTCCGTATCATCCGCAGGAACCACCTCTACCACTGTCTCTCCGTCTACTCCAATGGTTACAGGAATCCAGCGGATCTTCCCATCCTGCAAAACTTCTATGTAAGAATGGTCTGCACTGTCAAATACAGCGGATACCGGCACGGTAAACGCACCCTTTGCCTCCTGCACCATCAGCTCCGCCCGCGCAGTGATCCCGGCCATCAGCTTCGTATCCGGGGTAACCACCCGGATAATGGTAGGGATGACTCGCTCTGTGGAACCGCCTCCCTTTTCTTCACCGGTAGGTGAGATCTTCACCACCTCTCCCTCTTCCTCTGCTCCATTTAAGATATCGGCCCGGATTCTGGCCTTCTGCCCCACCTGAACCTTTCCAATGGAAAATTCGCTTACCTGTATCTCAAGTTCCAGCTGTTCCAGATTTTCAATGCTGAACATGGGCTTGTCGTCTTCTACCTTGTCGGCAAACTGGCCCACCTTGGAATTGACCCGCACCACCGTACCGTCGATCTCGCTTCTGATCTGGGTGTTTTCCAGCTCTTCCTGCTTTTTCTCAAGCTCAAAAGCTGCATTTTGCACCTGAAGGGCATAGGACGGATCCGCCACACCCCGGCCATTTTCAACGGTATACTTTTCCATTGCCCGTCTGGCGTCATTTAAGGCATTGGAACTCTGCTCCAGATCTGCCTGTGAAATGTCTCCAGCCTCAAACAGCTGGCTGTTGCGGCTGTGATCCAGGCTGGCTTTCTGAAAATCCTGGATCGCTTTTTCATACCCCAGAGCCGCTTCTTTATCCTGGGTTTCTTTATTTGCCACTGCCTGTTCATAGGCATTGCGGGCAATATTTACCTCTCTCTCCAAATCCGTGCTGTCAAGCACTGCCAGCACCTGTCCCTTTGTTACCTGGTCGCCCTCTTTTACATTCATCTGAAGGATCTCGGCATGGATATTAGACACCACATCCACGCTGTCTGTGCCGGAAACCGGCCCGCTTAAGGAAAGCTTTTCCTGGATATCCTGCTTTGTTAAGGGGATCGTCGCTACCGTAGGTACTGCCGTTTTTCCCCCTGAGGTAATTTTAAATACAACAGCCCCACAGACAATAAGCCCGGCCGCTATCAGCCATTTTCTGCGGACGAACCCCTTCTTTTTGGGTTTCCCCTTTTTTAATCCGTCCGTCTGTGTCATCAGCAGCTCCATCCGGCGGTCGATCTCTGCGCTTTCCCAGTCTTCCGGCTCCGCCCCCTGTTCATTCTTAGGCTCCGATCCGTCAGTGCCCGTATTTTCACCTGTATATTCCATCCCGTCTTCCCTCATATGTTCTTCCCCTTTCTCTTCGTTCCTGTTTGCCATAGCTCCTCCTTGCGTCTTTCCTGAACAATTCCCCTTTCTTTGTCTATCATTATAGCAAAGCCACTCTCATAGTTCCATTGCATATCATCCAATTCTTTCTAAATGAAAATGAAAGATTTTCTAAAGACTCTCCTGTGGCAGACACCACGAAAAAAGGATGAACCGCCCGGATCATTCCCGGACGTTTCATCCTTTTGTTTTAAAACTTTGCGAGCACCAGTACATCTCCCTCACACACTGCCGTGCTGCCTGCCGGGATGATGGTCTCAGCGCCGCGGCGAATCATAACCATCAGCGTGCCTTTTGGTACAGTAATTTCGTATAAATGTTTCCCTCTCCATTTGTAGTTTTTATCCACCGTGATCTCGTGAAGGGTCATGTTCCTGCGATCTTCAAATTCCTCTGCCGCAGCAATAAGCAGATCTCCGCTTTCCAACTCTGTATCGCCGTTTGGCACCATCAGGTCTTTTCCGCGGATGATCAGAACCACTAAAAGCTGAGGCGGAAGAATGACCTCCTTCAGATTCTTTCCCACAAAGGGATGGCCGCTGTTTAAGTGGAATTTTACAAAGCTGATGCTGCTTTCCTCCTGATAATCCGTAAACGTCCTGCGCACATCCGCTTTCTCATCGATCATCTTTAACCGCCTGGAAATCCACGGCAGAAGGGTTCCCTGAATGGAAATGGACAGCAGCACAATACAGAATACCAGGTTAAAGAGGTTGTATTTCATCGGCACCTGCCGCAGTACCGCATAAATAGCAAATACAATAGAGGCAACGCCCCTGAGCCCAGCCCAGGACACGGTGCCGATCTGCCCCCAGGACGCCTTAAAACCGCTAAGGAGCGCCGTCACCGCTAAGGGGCGGCCGATTATGGTGAGAAATACCATGATCACTGCCGAGGGGAACAGCACCTCCCCCAGCTGGGAAGGCGTAACAAGGAGGCCCAGGAGGAAGAAGATCATCATCTGAGCCACTTCCGTAAGCACATCAAAAAAGAGCACCATTTCCCGTTTGTGGGGTATGAACGAATTTCCCAGAATAATTCCGCACAGATAGACGCTTAGGTATCCGTTTCCTCCCAGAAGTACAGGTACCACATAGGCTAAAATAGCTACGGCAAAGACAAAAATCGTCTTTCCCTGGGCAATATCAAAACGGCTGCGGTTTAATGCCAGAACTGCTCCCTTTCCAAAAAGCACGCCAAACAGCAGACCGAAAAACAGCTGCTGAAACAGCATCAGGGGAACACTGATGCTGGCCCCTGTAAGAAGGGCCGTTAAAATCACAGTGAGCATATAGGAAATCGGGTCATTGGAACCGGATTCCATCTCCAGAAGGGAGGCCGTATTTTCCTTCAGATTCAGGTTTTTGGAGCGCAGGATACTGAACACGGAGGCCGCGTCTGTGGAACCCACCACAGAGGCCACCAGAAGACTTTCTAACAGAGGAAGCCCCAAAACGGCATGAACGAAAATGCCAACGATCGCAGCCGTGAGCACCACTCCGGCGGTGGAGAGCACTACCGCACGGGCGATCACTGGCCTGGCCTCCTTAATATTCGTTCCAAAACCGCCATAAAACATAATAAAAATCAGGCTGGTGGAGCAGATGATCTCCGAAGTCTGGTAATCATCAAAGGGGATCTTAAAAATACCGTCCACTCCAAAGCACATACCAAGGGCAATAAATGCCAGAAGGGACGGTACACCCAATTTGTCGGTAAACCGGCCTGTGAGAATACAGATTATAATCACAGTTCCGGTAAGAAGTAAAAATTCATTCATAAGCAGCTGATCCTTTCCGTCCCGCCGGGAAGGCTTCGCTGACCACAGGATACCATCCTTGGACGAGGCCGGCTGCCCCTCTCCCTGTCAGCGCCGCTCCCGGCAAACAATATGATGGATTTTATTATAACAGCTGTGAAAATCACCGTCAAATGCTCCGAAAGGACGCCGGCAGCTTTTGTGGCAATTTTAACGTTTTTTTAACCCCCGTTTTCCTGCTGCGATATTCCGTCAAAAAGTGAAAAGTCTCGCTGCCCTCCCTGGTTCACGCAGGCTTTTGCACAGATGCCAAAGACCTGCCGGGTCCGTTCGGCATCCAGCACCTTAATGGGATCCCCGGATGCCAGAACCTCTCCCTCCCTCATCAGATAAACCCGGTGACAGTAATGGGCTGCCAGACGCAGGTCGTGGAGCACAATCAGCACCGTCCGGCCGCACGTTCTCAGATAGTCCATCAAAAACAGCTGACGGGATATATCCAGATGGTTGGTTGGCTCGTCCAGGATCAGCGTATCTGCACCCTGAGCAATGGCTCTGGCAATAAAAACCAGTTTCCGTTCCCCTCCGGACAGCGACAGGATACTGCGGTCCTTCAGATGGTAAATCCCAAGCTCCTCTAACGCCTGACGAACGATTTCTTTCTCAGAATACTGCAAAGACCGGGGTCTGCATTTCTTTGCGCCAAAGGCCGTATATCTTTCAAAGGATCTGGCATACATGGCCATGGATATCACATCCCATACAGAAAAGTCAAAGACGCAGCCTGTATCCTGACCCACATAGCCGATGAGGGAAGCCATTTCCCTGGGGCGGATGGCATAGGCTTCCCGCTCTCCTACCAGGATCCTTCCCTGAACCGGCTTTACCAGCCCGAAGGTAGTCTTTATCAGGGTAGACTTTCCGCAGCCGTTGGGACCGATGATTCCCGTCACCTTTCCCTCCTCGGTGCAAAGATCCACTCCTTTCAGGATTTCCTTTCCTCCAAGGCGCACATGGATATTTTCATAGAAAAGCCTCATTTTTTTCCTCCTCCATATCCATTTCGTATCATCAGGAATAAAAAGAAGGGGGCTCCCGCAAAGGCAGTGACAATGCCCAGGGGCAGTTCCGCCGCTCCAAAGGCGCTCCTTGCCAGGGCGTCAGCCCATACAAGGTATATTCCGCCTCCCAGGGCGCTTAATGGCATTACCAGCCGATTGCTGCTGGTTCCTGCAAGGAAACGTACCATATGAGGCACTACCAACCCCACAAAACCGATAATCCCGGTAACAGACACCAAAGACGCTACCACCAGGGAACACAGAGCAAACATGAGAAAACGGAAACGCCTTACGGCAAGTCCCATGGCCGCCGCATCCTCATCTCCCATCATCATCATGTTAAAATATCCCCCGCAGGCGGTAAATACTGCCGTCCCTCCCAGAACCCCCGCCGCAGGCAGAGCCAGATTCTTCCACTGAGCCGCCGCGATGCTCCCCATCTGCCAGTTGTATACCGCCGCAATGCTTTCCGGGCTTTTTGCCAGGAAAATAAGAAAGCTGGTTACCGCGCTCATAACCGCGTTCACCGCGGTTCCCGATAAAAGCAGCGTCACCGGCCGAAGCTGTCCTCCTCCTGCCATTTTAGCCATAAAATATACCACCCAGGCAGATAACAGCGCTCCCAAAAAGGCAGCTGCCGTGGTCTGATAAGGGCCAGAAAACAGGGGGAGCGGCATCAGCAGCGCCCAGGCAGCCCCCGCCGATGCTCCTGATGAAATCCCCAGAATATAGGGATCTGCGATGGGATTGAGCACCAGCGCCTGCATGGCAGCTCCGCAGACTGCCAGCCCCGCTCCGCACAAAAGACCAAACAGTGCCCTGGGGAGGCGGATGTTCCATATGATCTGAAAATGAGGCATGGGCCATTTTCCCGCCTTAAGTCCCGCTCCGCCGTTAAAAAGCTGATCCGTTAAGATGCCAAAGACCTCTCCTGCCGGGATCTGGGCAGAACCGATGCGGACGGTCCAGATGACGGAACATAAAAGCCCTGCTGAAAGCAGAAGAAAGAGGAGGCTGCTTCTCCCCCTCTTTCCCTGCCCGCCTACCGGAAACACTCCGGGTGGAAGGTCTCTGCAAATGTACGGCAGGCGCTGGCTGCCCTTACATCCTGCATAACCTCCACCAGCGGGATTACAAGATAGTTCTTGTTTTTTACGGCCGTTACTTCCGATAAGGCCGGATTGGAATCCAGAAATTCCTTCTTTTCTTCCACAGTCTGAGCACCGTAGTCATTGATAATGATCCAGTCAGGATCCGCCTCCACCAATGTCTCCACACTGGTATTAAACCATCTGGCCTCATCCATGTTGCGGGTACAGTTTATGCCTCCGGCCAGTTCAATTAAATTGCTCTCAAGGCCCTTTGAGGTGGTGTAAATCTCATTCCCCTTAAATGTATCAAGTACAAATACCCTGGGCCGTTCCTCTTTCTGCACAGAGCTTACCGCTTCCGTTACTTCACCGATCTGAGAACGGATATCGTCGATCAGCGCCTGTGCCCTGTCCTCTGCCTTAAAAATCTTTCCCAGATTTTCAATATCCGTATAAACGTCCTCTATGGTTTCATCTGGAACAATGGTTCCTGTGATTGTAAGGCAGTTGATGCCCTTGCTCTCCAGCTGTTCATAGCTTCCCCAGGCCGTTTCCTTAAAGGCGCTTACCTGACCAATCACAAGGTCAGCCCCCAAAGCCACTGCATTTTCATGAGATTTTTCAATCTGTGGGATTTTGTCAAATTCTGCCTGCAGCTCAGGAAGAGGCTTTTCCGCGGGGTTGGCGGGAGCGATCCGGCCCGCTACCCGGTCTCCCAGGCCCAGCATGACCATGTTTTCCGCTGCATAAAGGTTGGCGCAGAGAACCTTTTCGGGCATTTTCGTAAATGTGACGGTACGGTCTCCATTCTGGATCGTAACAGGGGTATAAGCGGTGTCTGAGACGTCTGCTGTTTCTGTCTGCGCATTCGTGTCACTGGATGCAGCTGTTTCTGTGCCTGCCGCTTTGCAGCCGCCGATCACTGCCGCGCTCATCATAAGGAGCGCAGCTCTTACCAGATGTTTGTGTTTCATTTCTCTTTCCCTCCGAAAGTATAGTTTACACTTCTGCGGCAGCAGGTCTCCTGGCTTGGATTCATTCTCTGTCTTTGCCTTCCCGGATGATTGATCCAGTGGCGCCTAAAAGACATCGTCCTCCAGTACAGTAGCGGGGGCTGCGCTGTTTTGCTGAAGATGCGGAGTCTGCGTGGTCATCCCATCCGCCGTTTTTCAGGTTCAGCTTCCCTGTCAGGCCCTTTATGGGCACTGCCGCAGATCACATACGGCCCCGTTTGCTGCCGCGCCGGATGGCGCAAAAGCAAATGGGGCCGTACACGGTTCAGGGCCATTATATGAATATTTGACCCGGATGTCAAATTGTTTTTATTTCTTTACGGCAGCCTTCTCCACCTGCTCATTCAGGCAGGCAGCGCCGATGATCCCCGCGCCGTTTCCCAGACGTGCCAGGAGAATCCTTGTATTCTTCTTTGACGCACGGGAGTAGACCTTTGGTGCGGTTTTCCTCTTTAAAGGCGCAAGCAGCGCTTCCCCGGCCCCGCTTAAACCTCCTCCGATGCAGAGCACCTCCGGCTGAAGGATATTGATAATATTGGCTGCCCCGTCTGATAAATCCTCTGTGAAGCGCTCCAGTACCCTGCAGGCTGTCTCATCTTTTTGGGCCGCCGCCTCAAAAATCAGACGGCCGTTTACCTCACTCATCTTCCCTCCGCAAAGGGACCAAAGAAGGGATTCCTGCGAAGTTTCCATGGCCTCCTTAGCCTGGCTTACAAGGGCGGTAGCGGAAGCATAGGCCTCCAGGCATCCCTTCCGGCCGCAGGTACAGGAACGGCCGTTCTGGCGGATTACCATATGGCCCAGCTCGCCGGCCGCCCCGTTTTCCCCCTCCAGAATCGTTCCGTTTAAAATGATCCCGCCGCCGACTCCGGTTCCCAGGGTCACAGCCGTCATAGAGCGGCTGCCCTGTCCCGCTCCTGCCAGATACTCGCCCCAGGCTGCCGCCTTGGCATCATTCTCAGCGTAGAGAGGGCAGGGAAACCAGTCCTTTACCATCTTTACAAAGGGTACGTTTTCAAATCCAAAATTATTGGCATATTCTACGCAGTCCGTCTCCCGATTCACCGTACCCGGTATGCCGATCCCCACGCACTCCACCTGCTCCCAGGCAATACCCTGCTCCTTAAGCAGCCGCTCTGCCAGATGAAACACCGCTTCCGCCAGCTCTTTGGCCGGTCTTGGCAGCCTTGTAGGCTCCTGAACCGATGCCCCCAGATTCCTGCCCTCATCCACCAGCCCAGCGGCTATCTTTGTTCCCCCAAGATCAATTCCAATACGAAGCATTTTGTTTCCCCTTTCTTTAAACCATATTATTTACCTATCATACCACATAATACAGGGAAAACATAGCCGTTACACACAGATCACAGCAAACCTCTGCACCCTCTTTTACCTGCCTTAATTGTTATAACATGATCAAATTTTGTATAATCTGTAAAATATAAAGTAAATGCATATGGTGAACGCTGTTCACTTCCAAACTTTCCAGCAGTATATAGATGGGTTCCAAAACCAGAACCAATCTCAAGGGTATCATCTTCATTGGAAAACAAGGCTTTTCCTTGCTTTAAAACCAAGGAATTTCCAAGAACTACAGGCATCGCAAAACTGTCACTCTGCAAAAGATCTGCTCCGCTTACAGCCATTTCTACCCGCATTGGCGCGTCTGCCACCCCCTCTGTCCTAATGCGAACCTCTATACCATCATCTCTATGAGTTACATTCACTTTAATCTTTAGGTGAGGTCCATGAAGTTTTTCGCGGGTAGAATGATCCATTTGCCACCAATCTGTCGTTTCCAGTTTTTCTTTAAATGGAAGATAATACCATCCTCTCATCGTCTGGGATAAGCAATACCCGTTTTCCTCACGTTGGATTTGTTCTGCCTGAAATGCCCGGTGTTCACAAAAACTTACGCCTAATTTCATCTCCAAATGAATTGTTTCATTGGAAAAATTCAAAAAACCTGATTTCTCGGTCATTAACGTACATACCGTATTACCATTTCTGTTGCGTACAATTCCTGATTCTTTGTAGAATCGATTAAACTTCCAATTTTTAATGCTCCCCTCATGTTCTATATTCTTTAGTTCTGGACGGTTCATCAAATAAATCAGCATATCTGGTGTCATAAGCCTGTTTTTCTCTATAATATTAAAAATCGTATTGGCCATATCTAAAAATTCAGGTATTTTTCTACGTACTCCCATATCTAGATATTCGATATAATAGTCTCGTGGATAAATTATTTTTCCTTTATCCTGTCTTGTAGAATTTGCCGTAAAAATGCTGCCATCTGGCTCAATATAAGTCATCATCATCCAAAGATTACGAACCGCATATTCATAAAATGCTTCATTACCCGTAGAATCTGCAATTGAAATCATGGCATCATTGCTAATACGATTATAATTTCCAGAAGAACGCTCCGCATACTCACCATCCGAATTACAGTCTATCCCTTCATTCAAATATAACTGTGCCTGTTTCTTAAATGCCTCATCTCCAAAAAGATTCCAGCATTCCAGCAGAGCAGCAGCAATCGCCCATCTGTGATTCGGGGTATGAAAACCCCCGTTTTTTAGTCCTTCTGCCCCGCATTGAAGAATTTTTTCCATACGGCTTAATCCTTCTATCTCTTCAGGAGTCTTGGCTTCTCGTTTCAAGCAGTAATAATATGGGAACAAACGTTTCATACAAAAAGCCGTATCAGGAGCTGAATGGAAATTACAGCTTATCAGGTCAAACAGACCATCCTCATGCTGTTTGGATCTAACATAGTCCAGTGCAGCAAGAATCATTCTAAACACAGATTCGTCTTTATAATAAATACAATCTTTATTACAGTAAGCAGCAATCGCTGTCGTCAGACGATATATCGTATACTTTGCATGAGCAAGACCATTATCATCATAAAAGCCGCCTTGATCCGGACCATCGGGTATCTGCATCCGCAGGCTTCGTTCCACTCTTTTTTCCGTATCCCTTACCATTCTCTCATAATGTCTTTTCATTGCTTTCTCCGTTTCTATCCCACACAAATCTTTTATTTATGGAAGTTCCACTTTCTTTACTTTTACTCCTATTTTTCTTTCACCACCAAAGCATTCCTTCATAGAGTCACGACATTCAACGGTCACATTTCTCAAACGCACATCCTCAGCATAGTCTAAAACCATTCCATATATTTTAGAAGGTATAATTCCTATATCACTACAGGGACGTATATCATAACTATCGCAAGGCCACTTTGATGTTTTTTCTAAAACTACATGAATATTTTCTAAAGAAAGTCCTTTAATTATGTGCCCTTCACTGCCAGAAACAAAGATTCCATTCTCTCCAGAACAGTTAATATTCCTAACACTGACATTTCGAATCTGACCAGCATTCACCCCGTCCTTACGATTAATTGCTGTAATATAAATCGCTTCTGCGCGTCCCCACCATTGTTCTGAGAAGCGTCTAGTTTCTACATTAATATCTGAAACAATAATATTTTCTACATTTCCTTTATCTCTCAGCTGAATTGAGATCCCTCGATTCGTGCGACTGATACTGCAATCCTGGATTACTACGTTTTTAAAGTCTCCTTCACTTTCTGTACCAATCTTAATTGCAGAACTGGTAGATACCAATGTGCAGCCTGATATAAGAATATTTTCACATGGGCCATACGCTTCATATGCTTTTGATGTTTTAAGGCAAATGCAGTCGTCTGCACATTCTACATGACAATCCGTAATTCGTACGTTTTGGCAATGATCAGGATTAATTCCATCACAGTTAGCCATTTTTAAGTTGTTTAATATACGGATCCCCTGTACCAATACATCCCGGCATCCTGCCATATGTACGGTCCAAAATCCACTGTTTTTTAAGGTAATATCTTTAATTGTTAAATGGCTGACTTCTTCCATTAAAATCATTGGGATTCTGGGATAAAAACTGCCTTCTATATGATATTGGATCTCTCTTCCATAAAAGACTTCCTCTGTCCCATCAATTGTGCCATATCCTGTAATTCGTATATTTTCTCCCTTGTCCGCATAAATAAAATACTGCTTTGGCCTTCCGTTGTATTCGCAATTAATCCATGAGGGAAGAGAATCTTTTGTTTCCTCGGCAGCTCCGTAAAGTGACTTAAAATCATTCAAATCGCTACTTGCCTTTAATATTGCACCATTTTCGATGTGAAGCTCAACATTGGAGCGAAGGATAAGCGAACCGCTCACATATGTCCTCCCGGCTTCAAGTATAACCCGTCCTCCGCCGTTTTCCCAACAGGTATTCACCGCCTGCTGAATTGCCTGTGTATCCTTTGTCTTACCATCACCTGCCGCGCCAAAGTTCATTACATTTACATTCATTTCTCGTCCTCCAGTAATTCCATCATAAACAGTATAGCAAGTGCCTGTCCATAAGGCATCGGTTTTAATTCAATTTTTTTATAAAAGTTTTTAGATTTCCTTCCCATAGGTGTTCCATAAGAAACTTGATGAAGAATCCCTTCTTTATCTGTAAATGCTTGAATTGGTTTAAAAGCACGTTTTGCATACTCATCATAAGTCTGATCCAGCACCCCCATATGTACACCCTTCAGTATTCCGTATGCAAATCCACAGGTAGCGCTGGCTTCCACATATGAATCCCTATCATCAATCAGTGTATGCCACATTCCACTTTCTTCCTGATAATATACCAATGACTCTACCTGCTGTTTTAATGTCTCTACCAGAAAGCGTCTAACACTGCCATTACAGTCTGTTATACTTAAAAATTCCGGTATTGCTGCTGTAATCCAACAATTTCCTCTTCCCCATAACCCACCTGCAAAGTTATTATTTCCATTAAAAGTCCATCCGTGATACCAAAGTCCGGTATTTCGGTCCACTAAATATTTTGTATGAAGAAGAAACTGATACTCCGCTTCTTCCTGATAATCTTTTCTTTTTAAAATACGCCCCATATTAGCCAAAAACAATACTGTCATAAATAACGTATCATCCCATAGTTCCTGATCATTCAAAGTGTCTGATGTAATATGCTGAAAACCACCTTCTTTTGTTCGTGGGAATGAATTAACAATCCACTTGGCCCATTCCTCACACACATGCATATAATCATCTCTTTTTTCATGTTCCGCAAGAAAAGACATTGCCAAAAGGGGGGCTGTAGTGTTTACATTTTTTGCCGGAAACCCTATTTTCATTTGACGGTCATAATATTCCAGCAGGATTTTACGATATTTTTCTTCCCCCGTACTTTTATAAATTTTCCAAAAACCATAAAGCCCTACACCTTGAGTCCATTCCCAGAATTTGTAGCGTTCAATATCATCACCTGCCAGATTTCTTTTTTCCATCCCCTTGATAAAAGTCTCATCCACTTCATATAACACTCGTTCGAAACTGTTTGTATATCGGTAAATTAAATCTTTTATTTCATTTTTATCATTCATTTCTGTCGTATTCTCTCCTTTTTCAGATAATAATGAAAACAAAAATGCCACAGGCAGAAACACACTACTGATCATTGATGCCTGTGGCATTGCCCTACCGAGGACTACAGAAATTATTCATGTACTCCTGTATAATTTGCTTTCTGTTGTTCAATCACATAATTGATAATACCATCGCAATCCAATTCTCCGGCAATTGCCCGATCCATTGCATCACGCAACGCATTCCCCCAAGACTCTCCTGAATGATACTGGCTGTTTACGCTTGTATCATAAAATGGCTGATCAATACTTGCATTGATTTCTTTGTTGAAAATATCTATGCCCTGAATGCTGTATTCTGGTTCAATACCTTTTTTGCCTGGCAGATAATTTCCTATACTGCAATACTCTGTATAATTTTCGTCCTTAAAAAACCACTCCAGGAACACTTGGGCTTCTTTCTCCTGCCCCGTGCCTTCCATTGCATATAGATAATTTCCTCCTAAACTGGTTGCTTTATTGGTTTCATATGGCATAAGTACCGGACACCACTCAAAGTCTTTAATGTTATCCGCATAATCCGACATCACCCAGCTCCCCCCAATATGAGCTGCTACTGTACCTGTTTTAAACACATCCTGCGCATTTTCTGTTCCAGCTCCTACAGATGCCTTAGAGATACCGCCGTCCTTGTACATATCCAAAATAAAATTCAATCCATTCTTTGTAGCATCACTGCGAAACAGAAGTTTATCAGGATCTTCTTTGTCATAATATTGCATTCCAAACTGATATAAAATGGTATTTAAACGCTGCTGAGAATGATCAAGCACAAAACCTGTAGTAACTTTATCATTCTTTTCTACAACCTCCTGTACTGCTGCCTCAAATTCATCCCAAGTCCAACGATTTTCCTCTGCTGTGGGATATGGTACTCCTGCCTCGTCAAAAGCTGTTTTGTTAATTACCATCCCTACTGCTGTCGTATTGACAGTCGGTGCATAAAAGATTCCATTAATCGTTCCATTAAGCAGAAATTCTTCTTTACTCAACTCACTGTCATCTAACGGATGAACGTAATCTACATACTGTGCTAACTCAGAAATTTTTACCAATGCAGGTAATTCACCCACCGCTGCACGGTTTTGAATCTGGGTTTTTAAATCTGCATAAGCAACTTCATTTACCTTGGCCTGAATCCCCTGATCTTTAAATTCTTCATTAAACTTTTCAACCATATGTGCCATAGCACCACCCTCAAGAGTGTCGTCAGAAAGCAGAATTTCCAGTTCAGTCACATCATTTTTTTTCTCTTTTGAGCATCCTGTCAGCACCCCTGCCATCGCTAATACTGCTGCTCCCGCTGCCAATGTAACATATCTTTTTTTCATTTTATTTTCCTCCTTTAATTTACCCCTTTACACCTGAAGATACATTGGAATTCATAATCTGCTTATTAAATATAATAAATATAATCAGAACTGGTATCATTGTCAGAACAGATGCTGCCAACAAAACGGTCCAATTTACTGCCTCAGCTCCTGATAATGTTCTCAATGCCAGCTGCAGCGTATACTTTTCAGGACTTCTTAAAGACAACAATGGCCAGATATAATCATTCCATCTCCATCTGAAGCTGAAAATCGCAAGTATTGCAATTTGAGGTTTACATACCGGCATCATAATTCTTGCAAAAATTGTCCCTTCATTGGCCCCATCAATTCTAGCTGATTCAATCAGTTCATTGGGTACGCCTACAAAAAACTGCCTCATAAGAAAGACACCTGTCATAGTTCCTACTGTAGGAATAATACATCCCCAAAGTGAGTCATAAAGTCCTAACTTATATAGAATTGTAAAGCTTGGACGCATAATTACCTCTGTAGGAAGCATTGTTGTCGATAAAAGTGCCAGAAACAGCACATTTAACCATTTATATTTATATTTTGCCAAAGCATAGCCACACATACAACTCATCAGAATCGTTAAAACCGTAGCAATAACGGTAACAATACCGGTATTCATTGTATATCTTAAGAAATCAAATTGAGCTATAGCAGACTTATAGTTATCCAACGTTGGTGTTTCCGGCCAAAATGTCAACGGATAGCGGAATAATTCACTTCCATCCTTAAAAGAACTTAGCAGCAGCCATACCACAGGGAAAATCCAAAGTGCAACAAAAATGATCGCCGCTATATAAGTCATAGTTTTTTTCATTCGATTCATCTTTTTCCCCCCTTATTAATCATTGTTTTTTTCATTCATTGTTGTCTGAATAAATGACATGATCAAAAGAATAATAAAAAGTACCATTGACGCAGCGCTGGAATATCCCACTTTCATCTTGTCAAATCCTGTATTATAAATATATTGTATCATGTATGTGGTAGATGTTCCCGGACCTCCGCCAGTCAATGTCTGTACCATGGCAAAAACTTTAAACGAACTAATGACAGCCAAAATAATAACCATAAAAGAAACAGGTTTTAAAAATGGCAACGTGATATGCTTAAAAATTTGGATAGGTTTTGCTCCATCCAGCATCGCTGCTTCTTTTAATTCTACCGGAATCTGCTTGAGCGCACCAATAAAAATCAGCATATTAGTTCCACACCCAGCCCAAACTCCGGCCACAATTGTTGTAATGAATGCAGCTGTTGCATTTGTGGACCAGCCAACAGGACCAATCCCTGCCTTTGACAGTAAATAGTTCACAAGCCCAAAGCTCTCCCCAAATATCCATTTCCATGTAAGTCCGACCATGATTGTAGATAAAAGCGTTGGCCAATAGATCAGTACACGAAACAGCCCAATTCCTTTCATTTTCTCTGATGAAAGTAGCAACCCCAGACCAAGAGCCGTAACATAACTGAGAGGGACAGAAATCAGTGCATACTTTACTGTATTCCATAGTATTTTATAAAACTCCAGGTCTTTAAAAAGATTGATGTAATTCTCCAGGCCGATAAAATCCATCTTTTTTAGGCCATTAAAGTTTGTAAGAGAATACCACACTCCCACAATAGCTGGTGCTACAAAGAATATCAGGAAAAATAATATATTGGGCAGGCAAAAGGCAAATGCCCATTTTTGTCTGTAATCTTTCTTTTTATGCCTACCCGTAGATATCATACCTGCTTTTTGCATTTTTCTCCTCCTTCTATAGGGTGACCACCCATACAGCCACTTCTCCAGATGTTTTTTTACCTCTTTTGTTGAGCATAGTTTACCATTTTGCCCAGTCAATTTTCTACATTTATTTTGTCTTTTTCAGCCAAAAACATTGCATATTTTGTCTTGTTGACTAATTTTTGCTTTTATTTATGTTTTTGTAGGATACAAGTCATCTTCCAAAGGGATACATAAAATACACACATACATACTGGAAGTATCATAAAACTGATCCTATATCCCCATTTCATCACTGCTGTTCCAAAAAGTATATTAAACAGGATATCTGCTACTGTCGCAACACTAATGATTGCAACAGTGTACAAAGGGAACATGATAAAAAACTTAATAATGGACTGCCAATCTTACACATGATACCGCCCTACCGAGACTATGGGCGGTATTTTTGTATCCAGGCAGGGAAAGGAGGAACCATGCTACCGGGTCTGATGAAACATCAGGCCCATTTTTTATACCCAAAACAGGAGGTACTTTGTACATGGCAGATGATAAGAACATAAAAACCCCGGATATTCCGGCAGCAGATACCGGGCCGGGAACCGGACAGCCGCAGGCTTCCAAAGCCGAACCGGAGAAACAGGAGCCAAAGGCCGCACCACTCCCGGAGGCAGACAAGAAACCGGAACCAGAAGCGGCTGCCCCTAATGTATCTGTTTATAACTTCTCTGAAATTATGAAAGGGAAAAAGGTGGAGGAACGGGCGGCTCATACCCCGGAAAAATCCAGCCCGGCACCACCAGAGAAAGGAACAGTTAAGGAAACAGAAAAACCGGCGGCTCCCGGGAAATCTGAGAAAGCCCCCACGAAAGAAGTTCCAAAGGCTGACATTCCCGGCAAGGCTGAGAAAACAGCCGAAAAACAGAAAACGCCCAAACGCCGGGGCCGTCCTCCAAAGGAAACAGCTTCAAAGGATGCGGCTCCGAAAAAAGAACCCGTTCAGAAAACCGGGAAAACTCCCGCTCCGAAGAAAGCGGAAAAAGAATCCGAAGCCAAAAAGGAACCGCTGAAAAAAGAGGCTTCTAAGGGCTCCGTTTCTTCTGTATTACCAGAAAAAACAGCCGGAAAGGCACCAGAAAAGCCCAAAGGGGCACCCCGCCGGGGAAAGGAACAGATTGTCTATATCAAGCTGGACGACCTCCATGCGTTCAAGAACCATCCTTTTGAGGTAAGAGATGATGAAGAAATGCGGGCTATGGTTTCCAGTGTCAAGGACAAGGGTGTGACCCAGCCTGCTATCGTGCGTCCCCGGGAGGACGGCGGCTATGAGATTGTTTCCGGCCACCGCCGCCAGAAAGCCAGCGAGCTTGCCGGATATGCAGATATGCCTTGTATCGTCCGCAACCTGACGGATGATGAAGCCATTACCCAGATGGTGGAGGACAACTTAAACCAGCGTGAGGAAATCCTCCCCAGTGAGCGGGCAAAGGCACTGAAAATGCAGCTTGAGGCAATCAAACACCAGGGCTCCCGCACTTCGGGCCAGATTGACCCGAAGGACGCCGGGAAACGCTCCAACGAGATTGTGGCTGAACGGAACAAGATGGCGGTCAAGCAGGTTCAGCGGTATATCCGACTCAATGAGCTGGTGCCGGACCTGATGAAGCTGATGGATGAGAAAAAGCTGGGATTTACCACAGCGGTAGAGCTTTCCTATATCAGCAAGAAGAACCAGAACTATATTGCGGTGGCCGTAGACAGCCAGCAGTCCTCCCCGTCACAGGCTCAGGCCAAGCGCATGAGGGAACTGGACGAAAAGAAACTGTTAAACGGCGATGTGATCGACGGCATTATGATGGAGGATAAAAAGGAGGTAGACAAAGTGATTTTGACAGGTGCAGAACTGGGGAAATATTTCGGAAAGGAAACCACCCCGAGGGAAATGAAAGACCAGATCATCAAGCTCCTTGACGACTGGAAAGGCCAGCAGAAAACACAGGAAAAACCGGACAAAAAAGCCGAGAAAGAAAAGTAAGGCAGGCTTCGGGCCACACTGGCCCGAGGTCAAGACCCTGTGGGGCTCTGCCCCACGCCCCGAAACTCTGGAGATATAAAATGTTATTCCCCGTCGCCAGTTATCCCTTAGCATAGCCGGGAAAATCAGTCAAGGGCATACGCCGCCGGAGGCGGTGCCATACGGCACCCTTGACGGATTTCTCCCGGTTATGCTTTTACACAGTCAAGCGACGGGGATATAAATTCTCCAGAGCCGTCCCCCTTTCCGGGGAAAGGGGCGGAGGGGAAAGGCGAACCTTGCTGATACCCATTTTATATTAAGAAGAAACGGAGGTTACTTAATGAAACGACCCTTAGCATATCTGACTGCCGCATGGAGCGGACAGCCGGAAATCGACATGGAACTGGCGGCGGGTTACTGCCGTCTTGCTTATGAGGCGGGATTTTCTCCCATCTGTCCGCTGATCTACCTTCCGCTGTTTTTAGACGATGGCGTACCCGAGGAACACAAAGCCGGGATTGACATGGCCCGGGATATGCTCCGCCGTTCCCATACGCTGATCGTCTGCGGGGAAACAGTGGATGAAGATGTGAAAAACGATATTGCCGTTGCCGGACGGCTTGGCATTGCGGCAACGACTTTAGAGGGAGTCCTGGCAGTAAAAGGACATGGCAGAAATGCCTGACATTAAGCTGGGAAGTCTGTTTGACGGGATCGGGGTCTTTCCCCTTGCTGCCTCCCGGTGCGGAATCCGCCCGGTGTGGGCCAGCGAGATTGAGAAAGCCCCGATTTCCATTACCAGACGGCACTTCCCGGAAATGGAGCACCTGGGGGACATTACAAAGATTGACGGCGGGAAGATTGAACCCGTCCATGTGATCACTTTCGGCTCCCCCTGCCAGAACCTTTCCCTGATCGGCAACCGCTCCGGCCTTGCCGGGGCAAAATCCAGCCTGTTCTATCAGGCGTTTCGTATCATACAGGAAATGAGGGATGCCACTGACCACTTATATCCAGTTATCATTGTTTGGGAAAACGTCATGGGAGCGTTTTCTACAAATGACCGGATGGATTTTAGAGCCGTCCTATCCGCTTTCGCAGACACCGAAGTTCCAATGCCTCCTACGGGAAGATGGGCAGGAGCAGGAATGGTGCGAGGGGGCACGCCTGACGTGTGCTGGCGGCTCATGGACGCCCAGTATTGGACAGGAACCCGCAGGCTGGCAAGAAGGCAGCGGATTTTCGTCGTGGCAGATTTTGGAGGCCGGCGTGCCGCAGACATATTATTTAAGCCCCGTCCAGTGCTCCCACTTCCTCCGTCTTGCAGAGAGGGCCGGGACGCCGCCGCCAAAGGAGATCGAACAGCTCCTTTTGAAACAGGGCGGCCATTACCCATCATCCACCCCTTTCAGTGCTTCCGTATGCGGGGAGCCTCCAAAAGGCAGGAAAAAGAAGCCTTCCGAAACAGCTTCGGATTACCAACTGACCCTTTTCCCACTCTGCTAGCCAGTGATGTGACGCCATTCTCTTTCTGGTATGAGGGCGACCCGGGCGGCGGCTGTGTGCGGTTTTTAACGGAAACCGAAAGCGAGCGTCTGATGGGGCTGCCGGAGGGCTGGACAAAATATGGGGCGGACGGCAAAGAAATCCGTTCTTCGTTCCGCTACCGGGCACTGGGAAACGCAATCGCCCTCCCTTGTGCGGACTACATCATGGGCGGGATTTATGAAGTGCTGGCAGGAAAGGCCGGAAAGGAGGGATAACCCATGTTTGAAGCCTATCTCACGAATACAGCCCTTTACCCGCTTATGGGGATTGAGGTGGGGACGGTGCTGAAATTTCCCGCCACCACGCAGGAGGTGCAGGACGCCCTTGCCAAAATCGGAATTGACGGGAAACGCTACACCGAGGTTTTTATCACCAGCTTTGACAGTGACGTGCTGGGGCTCTATGACTATCTGGATGAATATGAAAGCATTGACGAACTGAATGAGCTGGCGCACACCCTGATGGAAGTACAGGCACAGGGCGGTCTGGAGGCTTTTGAAGCCGCCCTCGTTCTTGGAAAGCATACCGGGAGCGTGAAAGACCTGATAAACCTGGCACAGAACCTTGACCTTTACCGCTTTTACCCGGACATTAACGGGGATGAAGCACTTGGGATGATGTATGCGGAAGAACTGCATACCATTGAGATCCCGGAACATATACGGAATTATTTTGACTATGAGGCATACGGGCGGGATATGCGGCTCAATGAGGGCGGCGTGTTTGCCCCCGGCGGATATGCGGCGGCTGACCCGGGCACCTTCCGGGAGTATTACCGGGGAGCGGCCGACATACCGCCAGAGCACCGGATTTTTGCCTATCCGGAAAAAGCCCGTTCCGTCCCTTCCATTCTTGACACACTGAAACAGTTCCAGAAATCCCCGCCCGCACCCCATAAGGAAAAGACGGGGATTTCCCATGAGGAACGGTAACGCTTCGGGCCATCATGGCCCGAGGTACAAAGGAGGTGGAACCGATCAACTATTATCCCATCAATGAAGCTGCCGCCCGCCGGGCAAAGGAGATGAACAGCTTCTACGATTACAAAGAAGGCAGCGCCACAGAAGAATACCGGGGCATGGTGGACAAGGCCGCCGCTCTGGCAGAACGCCAGAAAGCCCGGGTTGACCCCATGTACCATGAAAAAATCGACCGTCTGCTGGATACCTATGCCAGAAAGCTGGCCGAAAACATGAACCATGGCTATGCCATTGATGCAAGGGTTCCTTCTGTGATGATTGCGGGGCCTGCAAATTTCCCGGCAGGAAAAAAGGAAAAGCAGAACCAGGCTCGGCACAGCAACATGGAGGAATGGCGGCATATCCAGGGGCTTTTAGAAAAAATCCAGAGTACGGGCATGGGCGGGATCAGTGCCGATGACCCGGCAGCCATTGAGAAATTGCAGAAAAAGCTGGACGGACTGGAACGCTCCCAGCTCATTATGAAAGAAGTCAATGCCTACTACCGGAAACACAAAACGCTGGACGGCTGTGCCCTCCTTTCCCCGGAACAGATTGAGCAGTTGAAATCTGCCATGGCTTCCAGTTACAGAAGCAGCCCGAAGCCCTTTGAAAGCTACCAGCTTACCAACAATAACGCAGAGATACGCCGGGTAAAGGACCGGATGGAACAGCTTTCCAGACAGGCGGAGCGGGAATTTTCCGGCTGGGACTTTGACGGCGGCCATGTGGAAATGAACCGGGAGGACAACCGCTTACAGGTCTTTTTTGACGGAAAGCCGGATGCGGACACCCGGGCCGAATTAAAGGGGAACGGGTTCCGCTGGGCTTCCAGTGTGGGGGCATGGCAGAGACAGCTTACTGACAACGCCATCCGGGCGGCGGATCGCCTGGACTGTATCAAACCGCTGTCCGGCGAAAAGCCCTCCCAGCTTCAGAAAAAGCCGTCCATCTTAAAAACCATGCAGGAACATGAAACAGAGCCCCACCGGGAAACAAACGCCCCGGCAAAGAAACAGCCGGAACGCTGACACTTCGGGCCATCATGGCCCGAAGCCCTGAAAGGAGGGATACACCATCAGTAAATCCAAAGGAAAACGGCTGGCAGAACAAAAGGAGGTACGGGAGCTTCTGGCCGTCCTGAAAGAAAACAACTATTCCAGTGCCAAAGACCTCTTAGCCGTCCTCCGCCATGTGGAGGAACTGGAAAACCAGCTTGCCGGGGCGGTGGAACAGCTTTCAGCCATGCGGGAGGAAGTACAGAACTTGCAGAAGTCCCCGTTAAAATCAGCTCTGCAAGCCTCTATCCATACACTGGAAGAAAAAGCCGCCTCTTTGAAAGAACAGATTTCCGCTTTGAAGGAATCCATTCTTACCGGATGCAGGCAGGCGCTTTCCGAAGTCCGGGAGCATGGGATTTCCGCCCTTGACAACCTGGCCCGCTTTTTCCATCTGCGGCAGGGCTTTGAAGGAATCCGGGACACCATACAGGAGGCCATTCAGACCGATACCCGGGCCATAGTAAAAATCGAAGCCATGGCGGCACAGTACCATGAAGCCGGAAAACATCTGAAAAATGCCGGACGGGCGCTTGCCGGAAAGGAGGCAGTAACAGAGACAAAGCCCATAGGAAAGGCCGCAAAAACCATTGCCGCCCCGTTCCGGGCAGACCGGGCCTGTCTGACAGCTATGAAAGGAACCATTGAAAAGGCTCTTTCGGGTCTGGAACGGCTGGAACAGTCGGCTCCTAAAAAGCCGTCTATCCTGAAAGCCATGCGGGAACAGTCTGAAAAGATACAGGCGGAACCGGCAAAAACGGAGCCCTCCGCCAAACGTGCCGAGCGGTAGACCTCGGGCCATGATGGCCCGGGGTTTTCCGCCTCAAACAAACCAGCGGGGGCCTCCCGTAAGAAAGGGAGCCCTGACGGAAAGGAGGTTGTATGCAGGAAGAAGTAAACCAAAAGACCGTTGCCCTCTCCATACGGGCGGCGAAGCTGTCGGGAAAGGTTCTGGCGTCTGCCTTTCAAAAGATACTGGGGGATGTGAAAAAGCGCCGCCAAAGGGCACTGACCCCACAGGGCCGCCAGAGTGTGAAAAAGCTGATGAACCACTACGGCGGCAAAAGCTCCATGCCCTATGTGGGAGCCCCAAAGGAGTTTGACCGTATCGCCAGAGAGTTCCACGTGGACTATGCCTTTCACAAAGTAAGTCCCGGACACTACCTGTTATTTTTCAAGGCAAACCAGGCGGACGCTGTGACAGCGGCATTTCAGAAATACAGCGACAAGGTGCTGAACAAAAACAAAGACCATGCTTCTATCCTCGGGCAGCTCCGCCATTTTACGGAGCAGATACAGAAAAAGCCAAAGGAGAAACAGCATACCAGAGAGGCGGTGAAAGAAGGACGTTGAGTGACCAGTTAAAAAAATATCTGCTCCCGAACCTCCCGTATCTCTTTGTGTTCTGGTTCTTTTCCAAAGTGGGGACCGCCTACCGGACCGCCCCGGGGAATGTATTTGCAGAAAAGCTCATGGGGATGCTCTCCACTTTTCCAAAGGCCTTTGAGAACTACTGGCCGGGGCTTGGAGGTCTGGATTTGCTGGTAGGGCTTTTGGGAGCTGCGGGAATGTACCTTCTGGTACAGGCCAAAATCAAAAACGCAAAAAAATTCCGGCGGGATGCGGAGTACGGCACCGCCCGCTGGGGAACAAAGGAGGATATAAAGCCGTTTGCCGACCCGAAATTCCAGAACAATGTGATTTTAACCGGGACGGAATTTCTTACCATGAATACCCGCCCGAAGAATCCGGCCAACGCCCGGAACTTAAACGCCTGCGTGATCGGCTCGTCCGGTTCGGGAAAAACAAGGTTCTGGCTCACGCCCCAGCTCCTTCAGGCCCATTCCTCGTATGTGTGTGTAGACCCAAAAGGCGGCACCCTCGACCAGTGCGGCCGCTTTTTGCAGAGACAGGGCTATAAGGTGCGGGTATTCAACAGCATAGATTTTTCAAGATCCATGCACTACAATCCGCTGGCTTATATCAAGACGGAAAGCGATGTACTGAAATTCGTGACCGCCCTGATTGCCAACACCAAAGGGGACGGCAAGGAGGGGGACGAGTTCTGGACCAAAGCCGAAACGCTTCTGTACTGTGCCCTTGTTTCCTATATCGTGTTTGAGGGGCCGGAGGAAGAACGGAACTTAAACACGCTGGTGGAAATGATAAACAGCATGGAAGTCCGGGAGGACGATGAAACCTTTAAGAACGCCGTAGACTATATGTTTGACGGGCTGGAAAAAAGGAATCCCCAGCACTTCGCCGTAAGGCAGTATAAAAAGTACAAGTTAGCCAGCGGAGATGTATGCTCTAAGTGACTTCTTAATCATGGTTTTTGTCATGGTTAGTGAAGCAGTCACTTAGAGCATTTTCATTTCAGGAGGTACAGCCATGAGAAACGAGAAAATCACCCCTCTGTATGAGCGTTTGAGCCGCGATGATGAGTTACAGGGCGAGAGTAACTCCATATCGAACCAGAAAAAGATGTTAGAGGACTATGCCCGCCGGAATGGGCTACCGAACCCCACCCACTTCACCGATGACGGTGTATCAGGAACCCGCTTTGACCGTCCCGGCTTTCTGGCGATGATGGAGGAAGTCGAGGCCGGACGGGTGGAGGCCATCGTCATAAAGGACATGAGCCGCCTGGGGCGCGACTATCTGAAAGTCGGCCAGGTCATGGAGATTTTGCGGCAGCGCGGTGTCCGGCTGATCGCCATCAATGACGGTGTGGACAGTCTAAAAGGCGATGATGATTTTACCCCTTTCCGCAACATTATGAACGAGTTTTACGCCCGCGACACCAGCCGGAAAATCCGCTCCGTGTTCAAATCCAAAGGCATGAGCGGCAAGCACCTGACCGGCACCGTTATCTACGGCTATCTGTGGGATGAAAAGCGGGAACACTGGCTTGTGGACGAAGAAGCCGCCGAAGTGGTACGCCGTATCTTTTCCCTGACGATGGAGGGCTACGGCCCCTATCAAATCTCCAAGCTGCTGTCCGAGGCAAAGGTTGAAATCCCCGCTGTCCATCTGGCACGCTTTGACGAAGGAGTAAACAGGACGAAGCCGGTCAAAGACCCCTACGGCTGGGGATCATCCACCATTGTGAACATCCTGAAAAAGCGGGAATACCTGGGCCACACCATCAATTTCAAGACCCGCAAGCACTTCAAGGACAAGAAAAGCCACTATGTTGACGAAAGCGAGTGGACGATTTTTGAGAATACCCATGAGGCCATCATCGACCAGGAAACCTTTGACAATGTGCAGCGTATCCGGGCAAATGTCAGGCGTTACCCGGACGGCTGGGGCGAGGCCCATCCCCTAACCGGCCTGATGTATTGCGCCGACTGCGGCGGCAAGATGTATGTCCATCGCGTCAATAACGGCAAGCGTGACCCACAGTTTACTTGCAGCCAGTACAGCAAAATCCCATGCGGGACGCTCTGCGGCACACAGCACCGCATCCGGGCCGAGGCTGTCCTGACCCTGATAACCGATATGCTCCGGGCCATCGCGGAGTATTCCAGGAATGACCGGGCTGAGTTTATCCGCACCGTCCAGGAAACGCAGGCCGCCCAACAGACCGCCGACATATCCAAAAAGCGGAAACGGCTGGCCGCCGCCCAAAAGCGGGCCGGGGAACTGGAACGGCTGATCTGCAAAATCTATGAGGACAACGCCCTGGGTAAGCTGCCGGACGCCCGGTATGAGGCGCTGGACGCTCAGTACGCCAAAGAGCAGGACGCCCTCAATGCGGAAATCGCGGAACTGGAAAAGGCCGTTATCGGCTATGAGCAGGGCCGGAAATCTGCGGAGAAGTTTATCGCTCTGATTGATAAGTACGAGAATTTCGACACGCTGACAAACACCATGCTCAACGAGTTTGTAGAGAAAATCCTTGTCCATGAGCGCGCCCGGAAAGGCAGCCAAGACACCACGCAGGAGGTTGAAATCTACTTCAACTTTGTGGGCCGGTATATCCCGCCCGCCTTGCAGCCGGTTCCCCTGACCCCGGAGGAACAGGAAGAACTGCGGAAGAAGGAGGAACGCAAGGACAGACTTCACCAGAACTACTTACGCCGCAAGGCAAATGGCAAGCAGAAGGAATGGGAAGAACGCTACAATGCCAGGCGCAAGGCCCAAGTTGAGGCGGCAAAGGCCGCGATCCGGGCCGAGGACATGGAAAAAGGCATTTTTACCACCGTCAGCCAGTTACCCAGGCAGGAGCCGCGCAAGGCCACTGTATCGGCCAGCGCCGCAGTTTAACCGTCACAGTGTAAAGGAGGACGAACATGAACGAATTGACTTACACCCGCTGCGGGGATTACTACATCCCCGACCTGAAACTTTCCGAGCAGCCGGAGGCCGCCATCGGCAAGTATGGCCGTATGCGGCAACGCTACCTGAAGGAACACCGGCCCGGTCTTTACAGCAGCTTGATTTTGAATGAAAAGCTGTACCCGCACCTGTTGGAGATTGACCGGGCGGCGCGGGAACAGATGGAGACCATGCTGCCCCGCATGATGGAGGCGGCAGGCGTTACCGAGGAATTGAAAGCCCGTGACCCTATGCGCTGGGTGGGGCTGATGAACACGCTGAAAGCGCAGGCAGAGGAAATTATACAATCTGAACTGATATTTCAATAATAGGGTGAGCGCCAGAGAACAATCTCTGGCGCTCATTTCTACTTTCGTTGTGAGACTTTTCTATACTCCAATGGCAATAAGCCCGTACTCTTCCGAAATAACTCCGCGAATCTACTCGCGCTTGTATATCCAACGCTTTGCGCGACTTGACCAATAGATAAATCTGTTTTCGCTAAAAGGGTTTCTGCCTGACTCATTCGCCGTTGCTGTATGTATTCTGTAATTGTGCATCCGTGATATTCTTTGAAAGCTGTCTGAAGTTTTCTGGCACTCATGCAAGATATACGCACGATCTGTTCTAAAGGAATATCCTGAATACAGTGATCGTTGAGGTACAGTGTTAGGTTTTCTAATTGCTGAACATCCTGAGCGGATAGTTTTTTTCGGACTTCTTTTCTTTGCTGTTGTAAGCGGCTCCATTCTACAATAAGTGAGATAGCTTCGGCCACTTTTCCTTCATAAAACAAGCCCGCAGAAATACCGTTGCCTCTGTATGCCTCTACTTGTTTTAATAGGCGGGACATTTCAGGAAAATCCGCTGTCTGCCCAACGGCTTCAAATGCTTTGAGAGGATTTGCATATTCATCAGGATATTGCTCTTTTAAGTAATCCTCATAATAAGCTGGCATTATTTCAATTCCAACAGTACGGATTGGAATTTTTTTATGTATGAGAACTTTATATGTGGAATAGCCGCCAATAAAACTTTTTACACTCCCGGCTTCTAATCGGCGATAAGGGGATAGTTCCTCACCAGAGATAGAGTCAAACTGCATGATGCTTAAACACTCTGGCCAGTTAAAATCCAGAATAGTGTCCTCATTAAGATAGAAGTCGTGGATTTTGATGTCGAAAAGGTTCTGCCTGTTATAAATCCAGAATGTCCCTGTCCCAATATTGTCATTCAACTGCCAGGTGGTTCCGACTTCGCAATAGTCCAGATTGTTCGGAGCTGGTGTAAAACCCCGCTCCGCGAATTGTGTTACATAGAAATCTTCAATCTTATTTTTCATAACGCATTTCGCTCCTTTGCCACGATTGCGTAAACTTATATCTTGATAACGCAAACATCCTTCCAAGCTATTGTAAGAAGGATGCGAATAGAGTATCTTTGATTTGAGGTTAGCGACATCTAACCTAAATATAACATAAGAAATGGGGAGCGTCAAGGTAACGCTTCTCTGAAAAGGAGGATTTGGATATGTCTGCACAATCGTCGTATCTGAACAAAAAAGGTCTTACGGTCAAGGACCTTGTAACTATTGGTATTTTTACTGCACTATTTTTCGTGTTTGAGCTTATCGGCTCCCTTCCGTTTGCTCCAAACCCTGCGCTTACTTTCTATCAGCCGTTTGGGATTGCCCTGCTCTGCGGACCTGTATATCTTCTGATGGTAGCAAAAGTGCCAAAGCGCGGCGGTATCGTCATTTTGGGCATTATCAATGGAATTGTCTGGTATGTACTCGGGATGCACTGGGCAATGGATTTGGGTTATGTCGTCATGGGTATCGTGGCTGAAATCGTCGCAGGTGTTAAAGGTTATCGAAACATCAAGTGGAATATTGCTTCTTTTTCTCTGTTCTGCCTTGGGCCTGCCGGTGTATTTTTGGCTTATTTCGCCGATCCTGCTGCGTGGGCTGAAACAATGCTGAACAATGGAACTTCGCAGGAATACATTGACATGATGACTGCTTCTGCACCTGCCGGAATGTTGCCGGTTATCCTTTTGGGAACTATCGTACTGGGAATTATCAGCGGCCTGGTAGGAAAGAAATTGCTCAAAAAGCAGTTTGAAAAAGCGGGGATTACCGCATGAGCAATGGGGAAAAACGCGGGGGGCTTTGGATAGACCCCCGCACAAAAATACTGCTGTTGCTCTTATGTGTCCTGTCGGCAACGATGGCTCCATCCCTTCTTTATGAAATGCTTATTGTTGCACTGGTAGCCTGCTTTGGGATTGTTTGTGGGAAAGTGCGCTACTCCATTATCGGTGTTATTGTCTATGGTGGCTTCTATCTGCTGACACAGGCGGTGTTGCAGATGCCGTCCGGCAATGTGCAGGTAATGTTGATTGCGTTCCTGGGGCTGGTTCATAAGGTTTATCCTTGTGGCATTTTGTCCGGCATTATCATTTCAACGACAAAAGTGGGGGAATTTCTCTCTGCCATGAACCGAAGCCATATTTCACAGAAGATTGTAATTCCCATTGCGGTCATGCTGCGCTATGTACCTACAATTCGAGAGGACTGGCATTTTATCAAAGACGCTATGCGGATGCGGGATGTATCACCTAATCTCAAAAATTTTATATTACATCCGGCTATGACAATCGAGTGCATCTATGTTCCGCTGATGATGGCTGCATCCAAAACAGCAGATGAATTGACGGTTGCATCTGTAACAAGAGGAATTGAAAATCCCACACAAAGGACTTCGTATGTAAGGATTGGCTTTGGCATAGCCGACCTCATAGTTGTCCTTGCCTTCCTTGCCATGTTTCTTGTGGGGCAATTCTATGGGGAGGTGTTTTGAATGATTGAACTGAAAAACATAACCTTCTCATACGAGGGACGGGAGCAAGGCGGTTTGCGGAATATTAACCTGACTGTCAAAAATGGGGAATGCATCTTGCTGTGCGGGCGAAGCGGCTGCGGTAAAACAACAATCACTCGACTTGTAAACGGACTCATCCCCCGGTTTTATGCCGGAGAATTAACAGGCCAGGTTTTGATTGATGGCAAAGATATTGCTGATCTGACTATGTATAAAATAGCAGAAAAGGTAGGAAGCGTATTCCAAAACCCGCGCACACAATTTTTCAATACTGACAGTGACAGCGAAATTGCGTTTGGCCTTGAAAATCAAGGAATGCCAACGGAGGAATTGCGCCAAAGAGTAGAAACCACAGCGGCGGATTTAGAAATCCAGTCACTTCGTAACCGTTCCCTACACGCATTGTCTGGCGGCGAAAAGCAGAAAGTTGCGTTCGCCTCAGTTTATGCTATGAACCCGGACATTTACTTGCTGGATGAGCCATCCTCTAATCTGGATGTGGATGCCATACAAGATTTAAGAAAGCATCTGAAACTTGTCAAACAACAGGGAAAGACAATTTTAATCGCTGAACATCGCCTCTATTATTTGATGGATGTTGCGGATCGCATTGTCTACATGGAGCATGGGCAAATCGCCGGGATTTACACGCCAGAGCAATTCAGAGCTATTGAAAAAGACGAGCGGAAGCGCATGGGACTCCGGGCTGTGGATCTCCATGAAGTACATCCGCAATTCACAAGGCCAGGCGCGACAGAGAACAAAATCCTAAAATTGCAGGATGTGGGCTTGTATTATAAGAAACAGGCCATTGTGGAACATATCAACCTTTCAGCAGGAATGGGAGAAGTCATCGGTGTTGTCGGCCATAACGGTGCAGGAAAGACAACTCTTTCCCGTACTCTGTGCGGACTGCATAAAGAAGCCAGTGGACAATTCCTGTGGAATGAAAAACCACAGGACAGGAAAGAAAGGCTGCACCGCTCCTACATGGTCATGCAGGATGTCAACTTTGAATTATTTGCTGATAGTGTAGAAGCGGAATGCTCCTTTGGTATCCGCAATCCAGACAAATCGCTAATTGAAACAACAATGGATAGCCTGGGCTTATTACCCTATCGCACCCATCATCCGAACACACTCAGCGGGGGACAAAAGCAGCGGGTGGCGGTTGCTGTCAGCATGATTTGTGGAAAAGAGCTTTTGGTATTTGATGAACCCACAAGCGGTTTGGATTTCGATAGTATGGAGCAGGTTGCGTTGCTGATCCAAAAGCTCTCTGCTATGGGGAAAGTAATTTTTGTCGTAACCCACGATTATGAATTTGTCTGCCGTACCTGTTCCCGCGTTCTTCATATTGACCACGGAGAGCAGTGCGATGATCTTCCGTTGGTTCCGGATAATGAAGAAAATCTAAAAAAGCTATTTTCTATATAGCCGTTGAATGGATATGAAAGGAGTGAGTTTATGCAGAAGGAGAAAAAGAGCAGTTCAATCAGGCTCTTGCTCCAATGGGCTGGAAAAGAAAAATATTGGATGTATCTGGCGGTCATCTTATCCTTTTTCAGTGGAATTTGTACCATGATCCCTTATTACGGGATTTACAGTCTGATGAGTGCTGTCTATACAGGAACCTGTACCACAGAATTTGTTATTCGGGATGCTGGCATAATCGCTGGCGGTATCGTTATCCGGTTTTTATTGTTTGGTGCATCTGGTGTGGCATCTCACAAAGGGGCCTACCGTGCATTGCTGAAGGTGCGCTGTATGGTAATCGACCACATGGCAAAAGTACCTCTTGGTGCGCTGAATGAACGCAGCACCGGCGAGATTAAAACGGTTCTGAATGAGGACATTGAAAAGCTGGAACTGTTTCTGGCCCACAATGTGCCTGAATTGATCTGTTACCTTATAGGGCCGGTGGTGGTGTTTATTTACCTTCTGACCGTAAATGTACCTTTGGCATTGGTATCGCTGGTGCCTTTGGTATTGGCGTTATTCGTCATGTGCGGGATGTTTATGGGAGCATCCAGCATGATGGGGCGTGCCAATCAATCTGTTGCTAATTTGAACTCCGTAATGGTGGAGTATATCAGCGGTATGAAGCTGATAAAAGCCTATAACATGGGAAGTAAATCATTTCAGAAATTTTCTGCTGCTGTAAAAGAGGAAAATGATGTTTGGAATGAAATGTCTAAACGGATGGGGCCATTTTACGCTTCTTTTATCGTTGTGATTGAGTGCGGGATGCTGTTGCTGGTGCCGCTGGGCGGTATGCTTTTCCTGAATGGTTCCATTACAGCCAGTGTATTCCTGTTGTTTGCTTTTGTCGGTTCCATGTACCTGACGGAGATCCGTCCTTTGCAGGAAATATCCAGCAATATGGCGCAGGTACTCAAGGCGGTTACAAAAACAGAGGAAATTTTAGAGCTGCCGATTTATGAGGGCGGCGGTGATTTTCCCCAGGCACACGACATTGAACTGCGGAATGTGCGGTTTTCTTACGATGGTAAGGTAAATGTTCTGGAACATTGTAATCTAAAAGTCAAAAATGGAGAGCGTATGGCTCTGGTAGGTCGCTCCGGCGCAGGAAAAAGCACCGTGATTGAATTGATTTCCCGTTTTTACGATGTGCAGGAAGGCGAGGTACTGATAGGCGGTAAGAATGTCAAGGAGATCAACTACGAAACACTTTTGCAGAATATAGCGATTGTATTCCAAAAGACCTTTCTTACCCGTGACAGCGTGTTTGAAAATATCCGTATGGGCAGCAATGCCACTCTGGAAGAAGTGCGGGCTGCCGCAAAAGAAGCTCAGATTGATGATTTTATCATGTCTTTGCCGGACGGTTACGATACGAAGGTGGGGAGTTTCGGTTCCCGCTTCTCCGGCGGCGAAAAGCAGCGGATTGCAATAGCGCGTGCTATCCTGAAAAATGCGCCTATTCTGATTTTAGACGAGGCTACAAGTGCCGCAGACCCCGAAAATCAGGTGGAGATTGATAAGGCTATTGAAAACCTGTGCAAAGGCAAGACGGTAATCGTTGTCGCTCACCGGCTGGGGGCCTTGAAAATGTGTAATCGAGTGGCCGTTGTCGAAAATCACTCGATTACGAGTGTAGGAACGCATGATGAAGTCCGGCAGGATAATGCTTATTACAACCAGGCTTGGACAGATTATGAAACGGCCCGCAATATTACTTATCAGTTGGAGGGAGGTGCAGATCATGCGTGAAAATCCATTAAAGAAAAATAGCCGGTTTTATCTTGGCATGGTTCTAAATGTTGCGGAAGGTATGCTGTCCGGTTTTAACTTTCTGCTCCTTTATGAAGCGATGAAGATGCTGTGGAATGGTACAATCAACTCGCCCTCGCTGCTCCGGCTTTCCCTGTTTTTAGGAGGCGTTTTCATTCTGCGTATTGTGATTTACAGCATTGGCTATACACAAAGTCAGATCGGAGGTGCAGCGGTCAGCAACCGTACCCGGCTATTCCTGGGAGATAAAATAAAGCGCATACCTCTGTCCAGGTTTACGCAAGGCCAGACTGGACAATACATCAACATCGTTACCAGCGATGTCAATAACTATGAAAAAATCCTTACTCATACAGTTGGGGATATTTTGAAACATATTACCTTCTGCACGATGATGGTTATTTTTGTAGGCTGTATCTGGCTGCCGGGAGGCATCATCCTTGCCTGCGTCGAATTGGTTTTAATTCCATTCCTCTGGCTCTCTTTCCGGGTTGTCCGCAAGTATGGTACAGAGAAAAACGCTGTCAGCGCCGAAACAGTCAGTAGCATTGTGGAATATGCCACGGGTATTCAGACCTTTCGGGCCTATGGTATTGGCGGGACAAAAAATGAGACGGTAACATCTACTCTACAACATTTCAGTGATGTGAGCTACAACTACGAGAAACATGGTATTCCGACAAATGCAATACAATGTATTTTTTTGTGGATCGGACTACCTGTAATGATATGGGCGGCTTCTATCCCTATGCTGTCCGGGAAACTGGACCCGATTTCCTATTTGTTGATTTGTATGCTACCCATGCTGCTTGCAAAACTTTCGGACTCCATCTCCCGTGGCCTGATGAGCTACAAAAACTTGAAAATCTCCAAAGATAAAGTTGTAGATATTATTGAAGAACCAGAGGAAACCGGCAGTATGGAGCCGCTTCATACTGCCACACATGAAATTACCTTTGACAATGTGGACTTCTCGTATGTACCTGGAGAGCCGGTGCTGAAACACGCCACCTTTACGGTGCCAGACCAGAAGCTCACGGCCATTGTCGGGGACTCCGGTTCCGGAAAATCTACCATTCTGAACCTGATTGCAAAATACTATGAGGCGGATGGGGGAACTATTTCAATCGGCGGCAAACCAATCAACCATGTGGCCGCAGAGCGTGTACTGGAACAAATCTCTATGGTAGATCAGGATGTATTTCTCTTTGATGATACCATTCGTGAGAACATCCGGCACGCCCGCCCCAATGCCACGGACGAGGAAATCGAGGCTGCCTGCCGTGAGGCCAACTGTGACGGCTTCATCCGCAAGATGGAAAAGGGCTACGATACGCCGACCGGCGAGAACGGAACCCTTCTCTCTGGCGGTGAGCGTCAGCGAATTTCAATCGCCCGCGCTATCCTGAAAAACAGCCCAATTCTGCTTTTGGATGAGGCAACAGCGTCCCTTGACATCGAGAACGAGCTGGCAGTAAAGCAAGCCATCGCCAATCTGCTGAAAGAGAACAAGACTGTGGTAATGATTGCTCATACCCTTTCTATCGTCAAAAATGCAGATCAAATTCTTGTGGTATCTGACGGAAAGATTGTTGAAGCCGGTACTCACGATGAATTGCTGGCTAAAGGCGGAAAGTATGCGGCCATGTGGAACGCCGAACAAAAATTATCTGCATAAGGGAGGTCTTAATGAAACTTCATGCGTCCGGGGAGGACTACCTGGAAACCATCCTTGTTCTCCGAAAGAAACTCGGTATGGTGCGCTCCGTAGATGTGGCCCGGCACATGGAGGTGTCAAAGCCAAGCGTGTGCCATGCGGTGGCTACCTTGCGGGACGGCGGCTTTCTTACAATGGACGAAGATCGCTTTCTCCATCTGACCGATGTGGGCCGCGAGGTTGCCGAAAAAATCTATGAACGCCATTATTTCTTTACCGAGCAGCTTATCGCCGCAGGCGTTGACCCCAGGATTGCGGAGGCCGATGCCTGCCGGATTGAACACATTATCAGCGATGAGAGCTTTTCACGGCTGAAAGAGGCAGCCGCACAAGAGCAAGAATAAACCGAATAAGACAAGCTATCCTGCCCCGCTAAACGGGGAAAGAAAAAAACCGTTGCGGGGCAGGTGGCTTTGTGCGCGCAATTTACATTTTCACCCCGGCGGCGGTTTTGAAATACATTTCAAGGCCGCCGTTCTCCATGCCCTTATGAGGATGACGACCCTGTGCTGAATGATACGGCGGCTTTAGGAGGGAGCCGCCATGAAGCACACTGACCGCCGACAAATTCAGACGATGTTTGCACTATCGTCAAAAAAATCCCGGCCACCGGACAGGCCCCGTCTGGCAGCCAGTGCGAAAATTGTCACAATGTAACTGAATACCGTGTTTTTTGCGCTCGAATAGCTTTCTGCTGTCCGGGCGTTTTTTCATACCTATGGGGCCGGAACATCGGGCCAACATGGCCCGAACCTTGCCCCCGGTGCCGTTCCCCGCCGCCCCGTTCAGATTTTCCCGACACAATCTGAAGCGTTTCCAT
>OBWG01000241.1_pt1 | contig 53035 bp, 56 predicted proteins | sample 1495221 | NCBI WGS metagenome assembly OBWG01 (sample SAMEA2580053, study PRJEB22360) | human gut metagenome | reverse complement strand
AATCCTGATCGCTGAACGTTTTCTCAACCGGCTGGAAAGTTACTGAGACGGCAATTGATTTTTTATCTGCCGGCAAATTTTCCCCCTCATAAAGGTCAAAAACCCGCACTTCGGTAATGGCATTGCGATCTGCCGTTTTGGCTGCGCTGACAACATCAATTGCCCGCACTTTCCGGTCAACCACAAAAGCCAAATCCTTATCCACCGGCTGGAATTGCGAAAGCTCCAGTTTCTTTTTGGCTTTGCCCTGGCTGTCTCGCGGCAGCGGAATATTGTCGAGATAAACCTCAAACGCATAAACCCGCTGTTTAATACCTGTTTTTTTGGTAATACTCGGATGCAGCTCACCGAAATAAGCCAGAACATTTTTGCCCAGGCGCAACACGCCGCTGCGTCCCGGATGATAATATTTCGGTGCATCCAGTGTAATTTGGGCATTTTCAAAAGGCCCGTTTGCCGCTGCAATTGCGGCCAAAGCATCGGCTTTCACATCAAAAACGTCAAAAGCTCTCGCCTCACCGCTCCAATGTTTCTTCGAAGTCATTCCGACCCGTACGCCGCCGGCAATCAGCGTCTGCTGTCCCGGTTTGCGCCCATAAAATTCAGGCCCGACCTCAAACAATGAAACATTACCGTAACCGCGGGCAATATTGTTCTTAGCTCCTAAAAGCAAATTCGGCAAAACCGATGGCCGCATTTCATTCAAATCGGCGGCAATCGGATTCATCAGCAGAACAACGTCTTCCGAACGGCGGAAATACTGTGCAATATTACTGTCGGTAAAACTCCAGGTAACCGTTTCCAACATTCCCCGGTCGGCCAGTTCATGCTTAACCGTAACTGCCCGGCGCTGTGCCGGCGTCAATGTTTGCTTTGGGAAATTGTCATGCGGCAGGGATTCAGCCGGAATATTATCCAATCCGATCATACGGACAACTTCCTCCACCAAATCATGCTCGCCTTCAATATCTCCGCGCCAAGTCGGCGAAACTGCCTTAATCCGCCCGTCAGGCTCAATCGATGTCTCAAAACCGAGATTATTCAAAATTTCGATAATCTTCTCGGCACTGACCTCAATACCGATAAAGTCTTTCAGCCGCGACGGACGCAGATAAGCAACCCGTGCCGCACAGTCTTCTGAACCGGCAATCATCACGTCGCTGGCTTCGCCGCCGCAAATATCGATTATCAGCTGTGTGGCATAGTCCGACCCCAAAATATTGGATTTCGGATCAACCCAGCGTTCATAACGATAGCGGGAGTCTGAATCAATCTGAAAGCGGCGGCCGGTACGGGCAATGCACTCAGGCTTAAACAAAGCACATTCCAAAAAAACATCTTTCGTCTCTTCGGAGCAGCCTTTGGCAGCTCCGCCCATAATACCGCCCAGACATTGCACGCCCTCATCATCGCAAATTCCCAGAGACTTGCAGTCCAAAGCATATTCCTTGTCCTCCAGCGAAACAAATTTTTCGCCGTCTTTCGCCATACGAACCGTCACATTGCCTTTCAGCTTATCGGCATCAAACACATGCAGCGGACGAGCCATATCGTAGTTAATATAATTGGTAATATCAACCAAAGGCGAAATCGAACGCAACCCGATAGCCGTCAGACGGTCTTTCATCCATTTCGGCGTTTCCGCTTTGTTGTTAACATTGCGGATATAACGGCCCACATAAGTCGGACAGGCTTCAAAATCTTCAACTTTCACTTTAACCGGGCTCTCAAAGCTTCCGGAAATTTTGCGAATTTCCAGCGGCTTAAGCTTTCCCAAACCGGCTGCGGCCAAGTCACGGGCCACGCCGCGCACACCCAGACACTCAGCCCGGTTAGGCGTAATTGAAATCTCAAACACCGGATCAATCGGCAGAACGTCCGCCGCCGGAACACCGACCGGCGTTTCGGCCGGCAGCTCAATAATGCCGTTATGATCTTCGCCGACGCCGAGTTCCTTCTCCGAACACATCATGCCGAAACTTTCCACACCGCGGATTTTTCCGACCTTCAGCGCCTCGTTATAACAGGGAATAACCGCACCGACCGGAGCAAAAATGCCGATCAGCCCCTGTTTGACATTCGGTGCCCCGCAGACAACCTGCAGCTTCTGTTTTCCGTCGTTAACCGACAGCAAATGCAAGTGGTCGGAATCCGGATGCATTTCACAATTTTCAACCTTTGCTGTAACAAAGCCGTTTAACTTGCTGGCCGGATTAAAAACTTCCTCAACTTCGAGTCCGATTTTTGTAAGCGTTTCGGCAATTTCATCAACCGTTGCTGTCGTTTCCAAATGCTCTTTTAACCATGATAATGTGAACTTCATCGTCTTTTCCTCCTATCTCTGCGCGCCGCCGTTATTGCTTAAACCGCCGGTCATCGACGATTCGTCCAAAGGCACAAAGCCGTAATGCTTCAGCCATCTCACATCAGATTCAAAAAACGTGCGCAAATCGGGAATACCGTATTTCAGCATTGCCAGTCTGTCCATACCGACCCCGAACGCAAACCCCTGATACTCGTCGGGGTCAATGCCGCCGGCCCGCAAAACGTTAGGATGAACCATACCGCAGCCGAGAATCTCCAGCCAATCGTCTCCGGCGCCGATTTTCAGCTCTGTTTTCGATTTCAAACAGCCGATATCCATTTCTGCCGAGGGCTCGGTAAACGGAAAATAAGACGGACGATAACGAACCGGCAGCTCGTCCAACTCAAAGAAAGCCTTTACAAAGTCATACAGACAGCCTTTCAAATGCGCCATGGTAATATTCTTGTCAATCACCAAACCCTCGACCTGGTGGAACATCGGGGTATGCGTGGCATCATAATCCGAACGATAAGTCCGGCCCGGCGCAATAATCCGTATCGGCGGACGCTTGTTCTCCATCGTCCTTATCTGCACCGAAGAAGTCTGCGTTCTGACCACATAACTGTCATCAAAATCCGCACTCTCGGGATTGGGAATATAGAACGTGTCCTGCATTTGGCGTGCCGGATGATTGGCCGGCGTATTCAACGCATTAAAGTTATGGAACTGGTCTTCGATATCCGGCCCTTCGGCAACATCAAACCCCATCTGCCCGAAAATGGCTACGACTTCCTCGTAAATTTTGCTCACCGGATGAATACGCCCCTGATTCTCCGGACGAACCGGCAGGCTGACGTCAATCGTTTCGCGGGCAAGTTTCTCGTTCAGCTCCTTTTCTTCCAAAACGGCTTTTTGAGCTTCCAGCGCGGCCTCCACTTCCGACTTCAGAATATTGAGGGTCTTCCCTGCTTCCTTCTTTTCTTCAATCGACAAACCGCCGAGAGACTTCATCATCTCGGTAATCCGTCCTTTTTTGCCCAGAACGGAAACTCGGATCTCCTCCAGCGATTTAATGTCGGCGGCCTGTTTCACGGCTGCCAGAAGTTCGGTTTTTAATTGCGTTGTATCTTCCATTTTTCCACCATAAAATATTAACCTAAAACTTTAATTTGTTTCCGAAAACAACGGATTTTAAAATGCAAAAGAGTCAACCGAAACCTCAGTTAACTCTTTTGTAATGTATTTGCTAATTGCTTCTAAATTATTTGCTCAAAGCACTTTTAGCGGCTTCAACCAGTTTGGCGAAGTTTGCAGGCTCTTTCAAAGCAATATCAGCAAGGACTTTTCGGTCGAGTTCAATGCCGGCTTTGTTAAGCCCGCTGATAAATCGAGAATAAGTCATATCATGCAGACGAGTAGCTGCATTGATTCTTTGAATCCACAGAGCGCGGAAACTTCTTTTCTTGGCTTTACGGTCGCGGTAAGCGTACTGTAAACCTTTTTCAACTTTTTCAACGGCAACGCGGAAAACGTTTTTGGAACGACCGCGATACCCCTTGGCCATAGCCAAAACTTTTTTATGACGGGCGCGTGCGGTTACACCTCTTTTAACACGAGACATCTGAATATCCTCCTACAAATACGGTAAAAACTTTTTAACAATAATGGTATCAGACTCTGACAACAGGGTGGTACCTCTGGCTTGTCTTTTCATTTTCTGAGTTTTGCAGAAAAGGCAGTGTCTCTTTTTAGCAAAGTTTCTTTTCAGTTTGCCGGTTCCGGTAACGCTGAAGCGCTTTTTAGCGGAACTCTTCGTTTTCAACTTAGGCATTTTGCTTCCTTTCATAAAGTTATCATTTGGATGCTTTACAAGTATTCAGGCATGCCACATCAGCTCTGAAATACTCAAAACAAAAGCTTTATACACGCATCATTCGCAGATTGCAAGTATTTTTTATAAAATTTTACCTCTCAAAGATTTCCAACCTTTTCTATTCTTCTAGCAAAAAAACGAAAATCCGAAACTTTTTCTTTTGCTGTTAAAAATTGGCATTCTTCTGGAACCTCATTAGGACTTATTCTTATAAATTGCTCCAAATTAATATCATCCGCAAAACAAATAATATTATGCAAATCTTCCATAATATCTGTTAAAATTTTTACATTTCCAATTTTTCCAAGACTTCCTTTTAACCAAATTTCCTCAACATATAATTCAATACTATCCTCGGATAAATATATTTTAGCGCCATCATCTCCTAAAAAATAGTATGGAGGAAATATACCTAACTCAGAAATAGTAGATGGAAAAACTATATCATCTAAATTATTCCAAATTTTATCTATCTCCTCACCTAGCTTCTCTTCAAGATTAACTTCATTTACCCTCCAGACATTCGAAACAACTGTCTCTTTTTCTACCCTAAAAGAAAAACTAACACGGACTTTAGGAGATAAAAGGCGAACCCAAATAGGTATTTCATTAACAAAAGAATTACCATCTAAATCTTCTATATCTTGCAACATTTGCAAGCCAATATTCTCTCGTTTTGCTTTTTGGATTGCTGTTCGACTAAACCCTCTTCGAGAAATCAACACCCCGACGTCAGCATGAATATCCTTACACTTAGAAACAAAACCATCTACAATCTTAACATCTATTTTACGCCCATAATCTTTACACTCTATTACAGTACAAACTTTACGTCCCAAACCATTTTTTTCTTCATATAAGACATCCACTTCTCTTAAACCATCCGGACCTTTCAGTTTTATATTCTTTTGAACTTTCCCCTTACCTTGAGATAATATCTCCAAAACTTTTGCCGTTAAATCATTAAACTCTTTTCCATTATTCTTTACTGACATATTTTATTCTCTATTAATATTAATACAGAAAATTTCCGTTATCGCGCTGCTCACGGATATAATCGGCCCGCTCTTTTTCGCTGACCAGCCCGTCGTTATTCTTGTCCATCGCCTTAAACTGCTCTTCCGGTGTCTGATAAGTGCCGTTTTTCTTATTGCGGCGGATGTTGCGGCGGTCCTCCCGGGTCAGTTTTTCAAACCGTTTTTCAAATTCCTCCAAGCTCAGGGCGCCGTCCCCGTCCTTGTCATATTCCTTCATCTGATATTCGGCAATTTCTTCCGAACGGCTCTTAACCTGATGATCGGGCGGAAAAACATATTTGGCCTCTGCGACACCGGCCATACCCAGCAAAATTAAAACAGACAGTCCCGATAACCTTTTCATCATTTCTCCTCCGTTCGCCCAATCAGTAAAAATTTTCTCCCTCCGGCGGAATAAATGCCTCCGCCCGATGATCCACCAGCTTGCCGTGCTGCAGCAAAGCAGTCTTAACTTTCATCGATGATCCACCAGCTTGCCGTCTTCCAGCGTTACCCGCCGATCCATCCTGTCGGCCAGTTCAAAATTATGCGTTGCAATCAGGGCAGATAACCCTGTTTCTTTTACAATGGCCAAAAGCTCGGCAAAAACTATATCTGCCGTCCGCGGGTCAAGATTTCCTGTCGGTTCGTCCGCCAGCAGCAATTTAGGCGTATTGGCCAGCGCCCGGGCAATGGCTACTCTCTGCTGCTCGCCGCCCGACAACTCCGCCGGACGATGCTTAAAACGTTTTTCCAGTTTCAGGCGCGACAGCAGCCACTGCGCTTTTTCCCGCGCGGCTTTGAACTTCACCCCGGCAATCAGCTGCGGCAGCATTACGTTTTCCGTTGCGTCAAAATCAGCCAGCAGATTATGATATTGATAAACAAACCCCAGATAATCGCGGCGCAGCGCCGTTCTCAAACCGTCACCGAGCTTGCTGCATTTCTGCCCGTCAAGATAAATTTCTCCTTTCGACGGACGATCCAGCAAACCGGCAATTTGCAGCATGGTTGATTTGCCGGACCCCGACGGTCCCAGCAAAGCAACGATTTCCCCCGGCATAATTTCCAAATCGACACCTTTCAGAACATCCAGCTTCTGGCTGCCCTGCTTAAAGGTTTTGACAACCTTTCGCAATTCCAAGGTCGGAACAACAGTTTTATTCATAACGCAAAGCCTCCACCGGGTCAAACTTGGCGGCACGATAGGCCGGATAAATCGTCGCCAAAAAAGATAACAACAAAGAAATACTTACCACGGCCGCAACCTCGGTAATGTCAACTTTCGCCGGAAGCTTGGAAAGAAAATAAATTTCCGCCGAAAACAAATCCTGCCCGACCAAATGCTGCAATCCCTGACGGATTGCCTCGATATTGTCACAGAACAGCAGCCCCAGCGCCAAACCGAGCGTTGTACCGACCACGCCGATAAACGCGCCGTCCATAAAGAAAATCCGCATAATCATCCCTTTGGTTGCCCCCATCGTGCGCAGAACCGCCACATCGCGCCCTTTGTCTTTCACCAGCATAATCAAGCCGGTAATAATATTAAAGGCCGCCACGATTATAATCAGGGTCAGGATGATAAACATCACGTTCCGTTCAACGTCTATCGCATTAAAAAAAGCGGAATTGCTCTGTTTCCAATCATAAACATACGCACCGGCACCGATGCTTTCTTCAATCGCTTTCCGCACCGGCTTGACCATTTTGTCGTCATCCAGTGTCACGTCAATATTCGTCACCGCTCCCGGCAGACCGAAATAAACCTGGGCCGCTTCCAAAGGCATAAAGATAAAATTGGAATCATATTCAAACATTCCGACTTCAAAAGTACCCAAAACCTTGTAAGACTTCATCCGCGGCACGGTTCCGAAAGCCGTCACCTTGCCGTTCGGCGAAATCAGGGTAATCTCGTCCCCGGGAACAATTCCCATTTTATTGGCCAGACGAACGCCGACAATAACGTTGTTACCGCCGAAATCTTCGGGATTGATGTTTTTTATACTGTCGCGGAGAATGTCCTTTTTCAGCAGATCATCTTTGGAAATTCCCCGGATCATCGCCCCCTCCGCTGCTTTTCCGGCAGAAACCAAAAGCTGGTTTTCAATCATCGGAATCACGGTTTTGACATTGTCAAACTCGGCAATTTCCTTAGCAGCCTGCTGATAGTTGTTAAACGGCATGCCGATTGAAGAAACAATGCCGATATGCCCGTTGATACCCAAAATCCGTGACAACAGCTCCTCACGGAAACCGTTCATCACCGACATCACGATAATCAGGGTCGCCACGCCAAGCGCAATGCCCGTAAAGGCAAAGCCGGTAATTACCGAAATAAAACCTTCCTTCCGCTTGGCCCGCAAATAACGCTTGGCCATCAGACGTTCAAACTTTGAAAAAATCATCCATTCTTCTCCTCTGGTCTATCTTGATTTATAAGGCCTCCCCGGTTCTTTTGCAACCTCTCTCCCGTCAATGTGCATAAAAAAAGCACCGGAATCAATCCGGTGCGCTCAGATAATTATATTGCCGGCCAGGCGGATTTTAACAGGCCGGACGTTTTGACATCAGCCCTTCCGAAATCTGCAGATTCGTCATAATCATGCAGTCCAGAGCCTTCTGATTAAGATTATCAACGTTCTTGCCGACCTCAAGCGTCCGGCTGGAAACATAATCCGCCAGCTTAATCAAATTTCCTTTGGTTTCGCGCGGCAGCGGATTTTTTTCATCGGAAGCCAGCGTTTTGATATAAACCCAAAGCTTCATATTGTTGTCCAAAGCGCTGATTAAGTCGGACGTGCTGTTGTTTTCGCGGGCATTCGACAGGTCAACCGCACATTTCAGCAGCGAGAAAGCCTCCTCCCGGGCCAGATTGTTTTTAACCGCTTCAATCAGACCTTCGGAAATCTGCATATTGATATTGACCAGGCAGTCAAAATCGGTTTTGGTCATTTTCAAACCTTTTGACAGAATCATCCGCTCAACAAACTTGGACAATTTCATCAAATTGGCTTTAATATCTTCGGGAAGCAAATTCTTTGCACTCTTCAACGATGTTTCTATTTCCACCCAAAGTTTCAAATTGCTGTCCAGAGCGCGGATAATCTCATGCTCGTTATTGCTCATCGAAGCCTTGGCCAGGGCCATTGCCTGATTAAGCAGGATTACCGCTTCTTTCTCAGCATTTTTAACTTGGTCATTATTATTCATGTTTACTTCCTCAAAAATTAAATAGTTCACACACAATATAGTTTCATTCCCCGGCTATTTAAACAGCAATAACCAGACATCCACAACTTTATGCGTTTCGGGCCTGCCCGAATGGGGAGATGGACAGGCCTTCGGCGCAGCGGAGAGAAATACCTCGCAAAGTTCTTTCTCTCCCGGACGAACCGGATAAGAATGGGGAGAATATCCGATTCGCAAAGGGTTAATAATTCCGGCCTTTCAGCCTGAAATTCCGTATTTCCTGTTGAAGGAAACAAAACAGTATCCGCTGTCGGAATTTCAGACCGGCCTTACATAAAGCCTTGAATAGCTTAAAACGGCGACAGAATATCCAGCAGCTGACGGCCGTATCTCGGCTCCTGCATATCCGAAACCGTACCCCGACCGCCGTAAGAAACACGCAGTTCAGCAATTTTGCTCGATTCGATGGTATTGTCGGATTTGATATCCGCCCGGCGGATAATGCCGCGCACCGTCAGCTGGCGAAGCTCATAGTTCACCCTGATTTCCTGTGTTCCTTCAATCACCAGATTGTCATTCGGCAAAACCTGCGTTACCACCGCCGCCATGGTCATGTTAATTTTCTCGGAACGATTGATTTTGCCTTCGCCCTGAACATCGTGGTTTGACATTACATTGAACAAATCGGACGTATCAACCGTATCCGGCAGATAATCCTTGGCATATTTTTCATAACCGGCCAGGGTATTGATATTTACCGTATCTTCGTTGTCATCACGATATTGCTCGGTCTTGTTCTTCATCGACGCATTGTCGGAAGCCTCGATGTTAACCGTGATAATATCGCCCACTTTGGCGGCCCGCTGGTCTTGGAAAAATCCCGAAGAACCTTTCTTCCACAAAGAATTGGCCCCGGCATATTGTTCCGGCTTTGCCGGCATCGGCATCGAAACCGCCTGATAGCCCGGCGCATCCACCGGATTTTGTATCGGCGCCAGCTCCGGCTCTTTGCCGATGCTGGTCAGCCGCGACCAGGTATTGCAGCCGCTGAGCGATGTTGCCATCATCAGCAGCGCCGCCAGCCTGCATAAATTTTGTTGTTTGTCAGTCATGACCATAGCTCCCCTCTATTGGACATCAATATAAACCGTTTCGGCATCGACAACCGTGCCGACCAGCACTTTCTTGCTTTTGGTGTTTTCAACTTCGATCCGCTCGCCTTTCACGCCGTCCTGACGTGCCTGCCCGCGGGCCGTAATTTGCATTTTATCCGTTTTATAAACCACGGTAATCAAATCGTTTTTCTTAATCAGAATTTTCTCGCCGATGTCACGGTCGGTTACAATTTTACCTTCTTTCAGATATTTTTTGGCCTCTTTGTTCACCAACTTGTCTTTTTCGGTCACAAACATCGGCTTAACCCGGTTCATGCGCACCGTTATTGTCTTCAACATATCCGGCGTAATCAGCTCTCCCTTGTCAATATTGCGGGCGGGAACATAAATTTCTCCCAAAACATAATATTTCCCGGAAACGGCAGTCCGTGCAAAGGCTTTTCCGTCGGCAAAAATTTCCACCGAGCAGGAAAACTTGTTTGAGAGTTCGTCGGTTCTCAGTTTTTCAACCAGGATCTTAGCTTTTCGAGCATTTTCGATTTGAAAGACAGTCTGCCCACCAAAAAATTCCAAATCAACAGCCTCAGACCGCCCTTGCTCCACAAACTCTTTTTTGATTGCTTCTGATATTTCATCTTCACTCACCATCAGCAGATTCTCTGCTGCCTCTTCCGCCCGAACCTCACAGGCACCCAATATTAACATTAATAAACCGAAGATAATCCCTTTTTTCATAAAAACGACTTTCATTTCACCGTTATCTCAATTGCGTAATCGTATTTAACATCTGATCCGAAGTCTGAATAATCTTTGAGTTCATTTCATAAGCGCGCTGGGCCGAAACCAGTTCCGTAATCTCCGATACCGGATTAACGTTTGACGTTTCCAGATATCCCTGCAAAATGGAGCCGAAACCTTCCACATCCGGATTATCGACAATCGGCGCTCCGGAAGCCTGTGTTTCCAGCAGCAGGTTTTGCCCCATGGCTTCCAAACCGGCCTCATTCACAAAAGTCGCCAGTTCCAGCTGCCCGACGTTGACCTCATCGGTCTCGCCGTCCTGTTTAACCCAAACTTCGCCGGAGTTGTTGATATAAACTTCCGTTGCATCGTCGGGAATGGTAATCTCCGGCTGAACAATATAACCGTCATGCGTTACGATCACGCCGTCGCCGTTCTTCTGAAAAGCGCCGTCGCGGGTATAGGCAATACCTTTGCCTTCCGGCAGTTCAATCTGAAAATAACCGCGCCCCTGAATAGCCAGATCCAGAGAATTGTTGGTGTTGGTCAAACCGGTACCGCCGGTAATCCGATAAATTGCCGCGGTACGCACGCCCAAACCGAGCTGAATGCCGGACGGAACCACTGTCTGCGCAGCCGAAGACGTCGCTCCCGGACGAATGATATTCTGATACAACAGGTCGTTAAATTCGGCCCGGCGCTTGGTATAAGCCGTCGTGTTCATATTGGCAATGTTGTTGGAAATAACGTCAACGTTCGTCTGCTGGGCCAGCATGCCGGTTGCGCCGATTGCTAAAGATCTCATATTTTCTCCCCTTTATAATTAAGCCAGCTGCGAGTAAGCTGTAATTGTGTTTGACAAGCGCTCATGTTCTTCATCAATCATACTCTGAACAATCTCGTAAGAGCGCTGTAATTTGATCATTTTGGTCATTTCGGTAATCGAATTGACATTCGACTGTTCCAAAGCCCCCTGCACCACCTGGACGTCTTCCGGCCCGACAGTCATGGCATTGTCCGCCGTATTGCGAAACATTGTGTCTGCAACTTTCATCAGTTTTCGATTATCGGCAAATTTTACCAGCTTAAGCCGGCCGATGGTTCCGTTTTCGGTTGTCACATCGCCGTTGCTGGCAATTGAAATGTCTTTTTCCCCCGGCGCAAAAAAGAGCGGCTCGTTGTTTTCCGACAAAACGGTCTGCCCTTCCATCGTCACCAGTTGACCGTTGGCATCAAGCGTAAAGCTGCCTTTTTTGGTGTACATTTCCCCTTGATTTGTCTCAATCGCGAAGAAAACATCGCCGCGAGATGCCAAATCAAAAGTATTGCCGGTATTGACGATTGCTCCTTCGCGGAAATCCTGATATTGCCCGTAATCCTGCGTAAAATAAACCGGAACCCGGCCAAAACCGGTTGCCTCCGGCGTCTGCACCAGATAAGACGAAAAAACGGCATCATCCTGTTTGTAACCGCTGGTATTCATGTTGGCCATATTGTTGGAAACGATATCCATCTGCTTCCACAGGGCCATCTGGCGCGAAAGAGCTATGTATTTGGTATTATCCATAAGTTTATTCTCCCCAATAAAAACGGATAATGTAACATCTGCTTTTGTATATGCAAATATCGTGCCAAAAATTCAAAAAGTATAAAAAAAGCCCCTCTGCACGAGGGGCTGAAAATTAACTTACCGCATTTCCTTGCTTTGAAGAAAATTCTGCAAGAAGAGACTTAATCTCCTCAAAAAACTGCCGGTCTTCAGAATTGGCCGAATACAGAGAATCTCTGCACGGAAGCTTTTCTTCAATCTGCGCATAGTGAGCAAAAGCGGTTATAATAACCTCGGAACAACCTCCGTATTTCCGACATAAAGCATTTGCATACTCTCTTGCCAACTGGGGAACCTGATTTCCGGGAGCATTAAACATTTCACATGCTCTTTGTACAGCATCTTGTTTTGCCATAGTTTTATTTGTTTTGCGGTTAATAATAAAAATAACTGTATATTTTTAACTAAATATATATCTTTTTATTTTTTTGTCAATATATTTTACAGAAACACTTTTCAGGAATACTTGAATTCGCTTACTTGCAGCCGGAAACTTTCTTCAAAACATAATGCTCGGCTAAAGCTCCCTCAACCGGTTTTTTGTCCATATTCAAACGCCGCAGCTGACCGGGCTCAATTTTGTAATAGCTCACGTCATCGTCTGCCGCCCGAAGCGCCAGCACATTGCTGTCACGGCTGTAAGTTCCCTGCTCGTTAAACGTTCCGTCTTTCTTGTCAATATAAACCGACTTCATCGTAAAATGATGATTGCGGTCCAAACTGATTGTTGTTTTAATGCCGGGAGCATCGGCTGCCGGCAGCGTCCCCTCATAAACGCCGCAATATTCTTCAACGCGGGCGTTGGTATTGTCGCACCCCCATAAAACAGCGGCACCCAACAATAAAATTGCTAATTCTTTTATCATCTTTTTCACCTGATTTAATGGTTACACATTTTCGATATAATTCTTATATCTCCGCTTTCACGACAAATCAAACTAATTGATTATCCCGCCCCAAAAAGAAAGAGGTGCAAAACCTGCACCTCTTTCTCTTAACGCCTCCGCAAGGAGAAGGAAAATAATTTTCAGAACCGGTAATGATTGAGCACCAGAGCAATGTTGCGCACATCGTCATAGCTCATTTTCATGTTTCTGGGAGATCCGCCAATTCCGACATGTCCGCCGAAACCGTTGCCTTCTGTCAGTCCATAAAGCTCATTAAGCTTTGCATAGACTTTCTTCAAGCCATTATCTCCAAACATTTCTTCGGCTACTTCCGCACAAGGCGTACCGATAATAATGTTGCCTTCATTATAAAGAGCAACCACCACCGGATTCTGCCAGGAAGAAGCAACGCGAACGTTACCGTCCTTTTTACCGTACCATGTATCGAAACCGAATACAGAAGCACCGCGGATAACGAGAATACCCTCCTCTTTCACGCTGCGTTCAGCCATATCGGCTTCGGCTTTTGCCACGAGACGCTCCTGTTCTTTCACGGCAGCCTCAAAAAAAGGAGCTAGCATCTCCTCATCTGAGAACATCAGTTTGCGCCAACCGTGAACGGACAGTTCCGCGTTAGAACCAACCCCTGAGTAAAACATATGCCACAAGGACAACAGTTTACCATAAGGCAATTCCATACGGTCTAATCCGACGGGGTCGGTATCCAAAAGTGCGATTGTTCCGGCCAAAGCTGAAAAATCGCGACTCATGGTTTCCGCCATTTTGCCTTTCAAGAACTTATTGTTCTTATTGGCCGCTGACGGAATATAACCTGCCAACGAAGCGATTGCAAAAGTACAATCGGCATCAATATGGCTGATTACAAAACGCGGGTCTTGGTAGCGTTTTCCGTAACAATCGCGATAAGCGCGGATTGCTACAGATTCTAATTTAGACAAATCCCGACCATCAGCAGTTACACCATGGTGATCCATATCCAAATTATCTACAATAGACACGCCCCCGTAAGAACACTCCACCGGGCAATAGCCCTGACACATAAATTTTTCTGCTTCCGCTGCTGTTTTAGCAAAAGCAATTTCAAGCTTTTTCATATATTATGGTTTTTAATTTTTTTGCATTTGAAATTGAGGCATGCAAAAAGACGACCTCGAAAATAACGCTATCTCAAAGAGATAATATGTAGAGACATTATTATACCAAGGCCGAAACCCTATATGAAAGCGGTATAATAATATAAACAGAGACTTATAAAATAGACTTTTATTTTAGCACAAAATCGATACCCTGTCTAGACAAAACCTCCGCCGATTCCGCCAACAAAAAATCCCTCAATTGAGGAATTAAAAAACAACTTTCAAACAAATATGCCAAACCTGTAAATGGTAATTTGGATAATTTTTTCGACGTGTACATTTAGTTACGCTATCCTCTATAAAAATACGGAGAATGAGGCGAGCAGTAAGAAATAAAGGGGAAAGTACCGGAACACTGCGGCAGCAAAGATAGTCCGGGGGACTATCTTTCGCCGAAAAGCACTGGCGGAAAGAAAACAATCCGGTGAATTGTTTTCTGACAACAGACAAAGTTTGTTGATTTTCAAGCTAGCGACAGCGAAGCGGAGAAAATGTTACAAACTGTTTTATTGTTGTGAGAAGCGACAGCGCAACGAAACAACAACTTAGTCGGAATTGTCAGAAGTACGTGAGGACACTTTCACCCTGCAATTTCTGTACTAATCGACCATTATACGCACTTTTAAGTTTTGATTTTGATAAAGCCCTATGCTGCGAAGTAACCTTTGAGTGCCGTGTACAACTAGTTACACAAACGAAAAGATTACAAGCATGATAGGGCTTTTGCAAAATCAAACATTGAAGTCGAGATTCCACGCCGCATAACGTGCCGGATCATCAATCCAGTTCTCGCGTACTTTCACAAAAAGAAACAGATGAACGCGCTCATCCAGCTCGGTTTCAATTTCCCGGCGGGCAGACTGGCCGATTTTTTTAATCATTTCACCGCCGCGGCCGAGCACAATGGTTTTCTGATTGTCGCGCTTGACATAAATTGTCATTTCCGCCCGAACGGAACCGTCTTCGCGACGCTCCCAGAGTTCCGGTTCCACCGTCAGTTCATAGGGCAGTTCCTGCCGCAGATAAAGAAACAGTTTCTCGCGCACAATCTCTGCCGCCAAAAGTTTCAGGGGCATGTCCGACATCTGCTCTTCGGGATAATACCAGGGCGAAACCGGCAGATTATCTGCCAGATATTTATAAAAATCTTCGATATTCTGACCGGTTAGCGCCGAAATCATAAAAGTCTCTTTAAAATTTCCCGCTGCATTTATCTGTGCACTCAACCCCAGCAGTTTTTCTTTGGCAATCAAATCGACTTTATTCAAAACCAAAATCGCTTCAATTTTTTGCTTGTTCAGCTTGGCCACAATCGACTGGGTCTCGTCATCAAAGCCGCGCTTGGCATCCACCACCAGCACCACGATATCCGCATCTTTCACGCCGCTCCAGGCAGAAGAAACCATTGCCCGGTCAAGCCGGCGCTTGGGCTTGAAAATTCCCGGCGTGTCAATAAAAATGATTTGCGTCTGCTCATAGACGCCGATACCGCGCACCATCGTCCGCGTGGTCTGCACTTTAGGTGACACAATCGATACTTTTGAACCGACGAAATTATTGGTTATCGTCGATTTTCCGGCATTCGGAGCCCCGATAAGCGCCACAAAGCCGCAACGCGTCTGCTGTTCAGCATTTTGTTCCATGCGGATATCCTAAAAAGTCTAACATTTTGGCGGCTGCAGCCTGCTCGGCCAGCTTTTTGTTGCGCCCTTCTCCCTGCTGCGACTTAATCCCCCGCAGCGAAACCGTCATAAAGAAAGTCGGCTCATGTTCGCTCCCGGCTCGGCCGACCACCTCATAAACCGGATTGCCCAGCCCTTTGCTGTGCGCCACCTCCTGCAACAAGGTCTTGCTGTCTTTCGGCGGCGCAACATTCTTGTCAATCAGTTCTTTCCAGTGCTGGTTAACAAAAGTAACCGCCTGCTCACAACCGGCATCCATAAAAATAGCGCCGATAACCGCCTCGCAAACATCACACAGCACATTTTCATTTTCGCGAATTTCTTCGTTCGCCACCACCATAAACTTGTCAAGATGGAGCGTCAAAGCCACTTCCGCCACCGTCTCCTTGCAAACCAGACCGGTATGCCGCTGCGACAGACTGCCCTCCGGCTCATTCGGAAACATCCGGTATAACAAACTGGCAATCGAAACCCCGAGCACCCGGTCTCCCAAAAACTCCAGCCGCTCATAATTTTCCGACAAACGCGCCGTATGGCTGCTGTGCGTCACCGCCTGCTGCAGTAAATGCTTGTTTTTAAACTCATAACCGAGAATTTTTTCTAACTCTGATAAATTTTCCATAGCTAATTTCCATAAAATGCTTGTAGTGAGACGGATAGAGGTGAGTATCGCAGCACAGAAACGGAATGTACATAGAAGTACATGAGCATTCGAGCAGCGAACCGCGCCTCTAGGCATCCGCTAAAAGTATTTTAATCATTTTATCTTGTTGAACAAGCGTTCCCAACGTATCTTCTTAGGCCAGGTCCAAGGCTTATACCAGGCACCGTCGTCATTATGCGAAAAGAACAGAAAACGGGCTTTGCCGACCAGATTTTCAAAAGGAACGAAACCGACGTTAACGCGGCTGTCGTCCGAACGGTCACGGTTATCGCCCATCACGAAATAATATCCTTGCGGCACCGTCAGCTCTGGCAGATTATCTTCGCTTTCGCTGTCGGAAACCTCCAAAATTTTATGCTTAACGTCATTCGGCAGCGTTTCGATATACTGGTGATAACGCTCGGCATTGCCCTGACTGTCACGAATGACAAAATCTTCGATTTCTTCGCGGTTGACCAGTTCGCCGTTCACATAAAGGCGGCCATCTTCCAGCTTCACCTTATCGCCGGGCAAACCGATAATCCGTTTGATGTAATCGGTTTTGTTGTCCTGAGGAAACTTGAAAACCACCACATCGCCGCGATTAGGCTCGTCAGCCCAAATCCGCCCCTCAAACAGCGGCATGCTGAAAGGCAGCGAATGCTTTGAATAACCGTATGTATATTTGGAGACGAACAGATAATCGCCCACATACAAAGTCGGATACATTGACCCGGAAGGAATTTTAAACGGCTCAAACAAAAACGTTCTGATAAGGATGGCGATAACAATTGCATAAAACAACGTTTTCACCGTATCCATCAAACTCTCATCATCTTCCATATTAATCTCTTTTTTCACTAATAATCAGTTGGATAACGCATTATCTTAGAAAAAAACATGTCCGTTCGTGCCTTTTTCAAAAATAATCATGCACATACTAAACATAATTTTACGTTATAGCAACAATAAAATCAGATTAATTCAATAATTACAAACGCTTGCGCCCAAGGGTAATCGTCGCTCATCGAAACCTGAACATTCACTTCCTTCGAGCCGGCAAGTTTCTGCAAATGTTTCAGCGCACCGCCGTAAATTTTCAACTGCGGTTTGCCCGACTTCTGATGCACGACGGCAATGTCTTTCATAAACACCCCTTCGCGGAAACCGGTGCCCAAAGCCTTGGCAAAAGCCTCTTTGGCGGCAAAACGCTTTGCCAGCGAGCAGGCATATTCCTTGTTTGAAATCGCCTGACGCTTTCTGATTTCCTTAAATTCCACCGGAGCAAACGAACGTTTTAAAAATCTTTCTCCGAAAATGCTGATCGTCTCTTCAATACGGTTAATATTGGCCAAATCGCTGCCGACACCCACAATCATAAAAATAATCCTTTTTAGCTTCTGGTTAGTTTATCCAATGTATTTTTTACTATATAATATGAAATTATCCAAGCTGCAATACAAAAAGGCACACAGCCGACAATCATCGGCTTGAGCACCGGCCAGATATCGCTGAAAAAGCGTGAAAAATCAAACGTCATCAGAGCATGTGCCGACTGCTGAAAAATATGTTCAAAGTTCACATGCGGCAACATGACGGAACTTCCCTCCAGCATAATCCGCCCGGTATAGTAAACCGCGGCCCAGATAAACGGAAACGTCCAGGGATTGCCCGCAATCGTACCGATTGCCGCCGCTAAAACATTAAAACGCAGCGCCCAGGCCAAAACCACCGCCAGCAGCGTATGCAAACCGACAAACGGCGTAAACGACACCATTACGCCGACCGCCGCCCCGCCGGCAATAGAAGACGGCGTTCCGCTTAACGAACGCAGACGTTCAATAAAATGCCGTTTAAAACCGGTCAGAATATTTTCCATCCCTTTTCTCCTGAATTTTTCTCCGATATAAGCACTTGCTGATAAATTTGAAGACAGAACAAAAAAAAATAAAACCGTTCCGGAGATGAATCGGAACGGTTTGGATGGCTGCGAAAGGTTAATATCTTATCTTAGAAGTTCAGTCATCCCCCTATTCGCAGCCACTCCCGGAAAAGCTCTTAGTGAAACCCGATTCTGATTTCCCTTATGCCAAAATTCAGAATCTTTCTTTCCCGGGCGGAAATTGGTTTTAGTCAGCTTGTTTTTCTTGCAGAATAACGCTGACTGACAAATGGTAATAATCCAGCAGATAACCGATATCCATATTCGTCAGTGCCGCGCGGCCGCTTTCAATTTTATCAAGGCTTTTAAAATTAACATTGGTCTCGTTGCAGACCTGTTCGCGGGTAATATTGCGTTGTGTCCGGATGAACAAAAGATAAATTCCCAATGTCCTCCCGATAGTGGTTTGCAAATCTTTAGGGGTAATTTGCAGAGTTATTTTTTCAAACATTTTAGCTCCTGTTTTGTCATTATTAAAACAAAACCACCTTTGGGTTAAAGGTGGAGGAGCTAGAAAACTGTATGTGTACAGTCACGCTTATTCGACCCAAGGGCTTATCTCGCGCACTCCTCCATAATGAAGGATATTAATTACACATAAGATGTTTTCTAGACACCACAACCGGCCTCCCGATTGCAGGAATTATCATAAAGCAAAAAAATTAATTTGCAATTAAAAATTTTACAGACAGCCTCGGGCTGAAATTGCACCCGCACAACGTGCGTACCCAACAGGTGCGCAGTCTGCGATTTCTGTATGAGATAACCACTATATGAACTTTGAAAAAAGCTCGGAGAATTCTGCTCGCTAATTCTGTATTAGATGACCATTATACGAGCTTTTATTGGTTGGCGCGTGACACATACGACACTACCTTGCTCGCTTTGAGAGCGGCAATAATGTCGGTCAGATGTTTTAAATCTTTAACATCAATATCAAGCAGAAGTTCAAAATAACTGACAGTGCGGTAAACAATGTTCAGGTTGGAAATATTGCCGTTATTGCGGGCTACCAGATTGGAAAGTTCAGCCAGAGAACCGGGCTCATTGGCCAGCATAACCTTCAAACGGCCGGTATGCATTTCATTGACGGCTTCTTCGCCCCAGGCAATATCCAGCCAGCGTTCCGGTTCATCGGCATATTTTTCCAAAGCTTTACAGTCAATGGTATGAACGGCAACCCCCTTGCCGGTAGTAACAATACCGACAATGCGATCGCCCGGCAGCGGGTGACAGCAGCCGGCAAAATGAACCGCCATTCCCGGAATAAGCCCTTTGATTTTCAGCGGTTCGCTCTTCTTGTCTTTTTTAATAACCTTTTTGAAACTCGGCACTTTAATCGACTTGACCACTTTTTCAAGCTTCGACTGCTTATAAGCCGGATAAACCGCCTTTAACACATCCCAGCCGGTCACCAGCCCCTCGCCGACTTTGGCATAAATATCCTCAATCGATTCGGCCTCAAAATTCTGCAAAACATTCACCAGGCCTTTTTCGGAAAACTCCAGATTCTCGCCTTTAAACAAACGCTCCAGAATTTCCTGCCCCAGCGTAATAAACTGATCGCGCTTGCAGGCACGAACATAACGCCGGATAGCCGCCTTGGCCTTGCCGGTAACCACAAAACGCTCCCACTCCGTTGACGGATGCTGCGCCTTGGAAGTCAGAATGTCAACCTGGTCGCCGTTTTGCAAAACCGTGCGCAGCGGACGAATTTCACCGTTAATCTTGGCACCGACGCAGGTATCGCCGACGGAAGAGTGAACCGCATAAGCAAAATCTACCGGTGTGGAATTAATCGGCAGCCCGATTAAATCGCCTTTCGGCGTAAAACAAAACACCTGGTCGTTATACATTTCCAGCTTGGTGTTTTCCAAAAACTCTTCCGGATTGGAAGCCTGTTCCAAAATCTCCAGCAGCTCACGGATCCAGCGATAGTGCTTGCCCTCGGCTTTCTGTCCCTGCTTATAAGCCCAGTGAGCCGCCACGCCTTTTTCGCCGATTTCATGCATTTCATGCGTGCGTATCTGAATTTCAATGCGTGTATTTTCCGGCCCGATTACGCCGGTGTGAATAGACTGATACCCGTTCGGCTTCGGGGTGGAAATATAATCCTTAAACCGCCGCGGCACCATGTGATATTTGCTGTGCACGATACCCAGCGCCTGATAACAGGTTGCCACGTCGTCAACAATAATGCGAAAAGCCATAATGTCCGACAGCTGCTCAAAAGAAGCGTTTTTCTGCTGCATTTTGCGCCAAATCGAATAAGGCGTTTTTTCCCGGCCGGAAACCGTGGCCTTAATGCCGTTTTCCGCCATATCTTTTTCCAGCTGGGCAATAATCTTCGGCACAATGTTGCTGCCCTGCTCGCGCAAAAAGTTCAAACGCGCCACAATAGAATCATGAGCGTCTTTGTGCAACTCGGCAAAAGCAATTTCTTCCAGTTCGCTCTTCACTTCCTGCATACCGATACGCTCGGCCAGCGGCGCATAAATGTCCAGTGTTTCTTTGGCAATTCTGGCCCGCTTTTCGGGCTTTTGCAAAAAATGCAGCGTCCGCATGTTATGCAGGCGGTCAGCCAGTTTAATCAGCAGCACGCGAATGTCTTCCGACATTGCCAGCAGCAGCTTGCGAAAATTCTCCGCCTGTTTGTTGTTGGCCGATTTCTGCTCAATCATTGCCAACTTGGTCAAACCGTCCACCAACTGCGCCACCTGATCGCCGAACAGAGAGCGGACTTCTTCAATCGTCGTATCAGTGTCTTCCACCGTATCGTGCAGCAGCCCGGCGATAATCGACGCGGAATCAAGCTTAAACTTGGTCAGAATACCGGCAACTTCCACCGGATGCGAATAATAGGGGTCGCCGGAAGCCCGCAGCTGAGCCCCGTGTTTTTTCATCGCAAAGACATACGCTCTGTTAAGGGCATCCTCATCGGCATCAGGATCATATGATTTTACCAAATCCACCAATTCGTACTGTCTGAGCATTTTTTCGGTTCCCTACTGTTCTTTTTTATCTCGCATATTCATATAAGAGCGCTTTTTTGTCTAAGAATCAAGTTTTTTGTTCCTGCAAGCATTCTTCCGGCAATTATACGTCTGACAATATTAATATTTGATAAAAAAATAAGGGTTCTTCTTCCCAACGGAAAGAAAAACCCTTACTTCGCATTTACCTTGAAGGTCAGACGGCGGTACCGTTCAGCGAACAATCCATAATCTGGAACAAATCGCCCGTCTTAAGGATTGCACAGTGAATACGCGAATAAACAGTCAGCGACGGCAGCAAATAATCTGCACCATCCGAACGGCCGATGACAAAAACATCGTCGGCGTTCATTGCCGAAAGAATGTTCCGCAAAGCAGACAAATCTATTTTTCTGGCATAAACGGTATTGGGAATAACCGTTATTTCAGGAAGATTATCCGCATTCGCAATTGCGATAACTTTTGCCGAACGTCCGTTTGCACTCACCTTTTTCAATAAATCTATAGTCTTCATAAAGTTAAAAATTTAATGGTTTATACTCGAAAAGAATATAAGTACTGCTTTTTGTTATTCCGAAATTCCGTTTATAAACCTCAGACAACAATCCGAAATTTAACTTTGAAGGCTGGTCAATAATAACAAAATAGTAAAACATATACTTATAATTCTAAATACAGATATACCATAGAATTAAATATATGTCAACAATATTTTACTCTTGCCGTTTTTTTTGTCACAGACACATAAAAAGGCTGTCCATAATGAACAGCCTTTCAAATCAGGATTTTTTTATTTTTATTCTTCGTCTTCCAACCCGTCGCCGAGATCGTCGCCCAAATCAAAGCCGTCTTCCAAACCGTCTTCTTCATCAAGCGGCAAATCAGCATCGCCGTCGTCGGCAGCGTCCAAATCCAACACATCGTCATCATCGCTGTGAACCTGCATTGAATCGGACATCTCGGTATCCAGCAGAACACCGGAGAACTGATCGTCCAGATCAGCCAGTTCTTTCTCGGCCGCCATAATTTCCATTTCTTCTTCTTCGGGCTCTTCAACCTCAACATATTTCTGCAGCCCCATAACCAAAGACTTCTGCAGTTCTTCAATGCTGACCGTTTCGTCGGCAATTTCGCGCAAAGCGACAACCGAGTTTTTATCATTGTCGCGGGCAACGGTCAACGGAGCTCCGGCAGCCAGATCTTTCGCACGCTGGGCCGCAACCATCAGCAGTTCATAGCGGTTAGGAATTTTATCAACGCAGTCTTCTACAGTAACTCGAGCCATTTCTTTATGATCCTATCAAAAATTTAAAGAATGTTTTTTAGCTTTATACTAACTAAAAATCGGAAATGCAATAACAAAATGCAAAAAAAAGCGTGCCGTCAGTTCAAAACGGCAACCGGCTGCCCCAAAATCCGGTATTTTCCGGCCTCAAATTCCTTTTTCAGCAGTTTGCGGTTTTTCCGCGCTTCCAGAATATCATTCAGCGGCGCACGATACATTTCCACCAGCGTCTGCATGGTCTGAAACTGCAAAGCCGCCTTGCGGCCGCCCAGATTTTCTTCAAGATACTGATTATAAGCACCGTCCCGGAAAGCTTTCAGGCTGGCCAGCGTTGACGAACGCATCATTCCCATCCGATAAGCCTTGATCGTCTTGTCACAGGTATAAGCCCAACTCTCAGGGGTAAAGCCCTCGCCGCCGACCGCCATCCGCAGCTGCAGTTCCATACCGGCCATCCGCAGTTTTTGCACCAGACGCTGGCAGGGATTAACCATGTCTTTCAGCATATTGACGGTCAGCCCCTTGCCGTTTTCCTGCTCCCAGCGGTCAAGAAAACTTCCGGCATTGTAAATTCGCGCCATGCGCGGGCTGTCCGGGGCAATCTCCCGCACTTTCGGCAGCGTCCGGGCAAAAGCCTTAATATCGGCACTGGTCAGCGGGCTGTTGATGTCCGGATTTATCGTGCGCAGGTCGCTGGCTCCGGTTTTAACTTCGGGTTTGGCTCCGGGAACAAACTCGTCCGCCGGCACCAGTTCTCTGATTCGGGCATAGAAGTCCCCGTCATACGGTACTTTCGGCGCCGCCTTGCGCATAACCGGACGTTCCGGACTTCGGCGGTTTTCCGGCCACATTTCCGGCATCAGCAGATAATACAGATACGGTGACAAAAACTCCAAATCTTCAATATCGGCCAGTTGCGGAGCGATTCGCGTCGGAAATTTGTTTTTGGTTTCTTTAATTCCCGGCATATTCAGAACTTTCTCCGGCATATTCGGCACCGTATGCAGATAAGGGCCGATGTACTGGTAATATTCCGGCGGAATCATTGACAGAATATCAAGCAGATCCTGTTCATGCTCATTCCGCAGACGCCGCTCGGTAGAGCCGTAATCGGTAATCGTCACCCTGAACAGGCTGTCAAACAGGTTGCCGATATCCCAGTGATAATCGTAACGCCGGTTATAACGGGCGTTTTCCACCAGATATTTGCGCTCCAAATCCGCATATTTCGGCAGAGGCTCGTTTAAATCGACTTTGAAATATGCCGCATAATCTGCCGGAGAAGCCTGCACGACCCGAAAAATTCCGGCCGACAAAACCACCCCGGACAACAAAGCAGCCAGTTTTTTAGTTATTGTCACCTGTCAGTCTGACCTTATAAGTTAAGACGGCTTGTCCCTTGGCCGGAACGCTCACTTTCCAGACCGCGGTCGAAGCATTTTTCTTTTCATGCTTCAGGCTTTCGCCGACAACTTCCCAGTTGCTGTTGAACCCTTGCTCAAAAACCACCGTTTCGGCTTTGTCTTTGGCATTATTGAATTTAATTTCCGCATCTGCCTCGGAAATATTTTTGGCAATGCTTTTAACGCCGGTCACCTTTCCTTTGACCGCAATATCAAACGACTGACCGATTTTCAGCTCTGCATTGTCGCCCGCCGCCAATTGCTTCAGGCTGCTTTCGCCCAAAAACTGAACTTTGCCGCTTTTGTCGTTTTCATAAAAACGGACCACGCCTTTCGGCAGCGGTTCGCCCAAATTGGAGGCTTTGTCATTCGTCAATTTAAAAATGACGTCGGGATTCTGGCGGACAAACTCGCTCTCCCGCATATTCGGCCACAAATAAAGCGGAGAAGTCAACCGGTATTCTCTGGCAAATTTGACATCATCCTTGCTCAGCAGCGAAACCTGCTTGGACTGTTTGTCGGTAATTGTGGTTTTGAACGGCAGCGTATAGATGTAATAATCGGCCAGAGCTTCCTGCGCCGGAGTTCCCGCCGCACTGTCGGCCATTGCCATTTCCGCATTGCGAACCATTTTTGCCGCATACATCATCGGCATCGCCCGCGGCTGAACCTGGCTTACCAGATTAACATTCCCGGCCACCAGCTGCACCAGAGCATTTTTATAATCGGCACCCGATTCATTGGTCAGCGTAATCCACCCCTTAAGATTCAGACTGTCCGCACCGGTAATGTCTGCCACATAATCGGCTTTCCAGCTCAGTCCGCGGGTCAGATAAGCCAGTTCCAGCCTGTTGTCTCCGACCTGTCCGGCTTCCAAATCGGCCGACAGGGTCGGTTTTGACGTCAGATTCTCCGGCAGACTGTCAAAAATCAGCCGACCCGGAAAATGCGTCTCAATGCCGTAACTGAACTGCAATATCGGATTGCCGTAATTGCTGTCCAAAATCTTGGCCTGGTCAAACACGGTCGTACCCGTTTTTTCATCATACAAAGCGGTTTTAACCGTTTTGCCGACAGATTCGTTCACAATATTCACCGGCGTCAGCAGATTGTAATTGTAATTCTGCTCAATCACGCTGATTTGGCTGCCCGTCAGCATAGCGGTCTCCGGCATGATTTTTTCGGCCACGCCCTTAAAAGCCACCGAATTGCGTCCGGCATTCAAAGCTGCGGTACGGCTGTCGCGTACAAAGGCCAGATCATTGTTGTAAATGCTGACCGCCACCGCCGCATTGTCTCCGCCTTCCAGAATAATTTCCTTGGCAGAAAGATTTTGCGGCATTGCGGCGCCCGCGATACCGGCCGCCATCAGAAGTTTCACTGTCGAACTTGTCATTTTTGCTCCTTTGCTCACATGTTTTGCCGCTAATATAATCCATAAAAGCACAAAAAAAAAGTGATAAAATAAGATTATTGCTAGACTCGGGAATAATATTCTCCTAATATTGCATCAGATAGATTACAGGCTCAATTGTTTAAGGAGATTTGTTATGGCATGGACTGAGCAAATGGTCGAAGACCTGAAAAAAATGTGGGACGAAGGCTTAACTACCGGTGAAATAGGAAAACGCCTGAACGTTTCCAAAAACTCCATCGTCGGAAAGGTTCACCGTCTGCAGCTCCCTGCCCGTCCGTCTCCGATCAAGAAAAAAGACAGCGGCGAAGATACCGCCGAAATTCCGGCCGCCAAAACCGCCAAAGCCGAACCCGCGCCGAAAGAAAAAGAGCACAAAACCGTTGCTCCCGCACCGAAACCCGCGGCAGAGCCTGATCCGGAAGCTCTGCGGGAACGGATTGAAACCATCCGAAATTCCGTTCATGTCGAACATCCCAAAGGCAAACATAAAACCATGCTCACCGACTTGGACAACCACACTTGCCGCTGGCCGATCGGCGACCCCAAAGACGAAAACTTTCATTTCTGCGGCCGCAAAATCAAAATCGGGCAGACTTACTGCGAAGAACACGCCGCTGTTGCTTATGTTAAAGCCACCGGTAAGAAATAGACTTTGTAAATTATTAACCAATTCTGTGTTAATTTAGTCTGAGTAAGTTTAATTTAGGGGATTTGAAAAAATGTCTATGGGGAGTCTTATAGCTTTTATTGCCGGTTTTGTTGTCGTTATCGGTTCCATTATGTCGGCAACCGACAAACCGATGGCTTTCATAGACATCCCGAGTATTATCATTGTCGTCGGCGGTACGTTCGTAGCCTCTTTCATTTCTTATGAAGCCAAAAATGCCGTCGCCGGCTTAAAAATGGCGCTCAGCACTTTCAGAAAACACAAGGATTCCGAAAATTCGCTGAAAGACGAAGTCGGCCGCATCGTCCGCTGGGCTTATATTATCCAGAAAAACGGATTACAAGGCCTCGAAAATGAAGTAACCGACGATTTGCGCAACGAAAACGCCTTTCTCGCCTACGGCGCAGATTTGGTCGTTACCGGTTATACCGGCGCCGAAATCAAACAAATTCTCGAACATATGCTGGAATCTCAGGCCGAACGCAACAAACGCATGACCGACGTTTTAATGAAACTCGGCGGCGATGCCCCTGCTTTCGGTATGCTGGGAACCCTTATCGGCCTGATTATCATGCTCGGCAACATGGCCGGCGATCCTTCGGCAATCGGACCGAGTATGGCTGTTGCTTTGGTTACGACTTTCTACGGTATTATTCTGGCGCGTATCGTCTTCATCCCGATGGCTACCAAAGCGGCTGCGCGCAACGATGTCACCTTATTCAAAAACAATCTCCAGATGGAAGGCCTGGTTCTCCTCGCCGAACGTAAAAGTCCGCGCTATATTCAGGACAAAATCAATTCCTTTGTTGACACCCGGGAACAGTTCTTAATCGACCGCGATATGAACAACACGCCGGCCCAATAAAACTTTGGAGTTTTATCAATGAAAAAGAAAGCCGCAGAAAAAATTGACGAAGACTGGATGTCCACTTACGGCGACATGGTTACGCTGCTGCTGTGTTTCTTCGTCATGATGCTGGCCGCTTCAACGCCCGATGCCGCCAAATATGAACAAATCCAGGCCGGCCTTAACGAAGGTGTCGGCAAACAGGAAAACCAGCCTCGTCCGATTGAAATGATGATGGTTGAGCTCAGTGACGATATCCAGTCTATGGAAGCCGAAGACAAAGTTGCGCTCGGAACCGATGCTCAGGGAATCGTCCTTGAATTTGAGGGAGACACCCTGTTTGATTACGGCTCGGCCGAAATCAAAAAAGAAGCTCTGCCCACACTTAAACGCATTGCCGCCACCCTGCAGTCGGAAAGATATAACAAATTCATTTTTAACATTGAGGGCCATACCAGCGACGAACATTTTTCCAGCGCGCAATACCCGTCCAACTGGGAACTTTCATCCGCCCGCGCCGCATCGGTTGCCCGTTTTCTGGAAAGCCGCGGCATAAACCGCGTCAGACTGCGTACGGCCGGCTTGTATGATGTCTCGCCAAAATATCCCAACCGCGACCCGTTTGGCGAACCGATCCCGCAAAATCGGATAAAAAACCGCCGCGTTGTCATTCATGTTGAACCATCCTACCGCTAAAAAAATCCCCTTCCGAACGAAGGGGATTTTTTTATTTAGCCGTAACCTCGGCACAATAACCGTTACTGCCGGAACTCTCGCTGCTTCGTCCGCACATATCCTGACAGGTATCATAGCTGCCGTCTCCGGCGCCGGTTTCTGATGTGCTGGTGTAGCAATCGCTTCCGCCGGTTTTATAATCACAACAGGATTCCGTGGTATATTGCATCCGCCAGTCACCCCAGCGTTCATTTTGCGTACACCCGGTGCAAGCACTCGTCGTATAATAAGACTTTCCTTTATAACAACGATAACAAACGCCGCCGCAGCCATCATCACCGGATTCCACCTGATAATAGTCGGACGAACATTTATTTCGCTGAGCGTTGCTGTCGGAACACTTGGCTTCACAGGCCGCTCCGATATTGCCGACATTGATGATCGGACGATAATTGACCGTATCCCTGATAACAAAATAAAAACCGCCGGTAATAGAACCGCTGTCTGAACTGGAATTCCCGTATTTAGAACAAAGTTTCGACAGGGTTGTCGTTATGGCATCGCTTTTGCCGCTCCAGAAGCACCCGGGATTTTCAGAATGATAATCACCCCCGTCAGAATTGCAGTAATAATACTTGGCATTACTGCCTTTATTAACACCGTAAGTACATCCGCCAAAAGTGGAAGAAATATAATTTCCCGACATAATTTTGGCCGTTGAAATCTTTCCCAACGTCGTATTAACGGCAAACATATTATCCAACAGCTTTTTCAGTTGTCCGGCCGAAGGAATAAACCAGTTTGCCCGATTTGTTCCCACCGTCTTATAATTTTTAACCCGTTCATAAAGATAGTTGCTTCCGAGAGAAGCATTTTTCAATATTTCATCAACGGATGTCTTACCGTCCATATCTTCAATCGCCGAATTCTCATCTTCATATATTTTTGTCTGAGCCGTAATAGCCATATTCATCGCAAAATATTGGGTACCGCCGTAACTGGTACTTTCAAACACGCTCCGGTCTCCGTCCTGCAAAGCCACGGCTAATATATCCTTGCGGGAATTCGTTACATAAAAAACAACCCCGATTGGCACTTTGTTGGAAATCAGCAAAGAGCTGGTTGAACCGTCCGAATACAAAATATCGCCGACATTAACATCACCGCCGGTCTGGCCGTCGGTACAAAATAACTTATTTATATCATACGGACACCGCACCACGCTCAAACCGACGCACTGTTCTTCCGTCTTATTATACCCCATTGTCGCACAATCGGGCGTCGGCGTACAAACCTGCGCATGAGAAGAGAAAAGCGGAAACAAAACCGTTGCAACTCCTGACATTAATCTCATCTGCATCTTTTTCATTTTTTCTCTCCTTAAAAGCAATGGAAAATATCTTTGTTAAACGGACACGCCAATCGATAACTGTTGCCGCATTCTTTAGCCGTGCGAAAATACCCCAGCTTTTTGCAGTCTGTTTCCGGACGCGTACACAAAGTTTCCAAATCCGTTGTTCCGACATTACACCCCAAATCACACCATTTTTGAGAGCAGGCCTCATATTCACAAAAACGCCCTTCCGGACATACGGTCAATTTGCACTTGTTTTCGCACCCCTCGGCCTTGCAGGTTTTAAACAAATGCGTTTCTCCGCGCCAGCAACTGTCCGTTCCTTCACCGCCGTAAGTGCATTCTTTATAGCCGTTGCAGCTGTTTTCAACCCGTTTATATTTTATTGTGCCGCAACTGTTGCAAACCAAGGTTGACGCATGATATCCCTGTGCATTCGCCTCGGCTGCCGTATAATCATACCCCTCACAGGGGTTGCAGACACATCCCTTATAACTGCCGTCATAAGGGCAAATAACCGTTTCATCGGTTACCTTTCCGGTCGGGCAACTCACATAATACTCGTTATCTTCACAGGCTCGCCCGTTGTCTTTCTGGCATTTTTTAAAATATTTACCGTCATAGGGACAAGCCTCCGCCGGATACGCCGGCAGTGCACAGGCAGTCACAGCATAACCGTTATTTTTACACCAATCGGTCGCCCCATAACATTTATCGACATATTCATCTCCGTAGGGGCACCTTTTTCCCGCATACGTTCCCGAGGCACAGCTGGAAGCTTTTACCTTATATCCCAGCGAAGCACAGCTCTCCGCAATACTGAAATCCTGATTGCCGAAATCCGTCCGTACAGTTCCGTCAGTAATAAAGCGGACTCTTGCCTCACGTTGAAATCCCTTTAAAGAATAAACAGGCTGCACCAGCAACGGTGCAACCTGAAGCTCTGATTTAAAGGCTTGGTTTTGAGTCATATCTATGAGACGGGTGGCTGAGATGGAAGAATCAAGACTCACACCATACGCCGAAGCGGAATACGGTATGAACATTAAAAATGCTCTAAGGAGAATACTTCTCATCATACACCTCTATAACTAAATCAAAGCTCACCTCCAAATTAACATAATTTACAAAATTAGTCAACATATAATAAAACACCTTTTTCTTTTTTTCTATTCTGCCCCAGCCATTGGATATAAAAAACCCCTCAGCTTAAGCCAAGGGGTGTTTTCTCTCTCTAAAATCTAAAAAACATTGCCGGCCAGCCGAAACTCTCCATTATCATAAACCGCATGAATACAGCCGCAATTGGGAACTTTGGGCTTTTCTACCCCGAAATAACCGAGCAGGTTGCTCATCGTGCCGCCGTGAACGGCCAGCCCGACACACCGATAACCCTCTCCGGCAATCGTCCGCATCGCAGTCAACACGCGCTCCCGCACTTCCCCAATGCTCTCACCCTGAGGAAAACGGACGTCAAGTTTATCTTGTCCCGGATTAAAAACCGCTTCACCGACTTCCTTATAAAGCCGATTAACATCATCAAACGTCATTCCCTCGGCCACCCCGTAATGACACTCCCGCAAATCGGGAAATTTAACCACTTCTATTCCCAAAGGCTTTGCGGCAATTTGCGCCGTATGATAAGCACGGATGAGTGGTGAAGAATAAATAATTTCCAACTTTTTGTCCTTCAGCTTGTCAAACAGACAAGCCGCCTGCGCCCGTCCGGTCTCATTTAAATCCACATCTGTTCCGGAACCCTGCCAGCGCTTTTGTTTGTTAATATCCGTTTCGCCGTGCCGAAAAATATAAAAATCAACCATTTCCATTGTTCCGTATCTGTTAAACCTGATATTCATTGCTTAAATATCATTCTCCGCCTCCGGCGTCAACTTTTCTTTCGCCCTCTCAAAGCAAACTGCAAATGCTTTTCCGACTAACATATTTCCCTCACATCAAGTCTCCGTTAAATGTAAGTTTTTTCCGTAACCTGTAAAATATTTTTCTTGATTACTAATCAAACTCTGCTAATGTTTAACCAGGTTGTATTCCTTAGAAAAGAATACGGCCTAGGGCTTAGAAAACCCTTTTATAAACGCAGTCGCCTGCATAGCGACTTAAAACGTTATATGCCGATTTCTGTCCTTTCGGGCGGATGTCGGCCTAATAAGGCTATGCGCTGAATAAGCCGAGCCGTTTGCGTTTATACGGTTTTCTAACATCCGCCCGCCTTTTCTTAAAGAGCGGGTTTTGTTTTAACTATGACTAAAGGATGTTAATCGTATGAAAAAAATATTTTTAACCTTAGCTTTGATTGTCTCTCTGGGAGCTTGCACCTCAAAGGTAGATAATACCGAACGGTTGTCTATTGCGAAAGTCCAGCGAGAAATTAAAATTGGAATGTCATCCTCCGAAGTTGTTTCCATTCTCGGTTCTCCCAATATGGTAACAACAGATGAACAACGTCGAGAAACTTGGGTTTATGATAAAATCGCAACAGAAGCCAGCTCTAACCGTTCTAAAGGTGGAGTTTGGTTGTTATTGTTTTACAGCGGAGATACTAGTATCTCCAGTTCAACCAATCAAAGAACACTTACAATCATTGTAAAATTTGATAATGTCGGAAAAGTTCGCGATTTTGCATATAGAACTTCAAGCTTCTGAGGAAATAAATAATGAAACGGTATTTTTTATTATTGTTACTTCTAATTTCGGCTTGCGCAAATAATCATAAAGATTTGTATCTCATGCCAACAGATTATTTGGCTGTCAGACAAATAGAAACGCGAAAATATGCAACCCAGAATGAAAAAGAAGTTTTGACGGCAGTCTCTCAGGTTTTGCAAGACCTTGGATATACAATTATCGAAAGCGAAACCAAACTCGGAGTATTGACAGCAGATGCAAATAGAAATGCAGACAATGCAGGCCTACAAATAACTTTAGGTATATTGTGTGCATTAAGCGGACAACCTCCGATAATGGATACTGAACAACTAATTTCGGTAACAGTGGTAACTAATAAAGACAAAGACGGTATTTCCGTCAGAGCCGGTTTTGCAAGAATAATCTATAATACAGAACCATCTCAAACTCGTTTGCAGAAAATAACCGATAAAGAAATCTACAAGGGATTTTTTAATAAACTAGACCAATCTATGTTTTTAACAGGAAATGCAATATAGGAGACAAAAATGAAAAGATTTATAGTCATTTTGCTGTTATTGCTAACAGCTTGCACATCAGCCAAAGAGAACATCCTGGGAACAAATAAATCACAAGTTGCTTTGCGTAATTTTCAGGCACGCGCTTTTGATACGACAGATAAAGCCATGGTTCTCAGAAGTGTTATCGCTACAATGCAAGATTTAGGTTTTATTGTTTCTCAGGCGGATGAGGATTTAGGTATGGTCAGTGGCATGTCTTATACCAGCCGGTCAAAATTAACCGTAACAACTCGAGTAAAAGGAAAACAAATAATAGTCCGAGCAAATGCACAAATCGGACTAGAAGCAGTAGAAAATCCTCTTCCATATCAAAACTTCTTTGAAGCCTTATCAAAATCGTTGTTCTTAACAGCCCACGAGGTGGATTAATTTTCAAAACGCCCTCATTATAGGGCGTTTTTTTATTGCCAAGTAAGATTATATAAATTTTCAATAAAATATTTATATCCTCATATGTTACTTCGTCAAATCCAGCTACACTCCATTTTGACACTAATAAAAATGTAAAAACAGGGTAGAATAATCCTTGTATTTTTACGCCTGTAATATATAATCTTAAATATAGATTTTACAGATTCGTTTTAATGGAGATATAACATGATTTTTAACTATATCAGAGTAAGCACCACACTACAAAACACAGACAGACAATTACTCAATATTCCATGTGATAGAGAATATGAAGATAAATTATCCGGTAAAGATACAAACAGACCTCAATTACAAGCTATGCTTGATAATCTAAGAAGCGGTGATATTATTAACGTTCACTCGATGGATAGACTTGCCAGAAACGTACAAGACCTTTTGAAACTCATAGATACAATTTTACAAAAGGGAGCATCTATTACATTCCACAAAGAAAATATGACTTTCAACAATAACAAACAAACCGATGCGTTTCAAAAACTTATGCTTACAATGCTCGGGGCAATCTCAGAATTTGAAAGAGCCATTATCTTAGAACGACAGAAAGAAGGGATTGCTATCGCTAAAGCTAAAGGAAAATATAAAGGCGGCAAGAAAAAACTTTCAGACCAACAAATCCAAGAGATTAAAGCGGTGGTAAATGACCGAAAAACAAATATCTCTACCCTTGCTAAAAAATATAATATTACAAGACAAACTATTTATAATCTGATTAAGTAAAAAAACAAATATTCGAGTCGCGATTTTAAATCTTAACTGAATAGGATATAAACACTAAAAAATGAAAATTAAGCTCTAAATTCACCACACAAAGTAACTACACATTGCTACTACACAGGGGAATCAGAGAGTAATATAACATATTGATTTTACAGAATATTTTTATCGTGGAGCGGGTAACGGGAATCGAACCCGCATTAAAAGCTTGGGAAGCTCTCGTTCTACCATTGAACTATACCCGCATTGCCTTATTTAGATAAAACAAAACTTTTCATTTAGCAAGCACTTTATTCAAAAATCACCAGCATCACGCCCAAAATGATTAAAATAAAGCAAAACATTTTTTTCAAAATAACCTGCGGCGAAATCTTTTCCATCAGCGGAACCCCGAATTTCTTCAGCAGCAGATAAGCGAATGCCAGCATAAAAATCGGCTGGGTAGCATTCACGGAAATCAGCGTCACCGGCGACAGACCGGACAAAGCATAAACCCCGCAAACCATACCGAGAAAACAAATAAATTCATTGACGACAAACAAACGGCACTTTTTCAAATAAGGCGGAAAATTCCTGACAATATCTTTCCGCCAAGGCTTCACCAACAGAAACGCCAACGGAATCATTCCGGAAATCGCCCCGGGAAATATTGCCAGATTTATCCAGCTCAAATCCTCAATCAGCGTATATTTTTTCAAAACTTCGGCAAAAGCCACCAACAACGAAGCCAGAACCATATAATAGAAAGCGCGGTTAAGCTTGGGAATTTTCCGCCCTTTGATGCTCAAAGCTACGGAAGACAGAATAATCACCGCAAAACCGACATATTGCGCAAAATCAAGCTTGTCGCCCAGCCAAAAATAACTCAGCAGCGGCACGCTGACCTGCCCCAAAGCAAACAACGCCGCTACAATTGACGGATCAATCACTTTCATCGCCAGATAGTAAGGATATAAATATCCGATATAAATTGCCGCCAAAATCAAATAACAGCCCCACACCTCGGGCGACGGCATGGTCGGCGTTCCCAAAAACAGCAAAAGCGGCAAAAACAGAGCATTGGATATCGAAACATAAAAAACCATCGTCGTCGGATGCTTGAATGTCCGGTTCGACAAATGACTCTCAATAATCACTGCCATTGCAGCAAAAATCGGCATTCCGAAAGCGGCAAAAAGAAACTCCATCTGTCCCTTTCGTTAATTTTGAGCCGCGTTTTTAATGGAATTGATGAAATTGGTTGCGTTGTTGACAGCCGTTTCGTTCAGCCCCATAGATTGCAGCGTCAATTTGCGAATGCAGTCGTTGGCCACGTCCTCGGCCGTTGCTTTGACACCGAGGCCGGACGTAAACAGCGTTCCGTTGGCAGCCCGGGAATTTATTTCATTCAGCATACAGGCATTAAGCTTGGCCGTGCTTGAACTGTTCTCGTTTAAAAGCAATGTGTTAAAATCAATATTATTGCAGGCACAAACCTCAACAACGGCAAATAAAGCAGCAATTAATCGATATCTCATATTTTATCCTATCTTAAACTTGTACCTTCACTTTTTGTCAGTAACGATTGAGCATTGCGAAAAGCCATATTCTGAGAAAAAGCATCTGTCATTTCCAATTTAGCCAAACAATAGCGGGCTGCTTTCTGGGCTGCCGCCGTATTTCCTAGGGAAACAACCCGGCCGTCTTCTGTCATCTGATTAATTTCGTCACGCAAACAGGCATTTAGCTGCCCATGCGGCGATAACGGAGTTTTGTTCTCTTTAAACAAGGCACAGCCACTTATTGCTATTGCAGCCATAACAGTTAAAATTATAGTCTTCATTTTTTTCTCCTGAAAATAATGAAATAGCCATAGCATAAATATATTAATTTATTGCAAATAAAATTTTGCATTTTACAAACTGATACCTGTTTTTAGGATAAACAGCAAACTAAAAAAAAGCCCCGAAACGGAGCTTTTTACAGGCATATCGGTTAAAATGCCACCGCAGCCCTGACAAAGTTGCTCCTATACGGCGTAGCTTTGCTCTCTTGGCCTGTTGTCGACCAGGCGCTCTCGGTAGAATACTCGCTTGACGTCCAATAACTGATAACACTTCCCGACTTGGAAAACCTGTCTCCCCCCACCAACTCCAAAGAAGCCTCAACATAAGTTACAACACTTTTTAACGCCGTCCATTCTTTGATACTGGGCAAAAACCATTTTCCCCTTTGGCAAAAATCCTTTGTACAGCCAGTAGGCAAATAAGTGTTTACCTCTTTTGCCGGCTCATAGCTTCCGCCACATGAGGTCTTTAATAAAATATCGGTAAAATTCCGCCCGGCCCCCTCACAAAGTTGAGGATGCCACCCATCAGTACAATCCGGAATAGACGTATTGCAAGTCGAACTAGACCAAACATAAGTTTTACTGCTAACATCACGCAAAGCAATAGCTAATCTATTTTCAGCATCAAAAACAACGCCAATCGGTGTTTTACCGGCTTCATAACCGTCAGAAACCGAACCGTCGCCATATAATATCGAACCAACTTTAACCTCGGCACTTGCTTTGCTGCAATATAATTTGCTCAAATCAAACGGGCACTTTAAAATATTTTTTGCTCCTGCGCAATCTGAAGAAGATTGTACATATCCTAATTGCTCACAGGTCGGTGCAACAGCACAAGTCGCTGCCTGTACCGCCGGAACAAAAGCAATCAGGGCCGGCAGAAATACCCCGAAATATTTTTCACATCTTTTACTCATTATTTTTCTCCTCAAATTAAATTAACGCTATTTCCCTTAAGAGCGAAAATTGAGGCTATGCTCATTTAACCAAACAAGACAAAGCTCCACCGCACCAGTAATTATCCAAATCCAAATATCCTGTCGCACAACCGACAGCACAATATTTTTTAGAACAACTCTCATATTCGCAGGTATTGCCGGCCGGACAGCTGGCCAAAGTACATTTATTCTCACAGCAAGATCTACAGGTATCAAATTTCTGAACTGCCCCCGAGTAACAGACCTTCGCTCCGGCCTCACCGCCGCAGTCGCAAGTTTTGTAACCTGAGCAGGCATTCTCCGTTCTCTTGTACTTAATCGTGCCGCAAGAATTGCACACCTCGCCCGGAACATAACCCTGGGCACTTGCCTGCGCTGCCGTATAGTCATACCCCGAACACGGATTGCAAATACATTTCTTATAGCTGTCGTTATAAGGGCAACTCTGATTGATGTCGCCGACTTTCCCCGCTTCACAGGTCAGACTGTAGCCAAGTTCCTTACAAGCACGGATATTATCCGTTTCGCAGGATTTATAGAGAGACGATTTATAAGGACACGGATTAGCCGGATACTCCGGCACAGAACAGGATGTAACATGATAGCCGTTGTTCTTACACCAGATATCGGGATCGATACAGTCACGAACAAATTTGCTGTCATAAGGGCATTCGTCATCTTTGATATACCCGGCCGGACAACCGTTATGAACATAACCGGCTTGCTTGCACAAATCATCTGTGGAGAATTCTGTGTAACCGAAATCCAATTCACCGTCACCGACAATAAATTTAACATTGGCAAATTTAGGATAATATTTCAAAGGCTCTTGCCTCTGCAAAACCAATCCGGCAAAGGAAGAAGGAACAGGCCGCTTAGGAATTGCGGCGGCCTGAGGCCGTGATTCAAAGGTTTGGTTTTGGCTTGTATCTACGAGGGAGGCATACTCGGAACTTAACGAAGCGAACGATGCCGTCGGATAAACTAAAAAGAATACCGATGACAGATAGATAGTTTTGCTGATTATTCGCATAATACACCTCACAAATATAACTGAATCAAAGCCTAAATGTAAGGTAACATATTATTTAAAATTTGTCAATACGACATTGGACGATTGCTTTCTTTTTTCTAAGTTGATTAGACATTTTGAACTAAGAAAAGAACCGGCACCTACATGAATAAGCAAAGATGTTGCAACACTCGTCACAGACAAATTTGTCAATATCTTTAAAAGCCTTGCTGCGATTCGGATTGAGTCGCACTTTTTATCCGCTGCGGAGCATTTTTTAATGGATTTTTGAGATTTAACATGCTATAAAGCGCGCATATAGAGATTCTATATTGAGTTTAACCGAGCCGGAAGATTAGGCCTTAAATCGTCTTAATCTGAGGCTCTTTTTGTGTTCTAAACATATAAGGAAAATAACTTATGTCAGAAGTCAAAATGAAAATGATGGACGGTAACGAAGCCGCTGCTTCCGTTGCCCACCGCATGAATGAAGTCTGCGTTATTTACCCGATTACCCCGTCTTCTCCGATGGGCGAATGGGCTGATGCGTGGTCTGCCGCCAAACAGAAAAACCTGTGGGGCGTCGTTCCCGAAGTTCAGGAAATGCAGTCTGAAGCAGGTGCTGCCGGCGCTTGCCACGGTTCTATTCAGGCCGGTGCCTTAACCACCACCTTTACCGCTTCTCAGGGCTTGCTCCTGATGATCCCGAACATGTATAAAATCGCCGGTGAACTTTCTCCGTTCGTTATGCATGTTGCCGCCCGTTCCCTGGCTTATCATGCGCTGTCCATTTTCGGTGACCACACTGACGTTATGAGCTGCCGCCAGACCGGCTTTGCCATGCTCTGCTCCAACTCCGTTCAGGAAGCGCACGACATGGCCGCCATTGCTCAGACTTCAACGCTGCGCAGCCGTGTTCCGTTCATGCATTTCTTTGACGGTTTCCGCACCTCGCATGAAATCAAAAAAATCAAACTGCTTTCCGACGACGATCTGCGCGCCATGCTCGAAGGCGTTGACTACTCTTTCAACGCTGAACATGCTCTGCGTCCGGAATCTCCGGTCATCCGCGGTACGGCTCAGAACCCTGACGTCTTCTTCCAGGGCCGCGAAGCTTCCAACCCCTTCTACAAAAAAGTTGAAGGCATCGTTCAGGAAGAAATGGACAAGTTCGCTAAAATCAGCGGCCGCCAGTATCATGTTGTTGATTACGTCGGCGCGGCTGATGCCGAACAGGTTATCGTTATTATGGGTTCCGGCGCCGAAACCGTTGAAGAAACCATTAACTATCTGAATGCCAACGGCGCCAAACTGGGCCTGTTGAAAGTTCACCTGTATCGTCCGTTCCCGGAAAAATCTTTCCTGAAAGCTTTGCCGAAATCGGTCAAAGTCGTTTCCGTTCTCGACAGAACCAAAGAATCCGGCTCCACCGGCGAACCGCTGTACCTTGACGTTGTCGCCACTTTGACGCAGGCCTTTGCCAACGGCGAAATTGCCAATATGCCGAAAATTCTCGGCGGCCGCTATGGTCTGTCTTCCAAAGAATTTACCCCGGGCATGGTCAAAGCCGTTTATGATAACGGTTCTGCCGCCAAACCGATTAACGGTTTCACCGTCGGCATTAACGATGACGTTAACAAAACGTCCCTGCCGTTTGACGATTCGATTGACACCGAACCCAAAGACGTTGTCCGCGCCGTATTCTACGGTTTGGGCGCAGACGGTACTGTCGGTGCAAACAAAAACTCAATTAAGATTATTGCCGAAGACGCCGGTAAATACGGCCAGGGTTACTTCGTTTATGACTCCCGCAAATCCGGCTCTATGACCACTTCTCACCTGCGCTTCTCGGATAACCCGATTAAGTCGGCTTACCTGATTAACAAAGCGGACTTTGTGGCTTGCCACCAGTTCCCGTTCATGCGCAAGGTTGACATCCTGAAAATCGCCAAACCGGGCGCAACTTTCCTGTTGAACGCTCCTTACGGCGCCGATGAAGTATGGAATCACCTGCCGATTGAAGTTCAGGAAGAAATCATCAGCAAAAAGCTGAAATTCTACACCATCAATGCGGTTGAAGTTGCTCGCGAAACCGGTATGGGTCAGCGCATTAACACCGTTATGCAGACCTGCTTCTTCGCCATTTCCAACATTTTGCCGAAAGATGAAGCTATCGCGCAGATTAAGAATGCGATTAAGAAAACCTACAGCAAAAAAGGCGACGCCATCGTTCAGAAAAACTTCCAGGCCGTTGACGCCTCTCTGGCTCATCTGCACGAAGTTAACTATCCTGACCATGTCACGTCAACTTTCCACCGCTCTCTGCCGGTTCCGGCCAACGCGCCTGAATTCGTTAAAAAGCTGACCGGTGAAATTATTGCCGACCGTGGTAACGAACTGCCGGTATCTGCTTTCAGCGAGGTCGTTGACGGAACCTGGCCGACCGGAACCACTCAGTACGAAAAACGCTGCATCGCTACCGAAATCCCGGTTTGGGATCCGGAAACCTGCATCCAGTGCGGCAAATGCTCTCTGGTCTGCCCGCACGGCGTTATCCGTATGAAAGTCGCTTCGGAAGAAGAACTGAAAAACGCGCCGAAAGGTTTCAAATCTGCCGCTTATAAAGGCAAGGAATTTGCCGGTAAACAGTTCATTTGGCAAATGTCTCCGGAAGACTGCACCGGCTGCGGCATCTGCGTCAGCGCCTGCCCGGCTAAAAACAAAGCCAATCCGGAACGCAAGGCCATCAATATGGACCACATTGAAAATCATCTGGAAGAACAGGTTGCCTGCTGGAACTTCTTTGAAACTCTGCCCTACGTCAAACGTACCGAAGTTGTCAAGAACCTGCCGAAGACCACTCAGCTGATTCAGCCCTTGTTTGAATTCTCCGGTGCCTGCGCCGGCTGCGGTGAAACGCCGTATGTCAAACTGTTGACCCAGCTGTTCGGTGACCGCATGGTTGTCGCCAATGCGACCGGATGTTCTTCAATCTACTCCGGCAACCTGCCGACCACACCGTATGCCAAAGACGAAAAAGGCCACGGTCCGGCTTGGGCAAACTCTTTGTTTGAAGACAACGCCGAATTCGGTCTGGGCATGAGATTCTCCATCGACCAGCAGACCCATTTTGCCAAGACCCTGCTTGAGGGGCTGAAAGACAAAATCGGTGCCGAACTGGTTGAAAAAATTCTCGCTAACCCGCAGGCCACCGACGTTGAAATCGATGACCAGCGCGCCAATGTCAAAGCTCTGCGCGACAAGCTGGCCGGCATCGACACCCCAGAAGCCAAACACCTGAACAAACTGGCTGACTACCTGATTAAGAAGTCAGTCTGGATTCTGGGCGGCGACGGCTGGGCTTATGATATCGGCTTCGGCGGTCTGGATCATGCGATTGCTTCCGGCAAAAACATCAATATCCTGGTTATGGATACCGGTGTTTACTCCAATACCGGCGGTCAGCAGTCTAAGGCTACCCCGATGGGTGCCAGCGCCAAATTCGCAACGGCGGGTAAATCTCTGCCGAAAAAAGATCTGGGTATGATTGCCATGTCTTATGGTAATGTTTATGTTGCCCAGGTTGCTTTCGGTGCCAATGATGCTCAGGTCATCAAAGCCATGAACGAAGCTGAAGCTTTTGACGGCCCGTCCATCATCATTGCTTACTCGCACTGCATTGCCCAGGGCTTCAACCTGGCTGACGGCTTGCAGCACCAGAAGAACGCGGTTGAAACCGGTTCTTGGCCGCTGTTCCGTTACAACCCGGAAAACATTAAAGAAGGCAAAGCTCCGCTGACTTTGGATTCCAAAGCTCCGAGCAAACCTCTGTCAGACTATATGTCTAACGAAACCCGTTTCCAGGTTGTCAACAAGATGAATCCTGAACGTTATGAAACCTTGTTGAATAAGGCTCAGGAGAACGTTAAAGAAAAACGTTCCTTGTATGAACACATGGCAGAATTTGCCATTAAGGAAGGCGCTGAATAATCAGCTTTCCGCCAACAAAAATACCCCGAAGCAATTCGGGGTATTTTTTTGTTATCAAATATTGACTATCCAAAAAAAACATGCCATCCTATAAAATATTAATATTCCAAAGTAACAAAGAAAGCTGACATGAGTGATAACAGCCAAAACGATGAGACCCCACTCACTCCGGAACAACAGGAAAATGATTTTATCTCTATTCTCGGAGAAAAAAACTTTGACAAAGCAAAATACCGCCTTGACGCCCAGAAACTGCAAAACATCGGTATGCCTTTGGATATACTTAACCCGATGGCTTACAAAAAAGACGATGATAATGATAATGATAAGAATAAAAACAAAAACTCAAGAAACACTGACCAGCCGGACTATAAAGGCGACGGCCTTTCATTCATTTCGGAAGAAAAAAACGGAAAACTTTTCGGCCGCGGCAGCAACGGTGAAACATTTGAAGCTAAAAACTATGAGGAACTGAACAAACTCATTGCCGGCTCTTACAAAAAAGAATATGAAAAACGCCCCGACAAAGGAAAAAACAGCATCGTCGAATATCATACTTCCGATAAAAATCCCCAAAAGATGGCCGCTTTCGCAAAAGCATTCATTAATGAGGGTATTGCCGTCGGCGGAGATGTTCCTCAAGATCCAAAATTCTGGCAAAATCTGAAAAAAGAATATCTGAACAACCCCGAACACTCCATTGATAATTGGCAGCACCTTACCCGGAAAGTTCCCCCTCAATATATGGGAGAGATGAAAAATGAACACTCGCTTTCACCAACACAAGCAACAAACCCCCGAGCAGCTTCTGGATCGTTCATCAAACAATTGCGCAACGGAAACAACCCCAAACTGACTCCGCAGCAAAACAAACCGCAGCAACGGTCAAACGGCAATCAGCCGCTTTCCGTACAGCAGATGATCGGCAACGGTTATCAACGCTGAACAATAAAATACCCCGAAACAATTCGGGGTATTTCGTTATCTCCTTATGACTGAATATCCTCTCGGCCCATTTCCTGATATCACCATATTGCAAAAAAAAGAGAGAGCGGCTCGCTCCCTCTTTTTCTTACCGGTATATCAATAGCGATATAAGGTCAAAACATGAGCCAACGCCGCGTAACGCGTCCGTTCCGAAGAGGTCATTTTTTCAGCCGATTTGCCGCCCAGCGTTTTGAACTCCTTGCGAAGTTTTTCCACACCGTCGGCATCTCCCGGCAGCAAATCGGGAAAAGCGGTCAAAACAACATCCGTCGGCGAAACGGCAGTATAACGGCCGAAACGACGCGGCGGCAACAGACACTCGGCCGGCTCCTGCCGCACCTCTGCATTCTCCGCTGCTGCGGCAACTTGTTCCGCCTCGGCATTGCCGGTTTCCTCATCCGCAGGACTTTCCTCGGCAAGCGGAAGCCCGCCTTCGCCCGAAGACTCATTGTCTTCCTCATTGGCTGAATTATTCACTCTGTGCTGTCTGATACCGATGATAACCAGAATCAAAATACACAACAACAATCCCGGGATTGCCCACTCATGCAAAAAATTTACGATTGTTTCCATGACTTTAATTTTTTTGAAGTTTATTAATAAGGATATTTTCCGGTTTTGAACCATGTGTCGAGGATACCGTTGACCATGGTATTCATCTGATAACGCAGATAAGCCGCCGAACTACTCTCCCAGCCGTTGCCGGCTTTGTTGCCGTCCAAATCGCAGCCGGTAATTTCAATTTTGCGGCTGTTGACCAAAGGCAGCGCATCAACCTTGGAAACGCCGATCAGCTCCCACTGTTCCGGATGTTGCAAACAGAACGCGTATCCCTTCATGAAATACTTGCGCACCACGCTGAAGACCCCTTCCCGCGACGGAAAGCTGTTCTGCTTCTCCTGCGGCAGCGGAAATCTCCCGTTATTCCAATCCGTAAAGCAGCTCAACACATTGCCGACGACAATATCAACGCCGTAGCCCGAAGTCAGACTGTCCACGTCAAAAAGTCGGTCGCAAAGCTGCGCCACCGGTGTTTCAAACGCCAGAAAATGAACATCTCGCATGGCAAACGCAAATTTCTGCACAGCCGACAGAGAATGCCCGGCTTCCGTCAACAGTCCGATACGCGGACAATCCAGTCTTGACAGCCGTTCCGAACTGCGGATAATCTGTTTCAGCTCGGCAATTTTTCCGCCGTAAACCGGAGCCTCTTTCAGCAGATTTCGCCGGATATAGGCCTCATCGAACCCAAGGCTTACCAGAAGCTGAGCATAAAGCAGCGCTTCCGATGTGCCGGGAATTTTCTGCCCGGTTGACGGTGCGCTCCCCAGCAAAATGATTTCCGGCGCTTTGTGTTCGGGTTCCGGATACTGCCGACGGTGTTTCATAATGATTTCCCCGGCATACTTGACAATCCGCGGATAACCGCCGAACACCACCAAAGCATCAAGTTTGGGGAGATTGTCAATTCCGAAACTGTCAACTTGCACAAGCGCGCCGTTAAGCGTGCAGGCATAGCGGATCGGATACTCCTGACTGTAAGTCGCCCATTTTTGAAGCGCCAGAATTTCTGACACTTCGGCACTGGTAAGTGCCTGAACTTTTTGTTGTTTCATATCAATAAAAATTAAAAGTGAAGACATAAAGCGACAGGCACTTGAAAATCCTTATAAAAAAGTTCAACTTTTTTAAGTCAAATTCCAATAATACCCATCATAATTAAATTTAGGTTTCCACGTTATCATAATCGGTCAAACATAGCAAGACAAATTTAGACAAATTGGAACTTATCAGCAAAACAAGACTTCCGCTTTGTTCCGCATACCTTTTCCGGCGAATCGTCTGCCGATTCGCACCTGTTCCAGATTGCCTCAGGCCTCCTTCTTTCCGGTTTGGGAGCCCTGTTTTTATCCTTTGAAATCGCAAAAACAAAACGACACAACTTTATATTGAAAATAAGATTTAAATTCTGTGGGTTATTTGAAAATTCTCAAAAAATTACTATCTATTGCTGATAATAATAGACTCATAAAATATTCAAATTTAGGATAAAAAAATGACAGAAAATACATCACAACCGGCTGCTGAATTTAAAGCCGACTTTAATGACTTGAATTATTTCAAAAACATTTATCATCAGGAATATATCAGAACCGCCCATCAGAGCGGCAAAAAATATCGCAGTCTGAACGGCCCCGTTCAACGGGCTGTCGTCGAAAAGGCCATGCTCCGCACCGAAGCTTATAAATTCTCCCGCTACGGACAGGGCGAATTAAACGAGCTCACCCCGGAAAAGCGTAAAGAGCGCACCGAATTCATCTTCCAAAAATACTGCACTTTTTATGCCTACAGCGACGAGAGCCGGAAATACCGCCGCGGCCTGCAGGACATTCTGACCGAAGAGCAGACTTTTCTTTACCTCCACCCGATGGAAAAAGACCGCGCCAGTGCCCGGCGGGAAAAAATCCGCCAAATGGCACAGGAAATCGATGCCGGACAGTATCGCGGTTACGACATCACCCGTTTCTACCGCCAGCGTCAGGGACAGGAACTGTAAAACGTTTTTCAAAAAGGAACCGAACGGTTCCTTTTTTCTTTCCCTTTACAAAAACATATTGCTTTTTTCCTCACCCGCGTCTATCTTATCTTTAGACAAAATAATTTTTCTTTCGATTATTAACCCTAAAAAATACAGTCATGAACAAAATGCCTATCCTGGAAGCTACGCTTCCCGCCCGGGATGAATGCCTGTTCCCGACTCAGGCCGATGCCCGTCACCATTTTGCCCGCTTGCACCTTTTCGGCAAAATCTCCTGCGGCATAGCCTACACCGACAACAACGAATGCGAATTGGTTTGGCTGATGCAAACCCGAGACGGACAACACTATCCGCTCCAGGCTTTTCGCAGCAAAGTTCCTTACAACGGTAAAATCATTCGTTTCCGTCAGGAAAACATCGGCAATTACATCGGACGCGAAAATCATTTTTACATCCTCTGTGATGATGATTTTCTCGGCCTGACCATTCGTGAAGTTGCCGTCTATGCCGACCAGCAGGACATTCACGCTCTTTATGCCATGGATAACATCGCCTACGAAGACATTTCGCTGGTAAAGGTTTTTTCCATTTTGCCGCAGCGAAAATTCCTGTTTGTCAGCTGGCTGATTAACCGCTGTGATCATACCGGAGAATTCCGTCCGGCTTTCATCGAAGACACCATCATTCATCGGGGCTTCGACCCGACAAACATTACTTGGGAAACGATGACCGCCGGCGACACCTTCATGCATTTTGACGAAAAGTTCCGCGTTGCCTATGACCGCAACACCGGCTGGTTTTTCAACAAAGTCTTTCACAATCCTTATATGCGGATTGTCAAAAGCAACATCTGAACAAAAGAGGGGAAATCCCCTCTTTTGTTTTAAGCCTCGTTTTTTAATCTCTCCGGATTAAGCCCTTCCAGTTCAGGCAAAACAAATCGTCCGTCCTTGCGGACCAAGACCCCGTCCAAATAAATTTCACCGCCGCCGTGCGCCGCATCCTGCATCTGTATCAAATCCCAGTGCACGGACGAACTGTTGCCGTTCGGCGCTTCGTCATAAGAATTGCCGATAGCCATATGAAACGACCCGCCGATTTTCTCGTCAAACAAAATATCCAAAATCGGATGCGTAATACCCGGATTAAGTCCGAAAGCAAATTCCCCCATATAACGGGAGCCGGCATCTGTCTCTAAAATATCCTGCAGCTTGTCATTGTTGGCCAGGGAAGAAGCCTCCGTAATCCGCCCGTCTTTAAACACCAGCCGCACATTGGAAAAGAAAATACCGTTATATACCGTATCGGTATTAAACTGCACCACCCCGTTAATTGAATTTTTAACCGGTGCGGTATAAACCTCGCCGTCAGGAATATTGACCTCACCGCAGCATTTTATTGCCGGAATCCCCTTGATGGAAAAAGCCAAATCCGTCCCCGGCGCAATTATTCTCACTTTATCCGTCCGCTCCATCAGCTCTTTCAGCGGCGTCATCGCTTCACACATTTTGGCATAATCCACCAAACAGGCGTCAAAATAAAAATTCTCAAACGCCTCCACCGACATTTTTGCCAACGCTGCCATGGCCTGATTGGGATAACGCATCACACACCAGCGGGTCCTGGGCACCCGTGTCGAACGATGAACCGGATTATAATAATGCTGCATATATAAAGCCATCTGCCTTTCATTAACATCCGACAAAGCAAAAATATCGTCATAACCGCGCAGTGCAACATAAACGTCGCTTGAAGCCATCTGCTGCCGGTATGTTTCTCCGAATGCTTTCATCTGCTCTTCGGAAGCATTGTCAATCACCGCTTTCAACAAATGCTCATCATTGTAAAAATAAAAAGGCACACCGCCCAGCTCGGTCGCTTTCTGAATAAAAATTTCCATTAAATCCAAAACCGCCGGCCCGAAAGCTTCAATATAAATCTTTTCGCCTTTTTTCAGTTTGACCGAATTTTTAAGCACATTTTCAGCCAGTTGATATAATCTGTTGTCTTTTTGCATTTACTTTCCTTTGTTTAATCAGTATTTCAGCCTGTCAATTAAGCATTTTGAGATAAATAGTAAGAATTAAGGGAGAAAAAAGCGGAGTGTACAAGAAAGTACATGAGCATTTTTTCCACCCGCAAATTCTGTACCAGTTATCCATAGCCCTCCCCGAAAAATGGTTTATATGAGATAAACAGTAAGAATTAAGGGAGAAAAAAGCGGAGTGTACAAGAAAGTACATAAACATTTTTTCCACCCGCAAATTCTGTACCAGTTATCCATAGCCCTCCCCGGAAAATGGTTTATATGAGATAAATAGTAAGAATTAAGGGAGAAAAAAGCGGAGTGTACAAGAAAGTACATGAGCATTTTTTCCGCCCGCAAATTCTGTACTAGTTATCCATAGAAACCATTTTCATCAGATGATTAAGCAGCAAAACCCCATACCCCGTTGCCATTCCTTTGTCGTCAGTCTCACACCCGGCAATATCTATATGCGCCCAGCGAACGCCTTTTTGAATATAGCGCTGCAAAAAACAGGCTGCCTGTGTTGAATCGGCTTCGCGTTTGCCGACGTTTTTCATATCTGCCGTTTCCGATTTCAGACGTTTGTCTATTTCTGCTTCCAGTGGCAGTTCCCAGACTTTTTCGCCGCTTTGCGCCGCGGCCTCTTTGACTTGTGCCAGCAGAGCGGTATCATTGCCCAGCAAGGCGGCATAAAAACCGCCGAAGATATAGGCGGTGGAACCGGTCAGCGTTGCCATGTCAACAAGAGTTTTAACTTTATATTTCTCCTGTGCCAGCCATAGGGCGTCCGCCAGAATCAGGCGCCCTTCCCCGTCGGTATCAACAACTTCCACCGTCTGGCCGGAAAAGGAGGTCAAAATGTCATCCGGTTTATAGGCATTTCCGTTCGGCATATTTTCCACCAACGGCAGCACCGCAATCAAATTAAGCGGAAGTTTCTGCAATGGGGCCGTTTTCATTGCCGCCGCCACGGCTGCGGCACCGCACATATCCTTCTTCTCTCCGATTTGCTGGCTGTCGGTTTTCAGAGAAATGCCGCCGCTGTCATAGGTAACGCCTTTGCCCACCAGCCCCAAATCCCATTCTTTCCGTTCCGGCCGGCCCCGCCACTCCATCACCGCAATATATGGTTTGTTGGCTGATCCTCTTGATACGGCTTCAATCAGTCCCAGTTTATGCCGGACGATAAAATCCCTGTCCAACAGCTCAACCTTTATATCCAGATATTCCAGACGTTTCAAATCCAGAGCCATGACCTCCGGTGTCAAAACATTCGGCGGCTCGTTGCCCAAATCCCGCGCATAACGCATGCCGTTGGCCAGAGCCAGCGTGTCTTTCCAGTTTTCCGGCTTTTTCAGCTGGGGAAAATATATGGTTTCCAATTCAGGAAACGCCTCGTCTTTCTTTTTGGTAAAATACTTGTCAAAACCATATGCCGAACGCTCCAGCTCCAAAGCCAGACGGGCTGCTTTTTCTGCCGTCAAAGCATTGTCTCCGCCGCCGACAACCGCAGCTTTTTTCTGCATTTTAACGGCCTTGTAAATCAGAGAGGCCTGCTGTCTGCCGTCACCGCCGTTTTTAACCGCGATAACGGAAATTTTTCTCCCGTCGGCAAAAAACACCGCGCTCCCTTCGCGAAAATTATCCGCCTCCAAAGCCCTCGCTATTTTCCGCCGATCAGATTCGCCCAAAATTTCGAGTCGCAGAATATCTTGTTTCCAATCGGCACCGGTAAGCACAACCAACGGACAATTTTCGTCGTTATTTTCGTCCTTAAAGATAAATTCAAGCATCGTTTTTTCCTTTTCTGCGGATTTTTCACCGATTATATCCAAAATTTCATAACAAACCCCTAATTTAAACTGGTAAAATTTTGCATAAACGGTTAGTATTTAGACAAAATAACCGTCTCTGAAGGGAATAAAATGCCCTCAAACAAAAAAAGACATAACCCGTTAAAAAGTTCCTCCGATATTTTTGCCGAGGAAAAAACGTCCGCGGAAATGATAATGGACACTTTCGTCCATCCTTCCGAACCTGTCTTTTTCAGCGACGAAGACTTTCAAAACCTGCCCGAACTTGCCCAAAAGGCACAGCAGATTAACCCTGACTGCGACCCCAAACAAGATGAAGCTGAAATCTTGCAGCTTTTGGACAAATTCTACAACGGCGATCGCGAACTGCCGCCGGCCTCCCGCTATAAAAACAAAGAAACCTACAAACACATGCTGATTCAAAAATTCCGGCGCTGGGGCATGATATACGTTGAAAAGAAGCACTATTCGCTGAGCCGGCCCGAAAAACATCTGATTCGCATCGACTTTTACGGAACCGTCAACAAACCCCGCCCCGACCAGAACAGCATATCCTACCTGCGAAACAGGAATGACTTTGCGGAACCTCAGAGCCGCAAAGAAAAAAAACGCAACGTCAAAAATCCCGCCGCAGATGAAAAAGCCAAAACCGACACCCCGAAAAAATATGAACTCGGCGACTACAATCTTGATTTGTCTCCCGCTTGGCGGCTGATGCGGACTTTTCCGCGTTTTCACATGCTGGAAAACAAAATCCGCATCCAGATGTTCCGGCAGAAGCTCAATCCCGAGGTTATCCCTTATCTTAATATTTATGACTATTCCGACATTCTGTACAACTACTTCAAACGCGAAGACACCAAAGAAGGAGAAAGTGTCACGATTTTCCTCGGGGCGCGCCGCTCTTTCATTAAAGACGTCTTCCTCAAACAGGAAAAATGGCTGCGAAACTTTTTCAAACGCCACAACTATGACGAACGCTACTATGAGGCGCTTATTAAATCGGCCCAGGGACGCGGCGTCACCTGTAACCTGATTCTGAAAAGTTCTTCCCGCGATTTCGTGTATGACTACATTCGCAACCGCCGCCGTCATTTTGCCGCTTACATCAGGGAACAGGCTCAAAGCGGAAACCACATCCAAAACATCATTGAGCATTTGGAAACTCAAGGGAAGCCGCTCACCGATGAGATGCGCAATTTTATTGCTGCCAATGAAAATTCATTCCGTGACCACCTGAGCAGAAAACACATTACCGGACGCCATGTCAACGCCGTTTTTGAACTGCTTGAGGAACCGAAATTTCCGCTTTATCTGAAAGAAAACCTCAAAAGCCTCATAACCGGCAATGAAAAAGCTTATACAGACTTTCTGCTCAACAAGGGGCTTTCCTCCTCCGAAGTCAAAAGCCTGCTGGATAAAATAAAGACACGCCCTGCGGATAACCTTGATGCGGCACTGCCGTCCGAGTTCGCCCGGCAAAACCCGGAACTCTTCAAAGCCGGCCTGCAAAAAGAAAACCGCGACGAAAACTATATCAAATTCGCCTTTAACGTTCTCAACCCGCCCCCGCTCCCGGAATATGTTCAGGAAAGTCTGCTCAACTTTATTATCGCCAACGAAAAAGACGCCGCCACTCACAATAACCCCGATACGGCCATGGTTCGGGATGTTGCGGAAAACGGCATAACGCCGGATAATTATCCCGCCGTCCGGAAATATGTCCTCAAAAACCGCAAAGAATACAGCGATTATTACAAACAGAACAATATTCTGACCTATCAGGAACTTAACGAACAGCTGACCGACATCACCAATTTTATGATAAAAACCAGGGGCATTCCGCTTTATGCCAAAGATTTCGCCCGCCAATTCATCGGCAAAAACCGCGATGTTTTCCGCTATTGGTACTCTAATTTTCAGATTCACAAACACCAAGATGCAGCCGAAAGCCAGCATAAACGCATCCTGCAACGAGGTCTCTCCGCCGACGATTTTGACTCGGTGTCCCGTTTTATCGGCCAGAGAACCGATCTTTTCAGCGATTTCTGCCGCGAAAAAGGGCTGGAAACCGACAGCCGCGAAATATCGGAAATATTCAAGACCGGCAACTTTTTTCTCCGCGAGAACCTGATAAAGTTCCCCGATCTTGATAAAATTTCCCGCATCAAAGAACTGACGGAACAGTTCATCCGCCGCAACGGCTACATTTACCGCCGCTCGCTGATTCAACAGCGTATCAGCGAAAAAGAAAAGGAAGCGGAACTGATTTTAAAGAAAGTCAGCCGTCAGGGCATTACCAACGCAATAATACCGCTGGCTCACAAATTTATTCTTAACAACAAACACCTTTTCAGCAATGACCTTTATAACGGTACTCAGGACAAGGAATATGCCGACGGCATAATAAAAGGCATTCGCACCGGAACGGCAGCCATTGAAATTCAAAATCAGACCAAAAATTTTATCAGCCACCGGCGCTCGTCTTTCATTGCACACATCAGCAATCCGGAAAACATTGAAACCTACATCGACAACACGCTCCGGCAGCTGGACGAAGAAAAAACCGAAAACGACACCGCCTATTGGAGTCTGCAATATATTCTGCTTAACCAGAATGATTTTGAAAATTATCTCCGTGATGAAAAAATCGGCGAAGAAAATATTCAAACCTTTAAAGACGGCATACAAAAATTCAAGCTTTCTCAAAACATCGGCATGGTTTTTGAAAAAGGCGGCCTGAGCCTGCAATTCAACGACGGAACCAGCCTGGCTGTTCCCAACCTTTCGGTTCATCACAAATGGGCCGTACAAGACAGCTTTGAACAATTCGACCCGCAAAACGAAAACGCCGAAAAGATTAATCGCCTGTTCCGGCCGCTCAAAGAAACCGCTCCGGAAGCGCAGGAATTTCCCAACCTGGCGGCCGCCAACTATTTCAGCAATCTTTGCGCCATTATCGACGATCCCTACCATATCCGCTTTTTCCACGGAATGGACCGTACCGAAAAATTTGATAACTGCGAACGCTACATCGGCCGCCTTTACCCGGCAGATCCGAACCTGATTTTCTTCGGAGGGCTGGCTCCCGAAGACCAACTGTCTTATGACTATTCGCGAGACCCCAGAACCAAACGCTACCGCAGCCATACCGAAACCGTCACCCTGGCCAACCGCGAATTGCAAAAAAGTGAACAGCTGTCTCCGGAAACCGTTTTGTACATTATTACCGGAAGTCGGCAGGGACGGCGCTGATGCAGAATTTTATCAATAAAATCAATCAGATTTTCGGTATCATCACTGACAGCAGCCTCACCCCCGCACAAATTATCCGTTGTCAGAAACAGCTGAAACAAAACAACATCGCGCCGGTTCCGGACGAATATCTGCAACTGCTCCGTTTCAGCAACGGCCTCCGCGGCAACGGCAGCCTGCTCGCCGGAATTTATCCCGAAAATCCGGAGCTTCCTGATCTGCTGCGGCTTAACCTCCGGGTCCGCCACCCGCTTTGCCGCGATTTGATAATCCTCGGCGTCAATGAAATGGACTATCTGGGCTATAACCACAAATGGCAGGTTTACCAAATCATTGACAAAGATGATTTTGAAGTGTTAGAAGAATATCATGAACTTACAGCGGCACTTAACGACATTTTGAAGATTTAACATGAACAATATTTATGACGTATCCACAGAAAACCTCGACCGCGCGGCCGAAGTCATCAAATCCGGCGGATTGGTTGCCTTTCCGACCGAAACGGTTTACGGGCTCGGAGCCAATGTTTACCTTTCGGAAGCCGTTGCCGGAATTTTTGCCGCCAAACAGCGCCCAAAATTTGACCCGCTGATTTCCCACATTGCCGATGTTGACTTTCTGCCGGAATACGCCGTTACCGATGAGCGCATCATGGAGCTGGCCCGACATTTCTGGCCCGGCCCGCTGACAATCATTATGCGCCGTCAGGATAACAATCCCTCAATTGACCTGGCCTGCTCAGGCTTGCAGAACATCGCCGTGCGCATGCCGGCACACCCGGTCGCTCTGGAACTCATCCGTCGCAGCGGAGTTCCGATCGTCGCCCCCTCAGCCAACCGTTTTAAATCCATCAGCCCAACAACCGCTTACCATGTACAGGAAAGTCTGGGCGACAAAGTCGATATGATTCTTGACGGCGGACAATGCAGTGTCGGCGTTGAATCAACTATTGTTGACATGACCGGAAAACAGGCGGTCATTCTGCGAGCCGGCGGCACAACTCTTGAAGCTCTTGAAGATTTTCTCAATGAAAAAGTTCTGCTTTCCCACGGCGACCCCAACCAACCCAGCGCTCCCGGCCAGTTGTTGAAACACTACGCCCCCGGAAAACCGCTGCGTATCAACGCTGCGGAAAGGAAAGACGGCGAATTTTACATCGGCTTCGGTTCCGTTTCCGATTCTGACATCAACCTCAGCCCGAGCGGCAATCTGGAAGAAGCCGCCAGCCGGCTGTTTGCTTTTCTGCGCTTTGCCGACCGCCAGAACGGTTACAACGGAATTTGCATGTCTCCGATTCCCGAAACCGGATTGGGACTGGCCATCAACGACCGCATCCGCCGCGCCGCCTATAAAGAATAACCCCTGCCCGAAAGGATAAGAAGAGATAGCCGCAAGGAATTGCGGTTGCAATTATTTATTGACATTGTTTCTCTCTTGTGGCATTCTGTAAGTGGTATGGTTTCA
>OBWG01000234.1_pt1 | contig 54262 bp, 63 predicted proteins | sample 1495221 | NCBI WGS metagenome assembly OBWG01 (sample SAMEA2580053, study PRJEB22360) | human gut metagenome | reverse complement strand
ACCTGTGACCCTCTGCTTGTAAGGCAGATGCTCTCCCAGCTGAGCTAAGACCCCATATCCTGCCGTCGTTTGTGTCTCACTCGCGACTGCCTGTACAGTATATGATAAATTGTGGTAATTGTCAAGACTTTTTTTACAACTTTTTTTATAGAAATTTTCTTAGTGTTTTATAGGGTATTATGCTATAATTTAAGGCAGAGTAAAATAGTAGAAAGGACGACCTGAATCCTTCATGTATAACTTCATTGTAAATCCCAAAGCAGGCTCCGGCAAGGGTCTTAAAATCTGGAAAGCCATAGCCCGTTATATGGAAAGTCATAATATTGAATACGAAGTTTTCCTGACAGAAGGCATTGGGGACGCAAGAACCGCGGCAATGCGGCTGACAGACAGCCATGATGAGCCAAGATATATCATCGCCGTGGGCGGGGACGGAACCATGAACGAGGTTCTGGACGGTGTGTCTTTCCATGGGCCTTTAAGTCTGGGCTACATCCCGGCCGGTTCCGGCAACGATCTGGCCAGGAGCCTTCGCATGCCCGGACGCACCATAAAGTGTCTTAAGAAACAGCTGGCCCCCCGGCATTTCACCATGATTGATTACGGAGTCCTTACCTATGGAAATCAGGAGGTATCCCACCGCCGGTTTCTGGTCAGCGCCGGAATCGGATTTGACGCAGCAGTCTGTCAGGATGCCCTGTCCTCCAGATGCCGCCAGCGTTTAAATCGTTTGGGTATGGGGAAACTTTCTTATATACTCATAGGTATACACCAGTTTTTTAAATGCAAATCCTGCAAAGGATACATTTTACTGGACGGGGTAAAAAAGGTGGAGTTCAACAACATCCTTTTCATATCCTGTCACATACAGCCCTCAGAGGGCGGCGGCTTCCTCTTTGCCCCCAGGGCAGACGGAAGCGACGGAAAATTAAACATCTGCGTCATGAGCCACGGTACCAGGACAAAGCTGATACCCGTCCTGCTGTCAGCCCTCATAGGAAGGCGCCGGCCCAAAGGTGTCAGAACCTACGAGTGCAGGGAAGTATCCATCCACACGGAAGCAGCCCTGCCCGTCCATGCAGACGGAGAAAGCTGCGGCTTTCAGACCGACATCCAAGCCAGCTGCATAGCCAGGAAGGTAAGGATGATGATATGACGCGGGCAATGAGCGCAGCGCAGTCACGGTGTGCATGGCGGAGTAGCGCAGACGCAGTAAAAAAGGAGACACAATGAGAATCGGACAAGGATACGATGTTCACAAATTAGTACAAGGCCGGGACCTAATCTTAGGCGGCGTCAATATCCCATATGAAAAAGGCCTCTTAGGCCATTCCGACGCGGACGTTCTGGTCCACGCGGTGATGGACGCCCTGTTGGGGGCGGCAGCCCTGGGAGACATCGGACAGCATTTTCCGGACACGGATCCGGCATATAAAGGTATTTCCAGCATAGAACTGTTAAAGAAGGTAGGAGAACTTCTGGACGGGAAAGGGTACGTGATTGAGAATATAGACGCCACCATCATAGCCCAGCGTCCCAAGCTGGCTCAATACAGGCCGCAGATGGCGGCAAACATAGCAGACGCCCTCCATCTGGACGTGTCCAGGGTAAGCGTCAAGGCCACTACTGAAGAAGGGCTTGGATTTACAGGAACTGGAGAAGGAATCTCTTCTCAGGCAATTACCTTATTGACGGAAACAGCAGATTACTGCTATGATAGTAAGATAATGGAAGGCGGCTGTGGAGGCTGTCCTGGCTGCAGCCGGGCGAAGGAAGAATAAGACAGGATAAAACACATTCTGACACAGCTGACCTGGTATGTTCCAGACATGCCGCAAGAGATTCATTTGAGGAGAATAAGAGTATGAAGATATTTAACACACTGAGCAGAAAAAAAGAGGAATTCGTTCCGCTGACCCCGGGGGAGGTCAAGATGTACGTCTGCGGCCCTACGGTGTATAATTTCATCCATATAGGAAACGCCAGGCCCATGATTGTATTTGACACGGTACGCAGGTATTTTGAGTATAAGGGTTACGACGTGCGCTATGTGTCCAATTTCACGGATGTGGATGACAAAATCATAAAAAAGGCAATTGAGGAAGGTGTGGACGCTGACACTGTGTCCTGCCGGTACATTGAGGAGTGCAAAAAGGACATGGCAGCCATGAATGTAAAGCCTGCCACGGTCCATCCTCAGGCAACCCAGGAAATCTGCGGCATGCTGGAGATGATACAGACCCTTATCAACAAGAACCACGCCTATGTGGCCGGGGACGGGACCGTGTACTTCAGGACAGGTTCCTTTAAGGAATACGGAAAGCTGTCCCATAAGAACCTGGATGAGCTTCAGTCCGGATTCCGTGAAATTAAGGTCACCGGTGAGGAAGGCAAGGAAGACCCCAACGATTTCGTGCTCTGGAAGCCTAAAAAGGAAGGGGAGCCTTTCTGGGAGTCGCCATGGTGCGACGGACGTCCGGGCTGGCATATTGAGTGCTCCGTTATGTCCAAACGCTACCTGGGCGAGCAGATTGATATTCATGCCGGAGGCGAGGATCTGATATTCCCTCACCATGAGAACGAGATTGCCCAGAGTGAGTGCGCCAACGACAAGAACTTTGCCACATACTGGATGCACAACGCATTCCTGAATATTGATAATAAGAAAATGTCCAAATCCCTGGGGAATTTCTTTACAGTAAGGGAAATCAGTGAAAAATACGACCTGCAGGTACTGCGCTTCTTCATGCTCAGCGCCCATTACCGCAGCCCCCTTAACTTCAGCGCCGACCTGATGGAGGCTTCCAAGAACGGCCTGGAGCGTATCCTGACCTGTGTGGAGAAGTTAAGGGATCTGGAGACAAAGGCTTCCGACAGCTCCAAGACTGCCGGGGAGCAGGCAACTATGGAAGAGGCAGATAAGCTGCGGGGCAAGTATGAGGAAGCCATGGATGATGACTTCAACACCGCGGACGCAATTTCAGCCATATTTGAACTGGTAAAGCTGGCAAATACCACTGCAGATGAATCCCGTACCAGGGAATTTGTATCTTATATGAAGACAATGATAGAAGAACTGTGCGATGTACTGGGCATTATCACGGAGAAAAAGGAAGAAGTGCTGGACAGCGAGATCGAAGAGATGATTGAAGCCAGACAGCAGGCCAGGAAAGATAAGAATTTTGCGCTGGCGGATGAAATCCGCGGAAAGCTTCTGGATATGGGAATTGTATTAGAGGACACCAGAGAGGGCGTAAAGTGGAAGAGAGCGTAACCATTCAGGAATTTCTCACATATTATAGACAGTGCATGAGGCTTGAACCAGTGGATGAGAATTCTTACTCGCCACTGGTTCTGGCCTATATTGGAGATTCGGTGTATGAGGTCATCATACGCACAAAGGTGATAAACCGGGGCAGCATGCAGGTGAATAAAATGCATAAGCAGAGTTCGGAGCTTGTAAAGGCCGGGACACAGGCAGAGCTTATAAAGGCCATCGAGGACATGCTTACCCAGGAGGAACATGCCGTGTTCAAGCGGGGGCGCAATGCAAAATCAGCCACATCAGCCAAGAACGCTTCTGTCATTGATTACCGCATGGCCACAGGAATGGAAGCCCTGGTAGGATGGCTGTTCCTGAGGCAGGAATACAACAGGCTGGTATATCTGATAAGCCAGGGACTTGAGAAGCTGGGCAGGATGCCGGACCCGGAAGGAGATAAGACATGAGATACGAAGAACTGACCATAGAGGGGCGCAATGCCGTACTGGAAGCATTCCGGTCCGGCAAGACCATCGACAAGCTGTTTGTCCTGGACGGCTGTCAGGACGGTCCGGTGCGCACTATCCTGAGAGAAGCCAGGAAATATGATACCATCATTAACTATGTGCCGAAGGAGAGGCTGGACCAGATATCCGAGACAGGAAAGCACCAGGGCGTTATTGCCTATGCTGCTGCCTATGAGTACGCTGAGGTGGAGGATATGCTGAAAGCGGCAGAGGAAAAGGGAGAGCCGCCCTTCCTTATACTGTTAGACGGCATAGAGGATCCCCACAACCTGGGAGCCATCATCCGTACGGCCAACCTGGCAGGGGCCCACGGCGTCATTATTCCCAAACGCCGTGCCGTGGGACTGACAGCCACCGTGGCAAAGACATCGGCAGGAGCCTTAAACTATACGCCGGTAGCCAAGGTCACAAATCTGACGGCCACCATGGAAGATTTGAAGAAAAAGGGCATGTGGTTTGTCTGCGCCGACATGGGCGGAGAACTCATGTATAAGATGAACCTGAAAGGTTCCATCGGACTGGTGGTGGGAAATGAGGGGGAAGGGGTCGGCAAGCTAGTGCGCGAGCACTGTGATATGGTTGCGTCCATTCCCATGAAGGGGGATATTGATTCCCTGAACGCATCGGTTGCGGCAGGCGTGCTGGCCTATGAGATTGTAAGGCAGCGCCTGGAGATGTAGTCCTTTTAGAGAAAAAGGAGTGATAACGATATGAAGACAGCATATAAACCTGTTGTAAAGCTTGCAGCAGCAGCGGCAGCGGCTTTTTTTGCCGTCAGCAGTATCCAGGTACCGGTGACGGCCCTGGCCTACACAAAGCCTGCCGGAAGTCATGTACTGACTCCCATTGCTTCCGGAGTCACTACATACAGCAATGAGAAGGCTACCCTGGACGCATCCAATGTGTCGGAGGGGTATATTATGGTAAAGTACACGGGAAGCGTGGGCAAGATTAAGGTCCAGATTACAAAAAGCGGTTCCGAGACGTATACATATGATTTGAGCAGCAGCGGCGTATACGAGGTGTTCCCTCTGTCTGAGGGCAGCGGCAGCTACTCGGTGAAGGTGTTTGAAAATATCCAGGGAAACCAGTATTCCCAGGCCTTCAGCCAGAATGTAAATGCCACTATAACCAACCAGTTCGGACCATTCCTGTACCCCAACCAGTATGTGAATTTCAATGCTGCCAGCGCAGCGGTGCAGACAGGCGCATCCGTGGCTGCCAGCGCAACGGACCAGTTGGAAGTGGTGTCCAACGTATATAACTATGTAATCAACAATGTCACCTATGATACGGCCAAGGCAAGTTCGGTCCAGTCCGGCTATCTGCCCAATGTGGATGTGGTTCTGGCGCAGAAAAAGGGAATCTGTTTTGACTACGCGGCCCTTATGACAGCCATGCTCAGATCCCAGGACATTCCTACCAAGCTGGTAGTGGGCTATACGGGGAATCTGTATCACGCATGGATTAATGTATATCTGGAAGGCCAGGGATGGGTGGATAATATCATCTACTTTGACGGCAACAGCTGGAAACTGATGGACCCCACCTTTGCGTCCTCCAGCGGTCAGAGCCAGGAAATCATGCAGTACATTGGAAACGGCTCTAACTACAGGGCAAAATACAGCTATTAAGGGGAGGCAAAAGAGATGGCGAAAAAGGGAGAGGCTTATTACAGGTATTCCTATGAGGAGCTGTCGGCATTCTGTCTGCAGATATCTCTGCTGCTGGAAGCAGCTGTTCCGTTAGAGGAAGGGCTGGCCATTATGGCTGAGGATGCAGCCTCGCAGGGCGAGAAGGATATGCTTTTGTATATGGCAGAGGGCGTGGAGCTGGGAGATCCCTTCTTCAAAGTTATGGAGGATACGGGTGTATTCCCGGCTTATGTGGTGCGTATGGCCAAGCTGGGACAGCAGACAGGAACCATGGACCAGATGATGAAATCGCTGTCCGATTACTATGAGAAGGAATACCGGCTCCTGCGGGCCATAAAGAATGCGGTCACATATCCTGTGATGATGGTGGTAATGCTTTTGGTGGTCCTCTTTGTGCTGTTTTCCAAGGTCATGCCCGTGTTCAACAAGGTATATGAGCAGCTGGGGGCCCAGATGCCGCCTGTGGCAGCCTCGGCCATGAGGCTGGGAGGCTGGTTAAGCGGCGCAGCCCTTATTGCGGGGGCTGTGCTGGCCCTGGCATTGTGCGGGATCTGGACAGCCTCCAAATTCGGCAAACGCTTTGCCCTGGTGGAGCGCTTTGTGAATTTTGTGAAGGGACGCAGTAAGATTGCCCTGGCAGTGGCCAACCGGCGATTTACCGCTGTGCTGGCCCTGACCTTAAAGAGCGGTATGGAGCTGGAAAAGGGGATGGACCTGGCAAAGGAGCTGGTTGAGAATGAAAGCGTGGCAGTCCGCATCGGGAAATGCTCGGAACAGCTCCAGGTTGGTGAGAGCTACTACCAGGCCATGAAGGATACCGGCCTGTTTTCCGGTTTTTATGTACAAATGATTAAAGTAGGAACCAGAAGCGGCCACCTGGACAGCGTTATGGATGAGATATCCCAGGATTATGAGGAGATGGCTGATACTGCCATTGATGATATGATTGCCAGGTTTGAACCGACCATTGTGGCAGTCCTGGCTGTATCAGTGGGACTTGTCCTTTTGTCCGTCATGCTTCCTCTGGTGGGCGTATTGTCCGCTATCGGATAACAGTTAGGAGGCAGTAAATGAAGGTTAAGTCTGAGAAAAAAGAGAAGAGCCAGGCACTGGGTTACATACTGTCCCTGGCAGCCATGGCGGCCATGGTGGCATTATTTGCTGCCGCTGTGCTGAATTTTTCGGGCAGGACAGGCGCAAGGGAGGAGGAGACTCTCAGAAAGGCAGTGGCAAGGGCTTCGGTCCAGTGCTATGCCATTGAGGGCCGTTATCCGCCCAGCGTGGAATATCTGGAGGAGAATTACGCGGTCCAGATTAACAGAAAGAAATACAATGTGTTTTACGATGGTTTCGCGTCCAATGTGATGCCGGAAATAACCATCATACCCATAGACGAGTAGGGGGCATACAGTTATGAATCGGAAAACAGACAAAAAGGGGAATGCCGTTAGCGTGCTTTTTACCATGCTGTTGTTTCTGGTATTTGTGCTGTGTGCCCTTTTCACAGTGCTGATTGGCAGCCGGGTATATGAAAATATCAATGTGCGCAGCGATGCCAATTATACAGGCAACACAGCCCTCAGCTACATTGCCAACAAGGTGCGCCAGGGCGACCGGGCCGGGATGGTAAATGTGGCGGATGTGGATGGGATCCAGGTGCTGGAGATGAAACAGGAGATTGGGGATTCAGAATACGTCACATGGATTTACTGGGACGATGGAAGCATCCGGGAACTGTTTACAGACACCTCCAGCGGTCTGGGGCTTGCGGACGGTCTGGAGATTTTAGAATGCCAGGGCCTGAAGTTTTCTAAGGACGGCAGGCTGCTGCGTATAGAGACCGTGGGAGAAGGCGGCGGAAGCCTGGAGCTTTCTCTGCGGAGCGGAGGACTTGAGACGGATGAATAGAAAAAGCGGGTCCGGTTCAGGGCCATTTTTAATGGAAATGCTGGTGGTGGTGGGGTTTTTCATCATCTGCGCCAGTATCTGTGTTCTGGTGTTTGTGAAGGCTGACAACATAAGCAAAGATGCCCGGGACATAAATCAGGCGGTGCTTAAGGCGCAGAGTCTGGCAGAAGAGCTTAAGGCGGGGCAGGCTCTGCGGTGGTCAGAGATGCTGCCGGACCGAAACATATGGGAACACCTGGCAGATGCCGATGAGGGAAACCAGGAACAGGTTCAGTGGAACCAGGAGCTGGTACAGAGCGAAGGCTACGAAGGAATCCATACCATGTACTGGAACAGCAGCTGGGAGGAAACTGAACCTGACAGTGAACCCGCCTTTTTGGGGGTCATATACACCGGAACAGTGGATAAGATGGAGCGGGCAGACATACTTATCATGCGCTACGGCAGAGGGGCCAATAAGGGAAAGATGCTGTACCGGCTGCAGACAGAGACCTATGCCGGCCCCTAAAACTGTGTACCGCCGTATTTAGGGAAAATGAAACACGGAAAGGAAAGACAGATGGCAGGAGAGGCATCCAGGAATAAAGTGAATATAGGGGCGTCGTCCCTGATTCTTATTTTCATCGTTCTGTGCATGGCAACCTTTGGACTGCTGTCCTTAAGCAGCGCCCAGGGCGATTTAAAGCTGGCCGGGCGCAATGGGGAGGCGGTCCAGGCTTATTATGAGGCGGACAGCAGGGGGCAGCAGTGGCTTAAGGAAGTGGACCAGGTCCTGACAGAGGAAATGGGGGAGGGAAAGGATTCCACCCAGTGCAGCCTGGATATCAAGGACAGGCTGGGAGAGCTTTACAACAGGGAAACCGGCCTTATTTCCACGGACATCCCTATGGACAGGGGACAGTCTCTGCGCATTGAGCTGGTTCTCATGTGCGGGGAAAAGCATTACGATATAAAGTCATGGTATGTATATGCCAGTGATGAGTATGAAATAGATAATTCTATGCCTGTGTGGGGCGGAGCAGCCCCGTCCCAGGAATAAAACAGAGGCAAAAGGAGCAAAACAGATGAATGTGATGGAATTGCTTACATCGGCCGTGGAGAAGAATGCGGCTGACATATTTCTTATACCAGGCATGCCCTTCTCCTATAAGATTGGCGGCCGGATTATCTATCAGGGTGACAACCGGATCATGCCCGATGAGATGGACAAGATGATTACCGAGATATACGGCCTGGCAAAGAATCGGGGCATGGATAAGGTCCAGTCCCACGGAGATGATGATTTTTCCTTTGCCATACCGGGTGTATCGCGTTTCAGGGCCAGTGTGTTCCGCCAGAGGGGCTCCCTGGCAGGAATCATCCGGGTGGTGCGTTTTGAGCTGCCGGATGCCGGACAGCTCCATCTGCCGGACAGCATCATCGGCGTATCCAGGCTTACCAAGGGAATGGTCCTGGTGACCGGACCCGCAGGCAGCGGTAAGAGCACAACCCTGGCCTGTATTATTGACGAAATCAACAGCACCAGAAACGCCCATGTCATCACACTGGAGGACCCCATCGAATACCTGCACAGGCATAAACAGAGCGTGGTGACCCAGAGGGAGATTGTTACGGATACGGACAGCTACGTCACAGGCCTGAGGGCATCCCTGCGCCAGGCGCCGGATGTTATTCTGTTAGGTGAAATGAGAGATTATGAGACGATCAGCATAGCCATGACAGCAGCGGAGACAGGGCACCTGATTCTCTCCACCCTTCATACTGTGGGAGCAGCCAATACCATTGACCGTGTGATCGATGCATTTCCGCCAAACCAGCAGCAGCAGATAAGGACCCAGCTGGCCATGGTGCTGGATGCGGTTATATCCCAGCAGCTCATACCTACAGTAGACGGCGGGGTGCAGCCAGCCTTTGAAATTATGTTTTTAAACAATGCAATCCGCAATATGATACGGGAATCCAAGATTCACCAGATAGACGGAATCATTGCCACCTCCCAGGAGGAAGGTATGATATCCATGGATAACAGCCTTATTAAATTATACCGTGACGGAGTGATTTCACGTGAAAATGCGATAGCTTACAGCAGCAACAGCGAGTTAATGGAAAAGAAACTGGCCAGGTAGCCGCCGGACCTGCCGGAGGTCCTGGAAAAACCAATTGGGAATCCTGCCGGAATAAGACGCAGGTTTTCCAGATATACTAAGGTTATGAACAGCAGACCGGGACAGTGGGAAAGGAGCAGCACGTGAGAGCAGATAAGAGGAAAGTGGTAATCGTAGGAACTGGAATGGTGGGCATGAGCTATGCCTATTGCCTTCTGAATCAATCGGTGTGTGATGAGCTGGTGCTCATTGATGTAAATAAGAAGAGGGCCGAGGGGGAGGCAATGGATTTAAACCATGGCCTGGCATTTGCCAATTCCAGCATGACAATATATGCAGGGGAGTATGACGACTGCAGTGACGCGGATATTGTGGTCATATGTGCCGGCGTGGCCCAGAAGCAGGGTGAAACCCGGCTGGATCTTCTGAAAAGGAATGCTGAGGTGTTCCGCTCCATCATTGAGCCGGTTACCTCATCGGGCTTTAACGGACTGTTTCTGGTGGCAACCAATCCGGTTGATATCATGACCAGGATAACCTGTACCCTGTCAGGCTTTAATCCGAGACGGGTACTGGGAACAGGAACAGCCCTGGACACAGCCAGGCTCAGATACCTGTTAGGCGATTATCTGAAGGCGGATCCCAGAAATGTCCATGCCTATGTCATGGGAGAGCATGGGGACAGCGAGTTTGTGCCGTGGAGCCAGGCACTGCTGGCCACCAAGCCCATACTGGAACTGTGCGGAGAAAACGGGGAAGCGGTATGCCGGCAGCGGTTTGATGAAATCGAGGAAGAGGTCCGCACGGCCGCTTACAAAATCATAGAGGCCAAGAGTGCCACTTATTATGGCATTGGCATGGCCCTTACCAGAATAACCAAGGCCATTCTGGGGGATGAGCACAGCGTACTTACCGTATCCGCCATGCTGCGGGGAGAGTACGGTCAGATGGACGTATTTGCCGGAGTTCCCTGTATTATCAACCAGAACGGGGTACAGAGGGTCCTTCCCCTGTCCCTGACACCGGAGGAGCTGGAGAAGCTGGGCCGCTCCTGTGATACGCTGCGTGAAGGATATGACGGGATTTTCTGATATATGGAAAAGGGTTGATTGGGGATTCGATTTTTTTAGAATCTTTTGGGAAGCCGCCGCACAGACTGCTGCTCATGATTGCCGGGAAGGCTTGCGGGAGCAGCGGTTTGTACTGGCGGGGATAGAAGGTAAGAAAGAGAAGGCAAGAAAGAACCGTTGGTGAATTGTTTGAAAAAATTGAAAATTATTGTTGACAAAACCATACGGACATGATAATATATACAAGGTTCGCGAGAGCGCACCAAAACAGAATAAGCTGCTGTGGCTCAGTCGGTAGAGCGTCGCATTGGTAGTGCGGAGGTCACGGGTCCGATTCCCGTCAGCAGCTTGTGGAGAGTCTGGTATTTACCAGGCTTTTTTTCTTTTGTTCTCCATGGTACATATTGGAAGTATTAGTATATTTTAAATATTAACATGTAAGGAGAGGAGAGGTTATGCTGCAGACACAATACGAATTCACTTTGCCGAAAGGGTACATGGATGAGGAAGGAAATCTTCATAAGAATGGGATCATGCGCCTGGCAACAGCAATGGACGAAATAAGAGCAATGAGGGACCCAAGGGTAATGCAGAACCCGGATTATGCGGCAATTATTATATTATCCCATGTTATTATAAAACTGGGCAGTCTTCCGCTGGTAACAGTTGAAACAATAGAAAAGTTGTTTGCTTCTGATTTGAAATTCTTACAGGAGATGTACGAAACCCTAAACGGATTAGAAGGACCTGTGGTTCGTGTCACCTGTCCATATTGCGGCAAGGAATTTACAACAGAAATGGATTTTAAGGGATAGGAATTTTAAGGGATAGGAATTTTATGTGGTAAGAATTTTATGTGGTAAGAATTTTAAGGGACAGCCTGGGCTGTCTCTTTTTTTGCCGCAGCCATAGGAGCATTGGCGCCACAATCCAACTTATCCTTTTACCCTTGTAAATGTCCATATCAATCATCATCCTGGAAGAGTATCTTTAAACAGGTGAGGGGAGAATAATTGTATCTAAAAAACAATAAATTTAGCATGATTACAAAATAACCTAATTATTTATAAGAAAAGATAAATAATACCTGGACAAATCCCTTCCTTTTTCGGCATATTTATGATAGAATTTATACTATTCGGCAAATAGTTGCTATTTACATGATACTTTACATAATTTCCCAAAGGTTGAGAACAGATGGGAGGATTTATTTTAGATACGGTTGGGAGTCTGGAATCATGAAGAGAGCGGACTCCCTTTTATATATGGGGAAGGGGGGATATAGGTGTTGGATTGGGGCTTTGGATTAGGGGCCTTTGGAATGTTTTTCCTGTATGACTGGAATCGGGTTTTTTTGAAGAAAAAGTGGTTTGTACCGCTTTTTGCAGCAGGGAACCTGCTGCTGGCTGTGGTGGGAGGAAGAATGGTATATGCCTGCGTCTCCTCAGGAATTAAGGAACAATCTGTATGGCTCCTTCCTGGCGCATTTTTTCTGGCTGTATTGATTTATACGCTGTATTTTGCATTGCCCTTTGATAATACATACTGCCAGGAGGCGGATCGGCACAAGGTCTGCCGCTCAGGTATGTATGGCTGGTGCCGTCATCCAGGCATCTGGTGGTTTTTTGGCTGCTTTTTCTGCGTGGGCCTATCCACCGGGAATCCGAACCGGGTGATGCTCAGTCTTTGCCTTTCTTTTCTGAACCTTTTGTATGCCTGGTATCAGGACAGGCTTATATTTGTAGAGGAGTTTTCTGACTACAGGGAGTATCAGGAACAGGTACCATTTCTATTACCCAGACTGTGGAAAAGGCGGTGAATCAGAATGACATTTGAGGAAAAGCTGACCAATCAGGAGTATGACAGGATATGGCAGGAATACTGCGGATTTCTGGACCTGGACATGGCGTCTTATATGAAAATCCAGAGAAGGCTTTTGGAGGAGCAGATGGGACTCTGGTGCGCCAGCCCTCTTGGAAAGAAAATTCTAAAGGACAAGAGGCCGGAGAATATAGAGGAGTTTAGGGCCATGGTGCCGTTGACTACCTATGAGGATTATGCAGATGTTCTTCTCCTTAAGAAGGAGGACATGCTTCCTGATAAACCCATTATATGGATACAGACCACCTGGGAGGGCGGCAAGCATCCCATTAAGGTGGCGCCCTACACCAGCGGCATGCTGAAGACCTATAAAAATAATATCCTTACCTGCCTGATGATGGCAACCAGCAAGGGCAGGGGAAGTTTTGACATCGGAATCGGCGATACATTTTTATACGGCCTGGCGCCTTTGCCCTATATCACGGGCCTGATTCCCCTGGGATTGTCGGACGAGCTCCATATAGAGTTTCTTCCTCCGGTGGACGAGGCCGTAAACATGACCTTTTCCGAGCGGAATAAGAAGGGATTCAAGATGGGGCTGGGAAAGGGGATTGACTTCTTCTTTGGCATGGGCAGCGTGGCTTATTTTGTGAGTATGAGTATTGCCAGTCTGTCCGAGGGCGGTAAGAAGGGCGGGTCTTTCCTTAAAAAGCTGTTTACCATGCCCCCCTCCATGACCCTGCGGTATCTTAAGGCTAAGAAACAGTGTGAAAAGGAAGGACGGGGACTGATGCCCAAGGATCTGTTCAGGCTGAAGGGATTTCTGTGCGCCGGAACAGATAACCGCTGCTATAAAGATGACCTGGAGGAGCTGTGGGGCATCAGGCCCGTGGAGGTGTTTGCGGGGACAGAGCCCAGTTTTATCGGGACAGAGACATGGAACCGCAACGGACTGTACTTTTTTCCGGATGCATGCTTTTATGAATTTATACCGGAAGCGGAAATGTACAAGAATCTGGATGATCCCTCCTATGTTCCCAGGACCATATGTATGGATGAGGTGGCAGCCGGGGAGGTGTATGAAATTGTCCTTACCGTGCTGAAAGGCGGGGCATTTGCCCGGTACCGGGTGGGGGATGTCTACCGCTGTCTGGGACTTACCAGCAAGGAGGATGAGACACGGATTCCCAGGTTTGAGTACATTGACCGGGTACCGGATATTATTGATATTGCCGGTTTTACAAGGATTTCGGAAAATTCCATTAAGAATGTTATCAGTCTTTCTGGAATTGATGTGACGGACTGGGCAGCCCTTAAGGAGTTTACTGAGGACAGAGGGAGGCCATACCTCCATATGTACGTGGAGCTGGCGCCGGGCTGCGTGGTGAACCGGGCCGTAAGCCGGGAACTTCTGAAGGAACACCTGACCATTTATTTTAAATACGTGGACCAGGATTACCATGATCTGAAACGTATACTGGGTATGGACCCGCTGGAGATAACTGTCCTGCGGTGCGGCACCTTTGCCTCCTATCGGGAAAAGACAGGAAAGACACTGCGGCATATCAACCCGTCCATCCACGATATACAGGAAATGATAAAGATGCAGGCGGCTTTTGACGGGCACAGGAGATATTAGGAGATATTGATTGTATGAGAAGCTATGTTTTTATATCCATAACAGCTTTATATTTCTATACCTTTCTTATGCTGGCTTTTATGTCGGCTAAGAAATCACGGCTGATTCGTGATTTTATCGCTGTGCTGGGCGCCATGATTCTGTGGACCGGCGGTTCCCTTTTGATGAGGCTTCGGGCCTGGCCGTCCTATGAGCTGTGGTTTCATCTTTCGCTGGCAGGAATCAGCTTGGTGCCGTGTGCGTTTTTCTGCTTTATCAGGGATTTCTGCGGCCATAAGGCGAAAAGCTCCCACAGGATGTGGCTGGTGCTTATCCTTCTGGTGAACCTCTATAATATATGGACAGGAAACCTGGTCCAGCCGCCTGCTATCGAGTGGAATGGAGCCAGCGCCGTGTTTGTCTATCATATGGACTGGCGTGCCAGCATTATGTACGGACTCTGCTTCCTGGTAATCATACATACGGCCGCCATCATATGGAGCAGCCGGAAAAACAGGGCCCTGAAGGCCAAGGTGGTACCGCTGCTGTCAGGTATACTCCTGCTTTTTGCAGGCAATATGGCTGTGCCTCTGTTCAATGGATTTCCCATTGATATACTGTCAGGGGTGCTGAATGCAGGGGTGATGTTTTATACGCTTTATTCCAGGCATGTGTTCCGCATGACCCTGCTGGTATCCAGAGGCAACTGCTACATCATTGCCATGGCAGTAAGCGCCCTGGCCTTTTACAATGTGGCCCAGACCCTGGACGGCATCATCCGCAGGGATATACCAATGCTGGCCCCTTTCAGCGTCATGATTGTGGCTACTATGACCATGCTGGTCACACTGCTGATTTACATGGTGGCCAAAGGATTTTTTGACCGGATTTTTATTAAGGAGGAGGTGAGCCAGACAGAACGGCTCAGCGAATACACCGCCATTGTGTCCCAATCCCTCAGACTGACTGAAATCCTGAATGCCCTGGTGAACGTCATAGGAAATACTCTGCACACAAGGAAGATTTATATTTGCATCAGGGATTCCCAGGGGAATTATCCGGCTGTATTCAGCAGCAGTCCCCTGGATGACAAGAATTTTTCTCTGGCCGGCAGCGCGCCGCTTATCAACTGGCTTAAAAGCCATGATTCCTGTCTGCTGCTTAAGGATTTCCGCAGGACCGTGGAATATAAGTCCATGTGGGAGGAAGAAAAATACCAGATGGAGGTCCTTAAGATTGAGTGTATTCTGCCTCTTAAGGATGGGAACGACCTGGCCGGACTGGTGCTTTTAGGAGGCAGGGAGAAGCGGGGAAAGATGCGTACCCAGGGGTATTCCGAGGAGGACATCATATTCCTTAACTCCATTGAATCCGTAAGCTCCATTGCGGTGAAGAACTCCAGGCTCTATGAAAAGGCATATGAGGAAGCCAGAACAGATGAGCTTACCGGACTTTTGAACCGGAAATATTTCTGCCAGACACTGGAGGAAAATTACGAAAAATGCAGGCGTACCTCCCTGGCCCTTGTCATCTTCAACGTAGATGATTTTAAGCTGTACAACCAGCTTTACGGCAATCATGAGGGAGATAAGGCACTGGTGCATATTGCGCGTATCATACAGGGGACTGTGGGGGATAACGGCTACTGCGGACGCTACAGCGGCAAGGAATTTGCCGTCATCCTGCCTGATTATGATATCTATTCAGCGCAGAACCTGGCTGAGAACATTTCGCGGCAGATCCAGAATATGAATCTGGACTGTACAGACACTTACTTAAAGCCCCTGACTGTCAGCTGCGGAATCTGCGCGGCTCCGTACGCAGCCGCGTCCATGAATGAGCTCATATCCAACGCAGACTGTGCGGTATACCATGTGAAGCGTTCCGGAAAGAACGGAATCCGGGTATACTCGGACGGAATCATCGGGGTGAGGGATACAGACGAGGGACTGGCAAAGAAGCACCGAAGCATGTATTCTGAGTATGCTCCCACCATCTATGCCCTGACAGCTGCCATTGACGCAAAGGACCATTATACATTCCAGCATTCCAAGAATGTGGCCTATTATGCCCATGCCATGGGACAGGCCCTGAAAACCAGCGAGGAATACCAGGAGATTCTTAAGGAGTCGGCCCTGCTTCACGATATCGGAAAAATAGGGATACCGGAAAACATACTGAATAAAACCGGAAAATTGACGGATGAAGAGTACAGTACCATGAAACGCCATGTGGAGGCATCCGTGGAAATCATACGCCACCTCCCCTCCATGGATTATGTGATTCCCGCTGTCCTGGGACACCATGAGCGGTATGACGGAAGGGGATATCCCAGGCGCATCGCAGGGAAGGATATACCTCTGGCAGCAAGAATCCTTTGTATTGCAGATTCCTTTGACGCCATGGTATCCAAGCGCAGCTATAAGCCCAGCATGTCGGTGGAATTCGCTGTCAATGAGCTGGAACGGGGCGCGGGAACACAGTTTGATCCGGAGCTGGTGCCGGTATTCATCGGCCTGCTGAAGGATGGAATGATCAGGCCTGCGCTGAACGATGGGAATGACGTCTGCAGCAGGGAGCCGGAAGGGACGGATGCAGAGATTTAATAAATGCATATAAAATGGGTATGAAATAAAATTATTATATAATAAAATGATGCAGAAAAGCCTGTTCACACATTATAAAGCGTGAACAGGCTTTTATATATGGGTTGGTCAGAGCACAGCCGGAACATGGTCAGAGCCTCATCAGAATACCAACTGTACCAGCATCATGTAGCACAACGTTCCCAGCGCAATGCTGGCAAGGGTATTTCCCTTCCAGAGGTGGAGTCCCACCACCACGGCAACGGATATAAGCTCCGGCAGGCCATAAGGGTAGGCTAAAGGTGTGATTCCCTTCAGGCAGTAGACCACCAGCACGGCCATGATGGCGGCCGGGAGAATGGTTCCCAGGTAGCGGACCAGCCCGGGGACTTCTTTTTTACCGCCAAAGAGAAGGAAGGGAAGCCAACGGGTTACCTGGGTGCACAGAGCGCAAACCAGTATGGTAATTAGTACATAATTTGATTGGGTCATGGTTTAATCCTCCTCCATTTTCTGTTCCACAGTCCTGCGCAGGAACAGCAGCATGGCTACGGCAGCTGCCAGGGCAGGAAGGATGAAGTTGGAAGAGCGGATGAGCACCAGAAACAGTGCGCCGCATATAAAACCGGTGACAGCCGGTATATGGGTCTTTGCCGCCTTCCACTGGTCCACGCATATGACCACAAACAGGGCGGTCATGGCAAAATCAATGCCTGTGGTGTCAAATGTAATGAGCTCACCCATAAGGGCGCCCAGCACGGACCCGGCTATCCAGTAGCACTGATCAAAAAAAGAGGTAAAGAAGGTGGCTGCCTTCCATTCCCTGTCTGTAAAGTCAGACGGACGGGCCATGGAACATAACAGGGAATAGGTTTCATCCGTCAGAGAAAATACCATATATGGATAGGTCTTTCTCATTTCCTTGAAGCGCTCGATGAAGGTGAGTCCGTAAAATGCATGGCGGCTGTTGATAAAGAGGGTCATGACAGCCGTGGTCACATAGCTTAGGCCGCCGGTGAGGATGCCCACCAGGGCAAACTGCATGGAACCCGCGTAAACCAGGGTGCTGATGAGAAAGGCCCAGAACACACCCAAACCGGATTTCTGCAACAGGAGGCCAAAGGCGATTCCTAAGAACAGGTAGCCGAGGAATATGGGGATGGTCTTTATCAGAGCGAATTTTGCTGCTTTTTTCATGGTTTGGTAAATCTCCTCATAATAGTACATAATTTAGCACATTAATATAGTATAGCAGACATGGGACAAGATTTCCACTGCAAAATGTATTTTCCCCTTTCACTGATAAAAGAATTGTGTTATGATTAATAATTATATTTATCACAATAGCAACGTAACGGAGGAACAATTATGGCAGACAAGGATACCGTAATGGAAACTGAGGAAAAGGAGGTAGTCTCCAGGAATTTCATTGAACAGGAGATTGACAAGGACCTGGCAGAGGGCGTTTATGACCATGTCCAGACCCGTTTCCCGCCGGAGCCAAACGGTTATTTGCACATCGGACATGCCAAGTCCATCTTACTGAACTACGGCCTGGCACAGAAGTACGGCGGCAAGTTCAACCTGCGTTTTGACGATACAAACCCCACAAAGGAAAAGACTGAATTCGTGGAGTCCATCATGGATGATGTGAAGTGGCTGGGAGCTGATTTCGAGGACAGGCTTTTCTTTGCGTCCAATTATTTTGACCAGATGTACGAGTGCGCCGTATTCCTGATTAAGAAGGGAAAGGCGTTTGTCTGTGACCTGACAGCCGACCAGATCAGGGAGTACAGGGGAGACTTTACCACACCCGGCAAGGAGAGCCCTTACAGGAACCGTTCCGTGGAGGAGAATCTTGCTCTGTTTGAGGAGATGAAGGAGGGAAAGTACCAGGATGGAGAGAAGGTGCTGAGAGCCAAGATTGATATGGCTTCCCCTAATATCAACATGAGGGATCCGGTTATCTACCGCGTTGCCCGCATGTCCCACCACAACACAGGCGACAAGTGGTGCATCTATCCCATGTATGATTTCGCCCATCCCATTGAGGATGCCATTGAACACATTACCCATTCCATCTGCACCCTGGAATTTGAGGACCACAGGCCTCTCTATGACTGGGTGGTGAAGGAGTGCGAGTTTGAGAATCCGCCGCGCCAGATTGAGTTCGCCAAGCTGTATCTGACCAATGTGATAACCGGCAAGCGCTATATCAAGAAGCTGGTGGAGGATAACATCGTGGACGGCTGGGACGACCCGCGTCTGGTGTCTATCGCGGCTCTGAGGAGAAGGGGATATACACCGGAGGCCATCAAGATGTTCGTGGAGATGGTTGGCGTATCCAAGGCCAACAGTTCCGTGGACTACGCCATGCTGGAATACTGTATCCGCGAGGACTTAAAGCTTAAGAAGCCCCGTATGATGGCTATTCTGAATCCGGTGAAGCTGGTTATTGACAATTATCCGGAAGGACAGGTGGAGATGTTGGATGTTCCCAATAATCTGGAGAATCCGGAGCTGGGAGACAGGAAGGTGCCGTTTGGGCGGGAGCTCTATATTGAGCGGGAGGATTTCATGGAAGAGCCTCCTAAAAAGTATTTCCGTATGTTCCCCGGCAATGAGGTACGCCTGATGGGCGCATATTTCGTGAAGTGTACAGGATGTGAGAAGGATGCTGACGGCAACATTACCGTGGTACACGGCACCTATGATCCGGAGACAAAGAGCGGTTCCGGTTTTGAGGGACGCAAAGTAAAGGGAACCATCCACTGGGTGGCTGTTCCCACAGCAAGACAGGTGGAGTGCCGCCTTTATGAGAATATTGTGGACGAGGAGAAGGGCAAGCTGAATGAAGACGGCAGCCTTAACTTAAATCCGAACTCTCTGGTTGTGTTAAAGGAGTGCTACGTTGAGCCGGCCCTGGCAGAGGGAGAGGCCTATGACAGCTATCAGTTTGTGCGCAACGGTTTCTTCTGTGTGGACTGCAAGGACAGCACGCCCCAGAAGCCGGTGTTTAACCGGATTGTATCCTTAAAGAGCTCATTTAAGCTTCCCAAATAGGATGAACCATGAGGTAATAACAGATAAATCAAAGCAGTCATTAATGCGATAAAGAAAATGCCGGGGAACCTGATGAAAAGGTCCCCGGCATTTATTATGACCGTATCCCATGCATAATCCGGTGACGGATCGCCTGATAACACGTAATCTAATAGTACGCCATTTAATAATACCGGCAGGATATGAAGCGGTATTTAAACAGTTCGTAGAGAAAACGTATGCCGATAATGATATATATATGGCTGTGCCTGCCGCAAACAAAGCCATAAAGAATACATAGAGTCCCACATACATGCTGATTCTGGAGGCGGCGATAAGTCCAAGGCAGAGATAGGTAAACTTGAAAACCTTGCGTTCCAGACGGTGTACCGGTATACGGAACACCCGCTTGATGATGGATGCCAGGGACACTATGAACAGCGGGTAAAGCGCATCCACAGACAGACCTGCCAGCAGCTGGTACCATTCCGGAAGGTTCCTTATCTCGCTGTGCTTCTCTATGGCTGTGAACACCAGGATGTGCACGGACACGGTCAGCAGCACAATGGCCGCAGCCCCTATGAAACAGCGGAAAGCCAGTGAATGTTCCTTTTTGGGAGATAGCTTCTTTAACATATTCAGAGTCTGTTCGCTCATGTCCATCCGTCCTTTCTCAACTGATTTTATTGGATTGTCTTCCTACTTTTATTATAATTCCATACCGTGGTGATTACAATATACAAATCAGAAAAAAGAGTATATTATCTTTGAATAATCTTTGTATTTTGCTTGAATAATACGAATTAACAGAATAAATATAAAAACACATTGACATCTTCCACTTGGACTGGTATGATTAGAATGTTTATTTCAAATACAAATGATAATGCCAGTTTGCGGCAGGAAGGGGCGGAAAATGGAATTGATAGTACCCTTTGACAGTCAGTCAGAAAGTCCTCTCTATGAACAGATTTACCAGTACATAAAAAACGAAATCCGCCAGGGAAAGCTGGAGTCCGGAAGCCGTCTGCCTTCCACCCGTATACTGGCCAGGAACCTGAGGCTGAGCCGCAGTACCACCCAGATGGCCTATGACCAGCTGCTGTCTGAAGGGTATATAGAGGCACTGCCGTGCAAGGGTTATTTTGTCTGCAAGATAGAGGAGCTGGTGGAAGTACGGCAAAAGGGAGGCGGTTCTTTTGTAGAGCCGGGAGACACCGGAAAGGACCGTTACGAGGTGGATTTTTCTCCCAGAGGAATTGATCTGGACAGTTTTCCCTTTAATACATGGAGGAAAATCAGCAGGAATACACTGGTGGATGATAACAAGGAGATGTTTGCGGCAGGAGACCCCCAGGGGGAAAGGGCTCTCAGGACTGCCATAGGAGATTACCTCCATTCCGCCAGGGGGGTGGACTGCAGGCCTGAGCAGATACTCATCGGCGCAGGAAGCGAGTATCTGCTGATGCTCCTATCCCAGATTCTGGGAAACGGCAGGAAAATCGCCATGGAAAACCCCACATACAAGCAGGCATACAGAGTGCTTAAGGGCGAGGGATATCCTGTGATTCCCGTGGACATGGACCGGTATGGAATGGATGTGCAGCGGCTTTCCCGCAGCAGCGCGGATGTGGCCTATGTAATGCCTTCACATCAGTATCCCACAGGGATTGTCATGCCTGTGAAGCGGCGGCAGGAGCTGCTGGCCTGGGCTTACAGCGGTGCAGACCGGTATCTGATAGAGGATGATTATGACAGCGAGTTCCGATACAAGGGAAAGCCTATTCCCGCGCTGCAGGGAATGGACCGGGGCGGCCGTGTGATTTACATGGGAACATTTTCCAAGTCCATAGCCCCGGCTATCCGTGTGGGATTCATGGTGCTGCCGGAGCATTTGCTGGAGGCATACCGGGAAAGAGCCGGTTTCTATCTTTCCACGGTGTCCAGGATTGACCAGAACATTCTCTATCAGTTTATAACCCAGGGATATTATGAGAGACACCTGAACCGCATGAGAGCCCTGTACAAGGGAAAACATGATGCTCTGATGGCAGGGCTTAAGGAACTGGAGGACCGGTTTTTAATCAGGGGAGAATATGCAGGGCTGCATGTGCTTTTGACCCACAGGCAGGGAGAGGCGGAGGAAAGTCTGGTGGCCCGTGCGGCTGAACTGGGAGTGAAGGTTTATGGAATATCAGGATGCTTCATACAGCCGGAGGAGAAGCTGTTTGATTCAACCGTTATGCTGGGATATGCCAGTCTCAGCGAGGAGGAAATCCGAAATGGCACTAAGTTACTGAGTAAGGCCTGGACATTTTAAGCTGCTGTATGAACTTTTCAGACAGCGAACGGGATTACGGGTTAAATAACAGATAATATAGCAGGTAATATAGCAGGTAATATAACAGGAAAAATGACAGGAAAGGAATGGTATGCCATGAAGGGCAGGAATAATACATGGACAGATATGGCTGCTGCCGCTGCTTTTGCAGCGGTACTGGGAATCAGTGCCTTCTGGGGTCAGCATGACAGGGCCTATGACCAGGCAGGAACGGCGGGCAGCGCTTATGGCCGGATGTATAACCAGGCAGGTCCGGCGGATGAAGATGGCGGTCCCGTGGGGAAGGCCGGGGCTTATCCAGGTACCGCAGGGGCTGCGCAGGCGGCAGAAGGCGCAGGGGAGGATCTGGCCCGGACGGGAGGGAAAGACGCAGAGATCCTTCCGGATGTGACAGAATCCCAGAAGGCGGTTCTGGACAAAATCATAAATGCATTAGAGACGCGGGATTTGGAGACTGCCGCCCAGGTCATGGACAGCGGTGAGGAGGAGCTTGTGACTCTGTTTTATGAGGTCATGGATGGGGCGCGGTATCTTTATGACGGCCGGTCATTCAGCCAGTCCATGGAGGGTGAGGGGCTGGTCCTTACCATGCCTAAGACCCTGTATTACGGTACCTTTAAGGGCGGCAGGCCGGAAGGGGAATGTACGGCCCTTCAGGTGGTTGAACTGGATGCCCCCAGGTATGATTACTCCCAGGGATTGTGGAAGGATGGGAAGATGGAGGGCCTGGGCCATACAGGATACTGCTATTATGAGACCAGCCCGGAAGGGGAAGCCAGGGATGTGTGCAAGACAGGAAGGTTTTCCGGTGACAGGCTGGAGGGAGAGGTAACCTATACCACCCTGAACCAGGAGGGAGAGACATCCACCTGGAAGCTGGAAGTAAAGGACGGTACGGTACAGTTAGATGACCGTTGGATCTATATAGAGGAACGTGGGGAGTATCAGCTTATGTCCCAGGAGGATGACAGCCATGCCTACATCATGGATGAGAAGCTGGCTGACCAGCCTGTGTGGATTAACCTTCTGGCCTGGGAGGAATAAAGGAGTCAAAAAGAGTTAAAAAGAAGAAAAAAAAGAGTAAACGGATAAATGAAATACAGAATAAAGTGCCAAAAAACTCCGGGAACATAAACTGTCATGCTCTCGGAGTTTTTCTGTTTTATACTGTTTTGGTTCGTTTACATGGTCTTAAACCGCTGTGTTATTCCAGTGTATCTTCCTCAATGATAGCGGTAGAGCGGCCTGCTTCCGATTTCTCAGGCTCCTCGCTGCTGTCGTCGTAATCATCTTCCGTAAGATCTCCTGAATCATAGGAGGAGCTGCCGTCCATGCGGCGGTAATCATAGAGGTCGTCCTCGTCCACATAGTCGTCGTCCAGAAAGCCCTCATCTTCAAACAAATCAGAATCATCATCCTTATCCCTGGAGTGCTCATCCATGAAATCCGCTTTCTTTGTCTTCACGGTCTGCAGAGCAATCTGAGCCGTGTCCACGGCAGCGGAAACCGCCTCATGGGCCGTGTCCGACAGCAGGCTTCCGGCATCCTTAAGGACATTCTTCGTTGCCTGGGCCATATCTTTGGCAGCCACCTTGAATTCGTCCTTGCTGGAGGAAAGAGAGATGTAATTGCGGTCCAGGCTGCGTGTATCAATGGTGCGATCTGTCCCGTCCTCGTCGGTTCTGTCCTCGCCGCCATCCTCGAATTCCCGAAAATCCTTTTCCAGCTCCCTGTGGTATGTCTTATACTGAAGTACGTAGGAAACGCCGGCAGCTACAGCACCGGTTACTGCTGCAAATGCCACGAATTTACCCCAACCTTTCTTTGCCATGCCAAAAACCCCTTTCTTGTAATGGTGATGCATAAAAGCTCCCCTATGGGTCATATTATGCCTTATTGTTATTATTGTAATACGAATGGAAAAAAAAAGAAACAGCAAATTGTAAAAAAACAATAAAATTAAAAGAAATTAGCACTCAACCCTTGACAGTGCTAATAACTGGTGATATAACATATCATGTGAGCAAAAGAAAGTAGTAAGGAAAAAAATCAAGAAAGAAAAATCAGAATATCGAGCAAGGAGGAATTCAATTATGAAGTTAGTACCATTGTTTGACAAGGTAGTGTTAAAGCAGTTAGTTGCAGAAGAGACAACGAAGTCCGGCATTGTCCTTCCGGGGGCAGCCAAAGAGAAGCCGCAGCAGGCAGAGGTCATTGCAGTGGGACCAGGCGGAGTTATTGACGGCAAGGAAGTAACCATGCAGGTTAAGGCCGGCGACAAGGTAATCTACTCCAAGTACTCAGGAACAGAAGTAGAGATTGAGGATGAGAAGTACGTTATCGTAAAGCAGAACGATATCTTGGCAGTTGTTGAATAATAAATAAAACAGTAGAACATAGAATATTGGAGGTTGATGAAAGATGGCAAAGCAGATTAAATATGGCGTAGAAGCCCGCAAGGCACTGGAAGCAGGCGTTAACCAGTTAGCAGATACTGTACGTGTGACCCTTGGACCGAAGGGACGCAACGTTGTCCTGGATAAGTCCTTCGGCGCTCCGTTAATTACAAACGACGGTGTTACCATTGCAAAGGAAATCGAGCTGCAGGATCCATATGAGAACATGGGCGCACAGCTGATCAAGGAAGTTGCTTCCAAGACCAACGATGTGGCCGGAGACGGTACCACCACAGCAACTGTTCTGGCTCAGGCCATGGTAAACGAAGGCATGAAGAATCTGGCAGCAGGCGCAAACCCAATCGTTCTGAGAAAAGGTATGAAGAAGGCTACAGATGCAGCTGTGGAAGCTATCAAGAAGATGAGCAAGCCGATCAACGGCAAAGAGCAGATTGCAAGGGTAGCTGCCATCTCTGCTTCCGATGATGAAGTGGGAACCATGGTAGCAGACGCTATGGAGAAGGTTTCCAAGGACGGCGTCATCACCATTGAAGAATCCAAGACAATGAAGACAGAGCTTGACCTGGTTGAAGGTATGCAGTTTGACAGAGGTTACCTGTCCGCTTATATGTGCACAGATATGGATAAGATGGAAGCTAACTTAGACGATCCATACGTGCTGATCACCGATAAGAAGATCTCCAACATCCAGGATCTGCTTCCTCTGCTGGAGCAGGTTGTTAAGATGGGCGCAAGACTTCTCATCATCGCTGAGGATGTGGAAGGCGAAGCACTGACCACCCTGATTGTAAACAAGCTGAGAGGCACATTCAACGTAGTGGCTGTGAAGGCTCCCGGCTACGGCGACAGAAGGAAAGAGATGCTGCAGGATATCGCTATCCTGACAGGCGGCACTGTTATCTCTGAGGAACTGGGCCTGGATCTGAAGGATGCAACCATGGAGCAGTTAGGACGTGCAAAATCCGTTAAGGTTCAGAAAGAGAACACCATCATCGTTGACGGCATGGGCGACAAGGATGCCATTTCCGCAAGGGTATCCCAGATTCGCAAGCAGATCGAGGAAACCACCTCTGATTTTGACAGAGAGAAGCTGCAGGAGCGTCTGGCTAAGCTGGCAGGCGGTGTAGCCGTTATCCGTGTTGGCGCTGCAACCGAGACAGAGATGAAGGAAGCTAAGCTTCGTATGGAAGATGCGCTGAACGCCACAAGAGCAGCCGTAGAGGAAGGCATCATCGCAGGCGGCGGTTCTGCTTATGTACACGCAGCAGGAGAAGTGAAGAGTGTTGCTGACGGACTGGAAGGCGATGAGAAGACCGGCGCCAGAATCATCTTAAAGGCTCTGGAGGCTCCTCTGTACCACATCGTGGCCAACGCAGGACTGGAAGGTTCCGTTATTGTAAATAAGGTAAAAGAATCCTCTGTAGGCCACGGCTTTGACGCTTACAAGGAAGAGTATGTGGATATGATTGAAGCAGGCATCCTGGATCCTGTAAAGGTTACAAGAAGCGCACTTCAGAACGCAACTAGCGTTGCTTCCACACTGCTGACAACAGAGACTGTTGTTGCAAACATCAAGGAGCCGGCTCCGGCAGGCCCGGCAGCACCTGATATGGGCGGAATGTATTAATCCCCCAGACACGATATTTGATTGATAAAGTATAATTAAGGATGGGACACAGCACAGGAATATGTGTGCTGCTGTCCCATCCTTTTTGCTTTCCTGCCGTATGTGCGGGGAAGCTCTTTTTATACAAACAACCGGGCTACGGCTGTAAAGGCAAAGCACAGCACGATTCCGCAGACCGTAGGCACCAGGAAGGACATAACTGTCCACTTAAAACTGCCTGATTCCTTTCGGATAGTAAGAAGGGTGGTGGTGCAGGGCCAGTGCATCAGGGAGAAAAGCATGGTACTGACAGCGGTAATCCAGGTCCAGCCGTTATTTACCAGCAATTCCCTCAGCTGTGCCAGGCTGTCAAATTCCAGAAGGCTTCCCTGGGCCATGTAGGCCATGATAATGATGGGAATTACAATTTCATTGGCAGGAAGCCCCAGGATAAATGCCATCAGAATCACTCCGTCCATTCCAAGAAGCCTTGCAAAGGGATCCAGGAAACCGGAACAATGGGCTAACAGGGTGATGCCGTTTACCTGTACATTTGCCATGACCCAGATTAAAAGGCCCGCAGGGGCAGCCACCGCAATGGCCCTCCCCAGCACGAACAGGGTCCGGTCAAAGATGGAACGGACAATCACCTTGCCAATCTGGGGACGCCGGTAAGGAGGCAGCTCCAGGGTGAAGGAAGAGGGAATTCCCTTTAACACGGTCATGGAAAGGGCTTTGGAGACCACAAAGGTCATGCATACGCCCAGTACAATAAACAGGGTCAGGAGCAGGGCTGACAGCATGGAGTCAAAGGCTCCTCCGGATACACCCACAAAGAACATGGAGATGATGGCGATGAGTGTGGGAAATGCGCCACCAGCCAAAAGGCAACTTCGCTCCGTACGACGAGTAGAGGGCTGACAGTTCCCTACTCGCCGTCGATAAAAATATGGAGATCTTTGCCATCCCAGACAATTTTCTTAACCATCAGCTTGATTAAGGTACGTTTTTCTTCGATTGCCAGTGTATGGAAATTGTCCTTGAAGCTGGACAACGCCGTGGACAGCATATCAACTTGGATTTCCCTGTCAGTTATGACGCTGACATCCTTTTGCAGACGTTTTTTTTCTTCTTTCATGGAAGCCAGTTCTTTGTCCAGTTCCATGATTCTGGCATTTACACGTTCAATGAAAGCTGTGCCTAAGTTTCCGTGTGACAGTGTGTTGATCAGGTTGTCCATCTCGCTGTTACATTTGGTGATTTTATCATCAATGATTGATAGGGGACTTTTTTGTGTCTGGCCCTGTAAATCTTGTTTCAGTTTTTCCAGCAGTTTGTAGATACCGGAATTTTCATCCGTGTACTGCATAAGGTATTCACAGACAATATCGTCCGCCTGCTGCCCGTTGAGGTTTTGACAGTCACATAATTTTAGACCCCCACGCAGTTTGTTGTTACAAATATAGTCGTAGAGTTCACGGTTGCCTCCTTTGCCGCTTCGCTGCTTTGCGAACATCCGGCTCTGGCACTTATCGCAGAAGATTAAGCCGGACAGCAGGGAATAGTCATTATGCATGATAGCTGGTTTCGTACCTGTGGGGATGTTATCTTTTAAGATGTTCTGAATGGCTACCCACTTTTTACCGGAAATACGCCCCTTGTGTTTTCCGATAGCTACAATCCATTTATCCATACCCTGCCTTGGGGCATTTTTCTTCCTATAATCACGTTTATTGTATGTCAGCAGACCATATTTATTGGAGCACTCGGCTTTTTCAAAGCAAACGTCCGAATGATGTTCCGTAAAGTATTCCCATGCGTCTTCATCAGCGATACAGTAAACTGGATTTTGCAGTATCTCTTTAATGCCTAACAGAGAGAATATTTTACCTGTACGTGATTTGATTCCTTGCTTGATTAAGTATTTGCTTACTCCGGATATGCTCCGGAGTTCTAAAAACTTTTCCAGAATACAGTCGATGGTTTTAAGTTCCTCCGGATTGTCCTTTAGCTTGCAGGAAGTCTTGATTTTACCGTCAATGATGATTTCCTGTATCTTTTCAGAGGTAAATCCTGTGGGGGTAGTGCCGCCCAGCCAGCGTCCGGTCCTTGCCAGCATTAGCATATTGTCACGGACACGCTCTGCAATCGTTTCTCTTTCCAGTTGGGCGAAAACCGAAGCTATGTACATCATGGCCTTTCCCATAGGCTTTGAGGTGTCAAATTCTTCCTTGATACAGACAAATGAAATATTATAGCTGTTCAAGTCTTCAATCAGAGAAGAAAAGTCACTGACATTACGGCTGATACGGTCAAGGCGGTAACAAACAACATATTCTGGTTTGTTTAGTTTTATATCACGGAGCATTTTCTGAAATTGCGGTCTGTTCGTATTTTTTGCAGAAAAGCCTTCGTCTTCATAAACGACAATTTCCGCCTTATCTGATTCGGGGATTTTGGCTGAAATATACTCCCTGCACATTTCAATCTGGTTTTCAACGCTTTCCCCTTTACCCGTATATACCGATTTACGGCTGTATATATAGATTCTCAAAGATTACTCACCATCCTTTTTTTGCTCAACATAGTCAGACAGAATTTTGGCGCATAAGTTGGAAAAGGTACGCTTATCCTCTTTTGCCACTTTATCTAACTGCTGTTTTAATTCCTTTGGGATTGTTATAGGTACTCTTATGTTATTTTTAGAAACAGCCAAATTCTCCACCTCCTTGTATAGTGTGTACCATAGTGTAACACCTTTGTCAAGGTTGTTGGATGGGTTTAGTGTTCTTTATATAAAGAATAGGGAGGAGGCGACATTGATGGGGCTTAGCCTGTGATGAGTGCTTATAACAGAAAAGGGAAAGTGATAAATTATTCTAAAGATGTGTAGGAGAGATATAAAATGATAGAACCATCGAAAAAAGATTGGAAACTTTATAGAGAAAAAATATCAGGATGGCAGGAAGATTTCATGGAAATTGGAGAGGTAAAGAGGATTTAAAAGGTTACCATTTGTCTGAAAATGCAGATAGAACCGTGAAGGGACAGTGTAGCGACATATAAAGAATTGAAAGAGCTGTTGAAATGGATATCGCTGAAGGTACAATTAAGATATAATGTTATATAGTAAAAGGCGCTCAGAAAATGGGCGCTTTTTATGTTGCAAACATTTGTTTCGGAATGATAGAATAATTAAGCAAGGATACAAGTGGTGTGGAAGTAATATGAAAAGGGAGGTTCCTATGGCAGACAAGGATTTTCAAATTAGGAATAGTACAATAGATTTCCTTGTATTTACAAAACAGAATTCAACAGATTCAATTCAAGTTAGAGTACATGATGAGAATGTTTGGTTGACGCAAAAATCTATGGCACAGTTATTTGAATGTAGTATTGATAATATTTCACTGCATTTAAAAAATATATTTAGGGACGGGGAACTAGTACCAGAGGCAGTTATCGAGGAATCCTCGGCAACTGCCTCTGATGGAAAACAATACAAAACAAAATTTTATAATCTTGACGCTGTAATTTCAGTTGGCTATAGAATTAATTCATTAAGAGCAACCCAATTTCGCCAATGGGCAACGAAGGTATTAAGAACATACACGGTGCAGGGATATGTACTTGATAAAAAAAGATTGGAAAATGGGCAAATATTTGACGAGGAATATTTTGAACATTTACTGGATGAGATCAGGGAAATCCGAGCAAGTGAGCGGAAATTTTATCAAAAGATAACTGACATTTACGCTACAGCAGTTGATTATTCAAAAGATGCAGTAACAACAAAGGAGTTCTTTAAGACCGTACAGAATAAACTTCATTATGCGATTCATGGTCATACCGCTGCGGAGGTTATAGTCGAGAGGGCAGACCATAAAAAAGAACATATGGGGCTGACCACATGGAAAAATGCACCAGGTGGAAAGATTGTTAAAGCAGATGTAAGCATAGCGAAGAACTATTTATCTCAGAGTGAGTTACAGGATTTGAATCAGTTTGTGTCAATGTATCTGGATTATGCGGAAAGACAGGCAAAAAGGCATATTCCCATGACGATGGAGGATTGGGCAACTAAGCTGGAAGTTTTTCTGAAAATGAATGATGAGGATATTTTGCTGGATAAGGGAAAAGTTACGCATGAAATTGCAAAAGCATTTGCAGAAAGTGAATTTGAAAAATACAGGGTGATACAAGATCAATTATATGAGTCGGATTTTGATAAGTTGGTAATGAAAGTTGATTTGTAGTAAGTATAAGGATGTCAATAATAAAAATATCTATTTCATCCAATCACCAGAAGGGAGAGCAGTTGACCAGAATCGATTATAATGGAACACCGGGTTACATATCATCGGAATATATAACCACCCAGGTTCCGGAGACAACGGCACTGCAGCCTCAGGCCTGTGTGGACAGCGGGGAGATAACCATGAATCCCTCATGGAAATACGCGGAGTTTTCCAAGATTCATTCGGGTGCGGCGGTACTGTACCGTTCCGAGGCAGCAAGTCCAAAGGGAATCACGGTTTGCGTCAACGCGGAGCATGGAATCAAGGGCGGCGCTTCCGTCAAGACCCAGTGTCACCCAGACGGAACTCCAAAGGTAACCGGAGGTACCACCATGGCGGCGGCCGTGTCAGGCGGTATGACCTTTGCTGACGGAACCCCTGAGAGCAAGGTGACGCTGTCCATGGCAAAGATACTGAAGGATAAGCTGCTGGTGGCAGGATATGATGTCTGATGATCCGTGAGAGCGACGATGTCCAGCTGGACAATATAGCCAGGACCGTTATTGGCAATAATGCAAGCAATTGTCATATTGCCCTTCACTGGGACTCCATCACCAATAACAAGGGGGCTTTTTATATGAGCGTTCCCGATGTGGAATCCTACCGGAACATGGAACCTGTGAAATCCCACTGGCAGCAGCACAACGCCCTTGGCGAAAACCTGGTGTCCGGGCTTAAAGGAGCGGGTGTCAAGATATTCTCCGGCGGTTCCATGGCCATGGATCTGACCCAGACCTCCTTTTCCACGGTGCCGTCTGTGGATATTGAGCTGGGAGATAAGGCGTCCGCTCATTCCTCCGCCACGCTGACCACTCTGGCAGACGGCCTGGTGGCTGGGGTGGACCAGTATTTTGGACAATAGAGAAAAGACAGAGAAAATCATGATTTGAATTTAGGAACAGAAGGAGGGCTAAAACCCTCCTTTTTCCAGGAAATCAACTGCAAACTGAGCAAACACAGCGGCCATCTTGGGTATCATGGATTCTTCCAGCATGAAGTTGCTGCTGTGTAGCCCAAAGGTCCCGTTATTTTTCTCAGTCGCTATACCGGCATAAACGTATGCTCCCGGTACACGGGATACATATTCACTGAAATCCTCGCCTCCCAGATGAGGTTTTGTATCCAGTTTAACATGCTCTTTGCCTAATATGCCGGCAGCTGACTGGAGACAGAACAGGACTGCATCAGGGGAATTGATAACTGCACGGCCATGACCGGTCGTCACCCTGGCAAAGGCTCCGTTTGCAGCGGCTATTCCCTGGGCAATGCGCTTTATATCGTCCTCCATCTGTTCCATGACTTCCAACTTGTCTGCCCTTAGGGTACCCGTCATCGTGCAGCAGTCAGGAATGATATTTCTTTTATCCTGAGGGCCGGAATGTATGGTACATACAGACAGAACCCGTGGTGCTGTTTCAGGAAGGCGTCGTGATACGATTTGCTGCAGACCGGAATATATCTGATTCGCTACGGCGATAGGATCTACGCACTCATGAGGCCAGGAACCATGACCACCCCGGCCGGTTACCTGTATTTCAAAGCTTCCGGGATACCCGAAGGCACATCGTTTGGCCACATGCAATTCCCCGGCCGCTGCCCCCGGCCATGCATGGGCAGCAAAGACAGCGTCTACAGCAGGATTTTCCAGTATGTGGTCTTCCTCAACCATTTTTTTACCGCCAAGCCCATTTTCCTCACCGGGCTGGAAGACAAATTCAACGTTACCTGGAAAGTGACTTCGCAGCTTTGACAGAATCATTGCGCTGCCCAAAAGCCATGCGGCGTGACCATCGTGTCCGCATGCGTGCATTACGCCGGCTGTTTCTGACGCGTAGGGAAGTCCGGTTTTTTCTTCTATAGGCAGAGCGTCAATATCTGCCCGCAGGAGAACCGTTTTTCCGGGGCCCTTTGTTCCTTTCAGGATACCGATAACCCCGGTCCCTCCGGCTGCACCTGTAATCACTTCCATCCCTTTCAGGCAGCGTAATTTTTCGGCAATTTTGTGAGAGGTTTTATATTCTTCCATGGAAAGCTCTGGATGCTGGTGGAGTTCACGGCGAAATTGGATTAATTCCTCTCTGCATTGCTCCGCTTCTTCTTTGATTTGTTCTGTCAGTATTTGATTTGTCAGCATTCGTTTCCTCCCTGAATCAAACTAAAATGTAATATGGCCCCACAGAAGTGAGGCCGGTATCATAGATAAAAATTATTTGCTTACGAAATTTAAGAACTGGCGCAGCCTTGGATTTTCGGGATTATCAATGATTTCCTCGGGAGAACCGTCAGCGGCAATCATTCCATTGTCCATGAACAGTATACGGGTAGCAACGTTTCTTGCGAATTTGATTTCGTGGGTGACCAGAACCATGGTGGAATCTTCCTCGGCCAGTTGACGAATGGTATTCAGTACTTCTCCTACAAGTTCAGGGTCCAGGGCGGAAGTGGGTTCGTCAAAAAGCAGAACGTCCGGATTAACAGCCAGGGCCCTGGCAATGGCTACACGCTGCTGCTGTCCCCCCGACATCTTGGCCGGGTAAAAATCTTTGCGGTCCAGCATGCCCACCTTCTCTAAAAGCCGTAAGGAAGTTTCCTCTGCTTCCGCCTTTGGTCTGTTCTGCACTGTTACGAGAGCTTCCATTACATTTTCCAGGGCTGTTTTATTTTTGAACAGATTATAACCCTGGAATACCATAGCAGACTGGCGTCGCAGGTTCCGTACTTCCTTAGAAGTATAACTGGCCGCGTTCACCCGCGCATTGCCGATCTGAATAATTCCCGTGGTGGGGACACACAGAAAGTTCAGGCAGCGCAGCAGGGTTGATTTTCCGGTGCCCGATGGCCCCAGGATGGCCACGATTTCATTTTTCCTTATATTCAGATTAATGTCCTTTAGAACTTCCGTATCAGTTCCGAATGTTTTGGACAGATTTTCTACTGTAACCATCTGTTATTTCCCTTCAACGGCAGATTTTCAGCTATTATTTAGTGGGTTGCCGTCAACCACTCGTCGCTAATAAGCTGGGATAAATCCTCATAAAACCATTTCGTGATGATTTCAGAAACAGTTCCGTCCTCATGCATTTCCTTTAATACCACATTGACTTCATCCCTGAGTCCTGTTCCCTCCTCAGTGTCAGCAAACCACCAGCCTACGTTGTTTCCAAACAGCTTTTGGTCCAACATACGAAATTCCAGGTTCTGGGCCTTTTCTGCTTTTTCAATGTTGGTGACCGTATTGGCATAACAGTCTATGCGCCCCAGGGAACAATCCTGAAAGCCTGCATTTGAATCCTCATAAGTTACAATTTTCCAATCATAATCCGGAGCCATGTTCTCAACGGTTGTCTGGGCAGCCTGTCCGGCTGTCACACCGATGGTATGTCCGCGTAAATCATCCAGTGTTTGATATTCGCTGTCTGGCTGGACTATGATGACTTGCGCATCCGCGTAGATTGGGTCAGATGCGATATATGTTTTCAGACGGGCTTCGGTAATGGCAAAGCAGTTTGCAGCCACGTCCACACGACCAGTGTTCAGCTCTCCAAACAGGGAGGCCATATCTGAAACCTGTTTCATCTCGATGGTCCATCCGGTGCGGGCTTCTATTTCAGCCCACAGGTCAGCTTCGGCTCCTGTCCAGTTCCCTTTGTCGTCAACCATGGAATAAGGTTCGCCGGTACCGGCAGTTCCCACAATGACAGTGCGGCTTTCAGCCTGTTTCGTGTCATTGCCGGAATCGTCAGTCTTAGCTTCTTCGGATTGGCTTGTCTGTGTGGTTTTTGCAGAGCCGGCAGTCTCCGGGCTCTGTCCTGTACAACCTGCCATGGAAACAGCTGCCAGAGCTGCCGAGATAATAAGAGCGGTTATCTTTTTGTTTTTCATATGAATCCTCCGTTTTATGAATATTGTAATTTATAAGTAAACGGTCTAAAATATAGCATTGCACCGTTTTTCCAATACTTTCTGGATAGCAGTGAGAATCAGTGTTATAACCCAGTAAATCAGCATGACGCAGGCATAGCACTCAAAGAACTGGAAGGTGTTGGCACCTTCGATTTTGGCAGCCCCCATCACGTCCCTGACTCCAACCAGAAATGCCAGGGAAGACATTTTAAAAAGATTGATCAAGTCATTGAATAGAGGAGGAAGTGCAACGCGGATTGCCTGAGGTATGACGATTCTGATTGTCATTTGGAAACCTGTCATGCCAAAGGCCATGGCTGCTTCTCTTTGCCCCTCATCCACGGAAATCAATGCTCCGCGTATGGATTCTGAAACAAATGCCCCCATATTCAGACTCATGATGACCGCAACAGCCACGGTGGGAGACATATTAAGAATCAGGGAACTCAGGTTAGCCAGACCGTAATAGAAAAAGAACAGCTGGGCGGCAACCGGTGTACCGCGGACAAAGGATATCCAGATTTTTAAGACCTGGCTCACACCCTTAACTTTGTAATAGCTGATGATGGCAAAGACCATTCCGATGACAAGGGAGAACACAGCACTGATAATGGTCAGGGTCAGAGTCACATTTAGCTTACTCGCAATATAGGGAAGTGTTTGAAAGAAATAGCTCCAGTTAAATTTCATACCATACCCTTTCATGATGTTTTATCTTTATGTTAAATTGAACATGCATTGAACAGCAGACATATTATATATCGAGAAATCTACGAAATCCAGTTGGCAAAATCTATGGAGATTTTTGGCGGATAAATATTTTGAATGATGTTATAAATGTAAGGAAAACGAATGAAATTTCAGATATCTGCCATAAAAGCCAGGAACCGATTTTTGTAACAAAAAATGGCTATGGGGCTCTTGTTTTGATGAGCATTGAAGCGTATGAGAGTCTGATAACTGATACACAGATTGATGCTGCGATTGCAGAAGCGGAGACAGAAATGGAAGGTGGGGACATCCTTATGGATGCCAGGGAGGCATTGAGCGGATTGAGGAGAAAGTATGCAAAATAAATATACAATCAAGATGTTTCAGCGTGCCCTGTGGGATTTAGACAGTATTTACCAGTATATTTATGAACAGGTTCCGGAATAGGCAGAAAAGCAGGCGGACCGTTTGGAGGCAGGTATTTTCAGTCTGGAAGAATATCCATACCGTTGCGCGGAGCGAAAAACTGGCAGATATGCAAACCGCGGTTACCGGGAACTAATAGTGGGTAGTTCTATTTTTAGTAGAACATAAGATAAAATGCCATGTTGATGCGGTATCGAAAAAGTTGAAGACTTAATAGAAATTGTAAAATTAGGTTTGCATTCCTAATATTTGGTCTTGGATAAATAGAAAAAATGTTTGTATCGAATTCAAATGTATTATCTCCCTTTTGGTTAAGATTATCATATCAAAAAAATTGATGTGTCGGAGCTTATAAAGGTCATCCGAAGATAATGAAAGGAGAGGGGCAATAGAATACGACTCCATAGATTTAATCTATCAAAGACCTAATTGAATAGAAAAGAACCATTGGTCAATGTTACGGGAGATGATTAGAATGAATATGATAAGTCTTTAGGAAAGGGGGGTGAATATGGAAAAGAAAAAATCAAGGAAGATTGGGAAATATCTTGTTATAGCTCTAATTGTGTTGGGTATGCTGGTATATTTTTTTGTTCCACCTGTTAATGCTACAATGAATAATATTCTAAAAATGTTTGTGAGCGGGGATTTTACCGTGGTACGGCAGTTTGTCGAATCGTATGGTGCTTATGCAGCGCTGGTGTCTTTTCTGCTGATGATACTGCAGTCCATAGCAGCGCCGTTACCTGCGTTTCTGCTTACATTTGCAAATGCTAATCTGTTTGGATGGTGGAAAGGAGCTATTTTATCGTGGTCCAGCGCCATGGCAGGTGCGGCAGTATGCTTCTATATCGCCAGGCTATTGGGACGTGATGCAGTGGAGAAGCTAACCAGCAGGACCAGTTTGAAGCAGATTGATGAGTTTTTTGAAAAACATGGACGTCTCAGCATACTCATTGCAAGGCTGCTGCCATTCATTTCCTTTGATATTGTAAGCTATGCAGCAGGTCTGACATCCATGTCCTTTGGCAGCTTTTTTATTGCTACTGGTATTGGACAACTTCCAGCCACCATTATTTACTCATATGTTGGTGGCATGCTGACTGGTGGCGCTAAGATGTTTGTCACAGCACTTCTTCTGTTGTTTGCGTTGTCAGCACTCATCGTTTTGTTTAGGCAGTTATATGTAGAGAAACAAAAGCAAAAGAATTCAGATAAATCTGTGGATATTACAGATAATATCTAATCGATCATGGAGGTTTAATTATGAAATTGAAGAGGTTAACAGCAATTATGGTAGCAACCGCAATGGTGTTTTCACTTGCAGCCTGTGGAGGAAAGAGCAATACGGTTGAAAGTAAGGCCGAGGAGAAGGCGGCAGTGGAAACCATGACGCTTGATAAAGACAAGAAAGAAATCATCATGCTTTGTGAAGTAAATGGTACATATTTTACAGAACCAACGAGACATGGTATTGTATATAAGGGTGGTTCCAACGGAGAAAAGGCAGTGCTTAGGGGGCTGGCTGATGAGAAGGAATTTTATCAGGCATTGCTTGATATTGGAGCCAAAGCCGGTGATAACTTAACCGCAGCAGATATGAAAGCAGGACCAGATAATGGAAAAGCTGTGGAAGGTGATAAGCTTGATGTCTTTGTGAAATGGGAGGGACAGGAAGAAATCCCATACCAGGATATTATTAAATGCACAGAAGACTATACCATGGATTTGCGGTTTGGAGGAAATATTGAGAGTGCCAAAGAAAATAATACAGGATGTGTGCTCTGTCTGGACAGTTGTGCAACTGGAATTGTTAGCGATGCAGCATGGCCCACAGGAACCACACAGAATGATATTGCCAAGTTCTACGGGGATAAGGATGTGCTGCCAGAGGATGGCACCCAGGTAACTGTTATTTTCCGTCTGGCAAAATAGGCAATTGTCATGATGAAGCTGTTTAAAATTGTTTATAATAGTTTTTTATGGGCCATGACCATTGCCATTTTGTGTTTTAAGAATGAATGGTTGCAGATGCGGGTGAATACCGGATATATTTTTGGGGGATTATTAATCCTTTCAACTATGGTGGTATTGTTTGTCTTTAGGAAACAGGAAGTTGTGTTTAACAGCCTTTTCACAGCCGGCAATTTGATTATTTGTTCTGTGATTGGACTTCTCATGTATGGGGGTGAGCGGATGAAAGTAGTACCGGCCGCATTGGTGCGGGAAGGAATCCATCAGACAAGAATACCATTCTCTAAAATTAATCTAATATTATGTATTATTACGGCAGCAGGCATTCTAATTATCGGTTTAAACGATATCTTAAAAATAATACAGGCAGATAGGTAATAAGAAAACGGTAAGCGTTGTGCTTTGTAAAAGTCAACGCTTATTTGTGTCAATGGGAGATGTAAATGAAGACAGTGTTTCATACATATAAAAAGCTTATTCTATTCATAGGAATGATAGCGGCCATATTAGTCTGCAATCATATATTTGGTTGGTCGGCCGTGTTAAGTGGAACAGGAAGTTTAAATCTTCTAAGGCGGATGGCAGAAGAAAATCTGGTGAATGCAATTTTCCTGTACACCGTGATCACTGTTGTGGGTTGCGTGGCGTTAACTCTTCCGGGGGTCACCTTTGCTATTATGGCAGGATTGCTTTTCGGACCGGTATTGGGGACAATCTGTTGTTCCCTTGCTACCATGATAGGTGCCATGGCAGCGTTTCTGGCAGGCAGATTCTTCCTGAAGGATAGTATTAAACCGGTAGTTATGAAAAACCGATACCTTAAAAAGTGGCTTTTCGATGAAGCTGGTAAGAATGAATTATTTGTATTGATGATTACCAGGCTTGTACCGCTGTTTCCCTATAATCTCCAAAATTTTGCGTATGGTGTTACGGATATTCCTTTCAGCACCTACTCCATATTCTCACTGATTTTTATGCTGCCGGGTACAGCCATGTACACCATCGGAACTTCAGGATTAGCGGATAAGGAGAACAGGGTACTTTATATCAGCATTGCAGTCATACTGGCAGTAATAGTCATGGGTATGGGAATGTTCTTCAAGAAAAAGTATGTGGTACAGTCAGAGCGGATGGAGGAAATCAATGGACAGGAAAGCTAAGATAAAGGATGGGGATAAATGCATACACTGCCATCTCTGTCAAAAACACTGCTCATTTCTGACAAAGTATGGGGTGGATATCGGTGATACGGCTAAGCTGAGAGCGCTCGCATACCATTGTTTCCTATGCGGAAAGTGTTCAGAGGTTTGCCCCATCGGGATTGATGGCCGCGGTATTATCTTGGACATGAGGCGAGCGCAAGTAGAAGAGAGTGGGGGGAAGTGCCGGGAAAAAGGATATTCCATACTGTTGTCAGAAAAGAAAAATTATATATTTCGGAATATGCGTCATATGACAGGTAAGAGCGTACTATTTCCAGGGTGTAATTTTCCATCTTTTTATCCGAAGACGACCAGGAAATTAATCAAAGTATTGAAGGATGAGGCAGATATGGGTGTGTTGTTTGACTGCTGTGGCAAACCGGTCTCTGAGCTTGGACTGGAAGAACAAGAAGAGAAGATTATCAGGCGGATCAATGAAAGACTTCATGTATCAGGCATACAAGAAATCGTTATGCTCTGTCCAAATTGCTATTATTTCCTAAAGGATAAGTTGGAAATACAGGTTCTTAGTATTTATGAGAAATTATCACAGCTTGGAATCGGTCGGAAGGTTGAGGGCGAGGGAAGGCTGTTTCTGCCATGTCCAGACAGGGAGGAACAGCAGTGGGTGTCCTGGCTGAACCCGTTCTTTCAGCAGGAACCTGAAATTATAAAAGGAACACAGTGTTGTGGATTGGGAGGATGCGCGGGAGGAAAGGAACCAGACCTGGCCAGAGATATGGCATGCCATGTGGCAGAAGAAGGATATAAAAAAGTCTACACATATTGCGCGTCCTGTGCGGGGAACCTTACACGCAATGGTTGTAAGGGGGTCTCGCACCTTCTGACAGAAATCCTGGATTTCCACGAACAGCCAGATGTGGCAAGGTCGATGATAAACAGGATGATGACAAAATTTTGGTAAGGACCGGGAAAAGGGGGAAGAAAGATGACAGAAGAGGAAATAAAAGACTTATTTATGCAGGGGATTGATTGTTCGCAGGTAGTAGCAGGCCGATTTGCGGATGAATTGGGGATAGAAGAAAGCCTCCTCAGAAAGATGTCTGCCTGTTTTGGAGGTGGAATGCAGTGTGGTGAAACATGTGGTGCAGTGACCGGTGCATTGATGGTAATTGGTCTCAGATATGGACATAGTGAGAATAACGATTCGAAGCAGAAAGAGATCATGGGTGAAAAGACTTCAGAGTTCAAGCGTCTGTTTGCCGATAGGTACAAATCCTGCATGTGCAGAGAGTTGTTAGGGTATGACATTTCGAAGGCAGGTGAGATGGAACAAGTGTTGGAACAAGGACTGCTGTTTGATTTCTGTCCATGTGTTGTGAGGGATGTAATAGAAATCCTGGAGAAGATGGTGTAGAGAAGGAGGGCAAAATGGACACTTACTATAATCTGGAAGATTTGGAAAAGTTTGCTTCTATCGGTGAGGAATCACCAAGGTTGGCAGAAAAGTTTTTTGATTACTATAATTCGGTGTTTGAAGAGGGGGCTCTTACAGCAAGGGAGAAATCATTGATTGCGTTGGCAGTGGCCCATACTGTGCAGTGTCCGTATTGCATCGATGCATATACCAATGACTGTCTGAACAAAGGTGTAAGTCAGGACCAGATGCTGGAAGCGATCCATGTGGCTGCGGCTATCAGGGGAGGTGCGTCATTGGTGCACGGTGTACAGATGAAGAATATTATAAAGAAATTGGAGTTATAAGAGATGAATGAGTCAATAGTTCAATTGAATCAAATGGAGCATATACAGGCGTTTGAAAGCCGGATAGAGGAACGTTTCCAGTATACGGAAAATAATTTGGACGTGCTTCAGGTCAATGTGGGGAAGTTATGTAATTTATCATGTAAGCACTGCCATGTAGAAGCAGGTCCAAACCGTAAGGAAATCATGAGGCGTGAGGTAATGGAGGCATGTCTGTCGGTCTGCAGGGAACAAAAGGTCAAGACTGCGGATATTACAGGTGGAGCACCGGAAATGAATCCTCATTTTGAGTGGTTTGTGGAAGAAATCTGCAAAGCGTGCAGCCATGTTATTGTACGTAGTAATCTTGTAATACTGACAGAAGAAGGATATAGACATCTACCGAAGTTTTTTGCAGATCATAAGATAGAGGTGGTCTGTTCCCTGCCTTATTACCAGGCCAAGGTTATGGACCGTGTAAGAGGAGACGGAAGTTTTGACAAGGCAATCAGAGTTATTCAGGAATTAAATTCATTGGGATATGGACGGGAAGACGACCTGGTTTTGAACATGGTCTATAATCCATCAGGGGCATTTTTTCCTCCGGTTCAGAGGGCTATGGAGAAAGAATATAAAGCCAAGCTGCTAGGAGATTATGGAATCGTATTTAATCATCTGTTCACAATAACAAACAATCCTACTGGGCGATTTTTTTATTTTCTTCAGAATAGCTGTAATTTAAATAGTTATATGAGGAAGCTGTGCGGCTCTTTTAACCAGGCAACTGTTGAAGGTCTTATGTGCCGTTACCAGGTTTCCGTAGGTTATGACGGAAGGATTTATGACTGTGATTTCAACCAGGCATCAGACTTGCCTGTTTCAACGAGTGAGACAATCTTCGATTTGGTTGGAAAGCCTTATAGAGCAAGGAAAATATGCTTTGGTAATCATTGCTACGGATGTACGGCCGGTCAAGGTTCTAGCTGTGGAGGAGCAACTGAAGCGTAAATCATGTAGATATGAAAGATTATATGGTTTATTTCATTAGTCCAAATGAGATATCGGTAAAAAGGACTGTTTTGATAAGATAAATTATCATAGCAGCTTTTAACTAGGCGGATATATGAATGTATAAATATAGATTGTAATGATAGGGATTGCCATATTAGAGGGGGCAGTCCTTATTTATTGTTCCAATAAAGGAAATGAAACAAACAGAAGGGTTGCTCATCCAAGGACGGGACATGTCCGAATATGTAGAAAAGATGAACATTTCCTAGTATCGGTTTTTTAATTACATGATAAGTCGGGAACGAGAAGTGAAAGACCTGTCCTGCGATGTAATCGCCAGATATATTTTAGGAAACACAGATAAAACATAAGGCGGTATTGGAATTTGAACAAAGTAATGACCTGGAGTTGAATCTGAATATTGCAAACAATTTAAACTGCTATGAGCTGGACCCATCTGTCATTTCATTTCTTTCAGAAAGCAGGTATTGATACAGACGATCCTTCCTTCACTTATTTTGATTTCCAGGGTTATGGGGAGCGTTATATACAGAAGAATGGTGTTGCCATGGCTCCCATGGTGTTGTATTCAGAATTGGGCAGACGTTTGTGTGGGTATTCGCCAGGTTAGAATCAGACATGGTGATGCAATGAGTTTAAGAATCGTGATACTGGTGTGTTAGATTTAGAATAGATGCAGGGCCGCCTTCATGGAGGTCCCTTTTTAATTGGAGATGTAAGATGCGAATATATATCAAGAGAGAGAATGTCAGCCAGGGAGTATGGATGGACCTACCCGCCAGTCAGGATGAAATAGAACGGATATACACGGAGCTGAAGGGTATGCATTCTTCCGGTATGATACCGTTTGTTGCCGGGGTGGACTCGGACGTCCCATCGTTGGCAGAATGCCTGGAAGATTGTACGGTATTTGCGAATGGACATATAGAGCTGCTTAATGAGCTGGCTCGAGAGATGGTTGTGTGGGGAAAAGATGAAAAGGCAAGATTCGGAGCAGCTCTTATGTGGGACCATCCGGACACAATTGAAACGGTAATGGATGTGGCAGGGAATCTGGACCGTTACATCCTGGATGACCGCATAAAAAACTGGGAAGCAGCCGGGCGTCTGGAACTGGAAAAGCGGGGAATACAGATAGACAAGAGAATCGAACCGTTTCTGGACCTTGAATCCATTGGAAGGGAATATATATACACAAAAGGCTGTATGACCCCCATGGGTTATGTGACCAGGAAACAGAGCGTCCCATGTAGTAGTAAGGAACAGGGATATGAACCCCACAGAGGATGCCTTCTTTCTGTCCATATGACAGATGAGAAATGGAATAAGAAAATATTCCAGCTTCCGCTTACAGAACAGAAGAAATCCAGCCTGTCAGTGAGTAAATGGAATGCATATGCCATACAGTACACCAGCGGTTATCTGGGGGAACTTCCTTGTTATCTTCCGCCAGGAATTACGTTATCTGAACTGGACCAGGTAGCCGATGTAATCAACCGGGAAGTCGCAAAAAGGGGGATATTAGAGAAGGAAAAACTCTATGCTATTCTGGAAGCCGGACTGCCGGAAACCATAGGGGAGGCATGTGAAATTATCCAAGGATACGAAAATTATGTGTATGTCCCTGCTGATAAGATGGGGCGTAAAACGATGGCGAGAATGTTGGCCCTACAGTATGCCAGGATAGTTCTTCCAGAAGAACTGAAACCGTTCTGCCGTTTTGAGGAATATATAGAATCTTTTCCGGACCGATACATGGTAACCACATCCACCGGTCATGTATTCCATCCAACCAGGGATTACAGCAGACGTCTGTCAGAAAGCAGGACCATCCGGCTCTATAGCCCTCTGACAGTCTCCTTGTTCAGGCATGACCGTGAGAGTTTCATGCCTGAGATATTATCGGGTGAAGGTTTAATCAAGCGAAAGACTGTCATAGAGGCTACAATCAAGCGACATCTGCCATCCGACGAAGAGTGTATGGGAGTTTTCCTGAATAATCAGCTGCTACGTGCAAAGGTGGAACGTATGGTTCCGGGGCTCGAAGTTTATGACGGACAAGTGTGGTGTGCCCTTGAGGTAAGGACAATAGGAATATTGACAGAAGCAGAACAAGAGGAATTGAAGAGGGACTGGCTGCGTCAGATGAAGGAGGGATGGGGGCTGTCCCTCATCGAATATCCTGTCCATACAGAAGGGGGAGAAATGCATATCGGACTATGGGATGAGGACTATGGGACTGCGCTGTGCATTAAGACGGAAGAGGAGTTAAAGAGGCCAGACTTTCCGGAACAGGAACCAGGGAGGATGGAACTGTATATGTAACATAGAAAAAAGAGGGCTCCCCCTTTTTATACAAATCACGCTCCTGTAGGAAGACAGAGGAAGGAGGTGGGATTCCGACAGGAATAAATGACATCTGACTCTTTGATGATTGGATTTAGAGCAGAAAGTGATAGAACGGGTGAGAGCAGCGGTCTGTCATATTGAGAGGTATATAGACCGATGGCTTTATCGAAATATGGGCGAATTGAGCTATCATAAAAACAGAAGGAGGAGTTTCATGGAGATCACAATAGATGAGTTACGTCGGATGAAACATAAGGATGGGCTGATTTTGCAGGGCTGTGGAGGCGACATACAAGAATGGGTGGATGGGATTAATGAACGATTGACACAGGAAGACATCTTACTGGAAGGGACAAAGTTTGGAAACGTGAGGTCATTTTTCTATGAAGGATTAACCAACCTGCTGTTTCCATTTGAGGATGTAAAACTCAATTTCGGAAGACTGGCTATATGGAGACTTTGTAGTCATGAGACATATGGAGGTATGTGGCTTTCTGATTATGTTCCTAACAGGCTAGGTGGTTTTCTTGATGAAGGCTCTGCACAAAAGACTGAGGAGCGTCAGCAGTCAGAACTTTGTCAGGGCATCTCCGCTCAGGAGAATGAGGAGATTGGATTAGGAGATATATCAATGAGATAGCAGGCGGTGGAGCAAGACTGTAGAAAATCATCCTGGCTCATAATAATGATGAATTCTATATAACAAAACGCTTGGTTACTATATAATTATCGAAGCCATAATTTTACAAGAACAAACAAATGTTCTGCCAAGACTTGCACAATAGATGTTGGTCCGATATAATAGAGAAACAAGGAGGCAGAGAGATGGTTCGATTATTTGAATTTCAGGATTTAGACAAGATTATGGATATATGGCTTCAGGGAAATCTGGAAGCCCATTCTTTTATAGACGCCGAGTATTGGAAGAAGAATTTTGATTCCGTAAAATCGGTACTGCCCAATGCAGAGGTATATGTGTACGAGGAGGATGGAGAAATTCTGGGATTCATCGGAATGGACGCGGAATATATTGCCGGTATTTTTGTAGCGGCAGGACATAAGGGACAGGGAATTGGCCATCAGCTAATTGAAACGGTGAAAAAGAAGAAACGGTTGTCCCTGCATGTGTTCGATAAGAATACAGGGGCAATGGCCTTTTACCTGAAAGAAGGGTTCACGGTCCGGGAGAGAATGACAGAAAAAGAAACTGGGGAGAGTGAATGCCTAATGGTCTATGAGAGCGGGGAATAGGAGCCTGAATTACAGGAGAGGGCGCTTTTTGATCTGTTTGGTAGTGAAAACCGGAGGTGGTAAGATGTCAACCTGGAATCCATGGCATGGATGTAAAAAAATCAGTCCAGGCTGTACGAATTGCTATGTTTATCGGAGAGATGCTGAATTTGGTAAGGATAGCAGTGTTGTAACCCGTACTTCTAACTTTGATATGCCGGTTAAATGTAACCGCAAGGGTGACTACAAGCTGCAGTCGGATGGTGAGAGGGTGTATACCTGCATGACCTCTGATTTTTTTCTGGATGAGGCAGATGGATGGCGTGCGGAAGCATGGGATATCATTCGTAGGCGCAGCGATCTGAATTTTGTTATTATTACCAAACGCATTCACCGGTTTGAGGTTGGATTACCGGGGGACTGGGGAAGCGGATATGAGAATGTGACCATCTGCTGTACCTGTGAGAACCAGAATCGGGCCGACTACCGCCTTCCCGTTTTTCTGGAATTGCCAATCAAACACCGGACTGTAATTCATGAGCCAATGCTGGAACAAATCGATATCCGGAAATATTTGGCTACAGGGAAGATAGAAGGGGTTACATGCGGCGGAGAGTCCGGGCCGGACGCAAGGGTCTGCGACTTCGCCTGGATACTTGATTCTATGGAGCAATGTGTGGAATATGATGTGCCCTTCTGGTTTAAGCAGACAGGGGCAAAGTTCAAGAAGGGGAATAAGGTGTATTTGATAGACCGGAAGGCCCAGATGAGCCAGGCGCAGAAGGCCGGGATAAATTATAAATGCTAAATGATATAGAGGTTGTTGTGGCATACATTAAGAATTTGTCATGACGCCTCTATTTTTATGTCCGCATTCGGTATACTCAAAGAATTTTTATATTAAATGCTCATCATATTCTGTAGAGACCTAAAAGAGGAGGTGTTATGAATCAAGAAGAATTTAATTACTGGGGGGAGATAACTGCGGGAAGCTCCTGCAGATGGCGGGAAGATACAATTACTCGCCTAAGCGGGTGGGGCGCGCTCTATTATATGGGTGGTGAGTCAGGAGCTTTTATAAGAATATCACCAGAGGGAATGCTGCAAATGGGAACTTACGAGGAGGCTATGCCCCATATTGGGGAAGCTATCTCCACAGTAAAGGCTGAGAAAAACTGCGACAGTTTTAATGCGGCATTCCAATGCGTCTGTCAATTAGGCGGCAGAGCGTTTTTGACAGATATATTTTCGAATGACAGGATTCCACTGAATATGCGACAGTCTGCTCAGTCAACGATCGTCCAGGAGGATAAGCTGTCTCTGGATACAGAGGAGGCAAAACTGAAAAATGATTCTGCAATCAGTATGTAAAAGCGGGGGAATGAAACTGTGTTGGAAGGGAGGTGAGATTGTTTGTAATGTAAATAAAAAAGAGCAGATCGAAGCGATACGAAGATACTGATGAGAGTCAGTGTCTTTTTTCTTTCTCTTGCAAGATAGCAAAAAGGAAGGAGGCAGAGTTCCGGCCGGGAAAAGATATCTGACTCTTTTTGGAATGGATTTAGAGCAGAAAGCGATAGAAAGAGTAAAAACTGCATCTGAAATGTCGTTGCGGATGTATGGCCGTCCCTTAATCGTTACGGATAGTGGAGGGAAAGACAGTGCTGTTTGCAGGGAGATTGTGAGGAGAGCCGGTATACCCTTTGAGCTTCACCATAATCTGACTACTGCCGACGCACCACAGACAATTTATTATATACGGCAGATATTCAGGGAATACGAAAGCAAGGGAATCCCATGCAGCATTCACTATCCGTATTATAAGGGCCAGCGGGTATCCATGTGGTCTCTGATTCCGATGAAACGGTTCCCACCCACAAGGCTGCAGCGTTATTGTTGTGAGATCCTCAAGGAAAATTCCTGTCAGGACCGGTTCATTACGACCGGGGTGCGATGGGCAGAAAGCCAGAAGCGGAGGAATAACCGTGGTGTTTTTGAGAATTACACAAGGGATAGGAACAAGAAAATCATTCTCAACAATGACAACGTCGATGAGCGTATGTTATTTGAGACATGCACCATAAAAGGAAAACGGATTTGCAATCCTATTGTAGACTGGCTGGATCGGGATATATGGGACTATATCCAGTCCGAGCGTATCCCGGTAAACCCGCTGTATGAATGGGGATTTCACCGGGTGGGGTGCATTGGCTGCCCCATGGCGGCAAAGAACCGTTGGACCGAATTTCGCATTTTTCCCAGCTACCAAAGGGCCTATCTACGGGCATTCGGCGTGATGCTGACCTATATCCAGGAGCAGGGGATAGCAACCCGATGGAAGGATGCAGGGGATGTCTTTGCCTGGTGGATGGAGGATAAGAACACGAAAGGACAAATCAGTCTGTCCGACCTGGAGCTGTGGAGGGCAGAGAATGGGGAGTGAGGAGTGATGAGAGTAAGAGGTTGTAATATCTGTGTCCTGAAAGGAGAGAGGTGTGAAGAAAGAAATTTATGTAGTGGACTGTCCAACGCATATACAGTTCGGTGATCCGATGTATTTTGAACATTTTGAGGACCAAAAGCTTGAACGACTGGTGGTGGATTGTAATGTGACTAAAAATTTTGTGGCACGGGTCGTACTGCAGGAACAACCCATTGAGGAACTGCCAGGAGAAAAGTTGGATACCATGACCCTCTACATGGCTCCGGAACGAACCATCAGTACCTACATGGACGGCTATTGTTATAAGGGACAGGACGTTGAGCAGAAAGAGATTGGAGTTGATACAGCGACCTATTTATTTGAAGTGGATGGCCGCTATGAGGAATTCAAAACAGAAGGAGATGGTTACTGGGGAGAAAGCCGTGAATTTTCCCGGATCTGGGACGGACGAAGCATTATAGATGCAGCGGTTATCACGGTCTGCATGCCGGAACCCCAAGGGTTTGAGGACATGAGACGCCTGGTCCATTATTTTTTTCAGGGGGCACAGCTTCTGGAAACAGGACAGAACAGTCAGATGGGACTCCAGGAACCGGTGCAGTAAGAATACGGTCTACAAGAATGTGAAAAATGAATAACCATAAAACAAGTCAGGACAGAGGAAAGAGAGGTAAATGAAATGCCAGCAGGACGTTTTTTATCAGGCAGCAGTTTAGAGGCATTCGAAGTGTTGATGCAGGAGAGTCATCCCTGCCTTCCGGACAGGAAGGAACAGGAGATGGCGGTCTCCTGTTTTTTTTGCAGAGACACAAAGCGTTCAGGATACCAGAAGATGTTAAAGGAATTGCGGTTCCGAATTCCCGACAGTCAGTTCATAGAGCGGGTAGAGGAAACAAAATCGTGTATGGAAGGCCCTGTCTATCGAAACCGGGAACATGAAGAACGATACAGAGGTCTTATGGGACACAGACAGATTCTTGCTCTGGACCAAAAGGCATCCTACGCCTGCGCCCTTTATCTGTTAGCCGCTGACGGATATCTCTGGGATAAGGCACGGGATGCCATTACTATGTCGCAGGTGATTTTTCCGGACATCCAGCTTGGAGGCATCAATGTGAAAGGATACATCCTGTACCACTTGGCCAAGGACCTGTATTACCGGGCCGGGTGTGTGAAGGTATCGGATCTGACGGACCGCAGCCTGGTGGACCAGGGAATGTTTGCTGTCCTTCTAACCGGATGCCTTTTGCGTGAACATGGCCTGAAGCGAATGGAACAGATTGGTATGGTGTAGGGAGGTGCTGCCCCATTGAACAGCATCATCAGCTGGATTGGAGGGAAGAAGGCCCTCAGGGAATTGATTTATCAGCGTTTTCCCTTATCCTATGGACGTTATATCGAGGTCTTTGGCGGGGGAGGCTGGGTCCTGTTCGGAAAGCCGCGGGATAGGATGGAAGTATACAATGATTATAACTCGGACCTGACCAACCTGTTCCGGTGTGTGCGGGACAGGCCGTTGGCATTGATTCAGGAATTAGGATTCTTTCCGTTGAATGGAAGGGAAGAGTTCGACTATCTGAAAAGATTCCTGAATCGGGAGGAATTCATGGCTCCAGGTCTGTGGTATCAGGATGAGGGACATCTGGCAGAACAATGTCTGACACCAGAGGCGTGTGGGGAAATCCGGCCTATTCTGGAGGAACGCGCAGGGATGTATGATGTAAAACGGGCTGCCTGTTTTTATCAGCTTATTCGGTACAGCTACGGAAGCGGATGTATTTCCTATGGGTGCCAGCCCTTCGATATACGCAGGACATTTGGGCTGCTCTGGGAGGGAAGCAGGAGGCTGGCCGGTACTGTGGTGGAAAACAAGGATTTTGAGGCACTTATACGGCAGTATGACCGGGAGGATGCCTTTTTTTATTGCGACCCGCCTTATTACAAAACGGAAGGGCATTACGAAGTGGTGTTCCGCCGGGAGGACCATGTACGGCTCCGTGACGCGCTTGGGGGAATCCAGGGAAAATGGTTGTTATCCTATAATGACTGTGCCTATATCCGTGAACTGTATGAAGGATATCGAATTGAGACTGTTAAACGGCTGAATAACCTGGCACAGCGGTACAACCAGGGGGAGGAGTATGCGGAGGTGTTCATATCAAACTATGATACAGCATGTAGGAGCAGGGAATTGCCGGAACAGATGGAACTGTCGGATGTATACGGATTTTATCCGTAAGGAAGGAGGAGCATGCGGTTAAAAGAATTAAATGTGAGGCCAGAGGCAGACGGGAGAGTGATAATACCGGCAGAAGTGTTGGAATCGATTGGCACAGATGCAGATGGAACGGTCTATGTCACATATCTGGCGGAAGAAGATGGCGGCGGGCCGGAGGTGTTCGTAAGCCCGTTGGAGGTGGGGGAACTCACACCGGACCAGCTGTATGAGGATGGAACACAGCTGACGGTTCCGGAGGAACTGTTAGAGGAAGCCGGTATCCAGCCGGATGAGGACCTGGAGGTTGTGTTCGAGGATAGGAGAATTACCATTCTTCCAGCCCGGACCGGGGGTATCGTGCCGCGTGAAATACTGGAACTGTGTTCGGAAATAGGAATCAACCCTGAGAAAGTACGGATCATTATGGAAATGGAGGGATTAGATGGCAGGTTTGAAGAGGACGTACCGAATCGTGGACGGTAATGGCAGGATTTATCTTCCAAAGAGTGTACGTGAGGAAGCGGGAATGCATCCGGGAGATATCATACGGCTGGAGGCAGATAATGGCGGATGGATTGGATTGATGAAGGTGGAGTTGATTGAGGCAGGGGACCAGTCACCGGAGGCCATGGAGGCATATGTCCGTGTCGCTGTCCGTCAGATGCCGGATAAAAGCCGTGTGAGTCTTTTGGCTGAATTAGCTGAACTTATACAGAAAGATGAGGGATGACATATGGATGAGGTAAAGTCCAGGGAACGGCTGTTATGCGCCTATATGGCAGGCCGGGATGGGATGGTAAAGCTAAGGATGCCATTCGATGAGGAACAGCTGGAGGCCCTCATGGCGCAGGAGACACTGCCCGAACTGATTGTGTTCCTGGATTCCCATGCAGCTCCTGTCCTTATCATGAGAGGAGGGAACATCCAGTTCTGCGCGGAGGATGGTCTGGGGGAGAAGCTGGACTGTCTTCTAAAGAAACGAAGATACGGGAAGGAGAGAGGGGATGGCAGGTATTGCGGTTAAGAACAACCTCATCCTGTATTATGGCAACATGGCCGGATATGTGGAAGATGGAAAGGCTGTCCTTGATCCGATGTTTAAGAACGGATACCTGATCCGGTTCCTGCAGGAGAAGAAGGGGCTGGAACCATGCTGGCAGGATGGCGTGTATGACCGTCTCGTACATGGGAAGGTGGATCTGACCGGGGAGGTGAAGCCATTCAGGAACTGCAGGCTCCACCAACTGAGGCCGGAAGTGCCGCCAGAGGAGCGTTTTCTTGATTTCGAGGACCAGGTATCACGTCATGGAATGCCGGACTCCAGCCGGTACGAGGTGGTATATGACTGCCAGATTGAGACAGATGACCTGGAAGCAATCTATACCAAGTTTGAGAGAGAGTTCCCGCAACGGACTACAGGGCATCCTATTTCTATTTCGGATGTCCTTGAACTATATGACAGGCAGGGAAGCGAGTTTTACTATGTTGATCATTACGGATTCCAGAAGATTGGGTTTATTCAGGGACAATCCCTGGATATCCAGGGAACCGACCATATGAAAGGAGAGGACGTAAGCCAGAGACAACCTATTCAGGAAATGAAGGAAGCGTAGGACATGAAGACAGGGTGGAAAATGAGGAAATGCAGGAAACCATGGAACGAAATACCATTCTGTTTTTCCAGTCCATTATCACAAACCTCCAGCCGGAAATCGGTATCCTTGCTACAGCTGAAGTGCGGATTTGAGATATTTGTACCATACGGAATGTGAAGGTGAAGGAAAATGATTATGGGATTGAAGTTGTGATGCCAAGGACCAAGATGCCTTTCCATGCCGGGTATAAGGATGCATGTTTTTTGAAAGCCGTGAGATACGGGAGAAGTTTGACCAGTCTGTCCTTTGTGCGTATGAACTGCAGATGAATCCGGAGCATGAGATGGACCGGGAACCGATAGAGGAAGATAGGGATATGGAATGGGAGGAAGGGGATGAACCGGAGATGGGGATGTGATGTGAAACGTCATAGTTCAAATGTGCTCCGCAGGGGTGGTCTCTCAGCCCTCTATCTTATTGCCGCACACCCGCCGTTATAGAACCGCGTTTATTTCTAATTTTAAGGAGGATACCGAATGCTAAACATTACCATCATGAGAGGCGACAACGGGCAGGAAGCCGCGCTGAAGCTTCCCGGCTCGTTTGATGAAAGCGAGGAAACGCTGTCCGCGCTGGAGGCCATTTGCTCGCGGGACATCACGACCGCCATTATTTCCGCCGACACATCCATCGAAAGTCTGGATCGTATCCTGCCGGGCATGGAAATCGACGAGCAGGAACTGAACGAGTTGGGATTTCTCTCTCGCAGGATCGGTGGGTTGTGCGATAGGGAGCGAAATATACTGACTGGCATTCTCGAACTGGAGCCCTCCAAAAGCCTACGGGATATAGTCAACCTCTCCTGCAACCTGCACAAGTTTGAACGGCTCCCCGGCGTAAAGGATGCGGACGCAATGGGACGGCATCTGTTGAAAGAACGCGGGATCGATGTACCGGGCAGCATTGCGGACTATATTGCCTATGATCAGGTGGCAAACAGGTATCTGGCGGATCACCCCGGCGTGTTCACCGATTCCGGCTTTGTCTTTAGGAAAGACGAACCACTGGAAATAGTTTACGACGGAGAGAAGCTCCCAGAACCATACTGTAATCCCAACGGTATTATCACCGTACGGCTGAGTCACAAGGGTAAGCCCAATCGTGTCACCCTCACGTTCCCGGCCACGGAGGAATGCATTGAAGCGGTACTTGCCGAACTCGGCGTAAAGGATTTGGAGGACTGCTACGCCTCCTGTACCAGCTCCATCCCTGGCTTATTGGAGCGTCTGCCCAATTACGATGGCTTAGAATGTCTGAATCTGGGCGCTGCCTATGTGGGTGTTTTGGAGGAACAGTACCGGCTGTTCATGGCTGTGATGGAGGCGGAGGTACCTGGCAGTATGTTTGAACTTCCAGAAATTGCGGATGCACTGTGTCAGTACCATCTTCTGCCGGAGGACATCAAAACCCCGGAGGATTATGCAAAATATCTTATGGATGAGGGGGACATTTGCTGCGTGGATGGAATTACCGCAGAATTTGTGAATTTTGATGCGTTAGGTAAAGCCATGATGAAAGAAAATGGCGTGGTGCTCACCAGCTTTGGCATTGTGGAGCGGTATGACCACCCTATCCGGCAACTCCCGGAGGAACTGACCATGCTCCGACTGTTCAGCCCTCTGTATACGCAGGTATTCACCCGTGATGAATACGGCGATTTGAATTGGGAGCCGGAAGAAATGAGCGCTCATGAGGTGTGTGGTTACCGGGAAGAAATCCTGCGGGCTATTGCGGACAGACGCATTGATTCCGAGGGCGACCGTGGCCTTGCGGTCTATCTGAAAAACGAGCTTCTTGCCCGCAAGGTCTACAGCATGAATCCTACCGTGGAAGCATGGGACGGCAGGCTGTGGGGTGTGCTGGAGGTACAGACGCGCGGCGAATTGTCCGAGGGTGAACTGCGGGAACTGACCGAAGCATGGTCGGGACAATGCAGTGATGGTTGGGGGGAGGGGTTTGAGCAACAGGAGATCAAAATTGATCAGGAAGAGCTGCACGTCAGCTTCTGGCATTCCGGTGGGGATTTTGTAATCCTGACGGAGGCGGAACTGAAAAACCAGACAGAGCAGCAAAACGGCATGATCATGCAGTAAAGGCAGGGGAAGGAAAAATGCAATGGCGGTTTTCAATGCAACTAAGGAGGACTGCCTGTTGTCCTAGCACGATGACAAGCCTGTCCTGTTTACGAATATGCGGCCCGACCGGGGTACCGTCCCAGGGGGTCTGTTCTGTTATGACGTCAAGCATTCGGCTCATCTCGACGCAACATGGCCGAGGTAGTGACATTGATTTCCTCCATCCAATAAAATGATAGAAAGAGAGGCTGCGTTATGAAAAGAAGGATTAACTTTAAGATGATTCAGATAAGAACAAAATTAGTTCAGATAATGGCAGATAAACGCGGGGAAGGATTCGTAGATACCGCTATCAAAATATTGATGGCTGTTGTCATTGGTGCCCTCCTGCTGGCAGGGCTGTATAAGTTATTCGCTGATACGGTACTGCCAACATTGACCCAGCGTGTTACAGAGATGTTTAATTATTCCGGCTAAGAAAAGATTTTAATTAGCTTGGAGTTGAAAATTATAATATATTGTGTCATCAAAGGCATTATAATTTGACTAATGCCTTTGATGAATTTTATAAAAATAAGGGCAAAGAAGCTGTATGTAAGGACAAGCAATATTCTTGCAGACAGCAGAGGCGCAGGAAGGATAAATCATGGAAAAATGTTTTTATTTGAAACCAAAGTTGGAGATAAGTTTTGCTGTTATATGATGAAAGACTAGCCTCACCCTATAAACAAGAAAAAAGCTGTTTTTATATTATAGACAAATATATATACGGTTAAATACAGAAAAAACGAAAATAAACGTTGATTTATTTACAAAATGGCATATAATAGGATTAAGAGCGTAAAAGAGTGTGAAATGAAGGAGAGTGCCATGCTGATACAGTTTAACTTTAAAAATTTTAAATCCTTCAGGGATGAGGTATCCCTGGATTTGTCAGCTACAAAGATAACAGAGCATGAAGATCATGTGGTGGAGTTGGCAAATGATAAGCTGTTGAAGGTTGCGGCTATCTATGGTGCAAATGCCAGTGGAAAGTCTAACATTTACGATGCTTTTAAATTCATGAGCTATTATGTGGAGGAATC
>OBWG01000228.1_pt1 | contig 54863 bp, 54 predicted proteins | sample 1495221 | NCBI WGS metagenome assembly OBWG01 (sample SAMEA2580053, study PRJEB22360) | human gut metagenome | reverse complement strand
ATGGAGAACTGAGTATCATGTATGAAGGACGGCTTCCAGAATAAAGAAAAATAAGCGGAAAGACAGGCGGCAAGCCGCCTGCTCTTGACATGCATGGAAGTACCTGTTATATATAAAACAAGGGTGAAAAACCTGATTTAGAAGTTTCCCACCCTTCATTATCATAGAAGAATCTTATTTACAGAAATTTTCTCATACTCTCGTATAACGCATTTTATTCCACCTGATGGCAAGTAACCAACCACCACATCCATAAAAATCCACGAATTCTCTAATGTAAAAAAGCCGCCAGAAGCAGTATCTCTTGGATGCGACTCTGGCGGCTTTGCTTATCAATCGAGATCTAACTGCGGAGTCTGCGTTACGGTTCGCAGGTATTCTTCTGGATCGCCATTCAAAATCAAATCTGCATAAGACAGTGGATCGTTATAGATGAGCCAGTCCAGTTCAGACCGCTGGAAACGACTATTCGCCACCTCATCCTCAACGGCGGTACAGTTGATGGAAATCATGCTGCCGTCAGAATATCTTAGTTCAACGCAACCGGTATCCATGTTAAATTCACAGGAAAGTAATGTTTTCATAATGCTATCCTCCAATATAAACTCTGTTAACAAGAAAAACTCCCGCCCAATTCCTGTTAGGAATCAGACGGGAGTTTCGTATGCACCCGAAAACCGTCAGCTAACAGTTGATAAGTGATTTAGTTCCTTATCACTGTTAAGCCAATGGGCATGGGTTCTTTGCTTTTAGGCATATGCAGGAGACTATAACAAAGTTTGTGTCTTTATATATCCACGGCTCCCGGTTTCTTGCCGGACTTCTTACTTATTCAGGCAGATATAAGCGGGAAAATCAGCCGCGTGAACAAAGGTCAGATGAGAGGATGTCTGTCGCTGTCTCAGCTCTTACATTTCCTGCAGAGAAATTCATCGGCATATGGCAGCGTATCCTTCTGCATTATATTTTTTTCGGATCCGGTCTGAAGGGCGGTTTCATAATACAGACATTTGTGGTTGAGGATAGCCAGCATTTTGCTGAGATTTTCCATTTGCTGTTCTACGGCTTTTCTGCGTTCAAGAAACATATCATATCTTTTTTGCAGGGAGGCATCTCCTTCCTGTGCCCATTTTGCAAACTGCTTCATTTCCCGTATGGACATTCCTGTGCTTTTTAAGCATTCCAAAAGCTGAAGCATGGTGAGGTCGCTGTCATGAAATACACGGTATCCTGATTCTTTGCGCTCCAGAAAAGGCAACAATCCTTCCTTGTCATAGTAGCGAAGGGTGGTTGCCGGAATGTTTGTCATTTGAGAAACTTCTTTGATTGAATATTCCATTGGTAAAACTCCTTTTCTCTCTGTTCTGAACCGTTAGAAAAAAATTTTATAAAACTATTGACTTTAAAGTTTGCTTTAATGTTAAACTCAAGCAAATAAAAAGTCAAGGAGAGATTAGAATGAAGAAAACAAATATTCTGCAAAAGATCCACGGGCCTGCGGATGTAAAAGGCTGCAGTATGGATGAATTAAAAATTCTGTCAGAGGAAATCCGTCAGGCTCTTATCCGGCGTGTAACGGTGACAGGCGGCCACATGGGTTCAAACCTCGGTTTTGTGGAGGCAACAGTAGCGCTTCACTATGTATTTGATTCGCCCAGAGACAAATTCGTCTTTGACGTTTCTCATCAGTCTTATACCCATAAGATTTTGACAGGGAGAAAGGAAGGCTTTACAGAGCCGGAAAAGTATTATGCCTTCAGCGGCTACACAACGCCGTCTGAAAGCGAGCATGATTTCTTTAAAATCGGTCATACATCAACATCTATTTCCCTGGCAACAGGTCTTGCCAAGGGCAGAGATCTAAAGGGCGGCAGGGAAAATATCATTGCTGTCATCGGCGATGGCTCCATGTCCGGCGGCGAGGCATTGGAGGGATTGAATAATGCCGCAATGCTCAACAGCAACCTGATTATTCTGTTTAATGACAATGAAATGTCCATTGCAAAAAACCAGGGCGGTATGTATGAGAATTTCAGACAGTTAAGGGAAACAGGCGGAAAGGCAGAAAACAACTTCTTTAAAAGTTTTGGCCTGGATTATTATTATGTGGAAGAGGGCAACGAGGTAGAAACGCTTATTTCTGCCTTTGAAAAAGTAAAAGATACGAAACGTCCCACGGTGGTCCATATTCACACGCTGAAAGGAAAGGGCCTGGACTGGGCGATGCAGGATAAAGAGGCGGGACACTGGGCAATGCCTGCGGCATTTGATCTGGCAGCGTTTGCAAAAATGGAACGGTACGAAACACTGACGGCTGATTTTCTTTTGAAAAAGATGGAAAGCGATCCGACGGTGATTGCAGTTTCTGCCGCCACTCCCGGCGCTACGGGGCTGACGCAGGAGTTCAGGGCAAAGGCTGGGAAACAGTTTGTGGATGTGGGGATAGCGGAGGAACACGCGGTTGCCATGATTTCAGGCATTGCCAAAAATGGAGGAAAACCGGTGTTTGAAGTGTTCAGCAGTTTTTTGCAGAGAACCTACGACCAGTTGAGTCAGGATCTTGCAATGAACAAAAATGCGGCAACCATTCTTGTATTTTCATCCGGAATCGGAGGCGGAGACTGCACGCATAACGGGATGTATGACGTAGCTTTGATCGGTTCCATCCCCAATATAATCGGTCTTGCACCTGCAACCAGGGAAGAATATTTAGCTGCATTGGAATGGTCTGTGGAGCAGAAAAACCATCCGGTTGTTATCAGGGTTCCCAAAGTGGTTATCAGCGACGGAAAAACCATTGCATTTGACGACGAATCTGCAGTCAAAGGTAAAATCGTGAAAAAGGGAAGTAAAATTGCGATTCTTGGCCTGGGTGATGCCCTGCCGCTGGCAAAACAGGCCGCAGAGGCACTGGACGAAACCGTTGGCGTAAATGTTACCGTTGTAAATCCAATGTGCTTTACAACGCTGGATAAGGACTTGCTGGACGAGCTTAAAAAGGATCACGATCTGATCGCTACAGTGGAGGACGGTATACTGGACGGCGGATTCGGCCAGAAAATAGCTGCTTACTACGGCGCTGATCCTGTAAAGGTTTTAAACTTCGGCGGAGCAAAAAGATTTAACGATCTGGTGCCTGCGGCAGACATTGCGGTTGGCAATCATCTCACGGCTGAGCTGATTGCAGAAGATATTAAAAATCATATGAAGTAGGTAATTCAATTTTCCAAAAATGACATGGATATTCTTTACGATTCTGATGATTACGCACAAACCGGATTTTATTTCTTATGCGGACGCGGTGTATGAGCTGCACGAAAGGCAGCTCAGGCGCGCTGATCAAAGTTCATAGGGCGGTTTTTGTATATGGGTGTGGGCAAATTGGCGGAGGCTGTATTCATATTCGCTGTTTGCAAAAGCTGTGTAGAGGATGTCTATGACGTTGAGCTGGGCCAGCCTGGAGGACATGGCTCCGCTGCGAAATAAGGCTTCATTGGCGGCAATGTACAGCTTATAGTCAGCCAGTCGGGACACCTGTGAGTCAGCAAAACGGGTGATGGCAATGCATTTGGTGCGGTTTTCCCTCAGCGCCTTCATACAGGCAGCCATCTCCTGTGTCTGCCCGGAATAAGAAAAAATGATGGCAGCATCCTCAGAGGAGGCATTTCGCGCCTGCAAAAGCTGAGCGTGCCAGTCCTCGCTGACACAGCAGGGCTTATTCAGGCGAAGAAACTTAAGATAGGCATCTTTGGCTGCACAGAGGGACGCACCGATGCCGAACAGGAGGATACTGCGGGACGAGCGGAGGAGGTTTACGCAGGCCTCTACCACATCCGGGTCCAGGATATGCTGGGAATCCAGCAGCACCTGGACATTTTTTTGCGTAATAGTGTTTATAATGGAAGTGATGGAGTCCTCTGGCCGCAGTTCCCGCTCTGAATGGGAGATCTGATTTCCAAAAGATGCGATTTCCAAAAGCAGGGCATGGCGAAAATCCTTGTATCCATGGAAACCAAGGGTCCGGCAGAGGCGGATGACGCTGGAAGGGGAGGTGTAGGTTTTATTTGCCAGGGCGCGGATATTGAGAGCTGCGGCAGAATCTGGGTTTGAATAGATATAGGCGGCAATCTGTGCGGGAACGCCGCTGGCGCTGTGTTTAAGTTCAGCCAGTGATAATAGGATACTTCTCATAAAAAAATACACTCCTGTTTGCTTGTATTGAATATTTTAACCAAATAATGTCTTATATATGAAACATTGTACCACAAAACATTGGAAATGTTGACACGTTTGAAAGAAAGAATATAATGAAAATAACAAGAAAACAAGAGGGGTGACGTTATGGATTTGAGCAAGATGACAACGGAATCGCGCAATGTATCTACCATGAATCTGGATCAGATGAGTCCTCTGGAGATTGTAACTGCAATGAACCGGGAAGACCGCAGCGTCCCTGCGGGAATTGAGGCGGTGCTGCCAAGGATTGCTCAGACAGTTTCTGAGGTGGAGCGTGCGTTCCGGCAGGGAGGGAGGCTGTTTTATCTGGGAGCGGGAACCAGCGGGCGTTTAGGTGTGCTGGACGCCTCAGAATGTCCGCCTACTTTTGGGGTAGATCCGTCCATGGTTGTGGGGCTGATTGCAGGCGGAGACCGGGCGCTTCGATTTCCGGTCGAAGGGGCGGAAGACAGCAGGGAACTTGGAAAGAAAGACCTGCAGGATCATGGGCTGACACCCAAAGATGTAGTGGTAGGAATTGCGGCTTCCGGGCGTACTCCCTATGTGTTGGGAGCCTTGGAGTACGCGGCGGGACTGGGATGCAGAACCGCTTCCATTACCTGTAATACAGGCAGCGAGGTGGGAAAGGCGGCGGATATTGCCATTGAGGTAAATGTGGGACCGGAGGTGCTGACGGGATCAACCAGGCTTAAATCAGGTACAGCTCAGAAGATGATTCTGAACATGATCACCACCGGAGCGATGGTGAGGCTTGGGAAAGCCTATGAAAACCTCATGGTGGATGTGGTGCAGAGCAATGAGAAGCTGCAGACCCGTGCGGAAAACATTGTGATGGAAGCCACAGGGGCAGACAGAGCGCAGGCAAGGGCTTCTATTGATGAAGCCGGCGGATGGGTGAAGCTGGCGATCGTGATGATCCTGCTGCATTGTGACGCGAGGGAAGCAAAAACGCTGCTGGAGCAGTACGGGGGACGGGTATGTGATGCACTGGCGCATCAGAAGTGAAAGGAGAGGGAGTTATGTCAAATCAGGAAATGGTAAATGAGATTCTGAACTGTCTAGGGGGAAAAGACAATGTAATTACAGCGACCAACTGTATGACACGGCTGAGGATTCACGTAAAGCAGGACAATCAGATTCAGGATGAGGCGCTCAAAAACATAGAGGGCGTGCTTGGCCTTGTCCATGACCGGGCCGGTTTTGCGGAGGTGGTGGTAGGGCCGGGAAAGAGCCGCAAATGCGCGGATATCTGTGCGGAAATGGGGATTTTGGCGGCAGAGGATGTGAATACGGAAAATAACTGGAGAGAAAATAAGGCAGCCCTGAGGGCGGGGCAAAAGGATAGCAGGATAAAAAATATGCTAAAGACATTCGGCGAGATTTTTGTTCCCCTGATTCCCGGCGTGATTGCGGCTGGGCTGTGCTCTGGTCTTGCAACTCTTTTGACACAGCTTTTCCCCGGATATGCAGAAAATGTATTTTTAACCGTTGTACATAATCTGCTTTCCATGGTCAGTGCGTCCTTTATGACATATTTGACTGCCTGGGCCGGTTATCGGTCGGCAGAGCGTTTCGGGGCAACGCCGATCCTTGGCGGTATGCTGGGTATGATCACCACACTGGGAAATATTGATGTGATCTCCAGAACGATTGGCCTCTACAACGAGGCTCAGCCGTTAGACGCTGTCTTAAGGGCAGGCAGAGGCGGAGTGCTGGCGGTAGTAATTGGTGTATTTTTTCTGGCTAAAATTGAAAAGGCAGTCCGCAGACGGATTCCAGATAATCTGGATATTATGTTTACACCCCTGATTACCCTGATTCTCTGTGTGATTCCATATGTATTTATCATCATGCCCCTGACGGGTTTTGTTTCTACCTTCCTGTGCTGGATCGTAGAACAGGTCTGCATGAGCGCTAATCCGGCTGTACGAATCGTGGCAGGCTTCCTTTCATCGGCATTGTTCCTGCCAATGGTAGCCATGGGAATGCATCATGGGCTGGTGGCCCTGTATACAGTTCAGCTGGAGAGCATTGGCTTTGTTACCTTATATCCGGCTCTTGCAATGGCGGGCGCAGGCCAGGTTGGAGCGGCGATTGCCATTTATATGAAAGCAAAGAAGGTGAAGAACCAGCGTCTGTGTTCCGTTATTGACGGCGCCCTTCCAGCGGGAGTATTGGGGGTAGGGGAACCTCTGATTTACGGAGTCACGCTCCCCATGGGAAAACCATTTTTTACAGCGGGTCTTGGGGCAGGATTCGGCGGAGCGTTCGTTATGGCAATGCAGGTGGCTTCCACTACATGGGGGCCATCCGGTATTCTGGCGTTCCCGGTAATGACGGCAGGCCCCAATCCTGCCGTATGGTCTATGCTGTACTATGGAATCGGTCTGGTGATCAGCTATCTTATGGGATTTATTATAACAAATGGGGCTGTGAAAGCAGAGGATGTGGCATCGGCGTAGGATGATAGACAGATGGGCAAAAGGCCGCTGTACGGGGGATTACGGCGGCCTTTTTAAGATTCTTTGACGGCCGGCTGCCATATAATATTGCGCATATGTTATTTTAATAAACGTTCTTTTCAGACAGGAGTATTTCTGATAAAATATTTTCACGTATGAATTTTGACACAGGAGAAAACAAAGATGGAATACAAGATTATCGTTCTGGATCTGGACGGGACACTGACAAACAGGGATAAGGTTATTACGCCAAGAACAAAGAGGGCTCTGATGGAGGCCCAGGAAGCGGGAAAGATCGTCGTCCTGGCTTCCGGACGCCCTACGGCCGGCATTGAGCCTCTGGCAAAGGAACTGGAACTGTCAAAATATGGAAGCTATATTTTGTCCTACAATGGGGGAATGATTACCAGCTGCCGTACTGGGGAAGCTGTATTTTCTTCGCTGCTCCCGGTGGAATCCAACCAAAAAATTATCGGTCTGGCAGAGGAGAATGGGGTGGATATCCTGACTTATGAGGGCAGAAAGATCATTACAAACAACGCGGAATGTCCCTATGCGGTCAAGGAATCCTGCATCAATCACCTTCCTCTTCGCCAGGTGGAAAACATGAGAGAGTATGTCGCCTTTCAGGTGCCTAAATTCCTGATGTTAGATGACGGGGATTATCTGGAGATGGTAGAACCCAGGGTCAAGGCAGCCATGGGCCGTGATTTCAGTGTCTACCGTTCAGAACCCTTTTTCCTGGAGGTGATGCCAAAGGGGATCGATAAGGCCCAGTCCCTGGGGCGTCTTTTAGAATGTCTTGGCCTGTCAAGGGAAGAGATGATCGCCTGCGGCGACGGCTATAATGATCTTACCATGATTCAGTATGCCGGTCTTGGAGTAGCAATGGAGAATGCAGTTCTCCCGGTGAGAAATGCTGCCGACTATATCACTGCCTCCAACAACGAGGACGGTGTGGGGCTGGTGGTGGAGCGGTTTATGCTGGGTAAGGGCTGAATCGCTGCGGATGTAAGAAATCCGTAAATATAATTATTTTGCCATTTATACAAAAACATGATACACTAAAAACCAGATACTGACAGTCATATTGTTAAAAACAGACAAAAAAGATATGGAAGGAGGCACAGAATGCTGCAGGTGTCAGGAATCTGTAAATCATATGGAAAGCGTCGGATTTTGGATCAGGCCGAACTGTCTGCCCACAGAGGAACCTGTGTGGGAATTGTAGGGGCCAACGGCTGCGGTAAGACAACCCTTTTATCTGTCCTGGCGGGAGTAAGGAAACCGGATCGGGGCAGTATCCGAATTGACGGGCAGGAAGCATCAGGCCATCCGGCAGTATTTGCAGCTAAAGCTGCTTATGTTCCCCAGGAAAATCCTCTGATGGAGGAGCTGACCGTGAGGGATAATCTCCTTTTGTGGTATAAGGGCAGCAAAAGCCGGATGAAGGAAGATCTGGAACATGGCCCGGCAGCTCTTTTAGGGATTTCTTCTATGCTGGAACGCAGGGCGGGAAAGCTGTCAGGAGGTATGAAAAAAAGACTCAGTATCGCCTGTGCTCTGTCGGGACAGGCCCCTCTTCTGATCATGGATGAGCCGGGAGCAGCTTTGGATCTGGAATGTAAGGAAACGATCCGTCAGTACCTGCAAAGCTATTTAGAGAATGGAGGAACAGCAGTCCTTACCTCTCATGAGATGGAGGAGCTGTCCATGTGCAGCCGGCTTTATGTGCTGAGAGATGGCAGACTGGAGGAGATTCCAGCAGGTCTTGGGCCAAAAGAACTGATCGCCAGCTTTCATCCGCCGAAGGTCGGCATATAGGACGGCAGGGATAACAAGTTAAGTCAAATGCGGCAATGCCTGGAAAGACTGTGACTAAAAACGGAGGAAAAAGTGTATGGAATTAACGAAGCAGATGAAAATGGCAGCGGCCGGAGCGGCAGCGGTAATCGTAGTGGGCGGAGGTGTTTTTGCCTTTACGCAGATGTCAGAGGGGGATCCCAAGGAAACGGTGATCAAGGCATTTGAAAATATCTATACAGAAGGGCAGACTGATCCGCTGGAAGAACTGTTTGGACTGTCAGAGTTTGCAAAAACAGAGGCATCATCCAGTTCCGAGGGCGGTCTTACGTTAAAGCTTGACAGCTGTTCTGAGCCTGCGGTCAACGCCTATGCAGGCAGCGGGCTGCGTATTGAAGGAAAGGAGGATACAGACAGCCACAAGAGCTCCTTCAATATGGGGGTTATTTATAATGGAATGGATCTGGCGAATCTGAACCTTTATTATGGAGATCACACCCTTATGGCTGCAGTACCGGAACTGTCTTCCCGCGTATTTACTCTGGATCTGGGGGAAGGGCTGGGTGACCGTGTAAAAAATTCTCCTGTTGTAGCTCCGGCCCTAGAGCAAAACGGTATTGATCCGGCTGCTCTGGCAGAATATTTGAACACCCTTTTAGCCCAGGCCCAGCAGGAAGACGAAGGACAGACAGAGTCTCTGGATCTTAAGGGCCTCATGAACCGCTATCGGGAAGGCTGCAAGGCTGAGGATGATTTTAAGGCGGCTATGACTGTAAAAAAGGGTGAAAAGGGAACCTTTACTGTGGATGGAAAAGAGGTAAGCTGCAAAGGCTATGAGGTTTCCATCAGTAAAGACGCCATGATCAGCTTTTTAAGAACCTCATCTGACTTCTTCCTTCAGGATGAGACTCTGAAAAATGAGTTTTTAAATCAGATGGAAATGAGCGTACAGCTTGGACAGCTCATGGGAGGGAATGGAACAGGACAGGAGTTCCCTACTGCCAAGGAGATGCAGGAACAGACTTACGAAGAGGCAAAGGCAAACATCGATGAGATGATCAGCTTTTTGGAGAGTTCCTTAAATGATGTGCAGATGACCGTCCATGTGGATTCCAAAGGCCGTCTGGTTTCTGTAAAGGGAACAACCTCTTTGAATGATCCTGACAAGACAGAAACGGAGAGCGAGCCGGTTAGTGTGAATTTCAGCTGTGAATTAAAGGGCGGTTCCTATCTGACCCAGAATCTTAATGCTCAGGTAGAAATGGTAAATGGAGACGAGACGCTGGTGCTTACAGCTGCAAAAGACGGAACCTATGATGGAAAGCAGCTGACCGGAGGCCTGGATCTGGAGATGAAGTCAACAGGCGCCATGTCAGAGGAGTGGAAGGCTGCTTTTGACGGTTCCTACAACAGTGACGGCGGCGCTTATGACCTTCAGGCAGCCGTCAGCCAGGATGGTCTGGAGCTTGTGAGCCTTTCTGCCAAAGGAGCGGTTGATCAGCTGGAAAAGGGGAAATCCATCCATGTAGCCATTGATTCCATCACAGCCTCTGCCATGGGAGATACAGGAAATGTTGTTTTAAGCGGCGAATATCATTTCGGGCCGCTGTCTGGAGAAGTGGTTCCTCTGGAAGGGGAAACTATGGATATACTGGCAGCCACCGAAGAGGAATGGAACGCCGTTGCTATGGAGATACTCTTTGGCGTCATCGGAATTGGCGGTGAAGCAGGATTGATTCAGTAAAGGATATAAGTATGTGTGGACGTCTGTGCTATATAAGGCTGGAATTAAAACGTGCCCTGAGACGGCTTCCCCACATTCTGGCAGGGGCGGCAGTGCTTGTGATTCTCATGGGCGCGGCCGCCCTTCTGGCAGGAAAGCTGCTCTATGGCGGTCAGGCAGTGGGACGGATTCCGGTAGGCGTGGTACTGCCTGAGGAGGATACCCTGGCAAAACAGGCCGTAAATATGATCCGTTCCCTTGAAAGCGTTAAAAGTCTCTGCGATCTTACCTATATGGACGAGGAGGAAGCGAAACAGGGGCTAAGGGAAGGGCGGCTTTATGCCGTGCTTCAGGTGCCGGACGGTTTTGTGCAGGATATTATGACAGGAGTCAATACGCCTGTAACTGTGATCTTTCCGGAAAATGCGGGAGTCGAGAGCAGGATTTTTCAGGAACTGACGGATGCAGGCGCAGGCATATTGGGAGCCAGTCAGGCGGGGATCTACAGCGGAGATCAGCTTTTAAAACAGTATGGTCTGACGGAGAAAATTCCCCTGTTTGAAAGAGAAATGAACGGAATCTACTTAAGCTACAGCCTTCCCAGAATGGATTATTTTGGAAAAATCACCGTAAACGGAGCGGGAGATGTGACGGTGCCTGTGTTTTACGGGATCAGCGGCTTTGTGCTGGTGCTGTTGCTGTCCGCCATTCCGGTATCGGATCTGTTAAAGAGAGACAGCCCTGTGATGAGGCAGAAACTGTCTCTGATCGGAATTGGCCCGTTTACAGCGGCAGGAAGCCGTATTCTGGGACTATCTCTTTTACTGGGGATTTTGACGGCTCTGGCTGCTTTGGCTGCTCAGGCGGCAGGTGTGCTTTCGTTCAGTCTGCCAGGTGTTTTTGCAGGGATCCTGGTTTGCCTGGGAGCGGCATCTGCAGCAGCCTGTCTGTTTCTGACGGCAGGAAGCCGAATGGGAGGGATCCTTCTTCTTTTTGTTATGGTGACAGTGCTCCATTTTCTTTCCGGCGGTTTCCTTCCGCAGGTATTTCTGCCGGAACAGATCCGGGAGGCAGCACCCTTTTTACCCTCCCATATCCTGATGGAAGGCGTAAAGATGGCAGTGACCCAAAGCTGGAACTTTGAAACAGCGGGAAAGCTGGCTGCTCTGATTGCAGGAGGGTGGCTGATTGCGGCAGCGGCGGAGGCGGCGGATAAATGAAACAGGTAATTGTGTGGTTTTTTCTCGCGTGTAAGCGCTATTTAAAAAAAGGCATATTTCCAATGCTTTTACTTCTTCTGCCTCTGGCAGCCCTGGGAATCGGGAAAATGGAGAGCCAGGGAGAAAACAGAATTCGGATTGCCGTGTGTACAGCCGGGGGAACGGAGCAGGAGGCTTCCTGGCTTTCCAGGCAGCTGGCACGGAATCTGGCAGAGCGGGCAAAGGGGATGTTTGATTTTTATCTCTGCGCCAGTGAACAGGAGGTAAAGGATGAGGTGGCATCAAGGCGGGCGGAATGTGGATATGCCATTGATCCGAATCTGGAAGAAAAACTGAATCAGAAGCAGTGGAAGAAAGTGATTCGTCTTTATACGGCCCCGTCTACTGTGGCAGGCCCGTTATCTGCAGAAACGGTTTTTCATGAACTGGCAGCCCTGTATAACAGAGAACTTTTACAAATGTATGTGACGGAGGGAGAGGCGTTTTCGCAGATCGGGTCTCCTGAAAGCGAAGAGAGAAAGGCGGCGGCAGGACAGGCCAAAGAACTCTATGATCAGTGGTATGACGGCGGCGGTCTCTTTCATTTTGCGTACATATATGATGGGGAAAGTACAGGCAGGCCTTTGGCAGAGGAGACGGGAGCAAAGCTTTTTCCTGTCCGTGGCCTTGCGGCTGTTTTTGTCTTTACCATGTCGCTGTACGGAGCGGTTCTGCTGGGAGAGGATGAGATAAGCGGTCTTTTTATTCCTCTAAGCTGGAAACTGCGTCTGCCATGCCGTCTGGCGGTTTTAAGCGCTCCGACGGCGCTGTCCTGTGTTTCTGCCTTTTTCGCATTGTGGGCTGGAAAAAGCTTAAAGAGTGGAGTAGCAGGAGCGGCAGAGGAAGCTGCCGCACTGCTGATTTATGGTTTGGCCTGCGTAGCTGTAGTTTTTCTGCTTAAAAATGTGTTTCGCTCCCCCAGGGCGCTTTGCTGTACCATTCCGTTCTTTATTATTGGAAGCCTTATATTCTGTCCGGTGTTTGTGGATGCAGGAACATGGATGCCAGGAATAGAACAGGTTGGCCGGCTGTTTTTGCCGTATTATTATCTGGGATTCTTTTAGGAAAAATGGGGGCGGCAGTTTTGGCTTCTGCCCCTAAAAAAAAATTAAAAAAATAAAAAAAAGGTATTGCCAAAATGGAAACAGTGTGATATATTATAACACGTGCTGCGGGAGTGCTGGAATTGGCAGACAGGCAAGACTAAGGATCTTGTGGGTGTATGCTCGTGTGGGTTCAAGTCCCATCTCCCGCATGATGCAGAAGTGGCGGAATTGGCAGACGCGCACGGTTCAGGTCCGTGTGGTAGTAATACCTTGAGGGTTCGACTCCCTTCTTCTGCACTGGATGATGATCCGGAACTTAAGGAAACTTAGGTTTCGGATTTTTTTGTATAAAAATATAAAAAAACTTGACATTATACCTGGTATAAGCCTTATGCTTGGAGAGCAAAGAGGCGCTGGAGATAACAGCGCGGATAAGGAGGGGAAGATATGTCACGGACAATCAAAGAAGCCCAACAGCTGACGGGGATCACCAGCCAGAATATCCGATACTATGAAAAACAGGGACTGCTGACGCCTGAGAGGAATGAGGAAAATTCCTACCGGCTGTATTCCGAGGAGGATATTGGCCGCTTGAAAATGATCCGCTTGTTTCGGAAATTGGGGATGCCGGTGGGAGAGATTCGCCGGATGTTTGAGGGCGATATCTCTTTGGAGGAAGCGATTGCGTCCCAGATCAGCCGTCTGCAGTCTCAAAAGGAAGAATTGACGGCTGCATTGGAGTTTTGCGGGAAGATAAAGGAGGAACAGCTGGCAGATGTAGATCCGGATATGTATCTGGAAGAGATAGAGAAAGAGGAGAGAGCGGGATCTGTATTTATGCAGTTCATTAACGATTATGCGCAGGTGGTGCGGTCCGAGGCAATCCGGGATTTTTCCTTCATGCCTGAGGATCGGTGCGATGATCCGGAGATTTTTTCTCAGGAACTTCTCAAATATGCCAGAGAAAATAAGAAAACGATCGTGATCACCAAAAAGGGTCTGTCACCCCGGTTTATGATGGATGGGGCTGAATATAAAGCCTACAGAACTTCCTCGCGTCTGGGAATTGTGATCCGCTGCGAGCTGGTTCATCCGGAGGATTATATCCCGGCAGGGATGACGGTCCGCAGATACAGGATTCTTCGCGTTATTTCCATTGCGGCACTGCCCCTGCTTCTGTGGGGAATCAGTGCGCTGTGCTTTTTAGATCGGCTGGATCTGCGTTCGCCGGGATCCTGGCTGGCGCTGTTTGTGATGGGAACGGTTTTTCTGGCGGATCTGTTTTTTGTATACTACAGTCATGGAAAGAACTTCAAAGGCTGAAACTGCATATGAAGATTCATGAACGTGGCAGCAAAGGAACGGATGGAGGATGGATGGGCCGGGAATGTTATTTGGCAGGAGCGTCACAGAGGCATCTGCTCCTGCATTGCGGGGATTTTCAGAGTTACCTCTGTGCCTTTTCCTGTAACGCTTGTGAATGACAGTCCAAAGCCTTCTCCGTAAAGACTTTTCAGCCGCAGGTTTGTATTGGATACGCCGATGTGCCGGGTGGAGGTAAGAGCGCCTTCAGTATTTGGCTCATCCAAAAGAGTATCCAGTTTTTCCGGAGGGATTCCGGCCCCGTCATCGCAGATGACTAAGATAATATCATTGTCCTCCCGCCACCCGGTAAGGAGGATGGAGCCCTTCTTCTCTTCCTTCATCAGGATACCATGGAGAAGGGCATTTTCTACGATAGGCTGAAATGTCAGCTTTGGTATGGTGAAATCCAAAAGTTCCGGAGGAACATCAGCGATAAAGGAGGCGCAGTGATTGTAGCGCATATTCTGCAGCTGCATATATAGAGACACATGGGTTATCTCATCTCTGATGGAAGAGAGGAGATCCTTGCGTCCAAGGGTCAGGCGGTAAAAACGGGTCAAGGCCTGGATGGCTTCGCTTACCTGCCCGGTCTGGCCGGACTGAGCCAGCCAGTTGATCATATCCAGGGTATTGTAGAGAAAATGGGGATTGATCTGTGCCTGGAGCGCCCGGAACTGAGCCTTCTGAAGCTCTTTTGAAGCCTGTTCCTGCTGATCCATAAGCTCATTGATTTCAGCGGTCATAAAATTGTAGGCCCCGGAAAGAATCCCGATCTCATCATTGCCGGCCTGCTCTAATATAAGAGGCTGGGGACGGCCGGAGCGAATACTTTCCATCTGAAGGGCCACATGGATGATGCGGTCTGCGAAAGATCTTGAGAGCAGATACGCCAAAAACAGGGCCAGAAGAGAGATAAAGGCATACAGGCCGATGAAATTCATGATGGTGGAAGCGCCTACTGCCTGAAGTTTTTCTCTGGGGATGAGGGAAATGAGATACCAGCCAGAATCCTTCACAGGAAAACAGGCTGCATATACCCGGATCCCGTTTAACTCAGCAGGCAGAAATTCTTCCTCTGTCTTCAGCTGCTCAAAAAGCTCCGGTGGGATGGCAGGCATAGACTTGTTTGTTTTTAGGTCCCCGGTCTGGATTGTCCGCCCGTTTTGGTCTGCAAAGAAGGTGTATTCTCCCTCGATGGATCGCCGGTTTGCGATCAGCTCCTGAAGAGAGGAACGAGAGAAATATACAGCAACATAGGCGGCCGTCTCTCGCTCTGTCTCCCCATTTTGGGGGAGATAATTCAATCGTGTAATATAAGCCAGATTGCCGCAGGTCTCCCGTTCTGTTTCCGAGAGAGAGGAGGAACAGAACAGATAATCTTCCTCAGAAGCCTTAAACTGTGAGATCCATTGGCTGTCCAGGGAAGAAAGAGGGGAAAACAGGATTTGACGCCCGTTGTTCCAGACATCCAGCCTGGGATAGCTGCTGTCGTCATAGTAGATCCGTACCGACCGGATCAGGGACGGCTCTGCGGCCATACGGGCCTGGTTGTACAGGCTGTCCAGCTGGGAGCGGGATAATGCGGAGGTCTTTGCCTGCTCTTTTGGAATGGAAAAGAGGCCCTGGACGGAAAGGGCGTCTGTGAGGGTGTCGGAAGCATAGGATATATGGGTCATCAGATTCTCAGCGGCAAGGGCAGACTGAGCGTGGAAAGCCTCTTCCGACTGAAGGGTATTATTTAGTACGATCTGAAAGAACCGGGTAAACATAAGAACTGTCACTACGGCCATAGGCAGCATAAAAAGAATGGCGTACGATACAGCCAGCTTTTTCTTAAGTTTCATGTCATAGATGTAATAATGCAGCAAACGTTTCAGAGGATGTTTCATCAGAGCATTTTCTCCCTGTATTCAGATGGGGAAAGGCCTACGATTTTGCGGAAGGCCTTGCTGTAATAGTTTCCGTCACTGTAGCCTGCCTTTGCGGAAATGTCTGCAATCCGGTAGCGGGGATCGTTTAAAAACTGTTTGGACATTTTGATCCGGTAATCGGTCAGGTACTGATTCACGGTCTGGCCTGTTTCGTTTTTAAAGAGGGTGCAGACATAGCTGGAAGAGCGGTTGACGTATTCGCTGATTTCCGGTACGGACAAGGTAGGGACTGCATAGTTTAGACGGATGTACTCCTTGATCTGAAAGACAACAGGATGTTCGGTCTGGTTGAAAATCAGGTGCTGAAAATAAAGCTGTATCCGTTCACAGAGAAATTCATGAAGCTCCCTCAGGGTAGCCCGGTTCATAACGTCCTCCCAGATGGATTCGGACTCCAGACCTTCTCGTTTCCACAGAGAAATGTGATTGGCAAGACTGATTTCGTCCAGTTTATTCAGGTAGCGGAAGTACCGGTCTTTTGCCTGGGCTGCGGGAAGAGGAGGGCCGTCTTTTAAGCCTCTGTAAAATGCCTCTGCCGCCTTCAGGGCATCCTCTTTCTTTTGGGCCGTTAAGGCAGCGCCAAAGTCTGTAAAGGGGTCTGCGGCCGGCTGATAGGATCCTGCGGCCGGCTGCGGGGTCAGGACCGAGTTATAGTCATGGTAAAAGCTTTCATCTAAAAGGTTCATGGCGCTATGGTAGGAAACGGAGGCCTGCGCCATACCCTGAAGAATCGGGCCGGCTGCTATAAAGAAACGGCAGTAAGTCTTCATTCGTGACTGCACCAGCCGGGTAAAGTCTTCCAGAACTTTGGTCTCCGGACGGGAAGGGCTGCAGAGAAAGCTTATGATATAACGGTCAGCCTTCGGCATTATCAGCCGGGTTATGCCGTGTTCCTTAAGATACCCGGAAAAAAGCTGGCTTTCCTTCATCAACTCTTCGGAAGGAAGCTCGGACAAAGGGGTCAGGCAGCTTGTGACAACTGCACTAAACCAGAAGTCTGGTTCGATGGCAGGAGAAAGACAGGCTCCCAGGGCGGCTGCGGCAGCCGCTTTTGCCCCATCCGTGAGAAAAAGCACCAGGTGGCCTTTGAGATCCTGCTCCTTGAGCATCGCCCCGCTTTTGGCGGCCCCAAGGGAGCGGCACCGGTCTGCCGCCTCCTCCAGTGCGTTCTCCAGTTCTTTTTTATCCAGGGGCTTGTCAATGTAGTTTACGGCTTTTAATTTGATGGCCGCCTTCAGATATTCGCGGTCTGAATAGGCGCTCATAAAGAGAACGGCTGTGTCAGGAGCTTCTTCCAGATACCGTGAGGCCATTTCCACACCGGTCATGCGGGGCATACGGACGTCCGTTAAAATGATATCCGGTCGGTGCGATCTGGCCGCTTCCAGGCCGTGAATCCCGTCATCGGCCAAAAAGACCTCCGTAATGCCCAGTTTTTTTAAATCTAACAGGTTTCGTATGCCTTCCCTGGTCAGTTTTTCGTCATCTGCGATCAATAATTTCATGGAATCGTTCCTTTCGTTTTATAACAAAGCCTGGATTACCACGCACCAGAGCGGCAGCACAGCCATAGAGGCAAGGGTGGAGAGGACTACGCATTGGGCAGCAAAGGTCTCGTCGCCCTGATATTTGGCAGCCAGGATCGAGGTGGTGCTTCCGGCCGGCATAGCCGCCAGCACTACGGCCACACCTCCGGCGGCCGGGTCAATGGAAAACATAAGACAGCCCGCAAGAACGGCTGATGGGATAAAAAGCAGGCGGATCAGGCAGTAGCTTACTGTAAGCTTTGAGACCATATGACGGATCCCCGCGTCTGCCAGACCTGAACCAATAAAAAGCATGGTAATGGCAGTCGTGCAGCCTCCCAGGCTGCTTACAGCCTTGCTTAGAAACAGGGGCAGCCTGTACTGGGCAGCCATCAGCAGGATCCCGATTTCCACGGCAATGATGCAGGGATGCCTTAAAACCTTTTTCAGCACCTCTTTTTTGTCGGGGCTTTCTGTAAAATAAGATACACCGGCAGACCACATGACGATTCGCTGCGGGATCAGATAGATAGAGGCGAACAAAAGACCCAGCGAGCCGTAAAGCCCCTCGGCAACCGGATTTCCAAGAAAACCGGCATTGGAGCAGACGGTGCCGTACTGGAGGATCATCCTCTGTTTTTTGGGGAGCTTTTGGTAGCAGAAGGCGCTGACAGCGGCGCAGAACAGCTGAAGGAACAACGAGACCATAAGGATCTGAAAACCAGATACCAGCAGAGAACGGTCAAAGGGGATGGAAAAAGCGGTTATAATATTGCAGGGGAGAAGGACGTTGATGATCAGATCCGTCAGTACACCCCGCCCTTCCTTTGTTATGATATTTTTCTTTCGCAGAAACATACCTGTGCCCATGAGAAGAAACATCATGAGCTGCAGGTCAAAAAGGCCTTTAAATTCCATTTTACCCTCCCAAAATTCATCTTCCGTGAATCTATTATAATACAAGAAACCGCAATGTAAAATACATGATTTTACTCAAAAACAGTAAATGAGCGGCTTTATAAAGGCGGTCTGAGCAGAATTTCAGGGAAAATCGTAGGATTTTACAGAGGATGAAAAGATTTTACCATGGAACTTTGCAGGAACGGATGATACCATAAATACATAAGATGATAGCAGGCATTGCCTGGTACTGCTTACTGTAAGCAGCCATCCCCGTGTATCAGGCAGTGATCTTTTATAAACAGCTGCGCTCCCCCAGGGGGCGCATCATGCATATGATGGAGGTAATGAACATGAAACGTGTTGCAGTTAAATTTGAACGGCCAGATCAGATCATTGATTTTGTAAGAATTATGAATCGGTACGAATATGATGCAGATGTAAAATGCGGAAGCAGGATTGTAGACGCAAAATCCATCGTAGGTGTGCTGGCCCTGGCAAAGTCTAAGACCGTAGAGGTCATTGTTCATACAGACGACGCCTGTCAGGAACTTATGGAGGAAATTTCCCGGTATGCAGCATAACAGCGCTGAAGGGACAGTGAAAAACGCCCGGCTCACCTTCTGATTCGGAGGGAGAGAGGGTGTATTTTTTATGTCGTCCAAGGGAAAATACGGTCAGCTGCAGGTGTTTTGGACGATTTTCTTCTTTAATGTGAAAAAGTGCTTGCATATCTTTGAAAAAAGTGTATAGTTATCATTGAAAAATAAATAAGCAGAGTAGGCGTATGCGCGTTAAGTGCCGGCTGGACAGGGAGTTGCCAGCCAGACGAAAGCAAGTGCCGGATGGGGGTACATTTCCGGAACTTTCTGCGGTGCATAGGCCGCATCCCGCTGCATCAGAGAAGATCATAGGGGTTGATTATCTCCGATTGTAGTTTGAGAGGTCTGCAAAGGAGGTAATTTTTTTATGACAAGATTAGCAACTTTGTTTACCTGTTCCTTCCGTCAGCTTAAGGAGGCAAAGACGGTTACCATCTGCGCCATGCTGGGCGCGGCGGCCATTGTGCTTGGGTCTTTGAGCATCGAGGTGGGCCCTACAGTGCGCATTGGTTTTTCCGGTATTCCCAATGAACTGGTTCACTATCTGTTCGGGCCGGCGGCAGGAAGTCTGTTCGCAGGGGCGCTTGATATTTTAAAATATATGATCAAGCCTACCGGGGGATTTTTTCCTGGTTTTACCCTGGTGGCCATGCTGGCCGGCGTGATCTACGGCTCTTTTTATTATAAGAAGCCGCTGACACTTTGGAGAGTGTTTGCCGCCCATTTAGCTGTAAGCCTGGTGTGCAATGTGCTTCTTAATACCCTGTGTCTTTCTGTGTTATACGGAAAGGCATTTATGATCCTTTTGCCGCCGCGGATCATTAAAAATCTGATCATGTGGCCCATTGATTCTCTGATCTTTTTTTATATTGCAAAGATCCTGGACGCTGCTGGAATGTTCCGTTTCCTTAACGCAGGAGACCAGAAACGTCAGTGAGGGACGTATTTGCAGAGCCAAAGGAGGAGTTATCATGAAATTAAACACTGGTATGCGCTGCCATGACCTGTGTCCGAAAATGGAGATGGAAAAAGTATTTGAACAGGCAAAGGAAAATGGGATCCATCAGATCCAGCTGGCGTTTGCCAAATCCATCAGCAATTATGATTTTACAACAGGCCGTTACAATCCCGGCTTTGCCCGCTACATAAAGGAGCAGCTGGATAAAAATGACATTCATGTAGCGGTGCTCGGCTGCTATATAAACCCCACGCATCCGGTGGAGTCAGAGCGGAAAAAAGAGGTGGCCAGATTCATTGAGCATTTAAAATATGCCCGGATTATCGGTGCGGATATGGTAGGCACTGAGACAGGACGTTTATCTTCAGATTTTCGTGTAACCCCGGAGACTTATTCTGAGGATGGATATCAGCTGCTGTTAAAGAGCATGAGAGAAATCGTGGCTGCGGCTGAAAAGCTGGGAGTGATCGTAGGGGTGGAAGGGGTATTTGACCACACGCTCTGCAGCCCTGCCCGGATGAAACGGTTTTTGGATGATATAGATTCCCCTAATGTAGAGGTAATCTTAGACGGCGTGAATCTGATCCATCCCAATGAGACAGCACCCGAAGCCCAGGCCAGGGTGATCGGGCAGGCCTTTGAGTATTATGGAGACCGGATCAGCGCCCTTCATATGAAGGATTTCGTCTTTGACGGCGAAAACCAGATTTTCAAGCACGTAGGAGAGGGACTTTTTAATTATGAGCCGTTTATGAAGCTCATTAAGGAAAAGAAACCGTATATTCCCATGCTGCTGGAAAACTCTGACAGAGAGCGTTTCCATGAGGATGTGGCGTTTTTGCAGGAGGTCTTTGACCGGGTATAAATGCATACATGATATGCAGTAAAAAAGACGGGTAAAAAGCCATTGCTTTTGTCCGTCTTTTTGATTGTGGTGCAATAGGCGTGCTCTTATGGTATCCGGCCAGGCTGCCAAAGCAGGACTTAAGTTTTGTTATTTTTTGAATATCTGATCCTTTTTCCCATTTTCTCTACACAGTCTGACAGCGAGCGCAAGAGTCACGATTTCTGCGGCAAATGGCGCGATCCAGATAGAGCCGCTTCCAAAAACCACAGGAATACAGAAAATGGCCAAGGCTTTTATCACAATCCCTCTGCTGATTGCAACGATGTTTGCCGCTTCGGTTCTTTTGGTAGAGAACAGGAAGGCCGTATAGATAAGGTTCAGCGCCATGGGGATGAAGGACAGGCTAAACAGCGGTAAAGCTGCGGAAGCGGCCTGTACAAGGTCTGCGCTGCTGCTAAAAATACGGATTACGGCCCTGTCAAAAAAGAACAGCACTCCGTAAATCAAAACGGACAGGATACTGTTAATAAGGAGTCCGCAGTAAAAATACCATCCCATATCCCTGGTATTTCCTTTGCCACAGCAATGTCCCCAAAGGGGCTGCAGGCCCTGGGCCACGCCGGATAGGATGGCATTGGCAAGGGAAAAAATGAAGCTTAAAACACTAAAGGTGGATATGCCGATGTCGCCCACCAGGCTGGCCAGCATGAGGTTATAGCAGAGCGCGGTGACAGGCGTTGCAAGCTGGGTAACTGCTTCGGGCACACCGCGCCTGCAGATTTTTATTATCAATGAAACGTCAATTTTAAATGGGCGGATCCGCAGATCCCCCTTTTTCAGTATAAAATGGGAAAGCAGCACAAGGACTGAAAGAATCTGGCCCAGGCCGGAGGCAACAGCCGCGCCGGTTACACCCATATGAAGGGGGAAGATAAACAGCCAGTCCAGGAAGATATTGGATGTCGCTCCTGTGCACATTCCCACAAAGGAAAGCATTGGAGAGCCGTCATTTCTCACAAAAACAGAAAGACAGGTGCTCATAAGCATGGGAATGGAAAAAGCAGAATAGTAAAACAAATACTCGGCAGACATTTTTCTCATTTCCTCACTCAGTTTTTTGGCGCCGCTTAGGTCAACGATCTGTCGGGAAAATGCCATTCCTGTGGTCATAAGTATAATGGAGATCAGAAGCGTCAGGGAAAAAGCGGTCATAAAGGCGTGATTTGCGCCGTTTTTATCCGCTCGGCCCATTCGGATAGCGACAATCGTTGCTCCGCCCATGGGGAACATGGCTGCGACGGCAACAACAAAGGTGATGAACGGAACTCCGATATTGACAGCACCCAGGGCAGCCGGGCCTACGCCCTGCCCTACAAAAATACCGTCTACAACATTGTAAAGATAGGTTACAAACGAGCCGCCCAGTGCAGGGAGGATGTAACCAAATAAGGATTTTGTTTTAGTGTTCATAAGAATACCTCCATAAAGGAAGCGGGGCAAACCCTCTGAGCTTTACCCCGCTTTATAAAAAAAGTGGGATAAAACCCTAAACGGTCTTATCCCACTTCAACAATCTTTTTGACTGCAAGTCCTCTGACAAGCAGGGACATTGTAACATGGAAGCAGTTTAAAGTCAATGGTATAGATTCAGGACGAGGTGATCTTCTTGAATGCCTTTCGCCGTCCTGAACAGTTACAGCCGATGAAATATTACCGGACAGATCTTATCGAGCATCCGTTCTCTGATGAAATAAAAGCAGTAGCCCCCCATACACCAGGCTGATAAAAACGGTCTGCAGTGCGGCGCTGAAAAAGGGCGGCAGAGAGGAAAGGCGCGGGAGAAGGGCGCACAGCGCCAGATCTGTGCCGATAGCGGTAAAAAGGAACAGAACCGGCTTTACTACCATGGAAAAGACATTCCAGGGAACGGGGGCCAGACGGTTTAGGGTAAAGAAACACATGAGCGCCAGGGCAAGCTCGCTGGCAAGAAGCCCCCACAGGTATCCCAGAATGCCAAAGCGCGGGATGGCAAAGAGGACGAAAGCAAGGCGGAGAACCATGGCGGCGATATTCTGAAAAAAGGTGGAGGACGTCCGTCCAAGGCCGTTCTGTATGCTTCCCAGAGTGGTAGCCAGATACATAAAGGGGCAGAGCCAGCAGAGGATGGTGATAAATTCCCCGGCCTGGGGATCATGAAAAAGGCTGGTTCCCAGAGTGTTTCCGAATAGTGTAAAAATACCGATGCACAGGATGCCCATATAGCAGCTGTAGCGCATGGAGACAGCCAGCATGGAGGAAATGCGCTCTGTACTGCCGCTTGCCTGCGCCTCTGCGGCGGAGGGGAGAAGGAGTACGGCCATGGAGTTGGTTATGGCAGAGGGAAAGAAGATAAAGGGCATTGCCATACTGGTGAGAACACCGTACAGGGACAGGGCCTGGGAGTCTGTAAGGCCGTAAGCCATCAGGCGGTTGGGAATCCAGACTGCCTCAGCGCTTCCCAGAATATTCAGCACCAGTCGGTTTCCCATAAGGGGCACAGCCAGGGAAAGCAGGGAATAAAAGACATGGGAAGAGCTGTGGGAAGAGGGATGGAGGCTGTGCGCCGGTTGTTCTCCTTTAGACGGCTGTTTTTTTGCGGGCGGAAAGGCTCCCAGACACATGAGCGTAAAGAGCGCGGAGGCCATTTCTCCTACTAAATGGCCGTAAAAGGCAAGTTCTGCCGTGACAGGCCGGCCCTTTTCCGCCCACACGGCAGCGATCAGCCAGACGGCTCCCATGCGGACTGCCTGTTCTGCTACCTGAGACAGAGCGGGAACTTTTGTTTTCTGCATTCCATAGTAATAGCCGTTGATACAGGCATGAAGGGCGCAGAACGGGACGGACAGTGCGATCACAGGCAGATAAGGGGCGCACCGGGGTTCCAACAGGACATAGCGGGCCAGGGGCTGGCTCAAAGCGGTGATTCCCCAGGCCAGGATGAGGGAGAGGCTCATGGAGAGAGAAAGGGCAGCCAGAAGGGCTTTCTTTCCCTGGGGCTGGCAGGCTGCCACATACTGGCTGAGAGCTGTTTGAAGGGAACCGGCGCAGAGCGCAAAGCAGATACCGAAAAGGGGATGGACCATCTGATAGATTCCTAACCCCTCGGCTCCGATGGCCCGCGACAGGTAAATACGGTAAAAAAATCCCAGAACCCGGCAGATCAGGCCTGTGGAGGTAAGGAGAAGCGTGCTGGTGAGAAAGGCTTTTTTGCGCGGGGAGAGGTGCGGCCGCAGCATGGAGCGGCTGGAGGCCGGTGCGGAGGCAGAGACGGGAGTGGAAAGACGGTTGACGGAACGCTGCATGGAAAATGCCTCCTTCTGCATGGAATGGATGCGCCGTCTGCGGATGTGTGTTCCCTTATCTGCAAATGGCGCCAGTCCAGGAGCATACGGCGCCAAAACCGGTACATCCAAACAGAAAAATGCCCCGTATGACCTCAGACTGCTCCTGTGCTGTTACGGTATTTTATGTGGGGGACGGGGAGATTAGACGAGAAAGATGATTGTTTTATTTTAAATCGCACTAATCCTATTGAATTTGTAGGAATAGTATGATATACTTGGAGTTACCAAATTGAAAGGCGGAGCAATCACATGGAAAAAATGATTTACCTTGATAATGCAGCTACCACAAAGACCCGTCCTGAGGTCGTAGAGGCAATGCTTCCGTATTTTACTGAATATTACGGAAACCCATCCTCAGTATATACATTTTCATCCAAGAGCAAAGAGGCGGTGACGAAAGCAAGAGAGACTATTGCTTCTTCCATCGGAGCAAAAAGCAATGAGATCTATTTCACAGCAGGAGGCAGCGAGGCGGACAACTGGGCGCTGATTGCTGCGGCGGAGGCTTATGCCGATAAAGGAAAGCATATCATCACCAGCAAGATCGAGCATCATGCCATACTTCATACCTGTCAGTATCTGGAAAAGAAAGGATACGAGGTTACTTATCTGGATGTGGATGAGAATGGAGTGGTAAAACTGGATGAGCTGAAAAAAGCCATTCGTCCGGACACCATTCTGATTTCCATCATGTTTGCAAATAACGAGATCGGAACCATCGAACCGGTTAAGGAGATCGGTGCTATTGCAAGAGAGCACGGCATTCTGTTCCATACGGATGCCGTACAGGCATACGGCCATGTCCCCATCCAGGTAGACGAGTACAATATTGATATGATGAGCACCAGCGGGCACAAGCTGAACGGCCCAAAGGGAATCGGTTTTCTCTATATCCGCAAGGGCGTCAAGATCCGTTCCTTCATCCACGGCGGAGCCCAGGAGCGCAAGCGCCGGGCAGGTACGGAAAATGTTCCCGGTATTGCAGGATACGCAAAAGCGGTGGAACTTGCCATGGCAGACATGAAAGAGCGGACAGAAAAAGAGGGGGAATTGAGAGATTACCTTATGGAAAAGGTTTTAAAAGAGGTTCCCTTTACACGGATCAACGGCTCCCGCACCGACCGTCTGCCAAATAACATCAATTTTGCTTTTCAGTTCATCGAGGGAGAATCCCTTTTGATTAAGCTGGATATGGCTGGAATCTGCGGTTCCAGCGGTTCCGCCTGCACGTCAGGCTCTTTGGATCCGTCCCATGTCCTTCTCGCCATCGGCCTTCCTCATGAGATCGCCCATGGTTCCCTGCGCCTGACCTTAAGCGAGGAAAATACAAAAGAAGAGATGGATTTTACAGCGGAAAAGATCAGGGAGATCGTAGAATATTTAAGAGGACTTTCTCCTCTGTACGAGGATTATATGAGAAAACACAGCCGGTAAGAGGCCGGATATATTTAAGAAAAAGATTGGAGAATGAACCATGTATTCAGAAAAGGTAATGGACCATTTTGAACACCCCAGAAATGTAGGAGAGATCGAAAACCCCAGTGGTGTAGGCACAGTGGGAAATCCCAAGTGCGGCGACATCATGCGGATTTATTTTGATATTGATGAGAACCAGGTGATCCGTGATGTAAAATTCAAAACCTTCGGCTGCGGCGCCGCTGTGGCTACAAGCAGCATGGCAACGGAGCTTGTAAAAGGCAAGACGGTTCAGGAGGCCATGGAAGTTACAAACAAAGCGGTGATGGAAGCACTTGACGGACTGCCTCCTGTTAAGGTACACTGTTCATTGTTGGCAGAGGAGGCCATTCACGCCGCCCTCTGGGATTATGCACAGAAAAACGGTATTACCATCGAAGGCCTGGAAAAGCCCAAGGATAATATCGAAGAAGAGGAAGAAGAGGAAGACTATTGAGTAAAAAAGTAGTAGTAGGTATGTCAGGAGGAGTTGACTCCTCCGTGGCTGCCTGGCTGTTAAAAGAGCAGGGGTACGACGTGATCGGAGTGACCATGCAGATATGGCAGGATGAGGATACCGAGGTCCAGGAGGCAGAGGGCGGCTGCTGCGGTTTAAGCGCAGTAGATGATGCCCGCAGGGTTGCCATGGAACTGGGTATCCCTTATTATGTCATGAATTTCAAGCAGGAGTTTAAGCGCAGGGTGATGGATTATTTTGCCAGGGAATATCTGGAAGGCCGTACCCCCAATCCCTGTATTGCCTGCAACCGTTATGTAAAATGGGAGTCGCTGCTTCAGAGAAGCCTGGCTATCGGGGCGGACTGCATTGCCACAGGCCATTATGCAAGGATTGCAGAACTGGAAAACGGGCGTTTCGCCCTTCAGACTTCGGTGACGGCAGCAAAAGATCAGACGTATGCCCTTTATAACCTGACCCAGGAGCAGCTGTCCCGTACGCTGATGCCGGTGGGAAACTATCACAAGGACGAGATCCGGCAGATGGCACAGAAACTGGGCCTGCCGGTAGCATCAAAGCCCGACAGCCAGGAAATCTGCTTTATCCCCGACCATGACCATGCCTCCTTTATCGAGCAGTATACGGGAGAGGTCTGCTGTCCGGGCAATTTTGTGGATCAGCAGGGGAATGTGATCGGCCGTCATAAAGGAATCACCCATTACACCGTAGGGCAGCGAAAAGGCTTAAATCTGGCCATGGGCCATCCGGTGTTTGTCACTGCGCTGAGGCCGGAGACCAACGAGGTGGTGATCGGGGACAGCCAGGATGTTTTTACGGAGATTGTACGCTGCAAAGACTTAAACTGGATGGCAGCGGACGGACTTCACGGCAAAACCATGGGGGTAAAAGCAAAGATACGTTACAATCACAGCGGGGCTATGTGCACCATTCGGGAAACAGCGGATGGTCTGGTAGAGTGCCGGTTTGACGAGCCTGTCCGGGCTGCTGCTCCGGGACAGGCGGTTGTATTTTATGAGGATGGCTACGTTGTGGGAGGAGGAACGATTATATGAGAGGGCGTAAGCTTTGCGGCGCGGCTGTGCTGCTGGCGGCGGCCATGTCTTTTGCGGGCTGTTCGGGCTATGCTTCCAGCCAGGAGCTGAGAGAGCAGGCTTATTCAGAGACCGGTAAAGATGGTGACGGCCAGGCCGTACAGGAAGGTATGCCGGATACGGAAAGGGCTCAGGAGACAGGGCTAAATGAGGATTCCTTAAAATATTCGTCTGCCGCCCCGGCAGAGATCACCGTCAACACGGCAAACCGCACCCAGGCGGCTTTGCCGGAATTTGAAGAGGTGTCCTCCGGGCAGAAGGAGAGTGCTGTGGGCCTGGATTCCGGCTGGAAGTACGCAGCGTTTGCAAAGATTACCTCCGGCAGCGCCGTTCTTTATAAAAGCGACAGGGCTGATAGGAAGAATATAACCGTCTGCGTCAATGCCGGACACGGTACCAAGGGCGGTTCGGCTGTCAAGACCCAATGCCATCCTGATGGAAGTCCCAAGGTTACAGGCGGCACCACGGGAGCGGGAGCCGTTACTGCAGCTGCCGTCTCCGGGGGAATGACATTTTCAGATGGTACGCCGGAAAGCAGAGTTACGCTGTCTATGGCACGGATTTTAAAGGAAAAGCTGCTGGCAAAAGGCTATGATGTTCTGATGATCCGGGAGAGCGATGATGTTCAGCTGGACAACATTGCCAGAACTGTAATTGCCAACAATGCCAGCGACTGCCACATTGCCCTCCATTGGGATTCCACAGCTACGGATAAAGGCGCTTTTTATATGAGCGTACCCGATAATGCCTCCTATCGCGGGATGGAGCCTGTAAAATCTCATTGGCAGCAGCACCAGGCGCTGGGCGAGAGCCTGGTGGCCGGCTTAAAGGCCCAGGGAGTTAAGATTTTTTTCGGAGGAGCCATGGCCATGGATCTGACTCAGACCTCCTATTCCACCATCCCCTCTGTGGATATCGAACTGGGAGATAAGGCCTCGGATCATTCGGAGGCTGTTTTAAATCGGCTGGCCGACGGTCTGGCAGCGGGCGTGGATCAGTATTTTGGCAGATAGGTCAGTGGGCGGCAAAGAGTCGGAATCTTAAGAAAAACAGATGAAAATGTAAGAAATGTATTTGCATTTTTCATGGACAAATGACCGAATTTGGATTACAATAGCAATATCACCATTGATCGTTTCAGGGGATGTTAATTATGACGTAAGAAAGCACGCAGGAGGTGTTTTCTGTACGTATTTAAAGGAGGTTACGCTATGAGAAAAATGAAACGTTTTGCTGCTGTTCTTTTATCTGCCGCTTTGCTGTGTCCGATGACTGCATACGCGGACAATTCTGACGATGCCAGAGCTCTTTACCATCAGGTGGAGGAGAAGCAAAAGGCACTGACGGATATGAATGCCTTTGCGGATTTTAAGATATCCGTTGGAGGCGATATGCTGGAAGAGGTTGGCATAGATTCCATGAATATGCGTATGGAGATGAATATGAAGATGAATCATATGACAGATCCACAGCAGATGAAATACATGGTGTATGCCCGTACTACCATGGACGGCCTTCAGGAACCTGTGATCATGTCCGCTTACTATCAGGACGGATGGTATTATGTGGATACCATGGGCCAGAAGATAAAGATGCCCATGGACGTGAGTGCGATAACAGAGCAGACCAAGGTATCCACCCTGACTTTTGATGAAGATGACCTCTTATCGAACTTCCGCCTCTGGGATGAGGGGGAGAATAAAGTGGTTGGCTTTGTGATCGAGGACGATAAGATGAATGAATATATTCAGACCGTCTTAAGTGCTGCCGGCATGAGCGGACTGACGGATCTTTCTGGGCTGGATATAAGCGATATTCAATGTGAATATGTGGTAGATCCCGCAGGAAACTGTGTGAAGATGCGTATGAAGCTGGATATGAGCGTGACCGATCAGGGACAGACGGTTACGATGAAAATGGACGGCGATATCGGAATCGCAGATCCGGGCCAGCCGGTAGAGGTTCCTTCCGTACAGGATCCCGCTTCCTATCAGGATATGGCTGCATACCTGGGAGAGAATACCCAGGCAGCCGGACAGTAGGAAGGAAACAGCCGTTTTTGTAAAATAGGACATTTATAATTTGAATAAGGAATAAAAAGGCCGGCACCGCATCAGGCGCCGGTCTTTTTGCTGCTATGCGTTTTCTTGCGGACAGGTATTCTCTTTTCGGGCAAAAACAAAATACCTGAACTAATTGCGCCTGTCTGCGGAATGTGGTACAATTTTATCAGAATGTATTGATAAGGAGAAAAAAAAATGAGCGACACGCAAACTACCACGGCAGCTGTAAAGAAGGAGCTTCTTAGCCGTCTTGGACATGATGCTGATATTTTTGCACTGATCTCTCTGTGTACAAGAGAGCCATACGTTGTATGCGATCCTGAAACCTTTGATGATGAGGTGTTTTTATTTCTTGAGGAGGAGGAGGCGAAGGCAGAGGCGGCCCGTCTGACGGAACAGAAGATCCCTTCCTCCGTGGCAAAAATCAACGGTAAGGATATGCTGGTATTTTTTACCAGCCTGTACGCCATGGGCGTTAATGCTCTCATCGTGGAAATGAGAGGGGAAAAGGCAGCGATGCAGGTAAGCGATATTGTAAAGCGCAAAGCCCCGGAGGATATGCCTCAGGGTACGGTATGGGTAGAGAATCCATCTCTTCATCTGACGGCTGTTTACCTGTCTCAGGAGATGAGAAGGCCGATTGAGTCTGGGGATGAAGCGGCTGCAAAGGAGAGAGCAGACCGGATCCGTGAGCTCAACGAGGAGCTGACGGCTGATTTCCGCAAGGGCAGCTATATCTTTGCCATCCAGAAGGAGGAAAAGGGGATTCCTCTTGTGAAAATGAAGGACGGACAGCTGTACCAGCCCGCCTTTACAGATATTTTAGAGTTTCAGAAGTTTAACCGCGACAATAAGCTGCGCCCCGTGGTGGTAGAGGCTGAGAAGGTTCCCACCGTACTGGCGTCCGAGGCAGGCGGTATTATTTTAAATGTGATGGGAGTCAATCTGCCACTTACCATTAACCGCCCCGCAGCGCCTAAGACGGCGCCCACAGCTCCGCATTAAAAAGGACTGCGAAGGAGAATGGATGCAAAATCAAAAGGCTGAGGATGAAGCTGCAGAAACTCAAGAGACCACTATCTCGACCAAAGCCTCCTTTTGTGGTATAATGCAGTATTATGCAATCGCGGAAGGAGGCAATTTTTATGGGCGAACAGAAGTCCGATAAAATTAAAAAACATATATGTGCTGGTCTGTTGGCCCATGTAGACGCGGGCAAGACTACGCTGTCGGAGGCGATTCTCTATCTGGCCGGGGCCATACGAAAGCTGGGACGGGTAGATGACCGGGATGCTTTTCTGGACACGTATGAACTGGAGCGGGCCAGGGGGATCACTATTTTTTCCAAACAGGCCGTGTTCTCTCTGGAGGATACGTCCGTTACTCTGCTGGACACTCCCGGCCATGTGGACTTTTCCGCAGAGATGGAGCGGACTCTGCAGGTGCTGGACTGCGCTATCCTTGTGATTAACGGGGCAGACGGCGTCCAGGGTCATACGGAAACGCTGTGGCGTCTGTTAAAGCGCTACCGGATTCCGGTGTGTCTTTTTGTCAATAAAATGGATCAGCAGGGGGCGCAGAAAGAGACGCTTATGGCAGAACTTAAGAGCCGCCTGGATGAGGCCTGCGTGGATTTTGGCGGCTGGCAGGCGCAAGGCGGTGCATGGGATCCCCAAACAGAGGATCCGGAGGGCTTTGAGGAAAGTCTGGCTGTCTGCGATGAAGCTGTATTGGAAGCATACCTGGAATCCGGAGAGCTTCTGCCGGATACAGCAGCACGCCTGATGGCAGAGCGGAAACTGTTTCCGTGCTTTTTCGGTTCTGCTCTTAAATTGCAGGGGATTGAGAGCTTTTTGAGGGAACTGGGGGAAATAATACCGGTTCCTGAGAGAAGCTCTTGTTTTGGCGCAAAAATCTATAAGATATCCAGGGACAGCCAGGGGATGCGGCTGACCCATCTTAAGGTAACCGGAGGCGTCCTTCGGGTGAAGGATACATTGATAGAAGATGAGAAGGTAAATCAGATCCGCATTTACTCAGGAGCTAAATATGAGACTGTCCAGGAGGTGGAGGCAGGAACCGTATGTGCGGTGACGGGACTTGTATCTTCCAGGCCAGGTCAGGGGCTGGGGGAAGAGGCGGCCTCGGAACTTCCGATCCTGGAGCCGGTTTTGACGTATCGGATCCTTCTGCCGGAGGGGGAAGATGTCCATAAAAGCCTGAGGGATCTGCGCCAGCTGGAAGAGGAGGAGCCGGAGCTTCATATCCTGTGGGAGGAAGCGACAGGAGAAATCCAGGCCCAGGTCATGGGCGACGTGCAGATTGAGATTTTGCAGACACTGATCCGGGAGCGATATGGCCTTTCGGTGGAATTTGGCACAGGGAACATTGTGTATAAGGAGACGATTCTGGAGCCGATGGAAGGAGTGGGACATTTTGAGCCTCTGCGCCATTATGCGGAGGTGCATCTTCTTCTGGAGCCGGGTGAGCCAGGCAGCGGCCTGCAGTTTCATACGGCCTGCAGTGAGGATGTGCTGGATCGGAACTGGCAGCGTCTGATTCTTACCCATCTGGAGGAAAAACGCCATCGGGGAGTGCTGACCGGGGCGGAGATTACGGATATGCGGATCACGCTGCTGACTGGAAGGGCACATATTAAGCACACTGAGGGAGGAGACTTCCGCCAGGCTACCTACCGGGCACTGCGTCAGGGGCTGCGAGCGGGAAAATGCCGTCTGCTGGAGCCTTATTATGGATTTCGCATGGAGCTTCCTGCAGAGAATCTGGGAAGGGCCATGGCAGATTTTGAGAGAAAATGCTGCGTCTTTGATCCGCCTCAGACCCAGAAAGAGACGGCGGTTCTTACGGGAAAAGGGCCGGTGGTAAATCTTCGGGATTACCAGAGGGAGGTGACGGCATACACTAGGGGAAGAGGCCGCCTGTCTCTGTGGGTTAAGGATTACGAGCCCTGTCATAATGAGGAAGAAGTGATCCGGGCCGCCGGGTATGATCCTGATGGGGATCTGGATAACCCAACTGGATCCGTGTTCTGCTCCCACGGGGCCGGGTTTGCAGTACCCTGGGATCAGGTGGAGCAGTATATGCATCTGGAAAGCCCCTTAAAAAAGAAAGAGGAGGAGGGGAAAACGGAAGCAGACCGGAAAATGGGCGGCGTGGGAAACGGCCGTTTTAGTGGGTCCTGGGCGGATGATAAAGAGCTGGAAGCCATTTTCCAGCGGACCTTTGGGCCGGTTCGCAGAAGAAATCCAAATCAGGAAGCGCCTGCCCGACGGGTATATACAGCCGGCAAAACGAACATTTCTGCCCCGAAAAAGGAAGAGGAAACAGAATATCTTCTGGTAGATGGCTATAATATCATTTTTGCCTGGGAAGAACTGAGAGAGCTTTCAAAGACCACCATCGAGGGAGCCCGCCATAAGCTGATGGACATTCTCTGCAACTACCAGGGCTACAAAAAATGCACGCTGATCCTGGTATTTGATGCCTACAAGGTATCGGGAAATACTGGAGAAGCGCTGGATTACCACAATATTCATGTCGTTTATACAAAAGAAGCGGAAACGGCAGATCAGTATATCGAAAAGCTGGCTCACCGGATCGGCCGCACCTATCAGGTCACAGTGGCTACCTCAGACGGCCTGGAGCAGCTGATCATCTACGGTCAGGGCTGCCGTCTGATGTCTGCAAAAGATTTAAAAGAGGAGATTGAGTGGACAAACCGCCTGATCCGCGAGGAAAAGGAACGCCTGGGAACACCGGGGAAAAATTACCTGTTCCAGAATACAGGAGAAGAACTTGGCAGCTATCTGGAAGATATCCGTCTGGGACGCAGGGACACAAAATCATAAGAAAGGCATAAAAGGTATGCTTTATATCTACCCCCATTATTACAAACGTTTTACGTGTATTGCGTCGGAATGTCCCGACACCTGCTGTGCCGGCTGGTCCATCATGATCGATGAACGGTCTCTTAAGCAGTATGGAACGGTAAAAGGGCCTTTTGGCAATCGTCTGAAAAATTCCATCGACTGGAAGGAGGGATCTTTTAAACGATATAAGGGCCGCTGTGCCTTTCTGAATGAGGAGGATCTCTGCGATCTCTATATCGAAGAGGGAAAGGACAGCCTGTGCAGAACCTGCAGGATGTATCCCCGCCATACGGAGGAATTTGAAGGCTGCAGAGAGATTTCCCTGTGCCTATCCTGCCCGGCGGCGGCAAAGCTGATCCTGGGCTGTAAGGAACCGGTGCGTTTTCTGGAGAAAGAGGATGAGAAGGAAGAAACATACGAAGAATTTGACTTCTTCCTGTATACAAAGCTCACAGATGCAAGGACGCTCATTTTAAAAATACTGCAGAACCGGCAGATGGAAATGGAACTTCGCCTGTCGATGGCGCTGGCTCTGGGACACGATCTTCAGCGCAGGATTCGGGAAAACAGGCTTTATGAGGCGGACGCCCTGTTGGTCCGGTATGAGAAGGAAAACAGGGAGGAATATTTTAGAAAAAAGACTGTTTTTGGAAGCCGTTACCGGCTGATGCAGGATTTATTTTCTATTTTAAGGAAAATGGAACCCTTAAACGCTGCGTGGCCCCGGGTTCGGGAGAAACTGGCTGCTGCACTGTATGAAGGCGGGGAAGAGGCCTATAAGGCCGGCTGGAAGGAATTTGCGGCTGCCTGTCCCGACCTGGAGTTGTGGACCGAGCAGATGATGGTCTATTTTGTGTTCACCGGTTTCTGCGGGGGTGTTTACAACGAAAATCCGTATGGGAAGTTAAAAATGGCTGCGGCCTCCGTGCTTGTGATTCAGGATATGGCTCTGGGGCGATGGATGGAGCAGAAATGCCTGACGCTGGATGAAATGGCTGATACAGCCCACCGATATTCCAGGGAGGTAGAACATTCAGATGAGAACCGGATCCTTTTAGAGAAATGCCTTACCAAGGATGAGCGTTTTGGCCTGACGGCGTTTTTAGGGGCGATTCAGGAAAAATGCTGAGCAAACAGAAAGGCGCTCCATTGTTCGCTGTGAAATACACGGGAAAGGAATGGACATTCTAAGAGGAAAGCCGTATAATAAAAACAATAGCTGCCTCCAGGCAGAAGAAGGAAACGAAGTTTAGAAGGAGAAAGTGACCATGAGTGAATGTAATCATGACTGCGGCTCCTGCAGTGCTAACTGCGGCAGCCGTACAGCAGATAAAACAAGCTTTTTAGAAGCGCTGGCACCGGAGAGCAGGGTAAAGAAGGTGATCGGCATCGTCAGCGGAAAGGGCGGAGTAGGCAAGTCTCTTGTGACCTCCCTGATGGCTGTGAGCGCCAACCGCAGGGGGAAACATACCGCTGTGCTGGATGCGGATATCACCGGCCCGTCAATCCCCATGGCGTTTGGAGTAGCAGACGAGAAACCGGCAGTGACGCCTGACGGCCGTCTGATGATTCCTGCAAGATCCCTGGAGGGGATAGATATTATGTCTGCCAATCTGCTTTTAGACAATGCGACAGACCCTGTGATCTGGAGAGGTCCTGTGATCGCCGGCGCGGTAAAGCAGTTCTGGAGTGAGACGTTGTGGCAGGATGTGGACTATATGTTTGTGGATATGCCTCCTGGAACCGGGGATGTGCCTCTGACGGTATTTCAGTCTCTTCCTGTGGACGGGATCATCATTGTAACCTCTCCTCAGGAGCTGGTGAGCATGATCGTTGGAAAGGCGGTCAATATGGCAAAGAAAATGGATATCCCCATTCTTGGCATTGTAGAAAATATGAGTTATCTGGAATGTCCGGACTGCGGCAGGCATATTAATGTGTTCGGTGAGAGTCATGTGGAGCAGGCGGCCAGGGAATATGGCTTAAAGGTTCTTGCGCAGATCCCGATTGATCCGAAGCTTGCCCAGATGGTAGACGGCGGCCGGGTAGAATACATAGATATGCCATGGTTTGAAAAAGCAGCAGAGGCTGTACTGGCCCTGTAGCACAAAATGAGGTGGCAGAATCAATGAATATCAATCTTAGTCCCAACAGCGAGCTTCACCAGTCCATTGTCCGTGTTCCTGATCTTGTTCAGGTGCCCGATATCTGGCTGGATCAGGCCCGACAGTTCCAGCAGGTGATGATGCATTATACCTGCGCCATCCGGGAGGTAAAGACGAAACTGGAGGTCTTAAATGACGAGCTTTCTGTCAAAAACCAGCGCAACCCCATTGAGATGATCAAGTCCCGTGTAAAGAAGCCTCTCAGCATTGTGGAGAAACTGCAGCGCAGGGGATTGGAGGTATCTTTGGAGTCCATGGTTAAAAATCTGGATGATGTGGCGGGAGTGCGTATCATCTGCTCCTTTGTGGATGATATCTATGAAGTGGCGGAGATGCTGGTGCGCCAGGACGATGTAAGGGTCATCGCTGTGAAGGATTATATCAAAAATCCCAAGCCAAACGGCTACCGAAGCTACCACATGATCATCGAGGTTCCGGTCTTTTTCACGGATTCCAAACAGTTTATCCGGGTAGAGGTTCAGATCCGCACCATTGCCATGGACTTCTGGGCAAGCCTGGACCATGAATTGAAATACAAGAAATCTTTTTTTGACACGGATGGGGAAATCAGTGGTGAGCTGAAGCAGTGTGCCGATGTGATTGCCCAGACGGATGAAAAGATGCTTGAGATCCGCAAACGAATCGAGGCCCAGGGAGTAGAGGTGCGCCGGGATTAGCGCAGATATATAAAAAGCCGCGTGATGCAGCGGCTTAATAGAGATAAAAGGACAGGGTTTCCGTTATGCGGAAGCCCGTTTTTTTGTACAGCGCCAGGGCAGGCTCATTTTCACCGGAAACCTGAAGGCTGACAGCGGTAAAGCCGAGTGCGGCCAGACGGAAAAAAAGACCCGTTAAAAAGGCGGCGCCGAGTCCCTGGTTCCTGTAAGGCTCCTCTGTGACCAGATGAGAGAGATATACCCTCCCCCTTTGGGGGGATAAGAAACAGGATACATGAGGAGCGACGGCGCGGCCGGTATCCTGAAAGGAGGCGCTTTCCGGGGAAAGCTGCGGCTGATCAGAAGAAACAGCCGCAGCCCCATGGTTTCGTTTTCCATCAGGGAGAAACAGGGTGACGGGGAAAGAGGGCGCTGTCCGGGGAAACATAAATCCTTCTAAAGAAAGCTCCATCATATACTCGTCATAAACCTTCTCTGCCTGGATTGCCTCAAGAACTGCGGCCCAGGTTTTCTGTCCGGGACGGCAGGTGAACCAGAGTTCTTCTTCTCCGGGACAGTTTCCGGCTTTGCAGGCCTCTGATAAAAGGGCGGAGAATACGCCTTTTTTCCGGCAGCCGGGATCTGTAAGAGGAATACATTCCCAGGAAGCCTCCCCTGTCTGAAACAGGATCAGGCATCCTGCAAGCGAACCTGTCTTTTCATCGGCAGCCAGCCAGAAACCATCTCCATCTGTGCCGAGGGGGTCAAAAATATCGCCGGAGGCGGCGCAGGCAGAGAGGAGCCCGGACAGCTTCCGGTTCCATTTTTGGGTCAGTTTTGTTTCAAAAAAGAACCTCATAAAATTTTCCTTTCCAAAGGGAATTATTTTCGTTAAAAATTGCAGAGGCCGGAGGACAAGGCGTCCGCTGGTTTTATTTTAGGCCCTGCGCCAGTCAAATGCAAGATTGTATTTTCTCTGTATTTTGGCATTTCACACCTTGCATATGGAAAAATGCAGTGGTAGAATATGACAGCATGACACAGGAGGAAAAAGACATGAAGTATGTAAAACAGATTGGCATTATTTTGGGGATCACACTGGCGGGAGAATGTTTAAATCAGTTCCTGCCTCTTCCTGTACCCGCAGGCGTATACGGCCTGTTTCTGCTGCTGGGCACTCTTCTCACCGGCGCGGTGAAGCTTGAGAGTGTAGAAGGCACCGGCAACTTTCTTATGGATACCATGAGCATGATGTTTATTCCCGCTACGGTGGGAATCATCGAGTGCGCGGATCAGCTGCGGACGGTACTGCTTCCGTTTCTTCTGATCATCGCAGTGTCCACCATCGCTGTTATGGCAGTGACCGGAAAGGTGGCTCAGCATATGGTGGAAAAGAAAGAAAGAGAACAGGGAGGACGGTAAGATGAAAGAGACATTACAGGGATTTTTAGATCAGTCCCAGTATTGGGGGCTTGTATTCAGCATTGCAGCCTATCTGTTTGCCTGCTGGCTGAAAGAAAAAACACGGCTGGCTATTTTAAACCCGCTGCTGGTATCGGCGGCGATTATTATTGTATTTCTTGTGGGCGTAGGGGAGGATTATACGGTATATAACCAGGGAGCCTCCTACCTGAGCTGGCTTCTGACACCGGCCACCGTCTGCCTGGCTATCCCTCTGTATAAGCAACTCCACCTGCTGAAAAAGCACGGCGCTGCCGTAGCTCTCAGCATTACTGCCGGGGTTATCACCAGTGCAGTGAGTATTTTCCTCATGAGCCGGATCCTGGGGCTGACCCATATCGATTATGTGACGCTGCTTCCAAAGTCCATAACCACGGCTATTGGAATGGGTGTCAGCGAGGAAGCGGGCGGAATTGTCACGCTGACTGTTATGAGTATTATTCTCACCGGTGTGATCGGAAATGTACTTGGTGAGATTATTCTGCATCTTACAGGTGTCCGCCATCCTGTAGCCAAAGGTCTGGCCCTTGGCACCAGCGCTCATGCCATCGGCACGGCCAAGGCCCTGGAACTGGGAGAGATCGAAGGGGCCATGAGCAGTCTGTCGATTGCAGTGGCCGGGCTTATGACGGTGATCGCAGTTCCTTTTGCGGCGAACCTGATGTAGGAAACGGTTTTTATCAACAGAATAGCGGAGTACATACGGAAATGTCCCTTAAGGAAGAGATTTAGATTCTTTGGGGGCATTTTTGTATTGTGATGAAACGGTATTGTAATGGATCGTGTGAGAGGGGGAGATTCTGCAGTGTGTGTGAAATGGAATATATGATAAAATATGCCAAAACAAATTCTTGCAAAACAATAGCATGTCTGGTAAAATATACAAACATTATTGAAAAAAGAAAATATTTACAACGGATTATACAAAGGAGGTGTGGCTGAGGTGATTTGCATGAAGAAGTTTATGTGCGGCAGCAGGAGAGTGGAAAGATGGATCGTCAGTGAGGTATAGTTGCGGGCAGGGAAAGCGGCCCGGAGAGAAACTGACACATGGGAAGGAAAAGAGATGAGGTGAACTATGGCAGAGGAGAGGCTATATTCCATTGGAGAGGTAAGCAAGCTGTGCAATATATCCACAAAAGCCCTTCGGTTTTATGATAAGATCGGCGTGATCGTTCCGGATCGGGTGGGTGAAAATGGATACCGTTATTACAGTCTTGACACTATCCTTCGGATCCCTATTGTGAAATATTATAAGCAGATGGGATTTCGGCTGGAGGAAATGCAGGGGCTTGTAAATGGAGAGGATTATTATGTGGTGGGAGACAGCTTTCAGAGCAAAATCAATGAACTGTGGGAACAGGAACATTCCATTCACAACAGTTATGTATCCGTAAAAGACTGGTACGAACTGATCCAGGAGGCAAAGACTGTACGCTGCAACAAGCTTCAGGAAGTGGGAATGCGCTATGTAAGTGAGGAGCATTACTGCTATATGGATCAGGAGTTTGAATATCACTATATGGATTCCATTATCAATATCCCATGGGTGAATTACCTGGACAGCGTGAAAAATGAAATCACCGGACCAGTAATTTTGGAATTTCCCTCCTGGCAGGAGAAAATGGAGAGGAGCAGCAGGAGGGCCAGGATCATGCAAAAGCCCATTCATCCATGCAGCTGTGAAACGAATGAGGTAAATTTCGGCGGATTTATGGCGGCGACGATTTATCATGTGGGTTCTCATACAAAGATAGAGGAAAGCTATGAGAAGCTGGCTGTCTGGGCAAAAACCAGAGGGATTTCCTGCGGTCCCAATGCTTATGAGAGATATGTGGTGGATTACTGGACGACCAGCAATCACGATGAGTTTGTAACGGAAATCATTTTACCCATAAAAAATCATAGGGAGTAAGAGAATGAAAAGTTTCCCCTTAGGGGAAAGCAGGATAGAATGGCGAAAAGCAGGAAGAAATCTTCCTGTTTTTTTTATATCTCCGGATTCTTCGGCATATTGCTGAGAAAAAAACAATAATGATGTGCAAAATCTACAATAAAATTCCGGAAAAAGAAGTGATAAAAACTTAATAAAATAGTATTGACCTTCCACATATGGGGATGGACTATACTAAATGCACAGAAAAAGTATGCTTTTGACTTTTGAAATATGCATACTGCGCGCGCGGGCTGTAAAAAGAAAAAGAGAAGGAGAAGAAACATGAAGTACGATGCATTAGGAATGATCGAGACAAAGGGGCTTGTAGCATCCATTGAGGCAGCAGATGCCATGGTAAAGGCTGCTAATGTAACGCTGATCGGAAAGGAAAAAGTCGGCGGCGGCCTGATCACCGTTTTGGTAAGAGGAGATGTGGGAGCTGTTAAGGCAGCAACAGACGCGGGCGCAGCAGCAGCTCAGCGTATTGGAGACCTTGTATCAGTTCATGTGATTCCGCGTCCTCACGGAGAGGTGGAAACCATTCTTCCGGGAAACGCAAAGGCAGAATAATCAAAGGAGAGAAAAGCCATGAGCGGTAACGCCAATATGACAAAAACATCTGCTGCGGACGTGAAGATGAAGCAGCTGAGCAAAAAGTTCCGTGTAACGGGTCTGACAGCCGGAGCGCTTTCCGGTCTTACATACGGGATTTATACAACCTTGGTACTGGTAGCCGGTTATTATGAGCCTCTTGTAAGCGCTGTGGGAATCTTGGCAGCCCCCTATGTATGCTCCGGACTGAACGATCTGTTTGCCGGAATCTGGCTGACGATTTACAATGCAAAAAAGGGCCGTCTGGCAGAGATTGGCCGTACAGCCAATACATTTCCGGGTAAGATGATGATTCTTGGAGCTTTGCTTGGCGGTCCCATCGCCAACGGAGCTTATCTGGTAGGCCTGGCATTAGCCGGTGCTTATGCAATTCCCATTTCTGCCACCTGCGGACTGTTCGGTGCACTGTTTGCCTGGATTTTCTTAAAACAACGTCCGACCAAGCGAGTAGTGGCCGGTATGCTGATCTGTGTGGCAGGTGCTATTATCATCAACTGGGTAAAGCCAGAAGGAAGTCCAAATTTTACACTGGGAATTATCTGTGCGCTGATTGCAGCGATCTGCTGGGGACTTGAGGGAATGCTTTCCAGCTACGGCGGTGCTATGATTGATACAGATGTTGCTACTAACATCCGTGAACTTTTTTCCGGCCTGGTAGATCTGATTATCATTGTTCCTTTCGTAGGTGGTTTAAGCCTTCTTAGCGGCACCATTTCGGCTGGTATCCCCGTTTTATGGCTGGCAGCAGCCGGCCTGAGCGCCGGAGTTTCATTTCTCCTGTGGTATAAAGCAAATTCTGCCGTTGGCTGTGCCATTGGCATGAGCTTAAATGTTACATATGCTTTCTGGGGCGTGTTATTCTGCATCCTGTTCCTTGGACAGCCCGTAACGACTACCATTGTAGTTGGTTCTATCGTGATTATCATCGGAGCAATTCTGGTTACCATGAATCCGCTGGACTTTTTCAAGAAGGGAGAGGTGTAAGATGCTGTTGCCCGCAAGAATGGCTGTGCTTAATTATTTAAGCACCGTAAAAAACGCAGATGTAAAAGAAATCATGGAGGCAATGAGGCCTCAGTATGGACATGAAAAGCAGTTTACAAAGGGGATGTATATGGATCATGCCATGTCCCTGGAAGCGAATGGGATGTGCAGTCTGATCAGTCATGAACTGGATCAGGATGGGGAACTGTCTCTTCGGTTCGCGATCACGGATGACGGCCGTGCAACAGTAGCGAAATACGTTCCGGCCAAATACCGCAGCAAATAAGAAAAGGAGAAACTGCATATGAGATATTATGGCGAAGAAGCTCTTGGACTGGTAGAGACCCTTGGACTGGTTCCGGCTCTGGAAGCGGCGGACAAAATGCTAAAAGCAGCGGATGTAGAACTGATCTCTTATGAGAATGTGGGATCTACACTTGTAACAATCATGGTAAAGGGCGATGTGGCCGCTGTACATTCATCAGTAGAGGCCGGCGCGGCGGCGGCAGCTGCTATTGGAAAACTGACGGCTAAAAACGTGATGCCAAGACCGATCCGTGCCGTTGGAGAGATCGTTTCGGTTCACGATATAGATGCGTGACCGCTATAAAACGAGATGTGAGAGGGAAAAATATGGAAAGATATGAAGCCATCGGATGTATAGAGACTTTCGGCCTGGTATTTGTTCTGGAAGCTGCAGATGCAATGTGCAAAGCTGCAGATGTGGAGCTGATCGGCTACGAAAATGTTGCTTCCGGATATATATCCGTTATTGTACAGGGGGACGTTGGTGCCTGCCGTACGGCGGTAGATACCGGAGTAAAGGCGGTAGAGGCTATGGGAGCAGAGGTATACAGCTCTGTGGTAATTCCAAGACCTCATCAGGATTTGAGCAAAATAGTGGCCCGCTACAGCCTGACGAATCTTTTGCCCCGGGAAGAATAATAGCAGGCATAAGAAGGGAGCGGTGAGATGAAGTTTATGGATAAAGACTTAAAGGCAGTCCAGGAAGTAAGGGTTTTAATGGAAGAGGCGGCCGAGGCAAAGAAAACACTGGCTCTTTTTGAACAAAACAAGCTGAACCGGATCACAGAAAGTATGTTGGATGCGGCAGAGCAAAAGCTGAAGCTGCTCACAGAGGAAGCGGTTTTGGAAACGGGATATGGCGATCCGGAGGATCAGCTTTATCAGGCAAAGATTTTGATAAAGAGACTGAAGGAAACGCTTGGGAATATGAAGTGTGTGGGGATACTTGAAAGTGAACCGGACAGCGGGATGCTAGAGATCGGAGTTCCCATGGGGGTGATCGCAGCCATCGCTCCAGCGGTCAGTCCTGTATCCGCTGTAATCTGTGCCGCAGCCTGCGCGGTAAAAGCAGGAAATGCCATTGTATTTACACCTCATCCCAGAGCCGTAAAAACCACCGTTCAGACAGTGCGCGTTCTGGAGGAGGGAGCTATGGAGGCCGGACTTATCTCTGGGGCATTGTCCTGTGCTGAAACGGCGGCAAAGGAGGGGGCACTTGAGATGATTGCTCGCCCGGAAACCGCGATGATCTTAAATATGGGGGAGCCAAAGCTGCTGGAGGCCTGCAATGCCAGCGGCTGCCCAGTTCTTTACGGTGGGATTACGCCAGGTCCAGCCTTTATCGAAAAAACAGCAGATATAGCAAAAGCAGCTGCTGACATCATAGCCAGCCGGAGTTTTAACTGCGGGACAGGGGCTGGGAGTGAGCAGTATGTAGTTGCTGACCGTCAGATCGCTTTGAAAGTAAAAGAAGAACTGATTCATCGCGGGGCTTATTTTATGACCGAAAAGGAGCAGGAACAGCTGACGGCTCTTTTGGGACTGACTGCGTTAAATGGGAACGGAGACAGGGAATATATCGGAAAGACGGCTTCATGGCTGGCGGCAAAGGCTGGTTTTTCCGTTCCTGAAGGAACAAAAATCCTTGTGTCGGAGCAGTCTTATATTACAGATTTTAATCCATATGCCAAAGGACTTATGTGTCCGGTTCTGGTATTTTACATTGAAGAGGACTGGATTCATGCCTGTGAAAAATGTATTGAACTTTTAGTGGGAGAAAGCCGGGGCAATACACTTACCATTCATTCAAGGGATCCTGAGGTGATCCGGCAGTTCGTCCTGAAAAAACCAGTAGGCCGCGTTTTGATCAATACACCGGCTGTCTGGGGCGCCATGGGAGTTACAACGAACCTGTTTCCAACGGTTGTTCTGGGAAGCGTGACCTCAAAAGAGGGAATCACATCTGAGAACGTATCGCCCCTTCATATGATCTATAAAAGGAAGGCGGCATTTGGGATCCATGGATTCCATCCGTAAAACAGGCGGTCAGAAAGAGAGGGATTTATTTTGGATATTAGAGAATTTTCAAATAAGCTTGCAGAAGCAACAAAAAATATGTCTCCTGAAGAGAAGGCTTCTCTGATGAAAATGTTTGAGTCTGTTTCCAGGGAGATTGGAAAAGAAGAGACAGAAAAAAAGGATACAGTCAGCCTTTTGTCTGATTATCCTGCAGAAGGAACACAGATTCCTGAGGGTATGACCAGGCGTTTGAAACTGTTAAAGGAGAACTACTTAAAGCAGAAGCCATCCATTACTACCTACCGTGCAAGAGCTATCACAAAGATCGCTGCTGAAAATCCCGGTATGCCAAAGATCGAATTGCGGGCCAAGTGTTTCCGCTACTGCTGCGAGACGGCTCCTTTGGTGATCCAGGACAATGAGTTGATTGTAGGAGCTCCCTGCGGCGCTCCGAGAGCTGGCGCATTCTCACCGGATATCGCATGGAGATGGATGGTAGATGAGATTGATACTATTGGTACAAGACCTCAGGATCCATTCTATATTTCCGAGGAAGATAAGAAGATCATGCGCGAGGAACTGTTTCCGTTTTGGAAGGGAAAATCCGTAGATGAGTACTGTGAAGATCAGTACCGGGAGGCTGGTGTCTGGGAGCTATCCGGCGAGTCCTTCGTATCTGACTGCTCCTACCACGCATTAAATGGCGGCGGAGACTCAAACCCAGGCTATGATGTGATTCTGATGAAGAAGGGTATGTTGGATATACAGAGTGAGGCAAGAGCGTATTTAAAGGAACTTCACTATGAAAATCCGGAGGATATCGAGAAGATTTACTTCTATAAATCTATTATCGAGACAACAGAAGGCGTTATGATCTACGCAAGAAGAATGTCCGAGTATGCAAAGGAACTGGCAGAGAAGGAAACGGATCCAAAGAGAAAGGCAGAGCTTTATAAAATCTCTGAGGTTAATGCAAGAGTTCCTGCTCACAAGCCGGAAACCTTCTGGGAGGCTATTCAGGCAGTATGGACCATTGAGTCCCTGCTGGTTGTGGAAGAGAACCAGACCGGTATGTCCATCGGCCGTGTGGATCAGTATATGTATCCATTCTACAAGGCGGATATCGAGACCGGCCGGCTTAACGACTTCCAGGCATTTGAACTGGCTGGCTGTATGCTGATTAAGATGTCTGAGATGATGTGGATCACCAGTGAGGGAGGTTCAAAGTTCTTTGCAGGCTACCAGCCATTTGTAAATATGTGCGTAGGCGGTGTGACAAGAGAAGGACGGGATGCAACCAATGACCTGACCTATCTGTTAATGGATGCAGTTCGTCATGTAAAGATCTACCAGCCATCTCTTGCCTGCCGCATCCATAACAAGTCTCCCAGAAAGTATTTAAAGAAGATCGTAGATGTAGTACGTTCCGGTATGGGATTCCCGGCCTGCCACTTTGATGATACACACATTAAGATGATGCTGGCAAAGGGGGTTTCCATCGAAGACGCAAGAGATTACTGCCTTATGGGCTGTGTAGAACCTCAGAAGGCGGGACGTCTTTATCAGTGGACTTCTACAGCCTATACACAGTGGCCGATCTGTATTGAGCTTGTGCTAAATCACGGAGTTCCGCTGTGGTATGGTAAGCAGGTATGCCCGGATATGGGTGATTTAAGCCGCTTTAAGACCTATGAGGAATTTGAGGCAGCGGTAAAGGAAGAAATCAAATATATTACAAGGTGGACCAGCGTTGCAACGGTTATCTCTCAGAGAGTGCACAGAGAGCTGGCTCCGAAACCGCTTATGTCCATTATGTATGAGGGATGTATGGAAAAGGGAAGGGATGTTTCCTCCGGCGGCGCTATGTATAACTTCGGACCTGGCGTTGTCTGGTCTGGCCTTGCCACCTATACTGATTCTATGGCAGCGATTAAAAAACTGGTATTTGATGAAAAGAAGTACACCCTGGAGCAGTTAAATGAAGCCTTAAAGGCGGATTTTAATGGTTATGAGCAGATACGTACCGACTGCTTAAATGCCCCCAAATATGGAAATGATGACGATTACGCTGATGACATAGCAGCAGACCTTATCAACTTTACGGAGCATGAGCACAGACAATACAAGACTCTTTATTCGATCCTGAGCCACGGAACTCTGTCTATCTCCAATAACACGCCATTCGGCCAGATGACAGGAGCCTCTGCAAACGGACGCCACGCATGGTTGCCTCTGTCTGATGGCATCAGCCCAAGCCAGGGTGCTGACTTTAAGGGGCCGACTGCTATTATCAAGTCGGTATCTAAAATGTCCAACGACAACATGAACATTGGTATGGTACATAACTTTAAGATCATGGCAGGACTTCTGGATACACCGGAAGGAGAGGAGAGCCTGATTACGCTGCTGCGTACCGCGTGTATGTTTGGAAACGGCGAGATGCAGTTCAACTATCTGGATAACAACACTCTGATTGAAGCGCAGAAGCATCCGGAGCAGTATCGCGACCTGATCGTTCGTGTAGCAGGCTACAGCGCGTTCTTTGTAGAACTGTGCAAGGATGTACAGGATGAGATTATCAGCCGTACCATGCTGACTCATTTTTAATACAGATACAGGACAGTTAGGAGAGGTATCATGGAAAGAAAAGCTCTGATCTTTAATGTTCAGAAATATAACATGTATGATGGACCGGGAATCCGTACCATCGTATTCTTCAAAGGCTGTCCTCTGCGCTGCAAATGGTGCGCCAATCCGGAAGGTCTGGAGCGGAAGATACAGGTGATGTTTAAGAAAAATTCCTGTGTCAGCTGCGGTCTCTGTGTGGACGCCTGCCCGGTGGGGATTCATGAGATCACACCGGAGGGGGTTCACCGGGTACGTCGGGATATTGACTGCACTGGCTGCGGAAAGTGCCGGTCAGTCTGCCCGCAGGCCGCCCTGGAAATCAATGGTCAGGTGAGGACGGTGTCTGAACTTTTAAAGATGGTGGAAGAGGATGCGGCATTTTACAGTATGTCGGGGGGAGGCGTGACGCTGGGGGGAGGTGAGTGCACTTCCCAGCCCGAGGCAGCCAGAGAACTTCTTATGGCCTGCAGGAGCGAGGGAATCCATACCGCCATTGAGACCTGTGGCCATACAAAGCCGGATAAACTGTTTTCCATCGCAGAATACGTAGATCTGTTCCTCTTTGACATCAAGCACATGGATCCCAAACGTCATAATGAGTTGACTGGAATTGGAAATGAACGGATCTTGTCCAATTTAAAGGAACTCTTAACAAGACGCTATAATGTGAAGGTGCGGATGCCCATGTTGAAGGGCATCAATGACAGCAGGGAGGAGATCAATCAGGTGATTCAGTTTTTGCTTCCTTTTCGGGATGATCCCAATTTTAAGGGGGTGGATCTTCTGCCTTACCATAAGATGGGTGTGGGAAAATACAGCCAGTTAGATATACCTTATCCTATTGAGGGAGATCCAAGCTTAAGCCAGGAAGAGCTTGACCGGATCGAAGGCTGGATGAAGGCCTGTAATTTCCCCGTAACAGTGGTGCGCCATTGACAAAAGGAGGGGATATGGCGGGAGGAATTATACCTACAGGCAGGGTTATTGAGGAATCAGTGCCTGGAAAACAGGTGACAATCGCCCATGTAATCGCTTCTCCAGTGCCGGAAATCTATGAATCTCTGGGAATCGAAGGAAGAGGGGCTATTGGTATTCTTACTCTCTCCCCCTTTGAGACAGCCATGATTGCTGCAGATATTGCAGCCAAAACTTCTGATGTGGAGATTGGATTTCTGGATCGCTTTACTGGATCCGTGGTAATTTCCGGGGATGTGGAGAGTGTAGATACAGCCCTTAGGGCTGTAAAGGATACCCTGGAACGAGTGCTTGGATTTACAGCTGCGGAGATAACGAAAACGTGAGAAGGAAACGGATTATGATTATAGGACCCGGAAAAAGCGGAAAGACAGCTTTGGCAGCTTTCTTGGAAGGAGGCGGGCCGGACATCCGCCGGGTTCAGAATATGGTATACAGAAAAAATACGCTGGATACGCCGGGAGCGTATCTGGAAAGCCCGTGGATGCATCATCATCTTATTGCAGCTGCTCAGGATGCTTCCTGTGTGGTGATGACAGTAGATGCCGCAGGAAAGAGATGGGTATATCCTCCGGGATTTGCAAAAGCCTTTCGTGTTACGGTTATAGGGGTGGTAACGCGCTGTGATCTTCCTGAGGCGGACATACAGGAGGCCCGGCAGCAGCTTAGGCGGGCAGGGATCACTCCGCCTTTTTACGAAATCAGCATTTATGATAAAGAAGGCTTAGAGCGGCTCAGGGACGTTCTGGCACCTTACCGTCCCAAGGCTTTGCAGCCGGAAAAATGAAAGAAAGGAGGGAAAGAGGATGGGACAGTTTTTGATGAACACTCGGATTCATACAGGAGAATCCTCCTTAGAGGAGATAGCCAGATTAGGGATCCGAAAAGCATATATTATCTGCGATCCCTTCATGGAAAAGTGCGGACGGGCTCAAGAACTGGCAGCTATGCTGCAGAAAATGGGAACTGAGATACAGATTTTTTCCGAGGTGGTACCAGATCCGTCTATTGAGGTGGTTGCAAAGGCCATTCAGGGAATGAAGGAATTGGGACCGGATGGTATAATCGCTCTTGGCGGCGGTTCAGCCATTGACACCGCTAAGGCGGCCGGACATCTTTATGGCTCAATGAACGGAGGCGCAAGACCACTGTTAGCGGCCGTTCCTACCACCAGCGGAACGGGAAGTGAAGTGACATCCTTTGCAGTCATTTCTGACACGAAAGCTCAGGTGAAATATGCCTTAAGAGATCAGGCGCTGGTGCCGGATGCGGCATTTTTGGATCCAAGACTAACCCTTTCGGTTCCGCCTGCTGTCACAGCAGATACGGGAATGGATGTCCTGACTCATGGATTGGAGGCATATGTATCTGTTAAAGCGGATGACTTTACAGATGCCTGTGCGGAAAAGTCCATCCGTCTGGTATGGGAATATCTTGAAAGGGCTGTTCTGGACGGCTCCGATATGGAGGCAAGAGAACATATGCACAATGCATCCTGCCTGGCGGGAATTGCATTCAGCAATGCATCCTTAGGTATATGTCACAGTATGGCGCACGCTTTGGGGGCCTGTTTTCATATTCCGCACGGCAGAAGCAATGCGCTACTGCTTCCTCATGTGATCGCTTATAATGCGGGGCTGGAGGAAAGTGGGGAAAACGAAGCTCTGCTGCGGTATCAAACAATCGCAGAGATGTTGGGGATTGGAGGCGGTACGCCAAAGGCAGCCGTTCACGGATTGATCCGCCATATCAGGAACCTGATGAAACGGATCAGAATCCCTGCCTATGTGACAGAACTCTCTGTTGAAAGTGAAACATTTGTAGCGGCTATTCCTGAAATGACGGAAAAGGCGCTTAAGGATAACTGTACGGCTACTAACCCCAGAGTACCAGCCAGGGAAGAACTGGAATACCTTTACAAGAAGCTTTGTAAAGGGGGAAGCGTATGAGATTTATCACAGAAGAAGAACTGAGACATAGATTCCGCAGGGAGCATTTTACAGAATATGAACCGGAGCCGGAAACCCGGCTGACACCAGGAGCAAGACAGTTTTTGAGTGATCGGGGAATCCGGCTGACAGAGATTAAAACAGGCGGGAGTACAGCACAGCGACAGGATGAGTTTGAAAAGAAGGATGAAGAAGGGGCTGGTCAAAACAGCAGTCAGGCGGCGGATCAGCCCTTCTGGCGCATCGTTCTTGTAAGTACTCAGGCTGATTTTCTGCAGGCGGGACTGGACCTGTGTCAGGAGGATGTTCTGTTAGCAAAAGAGGTCTTTGAACTGGAGCGGTATCTGGCAAAGATCGGTTCCGGGGAAGAGGTACCTGAGGGAGAGACACATCAGGAAATACGCTGTTTTTCCTGTACAGGAATTGGACCGGAAAACAGCGGACTCCTTTTGAAAGACTGTTTTGAGATCACTGGCTTTCATGCCCAGTCTCCCAACGGTCGGGTGGTGGTTCGGCTTCATGTACTGAGAAGCCGCTTACGGGAACTGGAACAGAAGCTTCCCGAAGAGAAAAAGGAAATGGCACACCGCATCATCAATCGTTTATCGCAGATGATATGCCATGCATTTGGAGGAAAAATATGTCAGAAGAATTAGCATTTGCAGAATGTGACCGCCTGGTTCGTGAATTTGAACAGGTGATAAAAAAGCCTGTGAAGAGATCTTCTTCCATTTATTATACTGGTGTGGATCTGGGGACGGCTTGTGTTGTTTTAGCCGTCCTGGATGAGAATCGTCGGCCGGTGGCAGGAGCTTACCGGTATGCAGATGTGGTTCGTGATGGCATGGTTGTAGACTACATCGGAGCCATCCGTCTTGTTCGGGAAATGAAGGAGGAACTGGAGAAAAAACTGGAAACAGAACTGCTTTATGCCGCTGCGGCCATTCCGCCGGGAACCGATGCGCTGGATGGGGGAGCTATCAAAAATGTAGTGCAGGGAGCGGGATTTGAGATTACAGCCCTGCTGGATGAACCCACAGCTGCCAACCAGATACTGAAAATCCAAAACGGTGCAGTAGTGGATATTGGAGGCGGAACCACAGGCATTTCCATTCTGGAGAATGGCCAGGTGATTAACGTAGACGATGAGGCTACAGGCGGAACGCATTTCTCCTTGGTACTGGCAGGGGCTTACAAACTTCCGTTTTCTGAGGCGGAGATTTATAAGAGGGATAAGAAAAACCACAAAGAGATTCTTCCGGTATTAAAGCCGGTGATCGAAAAGGTGGCGTCTATTATCAGCCGACAGGCAGAGGGATACAACGTTCAGGGGCTGTATCTGGTAGGAGGAACCTGCTGCCTTGCTGGAATCGAGGATATCATAGGGAAGAAAACAGGGATTCCCACCTATAAACCCGAAAATCCAATGTTTGTCACTCCTCTGGGAATCGCCATGAGCTGTACGGATCAGGAAATGGGGTAAAACATATGGAATACCGGATTATCAAATCTCCCAGTCATGGGACATTGGAGATTCTGGCTCGGAGAAAAGGCTCAGGAAGTGCGGTAAAGCTGGAAGATATTGATGCTATTGGACTGGTGCAGGGACGACTGATTGAGATGGTGTGCGCTGCCGACGTGGCGGAAAAGACGGTAGGAGTTACTGTTGAGGACATACGCGGCAGCTGCCCTCAGCATATGATCATGCTGGCGATCTTTGGAGACACTGTTTCGGTGGAAACGGCTTTGAAGGAGATTCAAAGAAGAGAAAAGGAGGGGAACGTGGAATGGTAACAGCGAGACTCACGGGAAATATCTGGGCTACGCGCAAATCAGACCTTTTAAGCGGCTACAAGCTCCTTTTGGCGGAGGTCATCGGCGGTGTCCGTGCAGGAGAACGTATGGTGGTCATTGATACGATCGGGGCAGGGATCGGCGACCGTGTTATTGTGGCCTGCGGCTCATCTGCCAGACGAATGCTGGGAAATGATGAGATCCCGGCAGATGCGGCGGTCGTGGGAATTATTGATGAAGACTGTGCCTTTGAGGATTCATAAGGCAGTCAGGAGAGGATGTGGAAAAATGAAACAGCTGATTTGCGCTGCGGATATAGAGGCACTGAAGCAGGCGGGAAAGACGGTCTGCGTCACAGGACCAGATGTGATCGTAACACCTTCTGCAAAAGATATGGCAGAAACGCTTGGAATTACATTTTCAAATAAGGAACCGGAACAGAAAAAAAGTGTCTGCGATGGTGAAGAAATCGACAGCGAACAGATCTATCAGCTTTTAAAAGTCCTCATGGATAAGGGGATTTTAGGAGAACTTTTAACGAAATGCGGCAGCCGCCCTTATCAATGCGTAACCCATGAAAATGGTTTAAAGGTAGTCAGGGGGAATACCGTAAAGCTGGATGTGTTTGATACAGGAAATCCAAATGCAACAGCTTACTTTCAGGAACTGGTAACAAAGGAAGAGTCTCATATCAGTGCAGGTTTTCTTGTGATTGAACATTCTGAGTTTGCCTGGGAGCTGACCTATGAGGAGATTGACTATGTAATAGAAGGAACACTGAACGTTACTATTGACGGAAAGAAATATACGGCTAATGCCGGAGATGTTCTTTTTGTTCCATCTGGTTCTAAGGTAATCTGGGGATCACCGGACAAGGCAAGAGTATTTTATGCTACCTATCCGGCAAACTGGGCAGACCTTCTGTAAAGGAGGGTGTGAATGCAGGCACTGGGTATGATTGAGACAAGGGGAACTCTGGCAGCGGTAGAGGCTGCGGATGTAATGCTAAAGGCTGCTAATGTGATCCTTGTGGAAAAGACAAAAGCAGGAGGCGGTCTGGTGACCGTTATAATAGCAGGAGATGTGGCCGCTGTAAAGGCTGCGGTGGAGGCGGGAGCGTCTGCGGTGGGACGGTTGGGAGAAGGACTTTTGGTGACAGATCATGTGATACCAAGGCCTCATGAGGAAATGGAGGAGTTTTTCAGACCAGGAACACCAGACAGCAATAATAATATGGAGTATGGCCTTGAGGGCAATACAGACGATGAAGAACTGCCGTCGAATGAATCGGAAGGGGAAAAACAGCCAGATGCAGGGAAGAAAGACAGTGAAATGATTTCGACAAGTCCCATAAATAGGGCCTGGTGCGACAGACTTTTTGATTCTTCCGGTATTGAGGCAGTAATGACCGCTCTTAAAGGCTGCCATGTGGCACAGCTTAGAAAGCTGGCCAGAAGTTATCCTGAACTGGGAATGGCTGGAAGAGAACTCTCAAGGGCCAATCGATCCCGGCTTCTTAAGGAACTAAAGCAGTTTTATGAACAGAAGCAATAGAAGATCCGGGTTTTCTGCCGGAGAAAGGAACAGACAATGGAAAATTTTGATTTGGATCTGCGTTCCATCCAGGAAGCCAGAAATCTGGCACGTCAGGGATCGGAAGCAGCAAAGAAAATGGCATCCTATACAAGCCAGCAGATTGATAAGATTTTAAAAAGCATGGTAGAAGCAGCAGAGGCTCATGCTGCCTGCCTGGCAAGGATGGCAGTAGAAGAGACGGGATTCGGAAAGGTTCTGCATAAGGCATACAAAAATCACGCTGCAGCAGCATTATTATATGAAGACATTCGTGATATGAAGACGGTAGGCATCATTTCCGAAGATCGTGCCAGGGGAACCATGGATGTAGCGGCTCCGGCAGGACTGATTATGGGAATTGTTCCATCTACCAATCCTACATCTACCGTTATTTACAAGTCTATGATCGCTCTCAAGGCGGGAAATGCCATTGTATTTTCTCCTCATCCTTCTGCAGCGAAGTGTACGCTGCGGGCAGCAGAGGTAATGCGTGATGCAGCCATTGATGCAGGTGCTCCGGAAGGAATTATCAGCTGTATTGCAACTCCAACAATGGCTGCTACCAATGAACTGATGCACTCCAAAGAGGTGGCTCTTATCATCGCTACCGGAGGCCCTGGCATGGTAAAGGCGGCCTACAGCGCAGGAAAACCGGCTATTGGCGTGGGAGCAGGCAATTCCCCGGCCTACATTGAGCGTACAGCGGACGTAAAGGCAGCAGTAGATGCTATCATTGCCAGCAAGACCTTTGATAATGGAACCATCTGCGCATCAGAGCAGTCTATTATATGTGAGAAATGCAATCATGATGAGGTAGTGACTGAATTAAAGAATCATGGCGCTTACTTTATGTCAAAGGAAGAAACAGATAAGGTATGCAGTCTGCTCTTTAAGAATGGCCATGCCATGAACGCCAAATTTGTAGGCCGCACTCCGGATGTGATCGCTCAGGCAGCTGGTATTTCAATTCCGATGGGAACTACAGTCCTGATTGGTGAGCAGAGAGGAGTAGGTGAAGGATATCCGCTTTCCTATGAGAAACTGACCACGGTTCTGGCTTTCTATACCGTAGAAAACTGGGAAGAGGCATGCAGACTTAGTATTGATCTTCTGCAGAATGGTATTGGTCATACTATGAGTATCCACACAAAGGATCAGGAACTTGTACGCAAATTTGCAATGAAGCCAGCTTCCCGCATTCTGGTAAATACAGGAGGCAGCATGGGTGGAACAGGTATAAGCACGGGACTGAACGTTGCATTTACTCTGGGCTGCGGCACCTGTGGCGGCAGTTCTGTTTCCGAAAATGTAAGCCCTCTGAACCTGATCAATGTAAAGAAGGTAGCCTACGGCTTAAAGAACTGTTCCACCCTTCTTCAGGATGACAGGACATTCCATTATTCGGAACAGGGGAATGGTGTTTCTGAATCAGGAGACTGGGGTGTTTTGCACGATTCAAGGCAGCAGATCGGAAACATTGGGAATCATATGGAATCCAGGAATTTTAGCCCTGCTGACATTGTAGCTTCCTTTGAACGCCGCCAGGGCGGTGGATGCTGCAAAGCTGTGGTTCAGGAATCAGATATTGATACAGCGGTTCAGTTAAAGGATGCAGCAAACGGTTTTACTGACGATGCTCAGATGGCAGAACTGGTACGTAAACTGATCAAATCCATGAATCAGTAAGGAGGCAGGCGATGAATCAATGTGAAGAACTGCTTAAGCTTTTAATGGAGGCAATCAGACAGGATGAACAGAAACGGGAAAAAACCAAGATGGACGGCTCTATCCCGGTTGGTGTTTCTAACCGTCATGTTCATTTATCTCAGGCGGATCTGGATCAGTTGTTTGGCCCTGGATACAATCTGACAAATATAAAGGATCTGTCTCAGCCAGGTCAGTATGCCTGCAAGGAAGTGGTAACGGTCTGCGGCCCCAGGGGAGCAATCGAAAAGGTTCGTATTTTAGGCCCGGTTCGCAAGGATACTCAGGTAGAGATCCTGGCGGGAGATTGTTTTAAACTGGGTGTAAAGGCTCCGGTGAAGCTTTCCGGTGATCTGACGGATACACCAGGTATTACTCTGGTTGGGCCGAAAGGCTCTGTGCAGACTCAAAGGGGCGTTATGATTGTTCAGAGACACATTCATATGCTTCCATCGGATGCAGAGGCTTTCGGTGTCCATGACGGACAGGTAGTAGATCTTGAGGTAGAAGGCCCAAGAGGAGGCGTATTAAAAAATACAATGATCCGTGTGACGGATCAGTCACAGTTGGAGTGCCATGTAGATACGGAAGAAGCCAATGCCTTTGGACTTGGCGGAGCTTCCAGGGTACGCATCCATTTTTAGACAGATCCGGTCTGTATGACTGGCTGACATATATCTATCCAAAGGTTTCAAATTTATAAATCAGGAGGAAAAAATAATGAAGTATGATGCATTAGGAATGATTGAAACAAAGGGACTGGTAGGTTCCATTGAGGCAGCAGACGCTATGGTAAAGGCGGCAAATGTTACCCTTATCGGTAAGGAATTCGTAGGAGGCGGCCTGGTTACTGTTATGGTACGCGGCGATGTGGGTGCGGTTAAGGCAGCTACTGACGCAGGCGCAGCGGCAGCCCAGAGAGTGGGAGAACTGGTTTCTGTTCATGTAATTCCGCGTCCGCACGCAGAAGTAGAGACGATTCTTCCGGCTGGGAAGGAGAACTAAAACAGGATATAGCCTGACAGGTGCTTTTATACAGGGCCAGTATTTTGGATCACCTGTATGTCGGCCAGGGAGGCGC
>OBWG01000227.1_pt1 | contig 55547 bp, 54 predicted proteins | sample 1495221 | NCBI WGS metagenome assembly OBWG01 (sample SAMEA2580053, study PRJEB22360) | human gut metagenome | reverse complement strand
GGCGGATCAGGGCGTTTGCCTGTTTCCTCTGTGCCGGTGTCATGCGGTAAAGGGAACCGTCCTGCCTGCGCTCTATGGGCGGCAGTCGTTTATATGGATTTTCTATCATGCGTCCCTCCATTTGTTCTCCGTTGCCGTTCTCCCCGAAAAGGCTTCCTGCCCCATTCCTGCGGAGTGTTCCGGCGTTGGCACGCTCCCCATAACTTCGGGACATTTTGTCCCGAAGCCACCTCTGGACATTTTGTCCCGAAGTCGGCTCCTTGCGGTGCTTCCCCCGCCGGATATTCCTTTTCGGACGGTCATTCTGTTTTCAAGGTGCTGTCCATCGATGAACTACCCTAAGTCTACACGAAAAAAATGCAATCCCCGAAATTTTGCGAGAATTGCATTTTGATGAAGTTTACACTTTGAAAATTGTATTTTTGCAATTTTGCTGTATAATGGAGATATGCGGAGGAGGTGCGTGTCTATGGCTTTACCCGGAACACCCGGACAGCGGATTTCCGATTTATGTAACGGAAACCACATCACACAAAAGGAACTTGCGGAGAAGATAGGCGTTTCCGCTTCCCAGTTGAGCCGGATTGTCAGCGGCGAAACGAGAACGGTCAGCAGTGATATTCTTATAGGTGTGGCAAAAGAATTTAAGGTATCAACAGACTACATACTGGGCTTATCCACTGTAAGCGTCCGTAAAAGCTATGATATTTCTGAACTGGGCTTATCCGAGGGAGCCGTGAGGGGGCTTGTGACGGGCGCAGTCGATGTGCAAATCCTTAACCGCCTTCTGGAACACAGAAACTTTCCGAAGCTGATAGATTTGATACGGATTTATTTTCAAGATACGGCGGCAAAGGGGATAATGGCACGAAACCAGCTTATCGAGATAGCGACGGCTTCCCTGTCCGACCTGATGAAAGAACACCCGGAACACAGGACAGAAGCAAAGCAGGATTTACAGCTATTGAACGCACAGAAGATGGGGGAGCATGAAGCTGAGATTGAGAAAATCAAGAGCGTGTTCCTTGCCATCCTGCGGGATATTAAGAAAGACATGGAAAACAGAGAACAGCCGGGGGAAGCTGTAACCGCCGCTATGTTTCAGACCATGCGGAACGCATTGGCGGAGCAGAAACAAAACACAATTTCCGTTGATGATATAACAGCGATGATTACCGGACAGATCGGGCAGCTTGCGCCGATGGACGACGAAACTGCCGAACTATTCCAGCAGTTGGCAAAAAAGATGATGGAGCAAACCAATAAATAATCTATGCAATATTAGAGGTAACTTAATGAAAAAAATAGGACTTGTCGGAGGGATTGGCCCCGCTTCAACAGTAGAGTATTATTTGGGACTTATACAAAAAAGTTTGAATGAACAAAATAACAGCATATATCCAGAAATTGTGATTGATAGTGTAAATATGCTTAAACATGATGTGGCGCTCGAAAATAGTGACTATTCAGTTTTAGGAGAATATTTACTTTCCAGTCTCTCCAATTTGAAAGCGGCTGGTGCAGAGATTGCTGCTATTACCGCAAATACAGAACATATTGTGTGGGATAGAATATGCAATAATTTCCCGCTACCTGTAATCAGCATTGTCGAGGAAACCATTAAGGAACTTAAGCGGCTTCGTTTCAAAAAAGCACTTATCTTTGGAACAGAATCAACTTTGCGTAGCGGTCTTTATGAAAAAGCATTAACAGCAAACGGGATAAAAGCGGTTATCCCATCTAACGCAGAAATATCTCTATTAGGGAAACTGATATACCCCAATTTAGAGAATGGTATAGTAATTCCAAGCGATAAAGAGAAAATGATTGCACTGGCAAATAAATATATTGCAAAAGAAAATGTAGATGCACTCATTCTTGGCTGTACTGAGTTGCCACTTGCCATAAAATCCGAAGATGTTAATGTTCCAATTGTAAATACAACCCAAGTACATATCAACGCAATTTACCAATATGCGATTCAATAAAAATAGCAAAGCCAACCGAGCCAGTCAACGGTCAAGATGAACGGCGCATTTCATGCGCCGCCGTTGACAGCACGCCTGTCTTTGCTGATGAGCAATCAAGGCGGGAAAGCCCTAAAATGGCTTCCCGCCCATTTCAATTTTGAGACACTCCAAAATCAGAAAGAGAGCGGCCAAGCACTTTGAGGGATTGGCCGCCTTGTCCACCCATTCAGCGGGACGGCGAGCGGCGGTCAAGGCCGGATGTAAACTCGTTCATTTCAGCTTTGACGGTTGCCCGCTGTCCTGCTACTTTTCCAGAAGTGTGGCCACAACTTCGGGACATTTTGTCCACAAGTCGGGCGTAGGACGAAGGACGGGGCTTCATATATCTGCCGCCGTTCTCTGAAACCAGCCCAATTTTTTGTTCATTCCCATTCACAAAAAGTCAGCCTGTTTTCCTGCCGGAGCAAGTAGGGCGCAAAAAGCACCGCACCCCGTTTCCCCCGTCAGCCACGCCAGCAGGTATAACACACTACACTTTGCAAGCAAAGTCGTGTGCCAAAGGGGAAGCCCCTTTGGAAACCCCAGACAACAAAACAGGCTGAATATCTCGCACTTTTCCGGTGCTTAATACTCAGCCTTTATTTGTTGTCAGCAGCCCCCGTTTCGTGGTCTGCGTGTAGTTCCTTGTAAACTAACCTAAGCAACTGTTAATAAAACTTTGGTTTATGATACTAAGCTATAATGATGTCTCTCCACTTCTATGTAGATGATTAAAATATAAAAATTTGCAGTAACTTAGAGGGGGAATATTTCAGAGGATATAAATATTCAAAATCATGTAAAATAAACCTGAAGATTTGGAGATTTTATTCGTAAGTGCATCAAAATATGACGTAGGTAAGTAGTTTCCATCCGGCACCCAAAAAAGGTTTTACATGTTCGAACCATAACCACAGGTTTTCTTCGGTCCTGCTGAAAGAATGCATATCCAGGAAAATATAGTAAAGTGTCAGGATATGTTTTGTACTTTTGAGGACGGTGTTCCTATACCGTGCATTAGCCATTTCCTGAAGAAATCTCTCTATAATCGTAAGCGCAAAATAATTCGACGGATTGTGTTGCTGTTGCGCTTACGTCTAAAAAGTTGAATACTGAACTATTTGGACTTTATAGTGATGAGTCTATTATCTCACACAGGATGATTTTGGACAGGTACTTACTATTTGGCGTTTACGAATTTAGTTTATAATGAAATGTTTTGTTTTGTTTTTTAAACAACAATAAAATATCCTCATTGAAAAATATTTTGATTCACATAATTTCAATGAGGATATTTTTATTGGAAACGGAGTGGTAAATATTATTTTATAATGGAATCTTTCTTCCTAGTTGATTTTGAAGGATTAGGAGTAGAAGGGGAGTGTTGTTGAATCCTAGAAGTCAATTGCTCTGGTTTAGGGGGCTGGTAACTAAAACCAGCTGAAGGTAAACCTCCTCCGATTATAGCTACATGATTAATTAATTTTGCTACATAATTCAGTAAATTACGCATTACGTTTTCTCCTTCCTACTTTTGGGAATTAAAATTAATATTACCATAGTTATAGTTGATTCCATTGCAATTATTGAGTATGTTTCTGGAAGTGGAGACAGGCTTAATATAATATACATTGAAAGTTCAACAGTCAACAATAAAAAAAGAGTTTTTTTATAAGAGAAATCTATTAGAAGAATAGTTATAAAAAACAGATATAATATACAAATGGTATAACATAATAAAATTATTGAGTTTAATATTGGGTGTACTATTACAAATTGCGGTAAAAATAATTCGCAAATGAATAACGTGTTAGTTATTAAAAAGCATTTTCCATAAGAAGGTGCATGATAACCTCCGAGAATAAATCTTGGAATTGCAAAATAGCTTATGAATATTAAACCTGAAACTATACTCTGAAGTAGTGTAGCTGTTATAAGTATTGTAATAGCAGTTATAAAAGTTGAGTAAAAAAGATTAAAGCCATAAATATATATATCTTTTTGTTGCAATTTTATACATCCATATCGTATTAGCAAATTCGTGCTTTTTTCAGAGATATATTTTAGCATTATTATTACCTACCAATCTAAATCATTCTATCATAAAATAACACAAATTAATAATATGTCCGTAAATTGTTAAAAATTGACTGCGTATTATGTTCAGGGGTCAAATAAAGCTTAATTACAGACAAAATGATAAATTAAAAAAATATGCTATTATATGTCTGGATAAAGGTTTAATATTAAACGCATGTTTTCTAAAAGATATTTCTTTTGCGTTGGAGTAAGCAATGTTAGCATTTCTAAAATTTTTTGGGAATCATTATCTGAGTAAAGTCCAGCTATATTTATATAATCACAAAGTATAATTTCTAGGCCAGAATTAAGGGCTTCGCAGATATCAAGCAAACGCTCCAGACTGACCATATGCATACCTCGTTCTAAACTACTTATTGTTGACCAGGATACTCCGACTTTTTCTGCCAGCTGTTCCTGCGTTAAACCTATCGACATTCGAGAAGCTCTTATACGAGAGCCTATTTTTACACCTAAATCCGTACTTTGCATTAGGTTTGCCTCCTTTTCGATTAGTGTATCAGTATTTAGACTAATGTTGTATTGAGTAAAATGCGATGTTCTTTACAAATATGCTATATACTGATAGGATTATTATTGGTATATTAGGAAAGGAGAATACAGTAATATGAAGAAACCAGAAGATTTTGTGGAAGAGGTAGAGGCAATAAAATTAGCATTAGGAACAGTTCAATATAGTGGGATATCTATTAAAGTATCGTTTGAGTTATGCCTTAGAAAATATCTTGAGCTATTTGAACATACTGAAGATAGTAGATATTTAAGAAATGCATTGCTGCATATGCAAGCTTTTCTTGAAATGGGATTTGTATATGAAGAATTTGCAGATTTATTTGATAGAATATTAAGTGAAATAGGATTTGACAAAGAAGAAGTGTTTCCAAAGAGATTTTATAGTGCAGCTAAAGTAAAGTTAGTTAAAGGAGAGGTAAGAAAGATGATACCTAGATGGTCAGCTTCAAAATATCATACTTTGCCAATAAATGAAGTTGTGAATGATATTATTGAAAAAGTAACAAAAAAAAGAGAAGGACATTACTATTACCATAGTAATCAAAATCCACAAAAAAAAGATGATGATATTTATGAATTGGTAATTACAAATGAGGAATGTTTTTTTTATGATATTTCCAGGAAAAAATATTATATGTTTGTTGAATGATCGGTGGAGGTTTAATTATGGTACTGAAAATGGCAATTGTTGATGACGATACATTGTTTTTACAGGATATAGAAAAAATATCATATGAATTTCTAAAAAAGGAAAAAGTTATTGCTTCTATCGATACATTTACAAGTCATAGAATGCTTTTATATGAATTGGATGAGGATTCTTATTATGATCTTTTTCTATTAGACATAGAAATGAAGGATGACAACGATATAAACGGAATACAAATTGCAAAAAGAATTCGCGAATACAATAGGGATTCAATTATTATTTTTGTTACATCGCATATGAAATATACATTAGATGCATTTAAAGTCATTGCTTTTCGTTATATTCCAAAGAATGAATTAAAAAAGGGTTTGGAAGAAGCATTGCAAGAAACTATTAAGGAATTACATGAGAGAGAAAAGAGTTTTTATCTGATTGAAACAATAACTAAATATATAAAATTGTATTATACAAATATTTATTACATATATAAGGTTGGAAAATATTCAATATTTGTTTCTACAACTGGAGAATATAAAGTTCGAAAAAGTTTGGCTACAGTATTTAAAGAGCTTAATTCTTTGGAATTTGTATTTGTAGAAAGGGGATTCATTGCCAATATAACACATATAGACCGGATGGAAGATGAAAAAGTATTTATGGATAATGGTATAGTGCTAAAGGTTAGCAGACCACAGATACATATGGTAAAAGAAAAGATAGCAGAATACTGGGGAGAAAATACATGATTGTTTTATACAATGTAATAGAATTTTTGATTTCCTTTGTAGAAACGTTAATTTGCTATAGATTTGTTAATCTTTTTTTCAAAGACAGATTAAATACTAAAAGAAAAAAAATTATGGAATTGTTATATTCATTACTTATAACAATTTGTATTTTTTTAAATAATCAGATTAGTCTTTTCTCAAATTTTTTGTTGATTTTTGTAATTGTGGTTATGGGGATCTCTTCCATGCTTTTATTTAAAGCAAAGTTCTTTCAAAGCGTAACAGTGGTAGGAGTATACTATCTAGGAATTATGATTTTCGATTTGTTTTCAATTTTTATAATAAGTGTATTAACAGCTAATGATAAAGTTGGGGGAATTTTAATCAGCCAACAAGGATTGGAACGAATTCTGTATATCTGTGCGATGAAATTATGCTTAATTGTTTTTTATTTATTCTTGAGAGATAAAAACATTAAGTATGAAGTGTTTTTAAAATATTGGGGATTCTGGCTTACATTATGCCTTATTGGATATAGCGCTCTATTTTATTTTCAGAGGTTTGCAGTTCGCAATCTAACAGAAGTATTGGCCTCAAATTGGCTTTTCTTTTTAGCTATTTTATTAATGTTTCTGTTATTGTTTTATATGTATATTAAATATAGAGACTATGAGGAAAAAAACGCTATTATTAACGTGAGAAATGAAGTGCTGGAAAAAAGTTATGCAAATATACGAAAATTGTATAAGGATAATGGACATGTGATGCATGATTTTAAAAATCATATTGCTATTATCTCAAACTATATAAGAAGTTCAGATTATCAAAAAGCACTAGACTACATTGATAGTATTGCACAACCTATTCGTAAGATTGAAAATACAGTATGGTCTGGCATTGAAATTGTTGATATCGTATTAAACTGTAAAATTGCTGAGGCTGAGATGTATAATATAAAAGTGACGATCGATGTTAATATTGCATCGCCACGTGTAATAGATATGGATTTTTGTACGATATTATCGAATCTTATGGATAATGCTATAGAAGCATCTATGGAAGATGTGGAAGCAAGAAGATACATTAAATTTACTATGAAATCTGTAAATAATATGCTTGTGATAAAGGTCAAGAATAATGTTGCAGAAAAGCCGAAACTATTAGAGGGTTCGAGACTTGAAACAACAAAAAAAGATAAAAAAGCTCATGGTATTGGTTTGGAAAGTGTGGAGTTTTGTGTTAACAAGTATAATGGTAATATGAAATTTAATCTAGGAGATACTTATTTTGAGGTGCGGGTTTTGCTTCTTTCAACATAATTGCGGTCAAAAAACTACAATTCACAGCCAAATTTGACTATAAAGATAGTAAATATGGTAAATTTGAAACTAAAAAGAAAGGAGACAATAATTATGCAAAAAGAAAGCAAAACAGATATTCTTAAACAATCAGGAGACTTACTAGGAGAAGTTTGTGAAGCGAAGAAACTGAGTAAGGCTTCAGATGATGAAATTATTACACTTACTGTTGAATGTAGTGCCTTTTTTACTCTTGTTTGTTGCTGATATAGTATGCCAAAGTGGGAGCAATGCTGAAAAACATTTGCTCCCGCTTTTTAGGAGTTGCAAATGCGAAAAGATAAAAATTTGTATGAAGTTACATTTGAAAAAAATAATATAAATTTGAATTTAGATTTATTAGAGTACTGGCAGAGGATAATTGGCATTTCGAGCGTTGAATATGTGAAAAAAAAGTGGCCATTTGTTTTCACTTGTCTAAATAATTATTTAGATAAAGATAGTGAAAATTTGAAATACGAAAAAATCAAGGAATATTATTGGGAACATGAAATAGAAGTGGATAAATGCATTGTAGAGAATTATAAAAGTAAAAATCTGGGATGCTTTTTTTATGATTTTTTATCATTAACTTTTAATATTCTGAAGGATAATAATAATTTAATCTATATTTGCAAGGAAGTATACTTAAACTATTTGGATTCAATTTATAGTAGGTTAATGCTTGTTACTGTACGCTCATTAATATTTGAAATGAATTTATGGAATAAAAGCCATTCTTTTGCCGGTACTGCAAATGAGGCATATCAAAATTATTGTAATAGATGTTTGCTAGATAGAAACTATCGAATTTCTTTTTATAATAAATATCCCGCAGTGTTTCGGGGGGTACTGGAAACAATAATTTTTTCGATTGAAAATTTCAACACGTTTATCAAAAGACTTTTGAATGATAAAAATCAGATTGAAAATGTTCTTTGTCAAGAAAATAAATTCTCTAAGATCGTAAAATTGGAAAGTAATTTTTCAGATTTACATTGTGGCGGGAAAAGTGTTTTTAAAATACAGCTAGATAATGATTATACAATAATCTACAAACCACATTCAGTTAAGAATGAAGTTGTATATCAACAAATTACAAAAAAAATAGGAAGAAAATGCGGAATACGGATGTACACTTATAAATGTATTGAACATGCAAATTATGGATGGACAGAATATGTAGATTATGTACCCTGCAAGAATTTGGCTGAGGTGAGACGTTATTATAGAAGGATGGGAATCCATATTTTTGTATGCTATCTTTTAAATTCTTCAGATATACATGCAGAAAATCTTATTGTCCATGGTGAGTATCCAGTAATTGTTGATATGGAGACGATTATTTCACCGTATGAAAATAATAAATTCATAGAGCTAGAAGATAAAATAGATGTTATGATTCATCAATCTGTTTTACATTCAGGATTATTACCTTTTTACATATGGTCACAGGAAAATGAAAGTGGGGTTGATGTTAGTGCATTGAACAGGAGTTTAGGTCAAGTTTTGCCAATTAAAGTGCCTGCTATTGATAATGCATTTCGTATAGATATGAAAATAAAATATGTTAAAGCTATTAGCAATATAAGAAATAACTTATTATTTTTGGATGGAGAGCTTATGGCTCCATATGAATTTCGAGAATTAATAATTGAGATGTTTAGAGAGGCATATTTAGTATTTCTCAAAAATACAAATGATATTCTTAAGATATTTAAAAGACTCTCAAGTACAAAAATTAGAGTTGTTATGCAAAATACTCAGCAATATTCTATGATGTTATCTTCATCTTTTCATCCTGAGTTGACGAAAAATGTGATAGATCGACAGATATTTCTTTATGGATTATACGATATGAAGAAGAAATGTAATGAAGATGTATTTGAGTCAGAAGTGAAAGATCTACTACAAGGAGATATACCATATTTTTATTGCAATATGAATAGTTTAGATATATACGATTCAAGAAATGACAAAATTGAGGGATTTTTTCAGCATAGTATCATGGAACAAATCATAAAACATATTCAATTTTTGAATAGGAAAGATATAGAAAGACAATGTATTTTTATACGAATATCACTGAGTATGACAAAATATTCAGAACTAAAACATAAACTTAACGTATCTGCAGTATATAAATCAGAGGTTGGATTTAAAAAAGAAAAAGTAATTACATTAGCAAAGAAATATGGCGATTTTTTAATTAACTCAGCAATATATAACAATGATAAAACAGATGTTAATTGGATAGGGATTAAGGTACAAGATAATGATAGAAGTGATTGGCATTTGGCTCCACTTAATAGGTACTTTTATGACGGGAAGGCGGGAATAGCATTTTACTTTCATGTATTAAAAAAAGAAGGTATGAAAGAATTTAACCATATATGTGATATACTTGATGAAAGTTATTTTAGATATACAAATCAAATGCTAGCAGATTGCAAACAAGAGAAAGTATGTATAGGTGCCTATTATGGTGAAGCATCAATATTATATCTATATGAATTATGTTATCATCTTTATAAAGATGATAAGTATTTATTTTATTGTGAAAAACAAGTAGAAGTGTTGGAAAAATATTTTAAAAAGGATAATAAATATGATTTGATTTTCGGAAATGCGGGAGCGATTCTAACAATAATTAATTTATATGATTTGACAAATAAAAGTAAATATTTGTCTCTTGCAAAGGAGATGGGAAACTATTTATTAAAAAAAAGTAGTTATTTGGATAAGGGTATTGGTTGGAAAAGTGATATTAGCCCGAATTATCTGGCAGGACTTTCTCATGGGAACAGTGGATTCTCTTTAGCTTTTGCTTATTTATATAGTAGGACAAAAGAAAAACAGTATATAGAGATTATAAAGGATATTTTAGAATATGAAAATTCGTTGTATAATCCGGTCACTAATAACTGGAAGGATCTTCGAAGAGGAGATTTTGATAATAACATCGATAGTATGGCATGGTGTCATGGAGCTTCAGGCATTTTAATGTCGCGACTTAAATTGCTAGAATTAATGAAAGGAACTGTATTAGAGAGCCTTATTTTAAATGATGTTATAAGAGCTGCGCAAAAGGTGATGAAGCTTCAGATATTGCAAGGAAACTGTTTATGTCATGGGAATTTTGGTACAATCAGTATATTAAGACATTATGGGGAAAAAATGGGATGTTATGAAGCTATTGAATTGTCAAAGTTCATGTTAAATTATATTATGAAATCTAATGAAGATGATTTTATAAAAGATTGTGAAAGATATAACCCAGGTATTATGATTGGCGCAACAGGAATCTATTATGCAATGCTTAAGCAAGAAATATCCCTGTTACCAGAAATACTATTATTGGAAATTTAACTATAGGATAGAGGTAGTGCTCTGAGTTACAGGAATGAAGTATAATCGATGGTGTCAAGCGATTTATGAAAAACTGAATTAAAAACTATGAATGAGTAAATCTCAAATATTGCACAAAATAAAGACACCCTCTATTGAATGATGTATAATTGTAATAACGACAAAACAATCTTACACATACAACAAGGGGGTGCCTGTTGCAAACAGTATACATTGTATACATCATTCTAATCATATTTACAATTACTTTAAATCTTTAAAACTCGGATTATTCTTATCCGATGTGTACCTCAACCATTTAATGACTATCATGGTCTCGATTTTCTTGCGTGGTTATCGAGGAAAAACCATTGATTTCGCTGAAGTCAGCTGTCAGCACAGAACTACAACCGCTTATTTCCTGAATCATGGAAAATGGAATGATTCTGAACTCCAAGATGTTTTGAAACGCAGCGTGATACAGACTATTTGTAAGTAAGTAATCATCCGTATCTGTTTTTTCATTTTTTATTCTGCTACAATCTCCTTAAAACTCAGGAGGTATTCTATACACTATGAACAAAGAAGAAAAAGCAAAACTCTGGGCTGACCGTATCCAGCAATACAAAACCAGTGGACAAACGTGTAAACAATGGTGTGCAGAAAACGATATCCCTTTATCTACGATGGGATACTGGACCCGCAGACTTGCTAAAGAAGATCCGGCATCTGAACCTGAACAGGATCTGGTCTTTGCCAGACTGCCATCTGAACAGGAAGCTGCCAGAAAGCTTCTCTCTGAAGAAACTGCACCGGTGCGTATTTTTGTCTCAGACAGTATCCGTATTGAAATATCTGATTCCTGCAGACCGGAACTGATGGAATCCATACTGGGATTCCTGCAGTGCCATGCTTGACCTGGCAGGAGGAACAACGGTATATCTTGCCTGCGGAGTCACTGATCTGAGAAAAAGTTACAATGGTCTGGCTGCCATCATCAAATTAAAATTTCACCTCGACCCATACTCACGCTGCATGTTTGCGTTCTGCAACCGTCGGCGTACTTCTATAAAGATCCTCCAATGGGACGGATCCGGATTCTGGATCCTGATGAAACGGCTCGACCGTAATGCCTTCCACTGGCCGGATACTCCGGACGAACTCCGCCAGGTGACTCTGAAGGAGATCCACTGGCTGTGTGACGGACTATCCTTAAATCCCAGAGGTGCATTTGAGGAACACCATCCAAAGATCATTCTGTAAGCATACGACAGCGGAGCTGTCAATCCCGTAAAAATCATGAAAAATACGACATCTTCCTGCATATTTCCTATATCCGGAAACGCAGTTTTCCATAGGAAAACAGCTGGGATCATGGTATACTTTTGATAATGATAAAAGCCGGGAGGACAGGACATGGAACCGATCTTTACAGATAAACAGCTGAATAACATGAGCCGTGAAGATCTGATCTCATTGATGAAGATCGTACAGGAACAGACAAAGAAGAAGGATACGGAGATCCAGCTTCTGAAGGATAAACAGAAGGAACTCGAATTCTTAAATGCCATGCTCTCTGACCGTCTTACCCTTGCACAGAGGAAACAGTTTGGTGCATCCAGCGAAAAGTATGCCGAAGGCTATGAACAGATGAACCTGTTCAATGAGGCAGAAGCCAGTGCGGATGCGGAAACAGAAGAGCTGTTTGAAGAGATCCGGCCATCCTCTTATAAACGTAAAAAGAGAAAAGGAAAGAAGGAAGAAGATCTTTCCAATTTTGAGACTGTTGAGACCAGGACCTATAAACTGGAAGGGGAAGCCCGTTACTGCCCGGAATGCGGAAAAAAATACAGCGTAGTAACAAAGGAAACCGTAAAACGCCTGCGTTTTGTACCTGCAAAGTTTGAGGTTGAAGAAGAGATCACTTATGTATACAGCTGTCCGAAATGCGGGGCCATGAAACGTCCGGAAAAAGAACCTTCCCTGATCCGTGGAAGTATCGCTACGCCTTCCCTTGTCGCCGGTATCATGAACGCTAAATATGTAAATGGGATGCCTCTGGCACGCCAGGAAAGAGAGTTTGCCAGATATGATCTTGATCTTTCCACAAAGACTATGGCAAACTGGATCATAAACTGTGCAGACAGATACCTGAAACCACTGTATCAGCTGATGAAAGAAGAACTTCTGGAAAGCAGATATATCCATTGTGATGAAAGCCGTATCCAGGTACTTGGAGAACCAGAGCAGAAAGGTACGACCCAGAACTGGATGTGGGTATACCTCACGGATGAGTTCAGTGGCTCCCCGCAGATGGTACTCTTCGATTATGAAAGGACCCGTGCGGGATATCATCCTGTAAACTTTTTAGGGAACAGGTTTCATGGGTATCTGACCTGTGATGGATATCAGGCTTATCACAGTTTAGGAGAAGGTATCATAATAAGCGGATGCCTTACCCATGCAAGACGGCGCTTTGATGCAGCCCTCACAGCATTGAAAAAAGACTTCACAAAAGAACAGCTGAAAGAGACAGTTGCATATCAGGCAATGTCAAGGATCGGGATTCTCTATAAGATTGAGGAGATGCTCCATGACAAAACACCGGAAGAAAAATATGAGGAGCGCCAGAAACAGTCCCGTCCGGTTATGGATGCCATGTTTGAATGGCTGCATACGATGGAAGATTCTGTAGACAGGTCTTCCCTTATTGGTGATGCCATTTTGTATACGCTTAATCAGGAAGTATATCTGAGACGGTATCTGGAAGATGGACATCTCAGCATAGACAACAACAGTGCAGAACGTGCATTGAAAAACTTTGCAGTAGGACGCCGCAACTGGCTGTTTGCCAAAAGTGTACGGGGAGCAGATGCCAGTGCCCTTGTTTACAGCATTACAGAAACGGCACTTCTGAACCATCTGAAACCATACGCATATCTGACTTATATATTGGATGAACTCAGAAAAATGGGGGCTTTTCCTAAAGAGGAAGAATTAAAGAAACTGCTTCCATGGTCAGAGAATCTTCCGGAATACTGCCGTACTAAACTAAAAAAATAATAATAAGCCATCTGATAGAGAATCTGGCAGACAGCCAGGAGCAGTATCAGATGGCTTTTATAAAATGTCAATATACGAATGATTACCTACTTACGACTATTTACCGGGAGGCACTGCTCTCTGGTAAGCCCATTTTCTGTATTGTGGATGATACAATCGCTTCGCATACAAAGCCCTCGTCACAGCCATTGCATCCTATTGAAGCGGCGTATTTCCATCAGTCTCATTTAAAGGGCTGTCAGGATTATGTGCATCAGGTCGTTTCTGTCATGTTATCCAGTAATGGCATCATCTTGAACTATGCAGTTATCCTGTACGACAGATCAAAATCAATCAAAAATCCGAATTGTACAGAAGTTTGCGGAAGAACTTCCTGTGGCACCTGTGATCTCTTACTTTCTGAATATTCTTGTGCGGGAGGAGCCGCCAGTCCGGTGTGGCGAGGTTCTTCCGCAATTATCCGTTTTTATCTTGCCTCATATAGCACAGTTTTGCTTCCAGCAACTCTCTGTTACATTTTCCGTGACAGAAACAGGTTCCCTTTTTGCCGGAAGTAAGTCTGAACTGATTTCTGGAGCATCGAGTAGCGCAGTGAAATTCTGCTGAATGATTTCCAGGGTTTTCTGCTTTTTCTGTAATTCCTGTTTTTCCCGGAGGGTAGCAGCCTGTTCAGATTCAAGATTTTCAATCTGCTTCTGGATTTTATTAGAGCTTGGGATTTTGGTAACACCGAGATCCTGAAGCTCTTTTTTTAGTGAATCGTGGAGCTGGTATTCTGCCAGATGCTTGGAACGGTATTCTTTTGGATTTTTTGCAGATTTGCAATCTTCTATCACTTTACGACAGAGCCGGTAAGAATCACAGTGTTTCTGAATGACTTTCTGCGTGCTCAGATCACTGGTGATTTGTGCTATTCTCAGATCAGCCGCTTTAACAGAAGCATCAACATCAGAAATATGCTGTTGGAAATCTTCATAATTCAGCAGGTTATTTTCAGAAAGATAGTTGAAAGTACGAGCCGCTTCTTTCAGGTTATTGAGTTTTGCCCATCGTTCAAATCCTTCTCGATTGCCGGTCGTAACATACGTGGAGATATTGATATACAGGCGGGCTTCTCTGGACAGATGCTTTGGAGCTTTCGCTTTGCTACGATTTTTAGCCAGACGGATACGGACATTTTCTTCCGAATAATAGCTTCCGAGAGATTTCATATAAGTGAAGTTTTTCTGTTCCGGTGCACGGAAGGACAGATGTTTTCCCTGTCGAACTTCATATCCTGCTAACTGCATCTTTTGTAGAAATTCCTCATAGTTGATGGAAGTCCAGATTGCCTTATCAACTGCAACACGCAGTTTGGCTTTCCAACTGGTGCCACGATGATATTCCATATTCTCTTTATAGCTTTTACCTTTTTCTCCGGTTGGCATACTGGTGGCGAGTCCATTTTCATAGCAGATACAATTACTGATTCTGCAGAGTTTGTGGTAGCTTCGCTTATTGGAAACATACTTGTGATGGTCAACAAAGCTTGCGGCATTGAAGATGATGTGATTGTGTATATGATTTTTGTCAACATGGGTGCTGATCACGTATTCATATTTTCTTTTCAGTACTTCGTCTGCAAATTGCTGTCCTAAGCGATGGGCAGTTTCGGCATCAACTTCTCCAGGTTTAAATGACTGGATCAGATGAAATGCCAGGTTATCACCTTTGTCCATTCCATTCTTTTTTGCCATTTCTCTAGTCATAGAAAATTCAAGATCTGCAGTTTCCGGGGAGCAGCCAAAACTGGAAACTAACAGTTTTTCATCTGTCTTATCTGGATTTGTAATATAGTCCAGAGCTTTCTTGTCTGTTACTTTAATTGGGAAGATCTTAAGATACGCCATAATTCTTTCACCATCTCTTTCAATTCTTGCATTTCTTCCGGATATAGATCTCCGGTGGTATTTACTTTCTTTGCAATCTGATTAATATTCACACCAATCTTGTGCATTTCCTCATACTGTTTCTTCAGAGGAGTTGTATCTGTGTTGACGATGTAGCCGTCGATTGCCATCTTACGCAGATAAGCTCCCATGTTCTTGGTTTTTGATTCTATCATCTTCCTGCGGATTAGCTTTCGTTCTTCTTCGGTGACATAAAAATGAATTTCTTTGTTTCTTTTTCTTTCAGCCATTAGCAGTTCCTCCTTTCTGCGAGGGCAGTATTACCGTTGCTTTCAGCATTTTCAATTTAGGGCAGGGTACCCTAAATTGGGATTTTCCGGAAGTGTATCCTCACTTCCTGTCCTTGCTGTTTTACCCCTCTATTAGTTAAAGTCAGGAGATAAAGAGAAATGCAAAAGAATTTGGCAGGTAGTATGCTATACGAAAATGTGATATGATTATGGACAGGACATCAGAAGAAGCAGGAGTTGAACAGATTTTGAAAAAGGAAGAAATATTTGATTATGTGAAGAAGCAGTACGGTACAGTTCCAGAATATCTATGGAGTAAACTGCCGGACAGTGCAGTTCTTCGCCACAAAAATGGAAAATGGTATGCGGTGCTCATGACTGTTGAAAAATCGAAACTTGGATTAGATGGAAATGATACAGTTGATATCATGGACGTAAAGTGTGATACGGAAATGACCAACATGATTATTCAGACTTATGGATTTTTACCAGGATACCATATGAATAAGCAACATTGGATTACGATTTTACTGGATGGTTCAGTCAGTGAAGCTAAGACACTGGACTTTTTGGATATGAGCTATGACCTGATTGACGGAGCAGGCAGAAAGGAAGAAAAATGAGAAAAGCAATCGTATATGCATCAGTACATCATGGAAATACAGAAAAATTAGTAAAGAGGATAGCAGAAGAGTGTCAGGTAGATTTAATTGATACAGTAAAACAGCAGAAGGCAGACTTGAGTGACTATGATATGATTGGATTTGCGTCAGGAATCTATTATTCAAAATTTCATCAGTCGATTCTGAAATTTGCAGAGAGAAATTTGCCGGAAGATAAAAAAGTATTTCTGATCTGCACTTATGGCGGAAGTGAGAATTATAAATCCATAGAACAGACTTTGAAGAAAAAACATGCCAGCGTAATTGGAAAATTTGGCTGTAAAGGCTATGACACATTCGGACCGTTTAAACTGGTTGGTGGTATCGCAAAAGGACATCCGAATGAAGAAGATATGAAGAATGCAGTAGACTTCGTAAAAGGATTACATTGATTTTTGAGCAAAAGGAAACCGGGGCTTTTTTTGCGCCTCGGTTTTCTGGCTGCTGTGCTTCAGTCTTCAACTTGAAAAATATCTTCTACTGGCACTTTCAGGTAATGTGCCAATCGGATTGCAATCTCAAGGGAGGGATTGCGTTCCCCACGTTCGATGCGGCCTATGGTCTGGCTGCAGGAACCGACAGCTTCTGCCAGATCTGCTTGAATGAGATTTCGCTCTTCACGAATGTCTTTCAGGGTATTATTGATCGCCATTCAATCACTTCCTTTACTTATTGTTATCAGCAGAATCATGAATCTGCTGTTGAAATCTAATGAAATCCTGGAATTTCTTCACCTTTGCATTTCCCAATTACTTTTCCAAAAATCTTAAAAGAGTCAGATTCCAGAACCTGAATAGGACGGTATTTTTTATTTAAAGAGATCAGATAAACACCGTCTGGCTCATCATGTAATTCCTTAATGTAAGTATTGCCATTGAGATAAAAGATTCCAACTTCACCATTGGCAAGGGAGTCTTTTTTCTGAATCCATGCAACATCGCCAGTATGATAAAGTGGCTCCATACTGTCACCGGAGATTCGTACACCAAAGTCTGTCTGATCAGGAGCAAGATGCCCTACATCATAAGTTTCCTTTACAGAATCCTCAAGATAATTTCCGGTACCAGCAGAAACCGATTCCCAGGTAATATCTACAGGATGATGGAACGGGATAATTTTTGCAGACAGAGGAGAGAACTTTTTAGAAGCTTTCAAAATATCTGCAAATTCAATCAATTTATTTCTGCCCTCTTCATTCAATCCATTCATAATGTTATATGGATTTTCTCCAAAGAAGGATTCATATATATCTTCAATATCAAGTAACTGGCAAAGTGTCAGGAAAACATGTAAAGCTGGTTCACGTGCACTAGTCTCCCATTTGGAGATTGCTTTTGTAGTGACCTGAATACCCTCCTGAGAAAGCAATTTTACCAGGTCTGATTGAGAATATCCTTTCTTTTTTCTATTTTCTGCTAATATTTCCCCGAAATCACGCATTTGTTCGCCTCATTTCTATTTGGATTTTCTATATGCATTATACCGCATGTTAGAAATAAAATCAACAACAATCTCCAAAACGGAGAAAGAACAACCAAGATGTAGCTTGACTATCTCCAAAATGTAGATGTATACTAAGCATACAGAAATTGATAAGACATCATGCTGAACGAAACGGCTGGGAGGTGAAAAAATTGAGTGAACGTGTAATCCTGCATAGTGATATGAATTGCTTTTATGCAAGTGTGGAAATGCTGCATCATCCGGAATTTGCCGGAATGCCGTTGGCAGTCGGTGGTGATCCGGAAGCAAGACACGGGATTGTGCTGACAGCAAATTATATTGCAAAGCGAAAAGGTGTAAAGACCGGAATGGCATTATGGCAGGCAAAACAGATTTGCCCGGAAATCATATTTGTACCACCACGGATGGATTTGTATTTACGATTTTCACAGATGGCAAGAGAAATCTATTCGGAGTATACGGACAAGATTGAGCCATATGGGATTGATGAATCCTGGCTAGATGTATCAGACAGCAGAAATCTGAAAGGAAGTGGAATAACGATTGCACGAGAAATCAGCCATCGGATTAAATACGAACTGGGTATAACGGTAAGTATTGGAATTTCCTGGAATAAGATTTATGCGAAACTTGGTTCAGATTACAAAAAGCCAGATGCGATTACAGAGTTTAACCGGGAAAATTATAAAAGTATGATTTGGCAGCTTCCTGCATCGGATCTGCTTTATGTTGGAAGACAGACTCGGAAGAAACTTCAGAAGCTGGGGATCCGAACCATTGGGGAACTTGCAGAAAGTGATGAAGCAATGTTAGAAAGCCATTTTGGAAAGATGGGAATTGTGTTATGGTCATTTGCAAATGGTTGGGACAATGATCCAGTTTGCAAAGACGGGTATGCAGCTCCTGTGAAGTCAATCGGCAATAGTACCACAACTCCAAGAGATTTGGAAGATGATCTGGATGTTTGGATTATTCAGATGGCACTGGCAGAAAACGTTGCAGCAAGATTGAGAAAGCATGGTTTTAAATGCAAAACGATAGAAATTACGGTTCGAGACAATGGCTTGTTTCGTTTTTCGAGGCAGAAACAATTACATCATCCGACAAATATAACAGATGAGATTGTGACAGCAGCATTTCAGTTGTTTAAAGATCATTATAAATGGGAGCATCCAATCAGAAGCCTTGGTATACGAGCAGTAGATCTTGTGTTGGATAATATTCCCGTGCAGTTGGAACTTTTTGGTAATCAAGAGAAACAGGAAAAATTAGAAAAGATGGATCGTACTGTAGATGAGATCAGACGACGGTTTGGATATTTCAGTATACAGCGAGCGGCAATGTACCAAGATAAAGTCTTATCCCACTTGGACGCTGGTACACATACGGTCCATCCACACAGTTATTTTCATGGATAATGGGAGGGATAAATTTGAAACAGACATTAACCAGAAAACAGGAAGAAAGCTATCAGTGCATTTTGAATTATACGAAGGAGCATGGATATCCGCCGACAGTCCGGGAATTTGGAAAACTGATCGGAGTAAGATCAACGTCATCTGCTTCTTCCAGAATCAAGCAGTTGGAACAAAACGGATATATCCGAAGGATTCCGGCATCGCCAAGAGCAATAGAAATCTTATAGTGAGGTGCCGGTATGAATAAAGTATATGTAGATGTAGTGGCAGAGTTTCGGAAAGACGGAAAACTGGTTCCTATATTCTTTACCTGGGAAGATGGAAGAAAATATAACATCGACAGAATTTTGAAAATCGAGCGATGTGCCAGCAGAAAGGCAGGCGGTGTAGGAATGATGTACACCTGTATGATACAGGGACAGGAAAGCCATTTATTTTATGAAGTGGATAAATGGTTTATGGAGAGAAAAACAGCATAAGGAGAGATAGGTATAGACGATATTATTTGGATTATTAACCGGCAGGGATAGTCACTTTCCCTTTATATTCCTGCAGGTTTTACATAAGAAGATGGATTCCGGTCAGCAAAGGCAGCTCCCACAATGTCTTTTGGATATCCGCTTCTGCAAGTTGTAGTGAGTAATTGCTTCCCATCAAAATCATGGGGAAAGCGAACTGGTCTGAAAGACCGCCAGTTAGTGTGATTATGATAAGGAGAATAAGAAACTGATGACAGACAGAGATTATGCAATTAAATCAATGAAAGAAATTACCTTCCAGATGGCAAGCCATGCACAGGATTATCTGGAAGTTACAATCGAAAGACATTATACTGATATTAAAGAACTGATGACAAGTTACCAGAAGCTGATTTTGGAAAATCAGGTCGTATTGGAAGAACTGGATATGGAGTGTCAGGAGAAGATCAATGAAGATATGGCATATGCGTTAAGCTACCTGAGCATTTATAATCATCAGCTTAACGTGCCAAAGATGCACCGGGAGATGAATAACCTGATGATTATTTATGGGCTGTCAGACATGATCTATCGGGGAATGACACTGGTGAAATTTTATGCTCCCAATGGTGTGACACTCAGTGAAATTCTTCATTCCTGCTTTTGCAGTCATTACAATAAGACAGATGTGGAAGTGCAGCAGGAACTGGGAATAGGCAGGACTTCTTTTTATAAAATGAAGAAGCAGGCACTTGGGTATTTAGGATTTTATTTTTATGAAATTGTAGTGCCACAGGCAAAAGATAAGAGATTCAAACCGTCATTAGGCGTTGAGGAAGAGTAGGTGGGAGTTATGAGATACGAAGATTCGATGAAAGGTGTAGCTGCTCAGATAATCAAAGAACAGCAGCGAGCCAGTAAAATAAAAAACAATCCAGAAGAGTTCCATTGGCATGACGAATATACAACGTTGAATTTCTTTCGGTTTATCTGCGAAAATATCGGTAACTTGGGAAATGGAGAAATTGAGAAAATGGTCACACGCTTGAAAAGCATAGATCAGAAAGCAGTGGAAAACCATGTGAATGGTGCTGTTTGGGCATTTGATTATGATAAGATGTTCTGTGTACTGATGGAAAATGAAATTTGCCGAAAAGTGTGTGAAAAGAATAAATATAATAGTTGGATGAAGCTGATTGGAAATTATTGTTTTCAAGTGATGTAGGATAAAATAGTGGCTTGTGAAAAGCTGGTTTTGATGTTAAGATGAAATTGGGATAGGAGACATCTAGGAACCTATCCTGACATAGCAAAGAATGGAGGCGAGAATGGACGTGGCGAAAGAAGAAATCGTGAAAACAGAAGAATTGGAAACACGTTACGAAAGATACAAGGGTATCTTAAAAGACCTTACCATCATGAGCGATGTGTTTATGCGGAATGTATTCAAGAAACGGGAATGTACAGAATATGTTCTGCAGGTAATTATGAATAAAAAGGATCTGAAAGTGATTGATCAAGTTCTGCAGAAAGACTATAAGAATTTGCAGGGGCGTTCAGCTATTCTGGACTGTGTTGCCAGAGATTCTGAAGGCAAGCAGATGGATGTAGAAATCCAACAGGACAACGAAGGGGCATCTCCCAAAAGAGCAAGGTATCATAGTGGTCTGATGGATATGAACACATTAAATCCAGGACAGGATTTTGATGACCTTCCGGAAAGCTACGTGATTTTTATCACCAGAGACGATGCACTTGGATACGGACTTCCGATTTATCATATAGACAGGAAAATCGAAGAAGTCAGTGAGAATTTTAAGGATGAAGCTCATATTATCTATGTAAATTCTAAGAAACAAGAGGATACAGAATTAGGCAGACTGATGCATGATCTTCACTGTAAGAATGCAGAAGATATGCACAGTAAGATACTTGCTGACAGAGTATACGAATTGAAGGAAACACAGAAAGGGGTGGAATTCATGTGCCGTGAGATGGAACAGATTTATAGTGAAGGTATTGAAAGTGGTGAGCTGAAAAAAGCAAAAGCCTCAGCATTATCCATGGCTGCGGATGGAATGAAAGTTGATAAAATAGCCCACTATCTTAATGTGAGTGTTCAAATGGTGCAGAAATGGATTGATGAGAGCATGAGTGTTGCACATTAACAAATTATAAATTTTAATGGAGCTACCAGAGGATACTAATTCTTCTGGTGGCTTTTTTGTGTGTTGCATGTATAAAAAATGAAAATTAGTTCTATAGAACTACAACTTGATTTGCGGATTCTGTATCTTTCAATTATCCATCAGTATACTAATTTTAGACCGAATTATCGTTCTGAAGGAGGTGCTATGATGGATTTAAAAGCGGTTGGTCAGCGAATTAAAGCAGCAAGAGAAGCAAAAAATCTTACACAGGAAGAACTGGCGGCGCTGGTAAATTTAAGTACAACACATGTCAGTGTGATAGAAAGAGGACTGAAAGTAACAAAGTTGGATACCTTTGTAGCAATTGCCAATGCACTTGATGTATCGGCTGATGCACTGTTGATAGATGTTGTGACACATTCTGTTACAGGTGTTACCAATGAATTGTCTGGTATGATAGAAAAATTGCCAAAGAACGAACAGAAAAGAGTTTTAAATGCGGTCAGAGCTTTGGTAGACTAATAGAATTAATTGCGAAATAGAAGAGCATAAAGCTCTTCTTTTTTTGTCTATTTTTATGAATCCATTTGTAAAACCCGTCTTTTTTCACGATTAAAACCATGGTATAGTAGTTCTAAAGAACTATATCTAATTCTATAAAATTGGAGGCGGACAAATGAGAGAGAAAACTATTTATGAAAAGATTGCAGAAAAGTACAACACAACACCAGAAGAGGTACGCAGAGAAATGCAGATAGCCATAGATGCAGGATTTGATAATCCCGATCCGGCTGTGCAGGAAGAATGGAAGAAAATGACACTTAGAGGAGACAGACCTACACCGGAAGAAGTGATCAATTACGCAGTAAAACAATTAAAAGGAAATTAATGAAAATATGAAGAAAAAGATAATTGCAGTGATCTCTGGAGCAGTGATCATGATAATTGCTGCAGGAAGTATTTATGGGAAACCTGAATCCGGTCATAAGGAAGGTGAACCGGATGTGGTAGGAACATTTTCCGTAAATCGGGATGAAAATCTAACTGTAGTCGCTAACCGGGAAAATATTGAGAATAGAGAAGCGTTTGCAAGAGAACTTTTGCAGATGTACAAGGGTGATTCTTTTCGTTCGACAAAATTCTCCACAGACAGGGGATATGCGACGAGCCTTGATATGAACATCTATTTATGGAAAGAGGATATTGAAGATGGGGAATCGGTAATGACAGCCGAATACAGACCTGTAGAATATGGAAAGGACTATGATGTTGTCAATAATCCTGATAAATTTCAACTATATATAGATGGAAAAGAAGTAGAAGAATAACACGGTGAATTTTTTATACTGAAATATGTACGATTTCAATAATGACGTGAACTTATGGGAACGTATTGCGGATACTTTGTGAACATTATCCTGATACAATGATTATGCTGATGAAAGAAGGCATAGATAACTGAATACAAAAAAGAGACGAAAGCCTCAGTAGTTAAGAAAAAAACTACTGGGGCTTTTTTCGTGCCTGAATTTCTCAGCCAATAACTGCGGGTATGTCCCGGCAGGATAAAGGAGGAGCAGGCATGATTCTAAACAGAGGTACGCCTTCTGGATTTGAAACGAGCAACAAGATTTCAAATTCAGGAGGAACGGATATGTATATTGAACACCCATATTTTTATGAAGGAAAGTACTACGCAAATATTGATGGAGAAATGATCGAGATTACAAAAGAAGTTGCGTATGCGATGAACAACTTTTACAGAAGCAGCAAGGCAAAAAAAGTTGAGATTAAGAACGAAGAAGGGAAAGTCGTGGATAAGATGCTGCGGGAAGTACCTTACAGTGGTCAGTCCATTGATGGAGAAGGCTTTATGATAGAGGATTTCCCGGATCTGAATTGTGACGTGGAGTACAGTGTACTGACGAAAATGGAACAGCAGGATATTCATAAAGTGATTAATCAGCTGAATACCGAGGAACGCATGATTATTTATGGCATTTTCTTTGAAAATAAGACACAGACACAGATGGCAGAGATTATGGGGATTTCCCGACAGGTATTAGCGTACAAGCTGAAAACAATCCTTAATAAAATGCGTGAAATGTATATGAAAGAATTTTTTTAAAAAATTTTTGGAAAATTTTTTGCATTTGCCGAAGTCATTTGACTTTAGTAATTAGAGGAGCTTTAAGGACTCCCTAAAATGCACCATGATAACTGAATATCCAATAATAACTGACGTGACATTTCATACAGTGAGCACGAGGAAGATGCCGCTATAGGATTAAAAGACGTAAAAACATTTTTAGAGCTAATAATGCTGCGAAAAAGCACTGACCAAAGCCAGTCGGCAGGCTGGTGATGCGATGACATGTGTGAGATGCGATACACTTGCAGACCCTGAGAAGTCTGTAACTGGTAAACCTATGAACTGCCAGAGCCTGGAAACGAGAGTTTTTGGGTTGTGGTCCGGAGTATAGCATTCGGACAGGTTATTATTCCCTTCCTGCAGATGCAGGAGTAACGATTCGGGATATCGAGGATAAATAGAATCGAGCGAGCACTGTTTAATAATCAAATTGGCTATAGAGGTTATGCGGCAGAGCTTTCTATCTTGGAAAGGAACTCTGCCGTATTCCTGTGGAGCCAATATAGCGCTATGAATGCTTTACAAATAAAAAAAGATTGGAGAGATGACAAGTGACGATTCGAAGAGGAGATATTTTATGGGCGGATCTCGGTATGTTTCCGACAACCTCGGTTCAGGGTGGAGTACGACCGGTGATCGTGGTAAGTAACAACAAAGCTAATACATACAGTTCAGTCATTACAGTAGTTCCGCTGACGTCAAGAATATATAAGAAGCGGTATTTACCAACACATGTATTTATCAGTAAGTACGATATGACAGGGATCCGAAAAGGAAGCCTGGCATTGGCTGAACAGGTTATGAGCATTTCTACAAAATGTATTATTGAGAAATGCGGAAGAGTAAATAAGTGGAGCCTGGATCGGGTACTGAAAGCAGTACGGATTCAGATGGGAATGGAAGGAGAAGGGCATGACAGCAGAGGAATATAGAAATTATCTGGATCAGGATTTCAGTGATGTGGATATCAATGAAATGACTGATCTACGGATGATAAAAGCAGACAGAAATAAGCCGCTTCAGGAACGGAGAGATATTTTTCTGAATAAAGTAGGAAATCCTTATCTGGTCCGGATCGGTAATATGAAAGTAAAAGTCAGATTTGCAAATAACGGTATATCTATGGAGCAGGCATTTGAGAATATGCTTCTGAGTGTCTGAAAAAGTATGCTTCTGAGTGTCTGAAAAAGTACTGGTAAAATTGAGGGGACTGTGTTAGAATGTCGGTAAGGACAAATTATGCAGCCCCCTTTTATTACATGGATTTTCTGACGTAATAAAAGGAGGTAAGATATGTATCAGAATATCAACAAAATCTATCATGCCGCCATCTATGTCAGATTATCTAAAGAAGATGGCGATATTTCCAGTTCAGCAAAACTGGAAAGTAACAGCATTTCTAACCAGAAAGCTTTGATTCTGGATTTCCTGAAAGACAAAAAAGATATTGAAGTTGTTTCAGTCCGAGTTGATGATGGATACTCAGGCTCTAATTTTGAGCGCCCAGCATTCCAGGCAATGCTGGAAGATATCCGGCGTGGGATTGTAGACTGCGTAGTGGTAAAAGACTTATCACGATTTGGAAGGGAATATATTGATTCCGGGAAGTATATCGAGAGATTATTCCCGGCTCTTGGTGTGCGCTTCATTGCCATCAATGACAATTATGACAGTCTCAAGGGAAAGAATCAGGCAGACGAAATCATTATCCCATTTAAGAATTTAATCAATGATGCTTATTGCCGTGACATTTCTATTAAGATCAGGAGTAATCTTGAGATTAAGAGGAAAAAAGGCGAATGCGTGACTCCGTTTGTAGCTTTTGGATACAGGAAGACAAAGACAGATAAGCATAAATTAGAGATTGATCCATCTGCAGGCAGTGTAGTACAGGATATTTTTAAGATGAAGCTGCAGGGAATGAGTCAGGATGCGATCGCTAATCGTTTAAATGAACTGGGTATTCTTTCCCCATTTGAGTATAAAATCAGCAGTGGCAGTCATTATGAAACTGGCTTTCGACAGAAAGAACAGGCACTTTGGAGTTCTGTTACAGTCCGCAGAATACTGGAAAACGAGGTTTATATCGGAAACCTTGTACAGGGAAAAAGGACAACACCAAACCATAAAGTGAAGCAGACTTATGTGAAACCGGAAGATGACTGGATCCGGATTGAGAAAAATCATGAACCTCTGGTGAGTGACCGTGATTTTGAAATTGTTCAGAGGCTTCTTGGCATGGATACACGTACTTCACCTGACCAAAAGCAGGTATATCTGTTATCCGGAATTGCTGTATGCGCGGATTGTGGAGCACCTATGACAAGAAAGGTTTCTACTGTGGCAGGGAAAAAATATGCTTATTATCTGTGTTCCACAAATAAAGAAACAAAACGCTGTTCCAGTCATAGAATACCGGAAAAGGATCTGGAAGATGCCGTACTGGTGATGCTGAAACAGCATATCCAGAATATCCTGCACCTGAAAAGAGTCCTGGAATTTGTTGGTACTGTGCCATTTCAGGAGATCAATATGAAGAAGCTGCAGGACAGGCTGGAGAAGAAAAAACAGGAGACAGAACGCTGTAAGGAGTTACGGATGATGCTCTATTCGGATATGAAAGAGGGCATTGTATCAAAAGAAGACTATGTAGAGCTTCATGCAGCCTATGGAAAGAGGCTTAAAAATGCGGAAGAGAGTATCCGTGCGATCCAGAAAGAAATGGATAGTGAGCTGGAAAAAGCAGACAATGCCAATACCTGGCTGGATTATTTTGTGAAATATCAAGATATTGAAGAACTGTCCCGCACTGTGGTGGTAGAACTGATCAGGCAAATCCGAGTATATGATAAAAAGAATATAGAGATCACTTTTGATTTTGATGATTGTTATCAGACATTGCTGAGTCAATTACCGGCTATGGGAGTTGATACGGTAATAGATGATGATAATAATCTGCAGGTCAAGGTAAAGGAGGTTGTATAAAATGGCACGAAAGAGCAGGAAAAACATTCCGGAAGTAGTCAGCAGTGCAACCGTCCAGACAGAGATGAGCAGACCATTCCGGGCAGGATTGTATGCCAGAATTTCAATGGAAACAGAAGAAACACTAGAAAGAGGAACGATAGAAACCCAGGTGGAATTGATGAAAAACTTTGTAGCAGATACGGAAGATATTTCGGTTGCGAAAGTTTATAAGGACTCAGACTATTCAGGTACAAATTTTGACCGTCCTGGATTCGTACAGATGATGGAAGATATCAAGCATGGAAAAATCAATTGTGTTATTGTAAAAGATTTGTCCAGACTTGGCAGAAATTATGTCGAAACCAGCAATTATATTGAACGAGTATTCCCGTTTTTCCATGTAAGATTCCTGGCTGTGACAGATGATTTCGATTCTTTCAGAGAAGGTGTGGATCTTACAGTTCCACTGAAGAATATCATCAATGAATTCTATTCGAAAGACCTTGCCAAGAAGAGTAGCAGCGCAAAAAAAGCACTTTGGAAAGAGGGAAAATTTACAAGTGCCTGGGAACCGTATGGTTACAGAAAGTCAGAAGAAGACCATCATCAGCTGATTGTTGATGATGAAGCTGCAGAACATCTGAAAAGTATATTTTCTATGTATATGGATGGCAGGAATTATAGTGATATTGCAAGACAGCTCAATAAAGATGGAGTTTTATCGCCGACTTTACAGAGAAAATTCTATAAAACCGGTGAAAAGCCGCTTCCGGAGTCTAAACCCTGGAATAATTATGAAGTGAAGCGAGTACTTCAGGATGTTCATTGCACAGGTGATTCTGTATTTGGAAAATATCAGCAAAGTGTTTTCCAGGAAAATAAACAGAGAAATCGACCAGAGAGTGAATGGGTGCATGTGGAGAACACGCATGAAGGGATTATAGATAGAGAGTTGTTTCAACAGGTACAATCTAAAATTCAGGAATATACGGAAGCTTATAAGAAGAAACATCAGCAGAACAATGGGGCTATTCGAAATCATAATTTCTATACAGGAAAAATATGGTGCGGAGGCTGTGGCAACCGCATGACGTTGTCCAGAGAAAGAAATGGCACATTCTTTTATATCTGCGGAGCCAATACTAACCATAAATCCGGAGGAAAGCAATGCAAAGGGCACAGAGTCAGAAAAGAATATGTGGATGACGATGTTCTTCGCCTGATCCAAACGCATATGAAAACCGTATTGGATACGGAAAAAATGATTCAGGAAATGAATACAGCTTCCAAAAATCAGACACAGTACCTGCTTTTGGATAAAGAAGTGGGGAAACTTCGACGGGAACTGAGCCGTATCAGTAAGCGTAAATCGGATTTATATGAAGATTACTCGGAACGTTTGATTACAGAAGAAGAGTACATACAGTTTTCTCGGATCTATTCCAATGAAATTGAGAATATCAAGAGCCGTCTGGACACAGTATTGGCGGCACAGGTTCGGTATTCCCAGGATTACCACATTGAAGAAGGCTGGGGAAATGTGATACATACTTATATGTCAAAGCGTAAGCTGACAAAAGAAATGGCAGATGCCTTTGTGGATTCAATTATTATCCATGGTAAGTATGATTATGAGATCAAGCTGGTATATGACGATCAGTTTGCAGATTTACAGAAATTAAAGAAAGAGAAGGAGGCGCAGACAAGATGACAGATCATAGAAAAACAGCTGTTTACATCCGTTTATCCGCAGAAGATGACAATGTAGATGGCAGAGCCAAAAAAGAGAGCGACAGTGTAACTTCTCAGAGAATTCTGTTAAAATCATTTGTGATTGATCAGCTGGGTGTAGCTGAGTCAGATATCCTGGAATATGTGGATGACGGTGTCAGCGGTACTCATTTTAAACGGCAGGGATTTCAACAGCTGCAGGATGACATGAAAAGCGGAGAAATCGGCTGTGTAGTTGTAAAAGACTTCTCCAGATTTGGAAGAGACTATCTGGAAGTTGGATTTTATATTGAATATATTTTCCCACTTCTACAGATTCGATTTATTTCGATTAATGACAGCTATGACAGTGCTGCAAGCAGCGGAATGACTGGTGGAATGAATGTGGCATTGCAGAATCTGGTATACAATATGTATAGCCTGGATTTGTCCAAGAAAATTTCATCAGCATTGCAGACAAGAACGAGAAATGGTACACGCCTTCCGGTAAATGCCAGATATGGCTATAAAAAAGGAAAAGATGGAAGGCTGGAAGTTGATCCAGAGGCTGCAAAAGTCGTAAAAATGATTTTTCGGATGGCAGCGGAAGGAACAAGTTTTGCAGATATTACAAGGGAATTGAACAGACAGGAGATTGTCACTTGTGATGAGCAGAAATTATCAAGAGGGGACCAGGTACAGTTCCAGAGGTTTGAGACGATCAAAAAGAAACACTGGAGCCCTACGACAGTAGCGGCAATTGTCCGGGATGAGATTTATATTGGAACCAGAATCTGGGGCAAAACGCGTTGTAGTATGCATACTGGCCATAAAGCTGTTCTGAATGATGAAACAGAATGGGTTCGCCTGGAAAATCATCATACGGCAATTATAGACAGGCAATTGTTTGAAAAAGCAAATGAAATGCATCCGAAAAAGAAGAGAAGTGTTGCGGAATCACGCACCAATTTTACTCTGGAAAGACGTAAAAAACAGCCGGCATTGCTGCTATGTGCCAACTGTGGGCATTCTTTACTAAAAGAAACGGAGCATCTGCTAAAATGCTCAGATGCTCGAACCAATGGAGATCCTGTGTGTCGAAGTCTGGTGATCCGACGGGAACCGCTGGAGGAGAATATCCTTGGGCTTGTTCATCAGTATGCAGCGTCAATGTTGGAAAAAGAAAAGAAAGTATCTTACAACAGGCAATGCGACTACAAAGAGATCAATACCGCAGAATTGCAAAAGCAGAGCCGACAGTTGACCTCGGAAAAGATGAAACTCTATGATGATTACAAAGATGGTCGTATGGATCGTGATTTGTATAAGCAGAGAGCGGAAAAGATAAGTGGACAGCTGGATGAAATTAAACGAAAAATAGAAGATGCGGAGAATAGCAAAAAGTTTCTTGAACAAAATGAACTTTCTGATAAAATAAAACTAAAAGATTTCTTGGGAATTCAGAAGTTCGATACAGAGAAGCTGCGTGAGATTATCAAGGTGATCCGTGTTCATAGTCAGGATGAAATCGAAATCGAATGGAATTTTGACGATATTTTTTCAGAACAGAGATAACTTGAGCAGGACAAAAATGACTTATCAGAAGATAATAAAGGTGCTGGGACTACCTGATGGAAGCGTCAGATAGTCTTCTGCAGAAAAAAAATAAAATTTTTTTTGTCCTATACTTGACACATCCACATGTATGCAGGCACACCTTTTGCTCTAATATGGCAAAATCCGGGATGAATCCGAAAACCTTGCAGTATATCATGGGTCACGCAGACATCAGTGTAACCTTGAACACTTACACCCATGTGAATTTTGATGATGCAAAGGAAGAAGTATATCGGATAGCGAATAGTTAAAAAAGCCCGTTGGTAAGGACGTTTGCTTTACCAACGGATTTACCAAGATTGCAGGGAAAAACACAAGAAAATACGAGAAGATTTGAGAAGATACCTTGAAAAGAAAGGAAAACTCAAAAGTCGGAAAACCCTGAAATATCAAGCGTTTGAGAAGAAATACAAGACTTAAATGGAGATATAAAAAGATGATTAAAGTACTATTTATCTGCCACGGCAGCAGACAAACATATTTGAAAAAACCTTAATTTATAAGGGGATTTAAAATTGAAAGTGAGAATTTACATCAAAAATATATCATTTGAAATCCTAGAGAGTGCTTGAAATGATTGATTGGAAAGTAGTCTAGTAGATAAAAGTGTAACATGGAAGTAAAACAGTATAATACAATTTTAGATAGAGTATTTTGTTTCTGGATGTTTCTGAAGTGCTATAATGTAGCAGTGCTAAAGAACAATATATAGTGTTGTTCTGTGATTTGAAGTACGAGATGTATGGATTGGATGAAACTAAACGAAACTGAAAATGAAAGAATGATATTGTTACGAAATTGAATTTGTTACGCAAAAATGGTAATTTGGAGTGAATATCATTCAGAATAATTAAATATAAATGCAAGGGTTATATGTTTTCTTTTGTCGAGAGAAATTAAAGGGTTGGAGTCGCATCATGGGCTTCAGCCTTTTTGTTTTCTATTAAGTATGCTTAAGTATGATAGATAACAAAATCATTTGTGCTGGAGTATAACAATGAAGTTATATTATGGTCAAATGATATTTAGACCAATAAAAAGTAATAAAATGTTTAAAAAGTAATAAAATGTGTTATAATTAGAGTAATTAATATTTGGAGGTGCTAATATGAGACTAAAAGCAGAAAATGTATTTAAACCTGGAGCGTATCCGGAATATACATATGTCTCCAGGAATTATGAAAATACAGGTATATCATATGAATTACGTTTAAAGCAGGCATTGAGAACAGCGGGTTGCCTTACATCATTAATTGGACCATCAAAAATGGGAAAGACAATCTTATGCGAGAAGGTAATTGGATTTGACAACATTGTTGAAATTTCTGGTGCGGATTTTAACAGCAACACAGATTTTTGGGCAATTGTTGCTGCAAAAGTGGGGTTGCCTTATAAAGGAGAATTGACAACAGAAAGAGAGGTTAATGAAGGAAATAGTAAGGAAACAGATAGTAAAAGTGAAAAGTATGTTCTAGCGAAAGATACCGTTATTCAATATTATAAAGAGCACGATAAAGTATTAGTAATTGATGATTTTCATTATGCTTCAAAAGAGATGCAGACAAAAATGGCACAACAGCTCAAAGATGCAATTAGAAGAGAATTAAAGGTAGTCGTAGTTTCTCTTCCGCATAGGGCGGACGATGCAATTCGACAGAATGCAGATTTATCGGGAAGATTGAGTTTAATTAATATTGAAGCGTGGGAAAAAAAGGATTTAAAAGAGATTGCTTTAAAAGGATTTAAACAACTTGACATTAAGATAACAGATGAAGTTGCAGAACAGTTGGCAGTTGAATGTCTTACATCACCACAGTTAATGCAGTATATTTGTCTGAGCATTTGCACATTGTTGGAAGACAAAAATGAGCATATTGTAAATTTTGATATGTTGGAAATGGCATATAAATTTACAACGGTTAACTTTAACTATTACGATGTGGTAAATGTAATGTCTAAAGGTCCAAATCCGCGTGGAAAGAAAAGAAATTTATACAAAACATTAGATGGAAAAGAATTGGATTTGTATGGACTGATCGTGGAATCGTTAGCCAAAAATCCTCCGATTATGGAATTAGATTTTGACACAGTTTATGACAGAATCATAAACCTTATTCCTAAAACAGAAGGAAAACCGGATAGAAATTCTGTAAAAAGTCATTTAAATAATTTACAAACAATCCTAAAAGAAAAAGAAGAAATTTATAAAGCAATAGAATGGAAAGACGGAAAAGTGTATGTTTTGGATCCATTATTTTTGTTTTATCTGAGATGGGGGAGAATGAATGGATAATATGCTGAAAGAGTATATCGAAAAGTTGAAATTAGTGGATACTGTAGAGGAATATGAGGAATTTATATCGAAGCTGCACCAGATGATGAAACAAGAAACATATAAGAATGATATTGTTCAAAATATCAGGAATAAGCAGAAATATATGGTAAACAAATTTTCGAAAGAATCTACCCGTGAAAATATGTTAAAAGCAAAAGAAAATCTGTTAATCTATTTGGATAGTATTTTGTGTGAAGAGTATGAGAAATCATCACAATTTATTCAAAGGGAGCTTGAGAGATTTCTGAGGAATTTTTATTTCTTTTTAGAAGCGTTTAGGGAAGCAAAACCGGATAAGAGAGCATCACTTACCACAGAAAATTTGCAAAAAATACAGATTGAAAATGAATATGATTTACAGCATTTGCTTTATGCAGTTATAAAACCACTATGTCCAGACGCCAGAAGAGAGGTAAATGATGATTCGGGAGTTGGAACAGTTAGAAGCGATATAAAAATTCTTTCTTTAAATACAATCATAGAAGCAAAGTGTACAAGAACATCAACAAACTTAAAAAAGCTGACAGAAGAAATAGAAGCTGATATTGTACATTATAAGGCGGATTATATATTCTTTTATATCTATGACAAAGAAAAAATTATAAAAGACAGGCATGCTTTTGAAACAAATTTTAACAGGAGTTTTGATGGAAAGGAAATCAGGATTATTATTTTGCAACCTGTCAATATGTAAAGGATAAATTTGACGGGACAGAGTTGGGTGAGAAAAGGCTCAGTGTCAGCAAAAGATGAGAAAAATGAGGTGATAATATGATTGCACCAAGAAAAGTAAAATTTGAGGCCAAGAAAAAGGAAAATGAAAATATTGAATTTCGTACATTTTTAAAATGCAATGCAGATGAAAAAGAATTGGACGAACAGTTCAAAAAACTTCATGAAGAGTTGTTTGCAAATTATGACTGCAGCAGATGTAGGAACTGTTGTAAGATGTACTGCGGAAGTATTCCGGAAGAAGATTTTGAGAAAGATGCAGAATATTTGGGAATTACGAAAGAAGAGTTCATAAAGTCTTATTTGATGAAAAAAGAAAGTGAAAACATATATGTAACTAAGCATCATCCATGTGATTTTCTGGAAAAAGACGGAAACTGTAAGCTGGGAGAATATAAACCTGAGAATTGTAGGAAATATCCATATACGGATCAGCCAGAGAGGTTACATAGTTTGTACAGTGTAGTGGAAACAGTAGAAGTCTGTCCAATCGCATTTGAAATATATGAGAGATTAAAAAAAGAATATGGATTTCGTTATAGAAGATAAAATATGAGTAGATAGGGAGCAGAAATGTTTTTAAGAGAATATTTAACAAAATATACAAAAGAAGAACTGTTAGATCAGGCAAGAAGTTTTGAAATCAAAAAGTGCTCAGGACTTCGAAAAGCTGATTTAATAAATAGAATTGTTGATACTTTTTGTGCCGAGGAAATGCTTAGAAGCAGATTGGCATGCCTTACAAAAGAACAGATGGACTTATTTCGGAAAGCTTGTATTTCCCCTACTGCTGTTTCTGTAAATGAAGTGGTAGATGCGATGCAGCTTTGCAGATATTGGATTGGATATTTTGAAGATCCAACTGACAGATTTTGCGTATTTGAAGATGTTGCTGTTGCCTTTTCTAAAATAGATGACAAAGCATTTCAATTGAAGCAATGTAGAAAAGGTTGGCTGGTAAAGTGCATACATTTCTTTATACAATACTATGGAATAGCGCCGATCGAAGTTATCTATGAAATGTATAGACAGAAAGTAAAGGACTCTATAGATGAAATGATAGGAATGCTTTGGGAAATGCCGGTTGATATTGTGGAATCGTGTCTTTTTACAATGGATAAACTTGGGATGGAAGGATGGCCAAAAGAGAACCCGTTATACTCAGAAAAAGGAATATTTGTGCATCTGCAGTTATTTGAAGATGCAGAATTTGATTATTTGCTTCGACAGCAGATGGATAAAGATTTTTATATCCCCTCAGCACAGCAGATAGATGAGATATGTAGAATTGGATATGAGGCAAGTTCGTCTGCATATAAAAAACTGGAATCTTTTTTTACTAAGAAATTGAAGTTTTCTTATGAGCAGGCAGTGACGTGGTGTCTGCAGGTGTGGGCAAATAGTTATGAAGGAGAATCACCATCAAAAATTATCAATAAAATGACGGAAGCCAATATTGAATTTGAAGAGAAAATGATAAATGAATTGCTAGAGTTACTTGTGACGGCACATAACAATACCCGAATGAAAGAGAACAGAGGGTACAAACCAAGTGAAATGGTAAGAAAAAAGTCTGTCGATAAAATGCCAACAATTGTTCCGGCAAGTTCTAATGCAGCTGCAATTTTAAAGGATGCTGCACCGCAGTTGCAGGCTATGGGGGTGCCGGTTGACTTAAATGGAAATACAGATGTTATTCAAACAACAATGTTTCCGATCGGGCTGAACGGGGAACCAATACGAGTAGAAAAGAAAATATATCCAAATGATCCGTGTCCATGTGGTTCAGGAAAGAAATATAAAAAATGTTGTGGAAAGAATAATTGATGCTAAGAAAAGCTTTGGACCAGTTACGAGAGTGAAATATTTCGTGAGCTACTATCTATAAGGCAGAAAATGAGTGATATTGAGTGCTGTTTTGTGCGTTTTTACGCTGTTTCTGCGGACTGTATGGACAGAATAGCACTAGATGAAATAGATAGAAATAGATGGACGGGTGACCTAATTCGTACATAGAGATGATTGTTTTGGTATTCGCCAGAGATGGATTGAAGAATAAGAAAGAAAATTTTTAGAAAATAGAGTTGCAATTTAGTCGTTTAATAATTGCAGAAGCAATGCGGAATATTTATGCATAAAAAAGAAACTTGCTCTGTTATACATCCAGATGATGTTAGTGAAGAAGGAATGCTTGAGATTAGTGAAATTATAGTAGGAAGCTAAGCGTATATGATTGAGAATGAAAAATTTTTCGTATTAAGTTTATAGACACAATAAGGTATAGACTAAAAAACAGAAAATAATGAACTTAGAGGAGGAAGTGATTATGTAGAGAATTTTTGCCTTTTTTAATGTAGTCTTTTTATAGTTTGAATATGAGTATTTCCTTTTATAGAAAATGAAGGGATAGGGAAGTTATGACTGATTGGTTTTGGAAAAAACTCTTTATAGTTGTTTTGGCAGAAAATGGGGATTCAGTACGATAAGTTGTTTGAATTAAAAATGGATAAATGGAAAACAGAGATTGTATTAGAGATAAAAGAAAAGATATATTTTTCATTTAGTAAAGAGTAGAGAAAACAAGAAAAAACATTTGTTTTTTCTGCTTGGATAGTCGTTATATATTAGAGAGAAAAAATAGTGGATACATTTTAGGAGAAGGTATTATAAGTAGATGTGTAAAGATAGGGATTGTGATGTTGTTAATATTGGCAGTCTGAAAATTTTATCAGCATTGCTCACAAAGTATTATAACTGAAAAGTAAGCTTTTTGATTGATGAATATGATATGTCACTTATGCAGGCTTTTGAACAAGACTATTATAAGTCGATGATTATACTGATGAAAAGTTTGTTTGAACAGGCATTGAAAACTAACGATAATCTAAAATTTACAGTGTTCTCAAGATGCTATTTGGCAGATCACCTACTCTTTTACTATAGAAATAAATTCGTTTTAGTTACTAAGGGCTAAACATAATTAGGGGTAGATGTCGTATTTTTCAAAAAAACTGTTATTCGATGAGAACCCCGTTTTGGATTTTGTGATTTTCCAAGACGGGGTTAAATTATTATTCAATTGTATTGTTTTTGTGGGGGGGGGCAGCGAATTTCTATAAAAGACTATTTACAAGGTTTTTTAAAGAAAAAATTTCTTACAAAAATGAAAGTTGATATGTTTAAAGATTGAGTATAGAATTAAGATAAAAATTAATGTAAGAAAGGATGTTAAGGGTGGAAAAAATACTTCTTTTAGAGGACGATTTAAATTTAATAGAAGGACTTAAATATTCTTTAAGCAAAAATGGCTATAGTGTGGAATGTTACCGCACGGTAAATGATATATTTGAACATATGCATTGTATTGACAAATATCAACTGTTACTTCTTGATGTGACATTACCAGATGGTACAGGATTTGAAGTGTGTAGAAAGGTACGCCAACAAGATAGTAAGATTCCCATTATTTTCTTGACTGCGTCTGATCAAGAGGTGGATGTAATACGTGGATTGGATAGTGGAGGAGACGATTATATTACAAAACCCTTTAAGCTGGGAGAACTGTTTTCACGTATTAGAGCTATACTACGTAGGACTGGCATATCAAATGAGAATGAAAAAAATCAATTAAAATGCGGTGACATTTTAATTGATTTTTACAGAAGCTGTGTTTTTCTTAAAGGAAATTTGCTTGATTTGACACATATAGAGTATAAACTGTTGGGTTTGTTAGTACGTAATGTGAATTATGTTGTTACACGTAATGTGATTTTAAATGAATTATGGGATGGTTCGGGAAACTATGTTGATGATAATACGCTGTCTGTATATATAAGGCGGCTCCGTGAAAAGGTTGAAACTGATCCTTCTCATCCGGAACATTTAATTACTGTCCGAGGTTTTGGATATCAGTGGAAAGAGGTGTCTGTATGAGTTTGTTTCAGGATAAGCAAATAAGAAAATATTGGATATTTATGATATGTTATGCCATTTTTGTTATGAGTGTAGGAAGCCTTTTTATTTTAATAGAATGTAATACAATAAAAAAAATCTATGTAACTCATGACGAAAAGGTTGTGTCTTCTCTTTTGGAACAAAATGTTCCGAAAGTAGTAATTGAAAATGCTATGACATGTTCAGAAACAAGTAAAGATGGACAACATTTTCTTAATAGATTAGGTAGGGGAGAAAATAGTTCTTCAAGTTTCCTTTTAGAATTTGAAAAACAAACTTTTGTAATTTTTGGTATTGTTGCATCGATTTTAATTTTGACATACTTTATTAGTTCCTTTATATTTTTCTGGAGTAGAAAAAAATTATATTATAAAGCAGAAAAAATTATTGATAATTATATTAATGGAGACTTCTCTGAGCATTTGCCACAAAATAGTGAGGGAGACATTTATCGTTTTTTTTCTTCTGTTGAACGACTTTCTACAATGCTTCAATCAAAAAATAATGCAGAGCATAAAGTAAAAGAATTTTTAAAAAGCACCATATCAAATATTTCACATCAACTTAAAACACCGTTAGCTGCTCTTAATATCTATCAAGGAATTATCTCGGAAGAACCGGAAAATGAAGAAGTTGTAAGACGGTTTTCAGAAAAAATCGGTATATCTTTGAATCATATGGAGCAACTGATTGGAGCGATGTTAAAAATTACTCGGCTAGATATAGGAAATATTGCTTTTGAAAAAAAGGAATACTATATAAGTGAACTGATTTCACATTCTGTTAGTCAATTGACAGAGAGGGCAATTTGCGAGAAAAAGCAAATCCGTATTTTAGGGAACATAAAACAAGTTATCAATTGTGATTTGGAATGGACAAGTGAAGCTATTGGAAATATCATCAAAAATGCTTTGGATCATACAAAGCAAGGGGATATTATCCGCATATCATGGGAATGTACGCCTGTAATTTTTAGAATATTTATTTCAGATAATGGAAATGGAATCGCCCAGGAAGACATACACCATATTTTTAAACGATTTTATCGTAGCAAACACTCCTTAAATGTACAAGGGGTTGGATTGGGGCTACCGTTAGCAAAATCAATCATCGAAGGGCAAGGCGGTTTGATTTCAGTGCAAAGTGAAGTAACAAAAGGGACAACATTTACAATTTCTTTCCTTACGGAATTGTAAGATTAAATTCATCTAATTGTAAGGTGTCTTTGTTACTCTTATAAAAAGGAGGTTGAATTATGGAAATTTTAAAAGTTGAAAATTTGTGCAAAACATACGGGAAAGGAAATGCTAAAGTTGATGCATTGAAAAATGTATCATTTTGTTTAGAGAAAGGAGAGTTTGCCGCTGTCGTTGGAGAGTCTGGATCTGGTAAGAGCACACTTCTTAATTGTATTGGTGCTTTAGATAATCCCACTTCCGGTAAAATTTTGATGGATGGACAAAATCTTTTTTCTATGAAAGAAGAAGAAAGGACAATTTTTAGAAGGAGGAATATTGGATTTATATTTCAGTCATTTCAACTTGTTTCTGAATTAAATGTGGAGCAGAATATTATGTTTCCACTACTTCTTGATTATCGTAAACCAGATATTGTAGCAGTAGATGAGATTTTAGAATTACTCCGGTTAAGTGAAAGAAGGAATCATCTGCCTAGCCAATTGTCAGGAGGACAGCAACAAAGAGTTGCGATTGGTCGAGCATTGATTACAAAACCTAAACTTATACTTGCAGATGAGCCGACAGGAAATTTGGATAGTCAAAATAGTAAGGATGTTATTGATTTGCTTATGAAGGCTTCAAGACATTATCAACAAACTATTCTGATGATAACGCATAACAAAAGTTTGACGGCTTCTGTTGATAGAGTACTTCATGTGACAGATGGAATACTTACAGATTTAGGAGGAAATGCAAATGAAACATTATCTTGATCTCGTTTCTATATCGGAAAAAGTCCATCGAAAACGAAACAGGATGTCTACTTTTTGTATTATTCTTGCTGTACTTTTAGTAACTGCTATCTTTGGAATGGCAGATATGTTTGTTCGTAGTCAAATTATGAAAGCGGAAGGCGAGGGTGGAAAATGGCATATAGCAGTATCGGATTTAAATGAAGAAGAAATTAAAGAACTTTCTGCACGTCCGAATGTCCAAACGGTTTCATTCTATGATGTTTTAAACTATACAGGGAATCAAGCATATACATTAAACGGAACGAATGTATTGGTTGCTGGTAGCGATGCAAGTTTTGCAACACAAATATTTCCGAATATGATTGAGGAAGGAAAATTTCCAAAATCAGACCAAGAAGTGTTACTTTCTTTGAATGCAAAAGATTTATTGGAATTAGATATTGGGGATCAAATTGAAATTTTAACTCCTAATGGTAATAGTTACACATATAGAATTTCTGGCTTTTTGGAAAATAGTGCAAACATTATGAGTGAAGATTCGTACGTAGTTTTGATGTCTCAAAAAAATTTTCAGAGATTTTTTGAAAAAGAGGTGAGACAGGAGGCTACAACAAATGGTGGAAATAGGATTTATGTTCAGTTTAAAAATATAAAGGATATTCAGGCTGAGATCGCAGATATAAAATTACAATTTAATCTTCAAAGTGAACAGATTTCAGAAAATACTAAACTTCTTGGTCTTATGGGGCAAAGTACAAGTTCACTTATGTTACAGGTCTATGTTGCAGCAGCGGTTCTCTTCGTTCTGGTTCTAAGTGCGGCTATTATGATGATTACTAGTAGTTTAAATAGTAATGTAGCACAACGAATAGAGTTTTTCGGGTTGATGAGATGTATAGGTGCGACGCATAAACAAGTAAAACGTTTTGTACGTAAAGAAGCTTTGAGATGGTGTCGATTTGCGATACCTATAGGTGTTGGAATCGGTATTGCTATTACTTGGATTTTATGTATAGTTTTACGAGGTCTTAGCCCAATATATTTTGGAGAGATGCCAATTTTTAATATAAGTATACCAAGTATTGCATCTGGAATTTTAATTGGAGTATTGACAGTACTTTTAGCGGCTAAATCTCCAGCGAAAAGAGCTGCAAAGGTTTCTCCTCTGGCAGCGGTTTCGGGTAATGCAAATGATTTGCAGCCTGTGAAAAAGGCGTTAAATATCCAGTTATTTAAGATTGACACTGCATTGGGAATCCATCATGCTAAAGCCAGTAGAAAGAATTTCATATTGACTACTATTTCATTTGCTTTTAGTATTATTCTTTTCTTGGCTTTTTCTGTGGCGATTAGTTTTATGAATCATACTTTAACACCCTTGTATCCTTGGACAGCGGATATATCTATTATGAGTAAAGACAAAACTTGCTCTGTAAATCATGAATATATTAATGAACTTGAACAAAACTCATGCGTAAAGGCGGCTTACGGACGAATGTTTATGTATGATATACCAACTATGCCAAATGACTCACAAAAAAAGATTGATCTTTTTTCATATGAAAAAAGACAATTTGATTGGTCTAAAGAATACTTGCAAGCCGGGTCTATAGAGAGGGTTCAAACAGAAATAAATACAGGGCTAATTGTGTATGAGCCACAGAATACGATAAAAGTAGGAGATACTGTAACACTTTATATTGAAGGGAAACCGCAAGAAATAGAAATTGTTGGCATGTTATCAACAAGCCCTTTTAACAATGAAGCAGGTGTAGGAACTATTATCTGCTCAGAGGATACATTCCATCGAGTAACAGGTCAAAATGATTATACAATTATTGATATACAACTTGAGGATCATACTACAGATGCAGAAGTAAATGCACTCCATCGTACTTATGGAGAGGGGTATGTTTTTCAAGACGAACGCATGGATAATAGTAGTACTATTGGAGTCTATTATTGTGTGTGGCTTTTTCTCTATGGTTTTTTGGTGTTGATTGCTTTAATTACTATATTTAATGTTATAAACAGTATTGCTTTAAGTGTATCTGCAAGAACAAAGCAATATGGTATATTTCGAGCTATAGGCCTTAGCACAAAAGAACTTTCCAAAATGGTAAGTTCTGAAGCGTGGACTTATACGCTTTCGGGAAGTATAGTTGGCACTATTTTAGGACTGATAGTCCATCATACACTCTTCGGAATTTTAATAAGCTATAACTGGGGAGACGAATGGACTATACCATGGACAGAGTTGTGCGTTATCATTATTATTCTAGTTCTTTCAGTTGTCTTTGCGGTACGTGGACCTATAAGGAAACTTAGAGATATGTCAATTGTTGATACGATTGTTTCACAATAGTAATATTAAAAAATTAGTTCATAAATAATTTTATAGCGGGTAGACAAGAAAAATATTTTTGTTTACTCGCTTTTTATTACGTGAAAATTTATACTATATGGATGAATATTAGCTGGGATTGGACAGAAAATTTGGAAATAAAATAAATTGTTACATGTATGTTCGATATTTTTACATAAAAACTTTTTTTGGGTTTTTACGTTATATAATAGCATTGTAAGAGATGTTGATTTTAAGAATTTAACATTTTTTATAATATTTAGAAAGGAGATCAATTTGCTATGGAAGAAAAAACAATGCTGACACCTATTAACAATTCAGGTGAAACATTCGAGTCCAATGAAGAACGCGATAATTACATTTTATGTGGACTGAGCGATGTATGCGATGATTGCAATTTCATTTGTGATCCTACATATCACTAAGCAGGTATGTAAAGTAATGGATAGCTAATTCGCGAATACAGGTACTGGGTTCCAGTACCTGTATTTTGAAATAAGCGGGAGGAGATTCATATGGGAATTGCTTATGAAGTAATATCAACATATAGTGGAAAAAAGATTATATATTGTGGAGAATGCAACAAGGTTTTTGAGTATTCGGAAACACTAAAGAAATTTTTGGATGCGTATTGTAGTAATGTACAAGATATGTTTGAAAAATTAGGAAGAGAAATTTCTGAAAATGAAATAAAACAATATCATGATACTTTACAACAATACATAAATGTTCGCAAAGAAAAAAACGAACAATTTTGTGAAAAACAATTAAGAAAAAGCCAGTCTAGCAATCCATATACCACATTATGGCTAAATGTTTCTAACGACTGTAATTTGAGATGTATATATTGTTATGGAGATGGAGGCTGTTTTAATAAAAAGCGGGATTTGATTAAGATAGAAAAAGTTGATGAAATTTTAAAGTTTTGGTTGAAAAAAATCGATTTAAACAAAGGAAAATTAAAAGTCGTTTTCTTTGGTGGAGAACCACTTTTGAACAAAGAGGCTATAAAAAGAGTTGTTCACTATTTAAAAACTGAAATTACAAAAGATATCATAACAGATTTTGAGATAACTACAAATGGAACTATATTGGATGATGAGTTATTAGAAATTTTTGCTACTAATCATTTTCATGTTACTTTAAGTATAGATGGTGGAAAAGAAATTCAAGATATTCAAAGACCATTTACGAATGGAAAAGGAAGTTACTTAAAAGTGACTCAGAATATCCAAAAGATGAGGAAATTAAGAATACCCATTAGTGCTCGTGTAACGGTTACGCATAAAAATGTAAGTCAATTAATGCAATGTTTATGTGATATATGGGACCTTGGAATAAATAATATTTTTTTTGCACCGGTATCTACAGAAAACTCTGATTTGAAGTTAACTAAACAGGATATGAACATCTTGCTTGAACAAATTGAGAAACTTGGAAAATACCAGTATGAAAATATTGTTAATCATAAAAATATTTATTTGACTAATTTGTTTCAGTATGGGAAAATACTCCATCAAAATGCACTTGGAATTTGTTCATTTTATATTCCGGAAGTTTTGAAAGTAGATATAAATGGAAATATTTTTAGATGTCATAGGTTGATTGGAAATGATAAGTTTTTGGCAGGGAATGTTGCAGGTGAAGTAAACAATTTGAAGATAGAAGAACTAGAGGCGGCAGTAAATAAGTGTTCGGAGTGTACTTTGAAATCGTTATGTATACCATGCTGTGAAGCAAATTATTATGCCAATCAGAATGTTAATATTCCTTGTAAGGAATTTTGCCAATTACAAAAGGCGATTATAATAGAGAATATTCGACTATATGTTCAAATAATAGAAACATTACCAGAAACTGCAACCCAAATTTATACAATAAAATAGGGAAATGAGAGGATAGAAATGTATTATATCATTAAAATAAAAAACAAAAAGTATATTTTTTTTCCATTTAGTCTACGATTTTTTAGATATACAGAAGAATTGGAGAAAGAAATAAATAGCAAACAGCATTATGAGATCCAGAAGATATTAAAGGAAGAGCGAGATATACAAGAAAAAATACAGCTGGCTCTACAAACTTATTATCAAGGTAAGCACAAAATAGCTGCATCAGAAATTAATACAATTCATGCATGTAATATGATGTGTCGGTATTGTTTTGCAAATGGTGGTAATCATGGGAAAAAGGGAAGTGCTACCCCTAAAACGATTGAAAAAATTTATAGTTTTATTATACAAAATGCATCTAAAAATGAACTAAAAATTACAATTGTAGGAGGAGAACCATTTCTAGATTTTAGTAACTTTAAGAAAGTAGTAGAATATGCAAACAAAATTTCGGATTTAAATAAAAAGCAATTTAAGTTTTCCACGATTTCAAATGGGATTGAACTTGATGAAGAAAGAATATCTTTCCTTAAAAAGAATAAAGTTAATTTGGTTATAAGTTTGGATAGTGGTGAAAAGGATATAAATGACTATTTGCGTCCGATGAGGCAGGGAACGAGCTCATATTTAAAAGTTATGGAAAATATGGAATTCTTTAAGTCTTTAGGACGAATGAATATTAATGTTACTGTTACTCCATATAATTTAAATATTTCAGAAATAGCTAGATTTATGTTTGACAAACTTAATGCTAAAAGTATTCATTTTGGGGAAGTGATCTCTAATGATCCAGGGATGGAGTTTACAAATAACGATATTGAAAAGCTTATGGAAGAGTATAGTGTATTGGCAGATATAATAATTGAAAAATATAATGAAAAGGATTATGTGCATTGCTATCCTTTGACACCGTTAGAAAAAATACATAGACATATCCCAGTAATAAAATCTTGTAGTGCATTAAAAAATAGGTGTGCGTTTTCTCCTGAAGGAAATATATATCCCTGTGATGTTATGATGTACGATGAATATTGCATTGGAAATGTGGACAGAGGATTTGATGAAAAACGGATAAGAGATTTAAGAGAAATGGATAAAGATGATTCTTGGTGTAAAGACTGCTGGGCACGATATTTGTGTGGAGGAGAGTGTTTAGCTTTAAAATCGTGTGATAATAGAGCGCAAAAAGAATTACGTTGTAAATTGAAACGACATATATATAAATTGAGATTATATATATATGACAGTATAAGTAATGATATATCACAAGATGAAATGAAAAAAATATTTGGAGGTATATAAAATGTGTGAAATGCAAATTGCAAATGATAATTTGCTCTTTAAAGAAGAAAATCACTTTTTTGTTTTTAATGGGCATAATGGAGAATTATTGGATGTACCACAGTCATATTATGATTTGATAAGATACTTGAAAATTTTTAATATAAATGACCAGAATGATATTCAGAAATTACAATCTTTTTTTTCAGCTAAATATTCAGTGGAGCAATTGGAAAAAGCAGTTGCAGATATTAGAAATTATTTTTCATCTATGGAAAAGTGTAATGAAGTATATAAGGCGTATGACAAGAAAATAGAAAACACTAATCATCATAATGGACTATGGCTAAATATTTCACATGATTGCAATTTGCGATGCCAGTACTGCTTTGGAAATGGTGGAGATTACGGAAACCAGAGAGTTTTAATGACAAAAGAAGTAGCAAAAAAATGTATTGATATATGGTATAAACAAATTGATGAAAAGTGTACCCTCTTTGAGGTGAATTTTTTTGGTGGTGAGCCCTTACTAAATCAAGAAACATTAATATATTGTGTGAATTATATTAATGGCTTGTTTAAAAATAGAAAGAATAAGGTTAGATATAATATAACTACAAATGGAACTATAGTAGATGAAAGACTTCTGAAACTATTTCAAGAAAATCATTTTAGAGTTAGTATTAGCATTGATGGTATTGAGAAAATACATGATTTGAATAGAAAGTATGTGTCGGGAAAAGGAAGCTTTGAAGATATTACTGCAAATGTAAAAAAATTTAGAAAGTATTTACCCAAAATATCCGCTCAAATTACTTTGACAAAAGAGGGAATTCCATATCTTACAGATGCAGTTATGGAATTGTGGAATATGGGAATTAATATGGTACGTTCAAATTTAGTATTTGATAATACTATTAGATATACATATGATGACTATAAAATATACCATAATGAAATAAAAAGAATATCTGAATTAACATATCAAAATTTAATAAATAATAGACCTTATACATATCAAAATTTGGTAAATAAATTAAAAATTATTCATAACAGAAAGCTTAATGTAAATTGCTTTTTCTGGGGTGGAGGAGCAATGATATTTTCCCCGGAAGGAGAACGATATAGATGCTATCGTTTTATGGAAGATGAGCAGCACAAATTATCCGATAATATTGTGGAACTAAGGGAAAAGAAACCGTATATAGATAAATGCTCAGAGTGTTGGGCACAATTATTATGTGCAGATGGATGTGTCTATGAGAATAGCGTTTATTCTAATGATATAAATGAACCAGCAGAGGAATGGTGTGTAAAGACAAAAATATCGTTAGAAGAGGCATTAAGGTTGTATGCACGTTTAATTGTAAATTCTCCACAGACTCTTGATAGGATAGTAGGAAGGAAAGATTATGATAGAAAATAAGTATTTTGAGTTTCAAGTTCAAAACAAGACATATTTGTATGGCATAGAGTGCGGTAATATTATTGCAGCAGATAACGTCAGTAGAGAAAATAAATCTGCTATATTTAACAATCAGGGGAAAAAGTCAAATATAAGAGAACATGTTCCAATCTCTGAAAAAGAATGGAAATCGGGAAAAGTTTTAAATAAAATGGCTCTTTCTATATCACATGTTTGTAATATGCGTTGTACGTACTGCTTTGCAGATGGAGGAACCTATGGATTAGAGAAAATTATGAGTAAAGCGACAGCAAAAGATGCGATAGATTACTTTTTTGATTATGCAAGTAAGGAAGCTCCCAAATACAATATGCATTTTATGGGAGGCGAGCCTTTGTTGAACTTGGATGTATTTTACTTCTCGATTGATTATATGAATAGTAAAGCGAAAGAGATAGGAATTCCTGTACGCTATACACTCACTACTAATGGAACTATAATGAATGAAAAAATTTTGGATTACATAATTAAAAACAATATACACATTAATTTTAGTATAGATGGAGGCCAAAGAATTCATGACTTAAATAGAAGATTCATTAATACAAAAGGAAGTTTTAATAAAGTTCTAGAGACATTGGATTTTATTAAGAAACATAACTATTATAATATGACAGCACGTATGACCTTAACAAGTCCAGGTTTGGAGAGTCTTGCTGATGATATCGATTTTTTATGGAATCTTGGGTTTTATTATGTATTTTTTGATCTTGTTAAAACGAATCTTAAAGAACTTGCTGTTGATGAAAGAAATATTTCAAAATTAAAGAATGAACTATCAAAATTAGTTGATTCTGAAAAATATTTGGAACGTTTGAGAGAAGGAAGGAATATTAGAAATCTTTCGGACAAAGAATATTTTATTGATAAAAATATTATTCGAAGAGAGTGTACATATTATAATACTAATTTGTTGCAGTTTACACCGGATGGAGATTTGTATAAATGTCCATATACAGTGGGAGATGAGAAACATCAATGTGGAAATATTTATTCTGGGTTAGAATGGGAAAAATATATGGGAAGATTTAAAATACGTGAAACATGCAAATCATGTTGGGCAAAAAGACTTTGCGGAGGTGGATGTGGTATAGATTGGGACAGTGTTCGATGCGAGTATAATAGAATTATCGCGGAATTTGCTTTGAAAAATTACATATTGAAAAAATGTTTTTTGAATATATAGCCAAATTATTAGGTTATGGAGAGGGTTTTGTTAAAAACAGAGTGCTGCTTTAGATAAAGGAGGAGAAAATATGGATTATAGAATTATGTTATTACTTTATACTTACAAGTGTAGTTCGAAATGTGATATTTGTACTTTTTCATGTGGTCCAGAACGATCAGAAAAAATGGATAAGAATTTTGCAAAAGAATTAATTCGACAGGCAAAAGATAACAAATTTTTTCTTGTTGGATTTGCAGGTGGTGAACCATTAGTATTTAAAGATGAAATTATGGAACTTTCTAAATATAGTAGAGAACTTGGAATGCGTACTACTATTACATCGAATTGTTTTTGGGCGACATCCTATGAGGAAGCACTTAGTGTAGTTCAAGAAATGAAGGAATCTGGAGTAAGTCATTTGAAAATAAGCTCCGATGATTTTCATAGCAAATATGTACCTTATGATAACATCAAAAATGTACTTATGGCCTGTAAAAAAATGAATCTTAAAACTGTTATTGGGTGTACATCGCTTAAAAATAGTAAGAGAGCACGTGGCATGCTTGAGCATATCGAAGACTATTCAGTAAATGTTAATATAATTGAACAGACTTGCTATCCTTTGGGAAGAGCAGCCGATATGTTTGATGAGAATGAATATATTTATAATAGGGATTATGGAGATTATTGCAGAGATCAGGGGATTTTAACTGTTACACCAGAAGGAAAGGTATATCCATGCGGCAGTATGTGTGGAATGGTAGAGAGTAGAGAAATTAAGTATTCGGGAAAAGTGGATCTAAGAAATATACTTGAACTAGCTGGGATGAATAAGCATATTCAATTTATTGCAGAACATGGTATAAAACCATATATTAAATATATTAGTGAACATAATATGCCAATCAGAATTCCAGAAAAATATATAGATACATGTGATATGTGTTATAGACTTTTTAGTAGGAAAGAAAACGTCCCTATTTTGGATAATGTAATTAGGAATATTAGTGAATAATAAAATGGAAATTTAAAAGATATGAGTATAGAACTTTTTGAGTATAAAAATAGCTATCCAAGATTTGTAGGTGTAAATGAAAAAAATCAAAGAGAGAAAGTTGATATTAACATAGCTGTATTTACACCAACGGAAGCAGATAGTGGTGAAAGTCATGTAATTGAACATTGCATAGCATCAGAAATATCACATATAGTTGGTAATATCGCGTTTTCTGCATATGTTTTTCATAATATCACATATTATAATATTCAGATTCAAAAAGAAAATATAGGTTTAATTGATAATATAATTGAAATAATAGTTAATCCTAAATTTCTGAAAGAAAAGAGTATATTCAATAGAGAAAGCCATAATATACAATACATAAATGGAGTAAGGCGAATTGGTGGAGTTGTATTAAATGAGGTTTTAAATAAATGCAATAATAAAAAATATGTACTACTAAATAATATTCCGAAATCATTATCAGATCAAGAGTATGTTGAAGGAGTTTCAGGAGGAACTGTAGAGAGGATTTTACACCTTACATATGATCAATGTAAGAATTATTTTCAGAAGTATTACACAAAAGGAAATATGTGTATTTCTATAACGGGAGGTATGCCGGAGGAATTTAGAGAGAGGATATCAAAAAAATATTCTAAGAATAGCAAAGTATTTAATGATAATAAGTTCTTAAAGACATGGAAAGGTAATCAAATTGAATTACGGACAAAAAAGTTTAAAACTACATATTTTACAGAAAGTGATGGCGGAGATTCTATTTATAGTATTAATATAAAGCTATTGTTACCTAAAAATAATCTTGAATATAATTTTTATTATTGTGTTAAAGAAAAAATACAATATCAATGCCAGAAAAGGGGATTGAGAATTCAGGTGGAGTTACGTAATACTATCAGATATGTGTATATAGCTACAATATATAAAAACTACCAATATACAAAAATAATATATCAAGTTTTATATGAAGTATTTAATGAATCAGAGACTTATAGGACCCCGAAAAGCTATATCGAAGGTTTTATATTAGAAAATAATGGTACAGTAAAAGGTGAGGTGGTTATTCGCTTTTTGGCAGAAGCATATTTTGCAAAATTACCAATAAAAAGCTTTTTACAAAAAAAAGACACATGTCTGGATGTGGAAAAACTTATTAAAAATGTTGAAATAGGTGAGCTGGAAGTATTTCCTGTTTCAAAGAATATATTAAGTCAAATATTTAAAAACTATATTGTTTCTCCTAATGCAAACTTTTATCAGCCTCAAGAATTCACTGTAAACTGGGAAAAAATTGAAATTGAAAATATCCCCTATTTATTACCAGCGTATGATATTAAACTGGTGAAAAAGATAAAAGTTAACAATGTTACCATTTACTATTATCAGGATAAAATATCTTGGATAAAAATTTTCTTCAATGTAACAGGAGTTGAAGACTATACTATTTTTTTGCTGGGATCTTATGTGAAAAGAATTAATTGTATGCTGGACACTCGAAAAATGAAATTGTCTCCGTTACCGATATATAATTATTACCAAAGATCTTCTAACACATATATTGTTTTATCTCTTTTGGTAGGAAAATATAATGACATTGACGTTATTGTAAATAAAATTCTAAATTTTAAAATCACAAAAAAAATATTATATAATAGTTTGAATTCAGATATACAAGAAACGGAGGCTCTTATTAAGAAAAATATAGTTAATTTAGTTACCATTCGTGTTTTGGCATATTTTAGAACTTCTGAGTTACATAAAGATTTGCTTTTTGGATTAAGTAGAATTGAATATGCAAAAATAATAAAATCTTTTTTAGAATGTGAAAATAATATAGAAGACTTATCACTTAAAGATATACTTAAAAGAAAAGTGGAAATTATTGGGGCATCATTTCCTTTCCAAGCTAATAACTTAATGAGTAATAAGAAAAGTGAAAAGTATGAATATATAAATATTCAAAAACCGGACATTCCAAAAGATGAAACTATATTTGTAAATGCAGGAGGAGATTGGATTGCGGCAGGTGTAGATATAAAGGAGATAGATAGAAAAACATTATCTAAGTATAAGATACTTTGCGAATTAATTACAAATCTCTATTTTTTAAATTTTTTAAGAGAAAGAAGTGTATATTATGGTGAAATAAATCTAATAGATGATGTTCTGATAGTAATCGTGAATAGTCAAATAGAAGTAGTGGATATAGAAGAAATACAAGAGCAATTAAAAAATTTCGTTAGTAAGAGTTTTGATAATATTATCAATATTTTTCCTATATGGCTAAAAAAGTCATGGAATAAAAAAGATTTTAATCTTGGAAGAGAGCAACAAATACTGAATCAAATTTTTAGAAAAAGTTTAAGAGATCCATTGTTAGGTGAGAATATTACAAGAGAAGAATTACAATTGTTTATGTCCATACTTTCGAAGTATTCTAGTAAAATGAAAAGAGTTATTATAAAGGAGACACCAAAGTATAATTGGTTACCAAGAAAAAATAATCAGGAAGATAATTCATAATGATAAAAGATGTTTTAAATTTGATTGATAAATCTTTAAAAAGTTTCATATTATTTCAGATTCTGTGTGCTGTCTGGGGGATTTTATATACCATTTGTTCTTTGATTTTTCCGACAGCAGTTAGTAAATTAATTGACCAAGTGATTTTAGCTCATGAATATAACAAGACATTATATTATCTTTTTATAATTTTAATCAGTGGATTTTTAATGATAGTGTTTAATTATATTCAGTATATTGAATACTATAAATTTGGACAAAAAGGGAAATTAATTATAAGTAAAAAAATCTTTGACAGAATATTACATGCAAATGGAAAATTTCGAGAGAAATATTCTTCTGGAGATATTTTGAGAATTATTGAACAAGATACGAATCAGATCGAAAATTTTATAGGGCAGGGTATAGGACAAATAGCGGTTAATATAATTGTCGTTGCTGGTGTTATTATTTTAATACTTGTGCAGCAGCCTATTATTGGTTTAATAATGATAATTTTATCTGTTGCCTTTTCTCTAATACAAGCTTTTTTATCGTATATATTGAAACAAGAAGCAAGCGAGTTAAGAGATGATCTGGGGAAAAATTCATCCTTTTCGAATGAAGTCATTTTACATTCTGAACAAGTTGCAACATCGGGATATGTAGAAACTTATTTTCAAGAATATAAATCTAGAAATGAGAAGATATATACCAAAAATATTTCGCAGATGAGTAAAATTTTAATGGGAAGAAATATTGGAATTGCATATAACGTGATTGGAAATCTTATTACTATGGGAATTGGCGTTTGTGAAATTAGGAATGGAAATATGACAGTAGGTAGCTTATTAGCATTTACAATGTATGTGCAAAGATTATATGGTCCTCTAGTGATAATCTCCAATTCGTATTTGAATTTAAAGAAGGCGGTACCGCATATAGAACGAATAAAAAGGTTTCTTGATAGTGCAGAATGTATTATAGATGGCTGTATTAAGCCGGAAACGAAGATGAGAGGCATAATTGCGTTTAAAAATGTTTTTTTCAAATATGATGAAAAGGAGGTGTTAAAAAGGTGCAATCTACAAATTGAGCCTGAAAAGTTAACAGCTATTATAGGGAATAATGGTAGTGGAAAATCAACATTGATTAAATTATTATTAAAAACTTATAATTGTTCTTCTGGAGAAATTCTTGTAGATAATATAGATATTAACAAATATTCGAATAATTATTTTTATAATAATATTAGTGTAATGTTTCAAAATAATTTTTTGATTAGTGGTAAATTAATAGACATAATAAATCCAGGGAAAAAAGAAGTAGATATGAACTATATTTATAGTCTATTTCAGAGAGTTAGATTGGACATAAATAAATTCGAGAGTGGATTAGATACATATATATGTGAAAATAATATAAATGTTTCCGGTGGAGAACTGCAAAAACTTAATATTATCAAAATTTTAATTGAGGATAGACCTTTAGTTATATTAGATGAGCCAACATCAGCTTTAGATAATGATAGCGAGGACGAAATTTGTGAATTGTTCAAAGAACTATTAAGAGGAAGAACAGTTATTATTGTGACACATAGAAAAAGAATATTGGGAATATGCGATAAAATAATTAATTTTAATACAATACAGGAGGAACAAGAATAATGAAAAACAAAAGATTATTTACATCGGAATCGGTAACTGAAGGTCATCCAGATAAAATGTGTGATGCGATTTCAGATGCAATTCTTGATGCATTGATGGAGCAGGATCCGATGAGTCGCGTGGCTTGCGAAGTAGCAGCTACAACAGGTGTAGTACTGGTAATGGGAGAGATTACGACAACAGCATATGTTGATATTCCTAAAATTGTTAGAGAAACAGTCCGAGAGATTGGATATACGAATGCTGAATACGGATTCGATGCAAATACTTGCGCTGTGATCACTGCAATTGATGAACAGTCTCCGGATATTGCAATGGGAGTAGATCAAGCATTTGAAAAAAGAAATGTTACTGGAGAGAGTGAGAATTTATCTTCAGTATTGGGAGCTGGAGATCAGGGCATGATGTTCGGATATGCCACAGATGAAACGCCAGAGTATATGCCGTATTCAATTGTAGTGGCACATAAGTTAGCGAAAAGGTTAGCAGAAGTAAGAAAGGATGGAATACTTCCCTATTTAAGACCGGACGGAAAAACGCAGGTTACAGTGGAATATGATTCGGCAGGAAGGCCTATTCGGATAGATACAGTGGTTATATCCACACAGCATGATCCGGAAGTAACACAGGAACAGATGTATGTAGATATGAAAGAACAGGTACTTGCACCGGTAATCTCTCAAGGAATGATTGATGATAAAACGAAGATTTATGTTAATCCTACAGGAAGATTTGTAATCGGGGGGCCACATGGAGATAGTGGGTTAACAGGACGAAAAATCATCGTAGACACATATGGCGGATATGCCCGGCATGGTGGCGGAGCATTTTCAGGTAAGGACTGTACAAAAGTAGATCGTTCGGCAGCATATGCGGCTCGTTATGTGGCAAAGAATATTGTGGCAGCAGGACTTGCTAATAAGTGTGAAATTCAGCTCTCTTATGCTATAGGTGTGGCTGAACCGATATCTATTATGGTGGATACATTTGAAACAGGTGTAATTTCAGACACACAATTAGTTGAAATAATTCGTCAAAATTTTGAGCTGAGTTCAGTTGGAATAATCGAATCGTTGGATTTACGTCGGCCAATATATAAGCAAACATCAGCATATGGTCATTTTGGAAGAGATGATATTAAATTGCCTTGGGAGAACACAGATAAAATTGAAATACTAAAACAGTATTTACAATAATGGAAAAAGAGATAGTAAAACAATTACATGTACATTCGGAATAATTACATTTATAATTTTTATACATGATTATATGCTATAATTTTATTAAAGAAGAATTTGGAGGTGCAATTATGAGGAAAAAAATTATAGGAGTTATGGGATTAGTTATGGTATTAGGTGCTATTTCACCGCTTTCAGCTTATGCGAATGAAAATGCATGCATAGAAAGTGAGTGGAATACTATTGAAGAAGAAAAATTTGACATTTTGATTGATGAAATTATATCTATCAAAAATGATAATCCTGGATTTACAGATGAACAATTGTTGACCATAATTAATAAACAGATAAGCGAAAGCCGGATGGAAAAGGGCATTATAGATATTTGGAATTCACTTACTGAATCTGAAAAGAAACTTTGCATACGTTATCCATTTGATGCTTTAAAAGTCAATACTGCAAGAAATATCGCAACAGAACAGACGCAAACAAAGTTTGGCTATAGTGGCTTAGGAGACAGAAGTGATGCTTTTAGACATGGTATTTGGAATGCTGAGATGAGCATCTTGATCGGTAGTGAAAAGGCAGAGCTATTTGCCACTGCACATGAAGATAAAGATGTTTCTGGAAATGAATCCGATGGCTTCCCTAAAACAGCTCATAAAGAAATGGATTTACATAATAATGAAGTGGGAAGACAGATGGGAGAAGAACATAGAGAAGTTTCCGAAGATGAATTGGCAGATATAATTTATTCCGACATTTATTCAGAGTCTACTCAATTTGTGTGGTTGCATGAATAATAGAAAAGTAAGACAATCAAGGAAATGACCTTGTTTGTCTTACTTTTTATTTGCGTAATTGAATACCCCTATTATTTGTGTCAGATAATGCTAAAAAGGGTAGCATTATTTTATAACAAATTTAAGGAGTAGAAAAATATGGAGAGCCGAATTAAAATTCTTAGAGAGAAAAGGGGACTTATACAAGCAATTCTGGCAACAGAGCTTGGAATTACGCAGCAGACGCTTAGTAAATATGAAAAAGATGTCAATATTATAAAAATAGATGTTCTTAAAAGACTTGCAGAGTATTTTAATGTTACAACAGATTATTTGTTGGGATTATCTGATGTAAAGCGGGATCTGACAGGGCAGCTCAAAATTAGCGAAACTTTAGATGAGTATTATGATTTGATCGAGGTATATAAAAAACTGGATAGGTATGATCAGGAATTGGTGTGGTCAATTTTACAGATTGTTCGGAAAAATGAAGAAAAAAGAATGGAGGGGACAAAAGATGATAAATGTGGCAATCTGTGATGACGATATCTCAGTGGCAGGACGAATAGAAAGGATGCTTCAGAATATTGCAAAGAGAAATTTTATTGATATAGATACAGAAGTTTTTTGGAATGGGAAACAATTGGTTGAGCTGGTAGAAGACAGAACCTATTTTGATATTATTTTTTTAGACACTGAAACCTCATTTTTTACGTAATAGGTCTATTCCAAGAGTATGCAGAATCTC